>Ga0073928_10010772_pt1 | contig 10784 bp, 8 predicted proteins | sample PaiPotPPA55metaG_FD_76969 | JGI IMG/M metagenome (GOLD analysis project Ga0073928, IMG submission 76969) | Iron sulfur acid spring bacterial and archeal communities from Banff, Canada, to study Microbial Dark Matter (Phase II) - Paint Pots PPA... ...
ATCAGAATGTAGCCGGCGTTGCACTGCTCGGCATAGGGCAGAAGATAGATGTCATAACCCTGCTGGTTACGTGCGCGCAGAAAGCGCACCACAGATCCACGCACCAACTGCCCCGCATCCCACATTCGTTCTCCTGGACACGGCCTTCGTGTGGCGCCGTGAATCAAGCGGATGAAGTAGAAAGCATTGGGCATGGCCGCGAGCTGACGGCGGACAGCGTTCCAGGTAAGAAAGAATCCGCGATTGAACACGGAGACGAGAATGCAATAGAAGCACCACGCAATTACAATGAGTTTTCAGTGAACGGCAACAACCCCCTTAACTCTGTGTCTCAGTCCAGGGGTGCACCCCATTTTGCCGTCCTGTCCTTCTTCCTTCCACTCCCGTCGCGGTTTGACGCGGGGCGGGCCCGCGCCAGAAGGGCCCACCGCATTGCAACGGGTAAGGCTCCACGCTTGACGGCTTTCCAGGCGGCGGCTAAGGTAAAGACCAAGCGACCTCGAAGGTTTCGCGATGCCGAACCTTTCGCAACAGCGCAATCGTTTTCAGCCAACCGCATGCTTCAATTCGCTTCCTCTTCGACGGGCGTTCGTTGACGAAAGGTCGCGATCAGAAGTCTTGAAGCGGGAGGCCGAGTCTGCTCATTTTGTCGAACTTAGTTATTCATAATGAAGAGATAAAAGTGGGTCCACTTGCGCGGCTCGGCGAGCTGGGAATAAGGATGCTGTCAGACCAACAACAACGACCGTAGTTGCGACGACAGAGAACGTCCAAGGGTCCACGGTCGAGACACCCCAGATTTGACGAGCGATTAAACGCATCACAGCACTGCTTGCGGCCAATCCGGCAATCGTGCCTGCAAGAATCAAAGTAAGGCCCTTTTTAAGCACCATCCGCAGAATATCCTTCGGTTGAGCTCCCATGGCCATTCGGATTCCAATCTCGTGGGTCTGCAATGAAACCGTATATGCCATGACGCTAAAGACGCCAATCAAAACTAGCAACAGTCCCGTGATACCGAACGTTCCGAGAATGATCAGAGTGAATTGCGGTCCGGCATAATACGAACTTTTGAGAATGTTCTCCATTGGTCCGAGTTCAGAGATAGCAACCTCTGAATCCACTGTGGTTATCGCGCGACTCAGACTTGCGAGAACCAGGTTTGCGTTTCCCGCCGTCCTCACCATGATCCCGCGCGGCCCCGTACCAGTGACCGTATGGGGAAAATAGACCTCTGGTCTGGGCGCGTCCTGCAAGCCAGTGTTCTTCGTATCCGCGATGACGCCGATTATTTCGAAGTAAGCATCTCTGGGCCAATCCCTCGCCCATTGTTCGAAAGTTGTGAATTTTATCCTTTGACCGATGGGATCTTCGTTCCCGAAATAATTGCGTTCGAACGTTTGGTTGATAACGGTTACATGTCGAGCTAACTCTACGTCGGTTCGCGAAAGCAGCCTGCCGCGAAGCAGGTGTCGGCCCAGGGTTTGGAAAAAACCCTCACTGCACATTTCAAACGTCGTGCCCCAAGGTTCGGAATGTGCCTTTCCCGGCACTACAATTTCGGTCCACCCGAAAGAATAAGGCGGGAAAGAGGTAGCCTCAGTGGAAGCGGTGACTCCGGGAATGGCCGCGACGCGGTCAAGTACTTTGTCAAAGTAGGCTCTCTTCGCGTCAGCAGCATCGTACCGGCCCTCGGGCAGCGATAGTCGCGCATAAGCAACACTGGCGGGATTGAAACCGATGTCCACTTTTTCAAGAGCACGGAGTGTACGCACCATCAGTCCGGTAGCCGTCAACAACACAATCGATAGTGCGACTTCGATCACGACGAGAACAGAGCGCAATTTCCCATGCCGAAAGACGCCACTTGCCCCCTTTGAGCTTCTCGCAAGGCCGACATTCAAGTCTCGCCTTACCAGATGGAGGGCAGGTGCGAGGCCGCAGAGAAAGGTGGCAAGAACCGACACTCCCAATGCAAGCAGCAGCGTCGCTGATCCGAGTGATATGGCCACTTCGGGAGGCAGCGTTTCAGGAGGAATCGTGGCTATCATTACTCTCAATCCGAGAAACGCGAAGAGGCATCCGCCAATACAACTTGCAGCTGCCAAGAGGCCGCTCTCAACCAACAATTGCCTTATTAAGCGAGAACGTGTCGCGCCTAGCGAAGCACGGATCGCGATCTCCTTTTCCCGCACTGTCGCTCGGGCAAGCAAGAGATTCGCAACGTTGCTGCAACCGATCAGAAGCAGTATGAAAACTGCCGCCACCAACGCCAAGAGGGTTGCTTTGAAGTGCCCAACGGACTCATCCCTCAAGGAATTCACCACGATCTTGTAATTGGCACGAAACCAAGCGGGATAGTCCTTTTCCGACAACTTTGCAATCGCGCCAAGGTCAGCGGACGCGGCTTGCAAACTGACATCCCGTTTGAGGCGTCCGATAGTCAACAACTCGTTCGGTTGAACGCCAAACCCACGAATGAAACTTGATCTGTTTAGGTCAGTTGGAATCCAGACTTCACAGCCTCCGAATCGGAATCTGGGAGGCATGACGGCCACCAAGGTCCTCGGTACTCCGTTGAGATTCAGCGAAGCTCCTAGTATTTTCGGATCCCGATTGAAAAGACTGGCCCACACCGTGTGACTCATAGCAAACGCGGGGGGCGAATCAGGGTTTCCATCTTGTAGCGTAATCTGGCGGCCCAGGAACGGTTTGATGCCAAGTAGTTCAAAAGTATTTGCGGTCACCCAGCAGCCAAGCAATTGTTGAGTCGGCGCCCCATTTCCCTTGTAGCGGACAGCGAAGTAAGCAAGCGCGGCAATATCCTCGAACGTATGGTTTTGTTCCTTGAAATCGAGGAATACCGAGACAGGGAAACGCGTAATTGAGTCGGGGATGGCAAAAGAAATCGAGGGAGTTGCTAACCGATCAGCGTCCTTATACGGGAATGGGTTCAGCAGGACACTATCGACCACACTGCAGATCACGGTTGTCGCTCCAATGCCCACAGCAAGAGTCAAAATGGAAATGACAGTAACACCGGGATTCTTTCTCAGCAATCGCAGGCCGTAGCGAAGGTCGTGCCAAACGCTCGTCATCTTGTTCCCCTGACGAAACTCCAAGTTGATTTCTATATCGCCTTGGAGGAACTTAGGCAAGCATTTTTGTCGACCCTCGCTGGAGAGAGGGGGGCAGTTTTGCCGTCCGTTCCTTTCCACCCTGGGGCGAGGTAGTCGTTGGCAGGCTTTGTCAATGGTGCGTGTGCAACTTCCCACCGAGGCTAGCACTCAGCTAGCGATGAAAGGCCTCTACACTGTTCCACTTACAAAACTGGAACAGGTCGCTGGGTGGATTGCCGGTAACCCGGAAACTACAAAGCTGCCTCAATTGGCGGAAAATCGCGATTACACTGGAACAGGCAGCCGACAAGGCTGTGAACCTGGTGGGGTGTAAGTCTGTAAGTCCCCACACCACCAATTGCATGCGGAGACAACGAAGCATGTTCAGCGCGGACGCCCCAACCTGTCATGTATCTCGATTTCCATGCGCTGTTCCCGGCGGTGAGCAAGTTGCTAGACTGCCGAGAAATATCGTGCGCGGCCAGTTTGGAGTTCCGCGATTTCACTGCCGGAGCACGTCAGATGGCGGAACGCGTGGAACTTGAGGATTGTTTTCGCCCAAGACTAGCCTGCACAGTTCGTGTATCTCCAAACCATTAGGCGGCCAACGTAAGGTTGTCCCGGCCTTTCCTATTCGCATCTCAATGCCACCATAGGATCGACTTTGGCGGCACGACGTGCGGGAAGCAGTGCGGCAAGGAAGAACGAAAGTCCGAGCACGGACACTACGATTACCAATGTGGGTACGTCCCATGATTGGACGCCGTACAGCAACCTCTGCATCAGCCTCGTGGCAGCCAAAGAGCCGATCAACCCCACGACAATCCCGATGGCAGCCAGCAAAGCCGATTCTTTCAGAATGAGCCTGTACACAGAATTGCGTTGTGCCCCGAGTGCCATGCGTACTCCGATCTCTCGGGTTCTCTGGCTAACGGAGTAGGCCACTACGCCGTAGAGTCCGACCACACTCAGTAGAAAGGCTATCGCGGCAAAGCTTCCCACTAGCCAGGCCGACGAGCGGTGCAAATAGGCAGATGGCGAGTCATTAAGCAAATCCATCATCGTGGTTTCATTGTGCACCGAGATGCCGCGATTAATTTCGTGGATCGCCCCCGCCAGCGTTGGGAGAAACCAGACACTAGAGCGCGACGTGCGTACGGCGATTGAGAAACCTCGCCATGGGTCCTGTTTGAAAGCTTCATACACAACTGGTGTGCTCCCATTGTCCAGAGGACCCTCCTTGATGTCATTGACCACACCGACGATTTCCATTGTCAAATTGGGTTCCCCGATCTGTTTGCCGATCGGGTCTTCTCCTGGAAAATACTGTTTCGCCAACGCCTGATTGATAATTACAACGCGAGGCTTTGACGCATCCTCCGCTTCCGTAAAATAACGTCCGCGCAACAGTCGTGCTTGCAGGGTGTTGAAGTAGCCGGAGCTTACCTGCCGATAAAATGCTTCGTGGTCCTCGCCGTGGTCAGGTCGGCCTACTACCTTGAATCGTCCCACGCCCCACACCGGGCCAACCGGAAGGGAACTGGAAACACCGACCGACTTCACACCGGGCAAAATCGAGAGGCGATCCACAACTTCTTGTTCCAACACAATTCCATCCATCCCCTTCGGCCCTTCGATCTGTAAGGTTGCCAGATGGTCAACCTCAAATCCGACGTCCTCGTGAAGCAAACGATAAAGGCTTTTGCCGAGCAGTCCGGCGCTTACTAGCAGGACCGTCGCAATCGCCAACTCCATTACCACAAGATTGGAACCAAAGCGACGCCACGTGGTTCCTGTGGACCCCCGAGATCTTTCTGACAGCCCTTCTCGCAGATGTGACAGCGATACGCACAAAGTCGGAGTCACGGTAAAAAGCACTCCGGCCAAAAGGCAGATCGCGCACCCGAAGACTATGATGTGGAAACTGAACCGGAGACTCTGCAGATACGGCATATTGCCCATCAAGTCGGGCGGGATCAGCCTGGTAAGGAGTTCCATGACCCACGCGGCGGAAGTTAAACCAAGCAACCCGCCCGTTGCGGCCAACAGAAGCCCTTCTGTTGCGAACAAGCGAATCAATCGGGCAGGAGCCGCGCCCAGAGCCTCCCTAACCGCAATTTCGCGCTTGCGGCTATCGGAACGAGCCAGCAACAGGCAAGCCACATTGACGTATGCAATAAACAGCAACAAACCCGCTCCGCTGAGCAGCAATAATAAGACCGGGCGTACATCTCCTACGATTACCTCGCTCAGCGTAACCGCATTCACACCTTGACCATGATTGCTGTCCGAGTACTCCTTTTCCAGGTGTCCGGCAACTGACTTCATATCGGCTAACGCCACCTGGAGGGAGACACCGTTTTTCAGCCGCGCCACTGTATTGAGATTGCGGCAGCCACGAAACTGTTCGCAGTAGTCGGAGGCCCGAATGACGCCCCAAAACTCAGCAGGACCCACGGGAGCGAAATGAAAATCCTCTGGTAGAACACCAATGATGATATTTGGCGCACCCTCCAGCACGAGTATCTGTCCGATTACATCTGGTCTTCTGCCGAACCGCTTTTGCCACGACGCATAGCTCAGCATGACTGTTTGAGGGGCTGACGGCGAATCTTCATTAGAATAAAAATCGCGCCCAAGTATGGGCCTGACGCCGAGAGTTCGGAGGAAGCCTGGACTGATGCGTGTTTCAGACACTTGCTCTGCGCCCGTTGGAGTGCTCAGCATAAAACCGCCGTTTGCCGCATCGTGCGCAGAATAAGCATCTATAGAACTGAAAACGCGGTTGAGGCTTCTCCAGTCCTGGAAGTTTAAATACGAAACGCTGTCTCGCGGCGTCGTGGCGCTTCTTACAAAAACAGCAACTAACTTTGATGGATCACGGTAAGGCAACGGCTGGATCAGCGCCGCGTCCACGAAGCCGAAGATAGACACACTCGCGCAAATACCCAGCGCGACTATGAAAATGGCCGTGCAGGCGAATCCGGGACTCCTGCATAACTGCCGCATTACATAGCGAAGGTCCTGCAGCAGACTAATCATCTCAGTTTCACCCTCCTAATTTGTGGCAGAGTCCGGAGTGGGTCCCTTCAAAGCAATACTCTAACCACTCTCCCTTCAGAGGCAACCCCTTGATTGCGAAGGAAAGGGCAAATAATGTTGCAGAACAGAGCCGATTATTGTATCCAGAAACGGACAGTCGATGTTCGGAAACGAACAGAGATTCTCTAGCCACTTCCAAAACTGTTTCCATACCTGGACAAGCGTCTGCATCTGGCGCGGGCCCCGGCCCAAGATCAAAACCCTAGACCTGTGGTAGTCGAAGGGGGGTGTGGCAGTTTCGCCGTCCGTTCCTTCCACCCTCATCTCGTTTGACGGGGTGGTGTACACAGACGGCAAAATGCTCCCTCCCCCGGCCTCGGGCCCAGGCCAGCCCGCCCGCGCGTGAGGCAGACTCGGCAGGCTAGAACGTTGTCGCACTCTCTTCGCGGGCGGGCGTGCAGGCCACGTTATTCCATCTCGAAGCTCACATACATGAATCCGTCTTTGTACTCGACTTGAAGCACACCACGGCATCTTCAGTTTGCTAACGACAGATTGCAGCGACTCCATGGAGTCAACGCCAGTTGTTGCCAGTTGTATTTAAACTGCTAGCATTTCCGGACATTGAGTTGTAAGCGTGGGCATGGAAAGTGTCGAGCGATTCGGGGGCAAACGTCGGTCTTGTCTTTAGGGCCAACGAATTAACGAATGCGTCGATTTGGTTCGCGAGTTGCAGGGAAATCTTGGTCCACCACCGCTCGTCGGCATGGGGGAAACCTATGAAGCATCCTTTGGCGTGGCTGGAAACTCTGGCGCAGGACCTGCGCCTGGCAGTCCGAACCCTCCGCAAGAGTCTCAGTTTCCTGACGGTCGTGATTCTCTCGCTGGCGCTGGGCATTGGCGCCAACAGCACAATCTTCAGCGTGCTGGATGTACTTCTGCTGCGTTCCCTTCCCTATAACCATCCGGAACAGCTGGTCACCATTTATGAAATGCAACTCACCCATCCTGAGTCTGGGCAAAACCCGCCCATCGCGGAGTCGCTCGACTGGAAAAAGCAGAATCATGTCTTTCAGGACATTGCCCTGACCAGCTTCGGCGAAGAGGGTATTTTGTCCGGCACCGGCGAAGCCGAGCGCATCATCGTGCAGGACTCCACGCCCAACCTTTTCGGTCTGCTGGGCGTGAAGCCGATACTCGGCAGAGTTTCTTTTCCTGCGGAGATGCAGGATCACGATCAGACCGTGGTGATCAGCGAACGGTTCTGGAAGGCGCACTTCAATCGCGATCCCAACATTCTCGGCAAATCATTTCGCGTTAGCGGCCTGACTTCTACGGTCGTCGGAGTGATGCCGCAGACACTCGTGTCACTGGATGGAATTAAGGTCGACTTATGGCAGCCTGTCGATCCCGAAAGCAAGCGCTATGTAGAACGATCCGATCACTGGCTAATGCCCGTTGCGCGCCTCAAGCCCGGTGTGAGCATGGCCAACGCTCAGGCAGAAATGGATACAATCGCGCGGCGGCTCGAACTGCAGTATCCAGCGACCAACAAGGGCATCGGCAAGAAAGTGGCTCCCTTAAACGAAGAACTGTTCGGCTGGGCGAGGCAGGCACTGTATCCGCTGCTCGGAGCGGTGGCCTTCGTGTTGCTGATTGCCTGCGCTAATGTCGCGAACCTCATGCAATCGCGCACTGAGGTGCGGCGCGGCGAATGCGCATTGCGCCTCTCTCTGGGCGCAAGCCGCGGACGACTGGTGCGACAATCGCTAACGGAGAGTGCGCTGCTTGGGCTGCTTGGAGGCGCGTTTGGCTTGCTCCTGGCATCTTGGGGCATTCGCCTGGTTCTCTGGCTCGCTGGTCCGGACGTGCCCAATGGCGACAAAATGACCGTGGACTTGCGCGTCGTCTTGTTCACCTTGAGCATCTCCCTATTGACGGCCGTCGTGTTTGGGCTGGCGCCTGCATTGCAAGCCTCGCGCCCGGATCTGAATCACGCTCTCCGCGATGGCGCTCGAAGCTCGGCTCCCCTTTCTGGCGGCATCATGCGGCGCTTGCTGGCCATCTCCGAAGTGGCTCTGGCCATGGTGTTGCTGGTTGGCACCGGCCTGATGATCAACACCATGATCCGCCTGCGCGGAGTGAATCCCGGCTTCGATGCGAGCAACCTGCTCACTATGGCTTTTCAGTTGCCCGAAGGCGACAAGTACATGGAGAGAGTGCCCGGCGGAGATATGGAAAAAGCCAAACCAGCGGTGAACAGTTTCTATCAGCGCCTGCTCGAACGAGTATCAGCGTTTCCGGGAGTCGAATCGGTCGGATCGGGCGGAATTCCAACCCATTTTTCGGGGCAATCTACGTTTTCGATAATGGGGCGCCCGGCACCGTCCGCCGAGCAAAGGCCCCAAGCGGGCTATAACCAGGTAACTTCTGGCTTCTTCCGGACGCTCAAAATTCCATTAAAGAAGGGGCGCTACCTCGACGAGCACGACACCAACGCTGCGCCGTGGGTGATCGTCGTGAACGACGCGTTCGTGCGCAAGTTCTTTCCAGACGAAGATCCCATCGGCAAGCAGGTACGCTTGCGCTTCGATCCATATCCCACCGAAGAGGACCGTACGCGGCAAATCGTGGGCGTCGTCGGAGATGTGAAGCAATACGGGCTCGGCAGAGAAGCGCCGCCGTTCATCTACGCTGCGTTCTCGCAGCAGCCCGACGTGTATCCCGGTGGCGCGATCGTGGCTCACCTGTGGCAGGACCTTGCCATCCGAGTTGGCCCTATGACTCACGCTTCGGACTTGGCCAAGCCGATCAAGCAGATTGTCGCCGAGCTCGACCCCGACCAGCCCGTCACCAGCTTATGGACAATGCAACAGGTTCTGGACCGATCGATGGGCAACGCCCGCTTGTACATGCAGCTCCTGAGCATTTTTGCGGCGGTTGCGATTTTCCTTGCAGCAATGGGGATCTATGGAGTGATGTCGTATTTCGTCAGTCAGCACACGCACGATATCGGCATCCGCATGGCGCTGGGGGCACATCCTGCCGATATCCTCAAGTGGGTTGGCAAGGTTGGATTCCAGCTTATTTCCATCGGGATTGTTGCCGGAGTTGCGCTAGCCCTGGGCTTGACGCGGCTGATCTCGGCCATTCTGTTCGGGGTCAAACCAAGCGATCCGCTGACTTACCTGGCGGTGGCGCTGGGACTCGCTGCCGTCGCATGTTTGGCCTGTTACATTCCCGCCCGCCGTGCGGCGAAGGTCGATCCCATGGTTGCGTTGCGCTACGAATAGCTCAGGATGATGACATGTAGCCCTGAAGCCGGCGCACGACTGGGATATCGCGGACCAGCTTTCGTACGAAATTCTTGCGATCGAATCCACTTTCGCGAGCACATTTGTTGCGAACGCAATCGAGCAACTCAACACATCGATGTGGCAGCACGGACTGCACAACCTCTCAGACGGTTGCGAATCAACTGATTCAAGTTCACCCACATCTGATACGCAATCCAGATTACGGTTTCGGGAGGACTATGTTAGAAACGAAGCGGCGCCTTTTCTGGATCATTGTCAGCCTCTCGTTCTTCCCTGGGGCGCGTACTTTCGCCCAGAATTCCCCCACTTCTCCAGAAGTAAGCATCTCACTGGAGAAGGACACCATCACCGAGCATGAGCCCGTGATCGTGGACATTGGAATTCAGAGCCCACCATCGACAAGCCTGGACTTCGATCCTGGATACGATTGGGAGAACGTCGAAATCAAAGTCGCGGATCCTCATGGCCATATATGGACGCGCCCCCGTCGGGTACCTCAGGAAGGGATGAAATTCAGCAAGGCCGTGCATGTCGATGCAGGGGCGCGAGAAACCATATCTCTGGTCGCGAGCGATTGGTTCAACCTCGAGGAGGATGGCATTTACCAACTGGAAGTGGCTCTAAGGGGATCACTTGCAGCCGGTGTTACCGCAATTCTCGCATTACGGGTCGAACCGAGAAACGAAGAAGCCCTCAAGGCGACGTGCTCTAGTCTCCTGAGTCGCGTCAATGATTCGCAATCCTTCTCGGCATCGCTTGTAGCAGCGAAAGCGCTGTCCGGCATTAACGATCCGCTGGCCGTGCCGTACCTGGCTGAGGCAATGAAGAGACGAGAATTTGTGGCGCTAGTGATTGGCGCTCTAGCCCGGCTCAACACACAAGAGGCTGTTGACGCGCTGATCGCGGCTTCAAGATCACCCGACCCAGAAACGAGCAGCCAGGCGCGCTCGGCGCTCGCGAGCCTTCGCCATCCCAACTAGTTACGCGACAAACACTACGACAACAGACCATCGCGGCCCAAACGGGTCTCAGGGCACAGGGGGGCGGCATTTTGCTGTCCGTGTGCGGACTGGCAGCGGATCTACGGACATCCGATCTACTTTCTGGAGACGTTTGTGGATCCGGAACGATTCCGCGGAACCTGTTAGGCCGACAGCGCGGGATTGCTCAAGCGATACCCGGTGACTACTGCGGGTTTTCATCTGATCGGCAAAGAGACTGAACGAGGATGGGAACAGACCGATGACATCAGTACACTCATGCCCTCGCTGGTGCGGTATGGCCCGAATGGCAGAATTGCTGATGA
>Ga0073928_10010773_pt1 | contig 10784 bp, 12 predicted proteins | sample PaiPotPPA55metaG_FD_76969 | JGI IMG/M metagenome (GOLD analysis project Ga0073928, IMG submission 76969) | Iron sulfur acid spring bacterial and archeal communities from Banff, Canada, to study Microbial Dark Matter (Phase II) - Paint Pots PPA... ...
CGCCGATGGCGACATATCGAGCGCGGTCTTTCTCGCCTTGAGAGAGCGTGGGCGGCAGGGTCCAGACGCCGTCGACCCAGTCCTTCGTGTCGCGTGGATTCGCATTCACTTCCGACGAGCCGACGAATTCGAACCCCGCCTTCTTCGCCAATGCAATCGTGTAGTCCTGGCGCACGTACCCATCTTTGGCTTTCGGATCCTGCGGCTTGTCGTTCCGGCCGCGATGTTCCTCGATGCCCAGAATGCCGCCGGGTTTGAGCGCCTTGAAAGACGCCGCCAGTGCCTCGTCCGCATAGCCCCCATCCATCCAGTTGTGCAGGTTGCGGAACGTGAGCACGAGGTCGGCAGAGCCGGCCGGCGCAATATCGAAGTGGCCGGCGCCAAGAGCGGTCTCGTGAAGTGTGCCGAGCCGGCCCTTCTCCTCGGCGATACGGGCGTGAAGACGCTTCACCCCGGCATCTTCCTCTGCATCGCCCCGCGCAGGCAAGGCGATGTAGTAGTGGCCTTTCGGGGCAAGATAGGGGCCGAGGATGTCGGTCCAATACCCCCCGCCCGGCCACAGCTCCACCACCGTCATCGTGGGCGCAAGGCCAAAGAATGTCAGCTCTTCGACGGGGTGGCGAGCCGGATCTCTCGCCACCGCGGTGGGGCTGCGTGCAGAACTCCCGACCGCGCTCACCAGCGCAGGATCAGGAGGACTCGTCGCGGCCAAGGACGAGACGGTCCCGGCCAAGGCGAGCGAGGCCGCAGCGAACAATGCGCGGAAGTGGGGAATCTGCATAGCTATACCTTTCTTGGTGCGTTAATTGTGAAGCGCAGTATCACAAATTCACCGGTGCCGAGTCACGCTATCCTCATTCGCGGCGCTTAAATCATGGGGGCGGGGTCTCCCCGCTGAACGATATTGCCGTTGCGCCGGTGACGGCGCCGACGGTGGCCTTGTCGCTGACGAAGAGCTGAACCGTGCGTTCGAAGCGCAGATCGCCCTGCACGGTCACTCCCGGTCCAACGACGATCCGTGGAACGTCCATGACCAGTTGTATCAATTCGCTGGACGGCTTTTGCACGCGCAAACCGCCTTCTACCCGGGATGCACCGGTGATGTTCATGCCGCCGCTCACAGTCTTGATTCCGCCGCCCACGTGCGCGGCGGTGAGCGTGATCTTGCCGTTCACGTTCGAGAGTGATCCGGAGACGTCCGCGCCGTCTCCCAGAGTAAGTTCGCCGTTGACCGACGAGACGCTGCCGGAGACATGCGCTCCGCTGCCGAGCGTGATCGAACCGTTCACGCTGTTCAGCGACGTCGCGGTCGCGTGGTCGCCCAAGTGCACGGTACCGTTCACCGTTGTTGCGCTGGCGACCGCCGCGTTGTCATCGACGTGAATCGAGCCGTTGACCGTCGCGACGGCGCCGGGTTGCCTGCCGGCGGGCACGTGGATGGACCCGTTGACCTTGGTCGACTCATCATCGCCCTTCGATGCACCGCAGGCCGAGAGCGTAAGCATTACGACAAGGGCGAAAGCAGAACCATAGGCGCCGAATCGCGCTGTAGGGCTCGGCTCGAGGCTGCTTAAAGTCGGGTGTCTCGCATGCATTCCTTCGCTCACGGCTGCTCCTTTGGGGGTCTTCTGCCGCTACTGTAGCAGTACGGCTCAATACCTCAACCGGTGCGCCGGTCCATCGTTGCCAGGTGCTCCTGCAGACGGTCGAGGGTCTGATTCCCACCCTCGATGGCATGATGTTCTTTGACCACCCAATCGCGCGCCGCGGCCGACTCGAACAGGCTGCGCATGGTGAGCAGGGTCTTGCCGTTGTGCTCCTCGAAGGTCAGGGTCACGTGGAACCGCCCCGGTTCGCCTTCTTTTCCGCCATGGGAATAGACCAGCCGCTCCGGTCTCACCACTTCGATGAACACGATGCGGTTTTGATAGTCCACCCCATCGGGTCCGTGCATGACGAATGTCCACACGCCGCCGGCTCTGACATCCATTGTGTGAGTCGTGATGGTGAAGCCGCGCGGTCCGTACCACTCGCCCACCTGTTTCGGATCGGTCCATACGTCGAAGACCAGTGTACGCGGGGCATCGAGGACACGGGAAATCACGATTTCTCGATCTGATGACGCGGCCACGGGGTTATTTTTTTGATCGGCCACGTCTTTTCTCTTTCGATTGCAGTTCGTGCAGATAGTCGTCCAGGCGATCCAGGCGTTGCTCCCAATGGCGGCGGTAATCCGCCACCCAATCGGCGACCTCCTTGAGCGGCGTAGCCTGCAAACGGCAGGGGCGCCACTGGGCTTCACGCCCGCGAGCAATCAAGCCGGCACGCTCCAGCACCTTGAGATGCTTGGAAATCCCGGGAAGGCTCATGTCGAACGGCGCCGCCAGCTTCCCCACCGAGGTCTCTCCCAGGGTGAGCCGGGCGAGTATGGCGCGCCGCGTGGGGTCGGCAAGCGCGGCGAAGGTAGCGCTCAATCGATCGGTTGCCATTTGCTCTAAACCTACTAGTTAATTAACCAGATGGACAAGTACATCATGGCAGACAACAAAGCAAGCGCTGCTGCCGTCGACGCCGCGATTCGCGCATATACTGCAATCACATCGGCACGGGGGGACAACGGATATGCCCATCATTCCCGCAAGTTGCGCGCTGGGTTTGGAGATAGCCCTGACAGTCTGCCTGTGCTCGGTTGCGCCGCAGACTACGGGCGCGGCGACTCCTCCCCGCGATGCCTGTTCGTTGTTCACCGCGCCCCAGATCAGCAAGGTGCTGGGGGTTACCGTAACGGATGGGCGGCATCCGATACCCTCCACATTGCTGCTGTGCGGCTGGGCTCCGGCCGGCGGACCGCAGCTCGACGGCAAGAGGCTCTCCGTCAATCTGATGACCGAACGCGCATTCGAGGTCGGCAAAACACCCGTGCACGGTATCGCCAAAACGCCGCTGAGCGGAGTGGGCGATGACGCCTACTACATGACCGACAGCGGCCGCGGCACCGGACTTTCGGTGAAGAGCGGCGGCACTTACGTTCAGATCTGGGTCGGCGGCTTTCCTCCCGAAAAGCAAAAGGAGCTGGAGAAGGCGCTGGCGCTGCAGATGCTGACCAAGCTCTGATCCGCGCTGCCCTGTGGGCCGTCGCCCATCAAGGGGGTTGACAACGAATCGGATCTGGCCAAAACTTCACTACATGGTGAACTATAACGCGCAACTGGACCGGACCTTCGCGGCGCTCGTGGACCCGACCCGGCGTGCCATTCTCGCCCGGCTAGAGCGGGAGGACGGCGCTACGGTGAGCGAGCTCGCGAAACCCTTCGCGATCAAACTGCCGGCGGTGATGAAGCATCTTGACGTGCTCGATGATGCCGGACTGATCACGCGATCAAAGGTGGGACGGACCGTGACGGTGCGGCTGTCGCCGGAACCCATGCGGGCGGCCATGGAATGGCTGCGCCGCTACGAGCGCTTCTGGTCGCCCAGTCTCGATCGGCTCGCGGCCTACGCCGAGCGTAAGGAAGCCGAAGCGAGGAAGAGGGGCCGATGACCAGTCTCACCCTCGTACGCCGGATCGCGGCGCGGCCATCCATCGTCTTCGACGCGCTCACGACACCCGAGGGCATCGCCTGCTGGTGGGGCCCGGATGCCGGCCCCGTGCTGCTGGCGGAGACCGACGTGCGCATCGGCGGGCGCTTCCGGGTCCGCTTCCGCACGCTCGACGGCAGCGAGCACGAGAGCAGCGGCGAATATCTCGAGGTCGTAAGACCTGAACGCCTGGCAATGAGCTGGCGATGGCAGGGCAACGAGGATCCGGGCGAATCGCTGGTCGAGATCGATCTTCGCGCGTCTGCCGAAGGCACCGAACTGACGTTCACTCATTCACGTCTGCGCGACGAGGACTCCCGCCGGAGCCACGAAGAGGGCTGGAACGGCGCGCTCGACAAGCTGCAACGACATTTTTCCGTAGCTGACAGGAGATACTCATGACTAAGCACGAGGTCGTCTCGGAGGAACAATGGCTCGAGGCCCGCCGCGCCCTTCTCGCCGAGGAGAAGGCGTATACCCGCGAGCGCGACCGCTTGTCGGAAAAGCGCCGCGCGTTGCCCTGGGTCAGGGTCAAGAAGGGCTATGTTTTCCAGGACACCGACGGCACGGTGACGCTCGCCGGCCTGTTCGACGGACGCAGCCAGCTCGTGGTCTACCACTTCATGTTCGGTCCCGATTGGCAGGAGGGCTGTCCCGGCTGCTCGCTGCTCGCCGATCAGGTCGACGGGGCGCGGCAGCACTTCGAGCACAACGATGTCAGCTTTGTCGCAGTCTCACGCGGACCGATCGCGAAGCTCAATGCCTATCGTCAGAGAATGGGCTGGAAATTCCGGTGGGTCTCTTCCGCTGCCACCGATTTCAATCTCGACTACCACGTCTCATTCCCGAAAGGCACGCGCGAGGGCGGTGTCTTCTATAACTTCGCCGATGGCCCCGATCCCGAGATCGACGAGCTTCCGGGCGTCAGCGTCTTCTACATGGACGGCGACGGGATGATGGGCGACCACGGGACGATCTATCACACCTATTCGACCTACGGCCGCGGCGGCGAGATGTTCCTGCCCGTCTACAACTGGCTCGATGTCGTTCCCAAGGGACGCAACGAGACGAAGAACGGCAACCTCTCCGACTGGATGAGGCGGCACGACGGATATGAGGATGACGGACGGACTCGGCGGGCCGACCGTGAAATGGCGGACGCGTCCTAAAGGACCTAGGCTAGGTTCCGTGCGGGTACGAATGCCGTCAGCGCCCGAGGTTGCGAATGATCACGCTGCTTCGTTCTGCACATCTCGGGCGAGTCTGAGCTCTTGCACGTAGCGCAGCCCGCCATAGACAAGACAAGAATTAGACTGACAAATCTCTTCATTCCCACTCCCCAAGGCAAATCCGGGATTCGTAGGCCACGACACTATAGTATTAGAGTGGGTGTCGAGTCCAAGTCACCGGAGCCAGCGGCCGAAGAAGCTGAAGGTGCGATCCCACGCCTGCTGTGACCAGACGGGGTCGTACTGGGTGGCGGGGATGCGGCCCGGTCCGACCGCGGTCTCGTTGGCGAAGGCATGGTGTGCGAGGTAGCGGTGGAAGTCGAACTTCACGCCGGCCTCGCGCAGTTTGTCCTGCAGCGGATCGATGGTGGCGATGGGGAAGAACTGGTCCTGCGTAGCCCAATGACCCTGCAGCGGCGCCCGGATCTTGGTTGCATCGATATATTCCAGCGGCGGGCAGCCGTACCAGACCACGCCGGCGTCGATCTCCGGAGACGTGCACAAGGCCAGCAGTGTCAACGCACCTCCCATGCAAAAGCCGGTGACGCCGACCTTGCCGCTGCGGGCCTTCAGAAACTGCGCCGCGCCTCGGATATCCTGCGAGGCCGCATCGCCGAAATTCAGCCCCGTCATCAGATGATGCGCCTCTTCGGCCTCAACCGTGGTCTTGCCGCGGAAGAGGTCGGGCACGAGCGCAAAGTAACCTGCGTTGGCCAGGCGGTCGGCGACGCCGCGGATTTGTTCGTTGACCCCCCACCATTCCTGAATGACGACGATCGCCGCGGCACCGGCAGTGTGCTCCGGCTCGGCGAGGTAACCCTGAACATTTTGCCCGTCGGGGCGCTTGAAGGTAACTGTTGTTGCCATTGCTAGATTCCAATATGTGAATGTAAAGCACTAGTGTAAATGTAATACTCGATCACGCCACCTTGCTCTTGAGGGCACGCGGTCTACGTGCCTTGCCCGGCCCTGTGCCGGCGTTGCTGTGCAGAATCGCCGCTGCGATCTCGTCGAGATCACGGCGAGTGAGCTTGATTGCCGCGGCTCCAATCCAGCCGTCCACCTGCTTCGGCGTGCGGGCGCCGACAATGGCTCCGCTCACCCCAGGCCACGAGAGGGTCCAAGCAATGGCAATGCACGACACCGAGGTTTCGTGCCGTTGCGCGATGGGCAGCAGCGCGTCCCGCAGGGCGAGATTCCGGCCGAGACGCGGCTGTTGGAACTCCGCCGCGCGGCGCCGCCAATCATCCTCGGCCAGCGCGGCCACGCGTTCTTCCGTGAAACTCTCTGTCAGCAGACCGGACTGCATGGGGCTGTAGCAGATGACCCCGGTATCATGGCTCGCACACCAGGGGATGTCCTTCTCCGCCGCAGCGCGATTGATCAGCGAAAACGGCGGCTGCAACGAGTCCACATGCCGGATCCCCTCACACCGCTCGAGCAGAGTGGCGTCGAAGTTCGATACGCCTGCCGCGCGGACCTTGCCCTCCTCGATGAGCTTCACCATTTCGGCCCAGGAATCCTCGACGGGCGTACCTGCGTCCGGCCAGTGAAATTGATACAGATCGATGCGCTCGACACCGAGCCTGCGGAGCGAGGCTTCGCATTCGCGGCGGATCGAATCGGGGGTGAGGTTTCGCTGCGGCGGCTTCATGCGATCGTGCTCGTCCCAGACGAGACCGCACTTCGTGAAAATGAGCGGGCGCTCGGCGCTCGGCAACTCGCGAAGCAGCTGCCCTACCACTTCCTCTGAATGTCCCAGCCCGTATATCGCCGCAGTGTCGATCCAGTTGATCCCCAATTCGATCGCATGGCGCATCGTGGCCAGCGACGCCGCATCGTCTTGCGGACCCCAGCCGAACGACCAGCCGCCGCCGCCGATGGCCCATGAGCCGAATCCGACGCGGGTGATGTGCAATCCGCTGTTGCCGAGAGGATGAGTGGGTAGTGTCATGTTGATGGTCCTCGTTTAAGGGAAGAGAGAGGGGGGGGCGAGCCCGCGGTGAAGAGCGGACGTCATGGCACCCGATCCGCGAATGTCTCAGCTTTTCAACTGGGCGCCGATCGGGAGCCGTCGAATGCGTTTGCCTGTCGCCGCGAAGATGGCATTGCACAGCGCCGGAGCGAACGGCGGCACGCCCGGCTCACCGACGCCGCCGGAGGGTTGATCGCTGTCGACTATGTGCACCTGAGTTACGCGGGGTGCTACGTTCATGCGTGTCACCTGGAAATCGTTGAAGTTGCTTTGCTGCACTCGTCCATCCTTGAACGTGATCTCTCCATACAGCGCCGAGCTCAAGGCCATCACGGCCGCGCCTTCCATCTGGGATCGGATCCGGTCCGGAAACACCGGGAATCCGCAGTCCACAGCCATGTCGACGCGCGGGATGGACAGCGTTCCGTCCTTGCCGACCGCCGCTTCAACGACGATGGCCACGTAAGTGACGAAGCTGCGGTGGACTGCGATGCCGAGCCCATGGCCGGGGGGGAGCTTTCGTCCCCACTGCGCCTTCTGCGCCGCCAGCTCGACCACATGGCGGAGGCGCCCTGTATCGATGGGAAACACGTTGATGTCGTCACCGTAGTTCGGGTAATTCACGCCGCCCCGGGTGAGGTCGACATGCCGCGGCGGCCCAAGCAATTCGAGAAGGTAGTCCTTCGGATCCCGGCCGGCCGCATGAGCAAGCTCATCGGCGAACGAGCACACTGCGAAAGCGTGCGGAATGTTGAGAACGGAACGGAACCAGCCGATGCGCACGTGCGGGAGGGCCTGGCCGTTCTCGCAGCGGATGTTCGGAATGGCATAAGGCAAGTCGACGACGCCCTGACCGAGCTCGCCATCGCTCGCGTAGGTGATGTCAGGCTTGAACGTCGAGGGAATGGCTGGGAATACGGTTCGATGAAGCCACGCGGTGACATGACGCTGCGGGTCGAGCGCGGCTTCCAGATGCTGCGCATTGACCGTATGGTAATAGTCGTGGTGGATATCATCCTCCCGCGTCCACGTTACCTTGACCGGCGCGCCAACCGCTTGCGATAGCAGCGCGGCTTCCACGATGTAGTCGGGCTTAGCCTTGCGTCCGAATGCGCCGCCGAGGAGCGTCACGTTGACCTTCACGCGCTCGACTGGAATCCGCAGTGCCTTTGCGATCTCCTCGCGCGACACTTGCGGGAACTGGGTGCAGGACCACACTTCACATCGCCCATCGGCGACGCTGGCCGTCGCGGCCTGCGGCTCCATCGACGCGTGTGCGATGTGCGGGACATAGTAGTCGGCCTTTACGATGCTCGTCGCGGAGGCGAGCACGCTCAGCGCGTCACCTTCGTTGCGCACGACCTTTCCGGGCCGGCGTGCCGTTTCCTCGAGTTCCGTCTTGTATGCAGCCGAGTCATAGGAGCGATTCGGCCCGTCGTCCCAGGTGATGTTGAGCTTGCGGCACCCTTGGATGGCCGCCCAGGTGTTGCGTGCGATGACGGCAACGCCGCCGAGGGGCTGAAAGCCGGAAGGCGGTGGCGTGCTCTCGAGTTTCACCACGCGTTCGACACCGGGCACGGCCAGAGCAGGTGCGTCGTCGAAGGAGGCGACACGGCCTCCGTAAACCGGAGGACGCGCGATTACCGCGTACTTCATGCCCGGCAACCTGGTATCGATGCCGTAACCGGCCCGGCCAGTCGTCATATCGTTAATATCGACGATCGGCAGGCCCTTGCCGATATAGCGGAACTCCGAGCGCTTCTTCAGCTTCAACGCTTCCGGTTGGGGCACCGGCAGCGCACGCGCGACTGCGGCGACCTCACCGTATCCGAGAACACGCCCGGATGGAGCGTGAATAATCTGGTGATTGCGCGCGTGAACCTGAGTCACGTCGACACCCCACGAGGCCGCCGCTGCCGCCTCGAGCATCTGGCGCACCGCCGCGCCCATTTGACGCATGGGCTGCAGAAAGTGGCGCATGCTGCGCGAGCCGTCCGTGTTCTGCCCGCCGTAGGTGGCTTCGTCACCGACAGCTTGTGAGATATGCACTCGAGACCAATCGGCTTCGAGTTCGTCCGCGATCACCATCGGGAGCCCGGTGCGTATCCCCTGTCCCATCTCGGATCGATGAGCCACGATGGTGACAAGACCTGTACTGTCGATGGCGACAAATGCCGTGGGATTGAAACGAGGGACATCGGTCGCGGGGGCCGCGGGCCTCGGTGCGGCGTAGCTGCGCGGCAATATCCGCATGCCCACGACCAGGCCGCCGATTGCCGCGACACCACCGATGAAACCTCTTCGGCTGACATTCTCGAGAATCGCGCGCATGTCATGCCTCCTGTGCAGCGGCTTTGATTGCAGCGCGAATCCGCTGATACGTGCCGCACCGGCAGATGTTGCCGGACATCGCGTCGTCGATGTCCTGATCGCTCGGTTTCGGGTTCTTTGCGAGCAGGCCGGAGGCCTGCATTATCTGACCGCTCTGGCAGTAGCCGCACTGAGGGACAGCCAGGTGCTGCCAGGCTGCCTGCACCTTGCGGCCGATGGGCGTGCCGCCGATGGCTTCAATGGTGGTGATCGCCTTGCCGGCTGCGGCAGAGATCGGGGTGATGCAAGAGCGCGTCGCCACGCCATCGAGATGCACCGTGCACGCTCCGCAAAGCGCCATCCCACATCCGAATTTCGTGCCGGTGAGGCCGAGCTCATCTCGCAGCGTCCACAAGAGGGGCGTCTCCGCCGGCACGTCCACCGTCACTGACTTGCCGTTGACATTCAGAGTTGGCATCTCGATCTGCAGCTCCTCAAGTCGAGAACCCATGTTCACGATGCGCGTCAGTGTTCAAGTATACGATTACGGGCTGGTTACTCGCTGCGAGGCGTGCGTTACGATTGAAATGATTGTGCAAGAGGCACTTGCACGAATTCCGTGGTATCACCAATAGCCCTGCTGGAGAAAGTCAGCGTCCCAGCAGAACGACTCTGGTACGCCAGGCGGGCTATGGAACACGGCTGGTCCCATAACATCATGGTGCTCAAAATTCAGCGCCGCGCCTACAAACGCCAAGGCAAGGCAGTTAGGCCGCGATATACAGTACCGCCGTCAACCGACTACTGGATGGACGCAGTAAATTTCACGCAGCAAAATCGTGTGTGTGCGCGACCTTCAGATCATCAAACTCGGCGACGAATTCGGTCAGTACACGCTAGTGCTGACCTGCGGGTCCTGCCTTCGAGAGCGCCACACGACACCGCACCTGCTGGCGAAACTCTGCGGCTGGGATGCGAAGCTCGAGGATGTAGCGCGGCGCATGCGTTGTTCGATTTGCGGCAAAAAGCAATGCACGGCGCGTGCGGTGCCGTTGACGGCGCCGCGCGGCTACAAGTCCCACTAGGGAGCGGGAAGGCCGCTCCGATGGGGTACAGCGTGGCAGCAGAGGGCTTGCGGCTAAGGGATTTCAGTCTCGACGCACAGAGATCTATATGGCTGGATATGGCTGGCGATATGGCTGTAGCGATCAATACCAAGACGTTGGTCATCGACTCCGAAATCCTCGATCTAGTCGCGGAACTCGACGAGTTCAAGGGTGCTTGGCGCGCCTTGAGCACTCTCGCACCGGATAGGTTATCCGCGTTACGCCGCGTGGCGACGATCGAAAGCATAGGTTCGTCCACCCGTATCGAGGGAAACAAGCTTTCGGATCGCGACGTGGAAAAACTTCTCTCAGTCATTGAAATACAAACCTTCAATACAAGAGATGAGCAGGAAGTCGCGGGCTAGTGTCGGCGCGGGGCCGGCACACGGTTCACACCTCAACGGAAAGGCCGTTCCGACGGGTTCTGATGTCGTAGTGTCCTTCCTGATTAGAGGAAACACTTTATTCCGACGGTATAGATCGTTACCGATGTGCTCGGAACGGACCGCAGAGGGGTTTGCCGGCTGAGGGATTCGAACCCCCGACCTACGGTTTACAAAACCGTTGCACTACCACTGTGCTAAG
>Ga0073928_10010774_pt1 | contig 10783 bp, 13 predicted proteins | sample PaiPotPPA55metaG_FD_76969 | JGI IMG/M metagenome (GOLD analysis project Ga0073928, IMG submission 76969) | Iron sulfur acid spring bacterial and archeal communities from Banff, Canada, to study Microbial Dark Matter (Phase II) - Paint Pots PPA... ...
CTCGAGCGCGACGGTTGAGCCGTCGCAGCACCACACGAGCTCGCAGCCGGGGATCGCAGCGAAGTTGCGCGCGATGTTCGGCCCCCAGTAGCCGAGCCCAACCACCCCGACACGCACGCTGTCCTTGCTCATCGCGACAGGGACCTCATGCGAAATGCAGTCTAATCGCAGCTACCACGCGCTCCGCTGCGCGGCCATCGCCGTAGAGCGGCGGATGCGTGGTCGGCAAAGCGCGCTCGAGCGCCGCGAGCGTCGCGCCGATATCGAGGTCCACCAGCACATTCCATCCCTGCTCGACCGTTTCGACCCACTCGGTGTTGCTGCGGAGCGTGATGCACGGCACCTCCGCCAGGTACGCCTCCTTCTGCAGGCCACCGGAGTCGGTGAGGACGGCGCGCGCATTGCACAGCAGCGCCGTCAGCTCGAGGTACCCGAGCGGCGGGGTCAGTACCAGCCGTTCGCTGCGCTGGACCCGCTCGAGCAGACCGGCGGTCCGCAGCCGCGCGTGCGTCCGCGGGTGCAGCGGCACCACCACCGGGTACGGCAGCGCCAGCAGGAGCTCCACTAGCTGCGCCAAGCGCTGGGGTTGGTCGACGTTCCCCGAGCGATGGGCGGTGGCGAGCACGTATTCGCGGGGGGTGAGTCCCCGGGCTCTGACGAGATCAACGCGCTCACTCGCTCCGGGCTGGATCCGCATCGCCACGTCAACCATTACGTCACCGACCAACTCGGCTGCGCCGCCGACGCCCTCGCGTCGCAGGTTCGAAACCGCCGTCTCCGAGGAGCACAGCAGCAGCGTGCTCGCATGATCCGCCAGCACCCGGTTCAGCTCCTCCGGCATGTTCCGGTCAAACGAGCGCATCCCCGCCTCGACGTGCGCCACAGGAACGCGCGCCTGCGCTCCCGCGAGCGCGCCCGCCAGCGTCGAGTTCGTATCGCCGTAGACGAGCACCACGTCCGGTGAGCTCTCCGCGATCACCGGCTCGAGCGCCGCCAGCATCCGGGCGGTCTGCGAGGTGTTCGAGCCACGGGCGATGCCGAGCTCGCGATCGGGAGACGGCAGCGCGAGCTCCTCGAAGAACACCTTGCTGAGCTCGTCGTCGAAGTGCTGCCCGGTGTGGATCAGCAGCTCGTGGTCCGATTGCCGCAGCGGCCCGGACACCGCGGCCGCCTTGACGAATTGCGGCCGGTTCCCGACGACCGTCAGGATGTTCATCGGGGGGCGGGCAGCTCCGAGCGGATCCAGCTGCCTACGACGGACGCGGTGGCGGTGCTGACAGGCCCGGGGGCGGGGAACGACCGGCCGTCGATCGCCGACACGGGAAGGACCTCCCGGACGGTCGAGGCGAGGAACGCCTCGTCCGCTTCGAGCAGCTCGTCCAACGTGCAGGCACGCTCTACGGCGCCCGTCTGCTCGATCACGATCCTCCGGGTGATCGACGCGAGGATGTGCTCGTCCAGCGGCGGAGTCAGCAGTGTCTCGCCCTGAACCCAGAAGATCGAACTTGTCGGCGCCTCCAGCACGCGGCCGTGAGGGGTGACCAGCAGCGCCTCGTCGCACCCTCGCTCCCGAGCGAGCCGGGTCGCGAGCATGTTTGCCCCGTAGGACAGCGACTTGACGCCGTCCAGGATCCTGGTCGGCGAGTACGTGATCGCGGCCAGGCGGATGTGCTCGGGGAGCACCGGGAACGGCTCGGTGAGCAGCACGCGGCGACCGCCGCGAGTGATCACGACCCGCAACAGCTCGTGGTCCGGACCCGCCCCCGCATGGGCGAGCAGGCGGTTCGCCTCGGCGCGAATCGCCTCCAGATCCAGCGGCAGCCGCAGGTTCAGCGCCGAGCGTTCGAGTCGCTGCATGTGCTCCTCGAAGGCAAACGGGTGCCCGTCGTAGATCCGGATCACCTCGAACACGCCATCGCCCCGCAACAGACCCTCGTCGGTGGCTGGAATGGTCGCGGCCGACGCGAGCATGATCGCGCCGTCGACCGATGCGAGCGAGCCGCTGAACGCCGGATTCACGAAGCGGGAGCCTAACCGGAAGCGCGGGCAGGACGTTCCTGCAGCGTCCCGGCGTAGCGAGGCGTGGTCCACACCTCCGCCAGCCTCACGACGGTGGCGGCCGCCGCCGCCATCTCCTGCACCGAGGCCCATTCGCGAACCGAGTGATACTCGTGCCCACCGGTGAACAGATTCGGGGTCGGCAGTCCCATCTCGCTCAGCAGCGAGCCGTCGGTGCCGCCGCGGATCGGACTGCGCAGCGGCTCGATCCCCTCCGCGCGGATCGCCTCCTCCGCCGCCGCCAGCACCTCGGGGACCGCGTCCAGGTAATCGCGCATGTTGCGGTACTGACGGCGGATCTGTAGCTCGTAGCTGGCCCGAGGGCTATCCGCAAGCGACTCCTGCACGGTCCGCTCGAGCAGGGCCACGTATCCCTGGAGGCGACCCTCGTCGAAGTCGCGCAGAATCACGCGGATCTCGGCGAGGCCCGCGGTCGCCGTCAGCTCGTACGGATGGATGAACCCCTCGCGGCCACTGGTCCGCTCGGGGCTCAGCTCGGCCGGCAGCGCAGCCACCACCTTCGCCGCCAGGCGCAGCGCGCTGACCATCTTTCCGTCGGCGTCGCCGGGATGGACCTCGACGCCGTCGATCCTCAACAGCGCCTCCAACGCGCTGAAGCTCTCATCCTGGAGCTCGCCCAGCTCGGAGCCGTCGAGCGTATAGGCGCAGGCCGCGCCGTAGCGGTCAAGATCGAACAACGAGGCGCCCATCCCGATCTCTTCGTCGGGCGTGAACGCGACTCGCAGCTTCGGCCGCGACAGCTCGGGATGGGAGGCGAGGTGGGCGACGGCGGCCATGATCGCTGCGACTCCTGCCTTGTCATCGGCGCCGAGCAACGTGTCGCCGCTCGCGGTCACGATGTCATGGCCCTGCTTGTCGCCCAGCTCGGGCATCGTCTCTGGGTCGAGCCTCGTTCCCGCCAACGGGAGCTCGATCACGCCGCCGTCGTAACCACGGTGAACGATCGGCTCAACGCCCCGCCCCGGGGCGTCGGGCGACGTGTCCATGTGCGCGATCAGCCCGATCACCGGAACGGCGCCGTTGGACCCGGACGCAGGCAGCGTCGCCATCACGTATCCGTTCTCATCCAGCGCTGCGTCCTCGAGGCCGGCCGCGGCGAGCTCGTCGGTGAGCAGCCTCCCCAGCTCGAGTTGACCCGGCGTGCTTGGCGATGCCTTCCGGTCGCGATGGGATTGCGTGTCGATTCGCACATAGCGGGTGAAGCGGTCGAGGACGTCAGACGAGAGACCCTCGGCCAGCCGCGACGTGTATGGCGCCATGCCTCGCAGTATGCCGTTTTCGTCCCGCGCCCCGGCGGTTCACGGAGGCAACGGACAACGGCTGAGAACCTCGTTTCACCGAGTGGTTATCGGGTAACCCAATAGTGGGAGCAAACGGAAACGACTGTCGAGGAGTGATTTCGTATGGCGACACAAACACGGTCGCAGCGACAGGCGGCCGCCCAGAAGGCTGCCGCCACCCGGAAGCGCAACGCCACCAAGCGGAGCGCCGCAACGACGAAGACGTCAGCGCGACGGACGCAGGCTTCGGCTTCGGCCGGTGCCAGGCAGACGACACGCAACGCCAGCCGCACCACCAAGCAGGCCAGCCGCACCACCAAGCAGGCCACCCGCACCGCCGAGCGCGGGCTTGACAGAGCCGCGACGCGGCTCGGAGTGCTTGGGCGCAGCGCGCAACGGGCGCTGTTGATCCCAGTCGGAGCAGCCGCGACGGTCGGCGACAAGGTCAGGAAGACCGCTCGCAGCTACTCGAGCCGGGACCAGGTCGTGCGAGAGCTCGACCGATTCGCCAAACAGGCGGCGGAAAAAGTGCTTCACCTGACCTGACCAACTCGGCCGCCGGGTGCGCCGCGCGTTATGCGCGGTGCACCCGCGGCCTCTTTACGCACGGATGCCCCAGACCCAGCGACGACGCCGCATCCGGCGGTCCGATTGCGCGGCTCCCGGCCTTGGGCGCGTCAAACGAGGGCGAGGGTTCGGATACGTCGACGAGAGCGGGAACGCGATCCGCGACCGCGACGTGCTCGAGCGCGTTCGCTCGCTCGCGATCCCGCCGGCGTGGCAGCAGGTGTGGATCTGCGATGACCCGTTCGGCCATCTGCAGGCCACCGGGATTGACGCCGCAGGTCGTAAGCAGTACCTGTACCACCCACGCTGGCGCGAGCACCGGGACCGCAAGAAGTTCCGCAGGATGGAGCGCTTTGGGAAGTCGTTGCCCAAATTACGGCGCAGGATCGCTGCCGACCTACCAGGCGACCGGCTCGGCCACGAGCAGGTACTCGCCTGCGCGGTGAGGCTGCTCGACGTGGGACTGTTCCGGATCGGCAGCGAGCAGTACGCGGACGATGACGGCGGGCTCGGCCTGGCGACACTCCACAAGGAACACGTCTCCGTATCGGACCGCGAGGCGCAGTTCACCTACCCCGCGAAGGGGGGCGTACAACGGACGCAAACGATCCGCGATCCGGGATCGCTCGAGGTGATCCGCGCACTCCGGCGACGGCGATCCGGCGGCCCACAGCTGCTCGCATATCGCCAGGGGCGGCGCTGGTCTGAGCTGCGCTCTGAGGAGATCAACGACTACATCAAGCAGTGGCTGGGCGAGGATTTCAGCGCCAAGGACTTCCGCACCTGGAATGCGACGGTGCTCGCGGCAGTCTCGCTCGCCTCCGAAGGACGGGAGACGGACTCGAAGACTGCTCGCAAGCGTGCGATCGACCGCTCGGTGAAGGCGGTTGCGGAGCTGTTGGGCAACACTCCCACGGTCGCGCGCCGCTCCTACATCGATCCGCGGGTGTTCGACCGCTACCAGTCGGGCTGGACGATCGCTCCGGCGCTACACGGGATCAAACGCCTCGATCCTGCGGATGACCGGGCCAGGGCAAACATCGAGCGCGCGGTGCTCGACCTGCTCGCCGACGAGACGGACTCGCCGGCGCTCGAACGCGATTGACTGCGTCCGCCGGACCGTTCGCTGTGATAGAACCGTCGTGTCTGCGAAACCGGAGGGCACGACTTGTCGGCGAACTCAAATACGGGTGGATCGACCCAGGTTCCGTCGGCGCAGCTGTTTGAGCGTTGGCGTCACCACCAGGACCGACAGGCGCGCGAGGAGCTGATCGAGCGGTTCCTGCCGCTGGCGCGCAAGCTCGCGCGCCGCTACGCGCAGTCAAGCGAGCCCTACGAGGATCTCGTCCAGGTCGCGTGCCTGGGGCTTGTCAAGGCCGTCGAGCGGTTCGATCCCGACCGCGGGTTTGCGTTCAGCTCGTTCGCGGTGCCGACGATCGTCGGCGAGCTGAAGCGCTACTTCCGGGACACGGCGTGGGCTTTGCACGTCGACCGCGGCGCCCAGGAGCGCGCTCGGAAGATCACCGACGCGCAGCAGAAGCTGAGCTCGCGGACCGGCCGGATGCCGACGGTCGACGAACTCGCGCAGTACCTCGAGCTCGGCCAGGAGGAGGTGCTGGAGGGGCTGCAGACCGCCGAGGCATACGGGGCGGTTTCCCTCGACGCCCCGCTATCGAGCGAGGACGACGAGGAGTCAAGCCGACTCGACGCGCTCGGTCAGGAGGATCGACGCCTCGGACTCGTCGATGACCACGCCACGATCTTCGCCGCGGCTCGCCATCTATCGACCCGCGAGCGTGAGATCCTCTACCTCCGTTTCGGCGAGGACCTCACGCAGTCCGAGATTGCCGACCGTGTCGGCGTCTCGCAGATGCAGGTCTCACGGCTGCTCCGCCGGTCGCTGCATCGGCTCCGCGAGCTGACCGATCAGCGCGCGTAGTCCGCGGCTACCAGCGCCCGTACCACCTGCGCCGGCCAGTGGCCGCGCCTCCGCTGACGCCGCCGATGAAAAAGCCGATCAGCCAGAGGATGACCGCCGCGATCAGCACGAACCACAGAAAGTGGGCGGCAAACCCCAGGCCGCCAAAGATCGCAAGGATCAGCAGCAGGACTATCAAAGCAACCATGTTCCCTCCTTCTTGGCCCCGAACCGGTCGTTCGGACGCCCTGGTGTGGACGCAGGATTACCCGCAATTACTCGGGCCTACGCACCGCCTTCGACCGCCTGCCGGGCCACGTCGCTGAGCGCCTACTGCCCGCCCACGCGGCAAAACCCGATAGCCTCGCGTCTTCAAGTGCAGAGCAACTTCAGCGTTGAGACCCTCGACGGCAGCGAGGCGGTCGTCATCGGGGTCAGTGGTGAACTCGACCTGGCATCGAGTCCTGCGCTTGAGCAGGAGCTCGAGCGCGGCGCCGCGTCCCGAGCCGGGATCGTGATCGTCGATCTCCGGAACTTGGAGTTCATGGACTCGACCGGCCTGAGCGTGCTCGTCCGCGCCCACCAGCGCGCGACGGAGAGCGGTCAGCGGTTCGGCGTGGTCCGGGGCCCGCAGCAGGTCCAGCGGCTGCTGAGCCTCACCGGCGTGGCCGATCGTCTGAACCTCGCGGACTCGCCCGAGGAGTTGCTGGAAACCGACTGACGCTACTCGGCCGCAGCAGCCTGCGAGCCGCGATCGAGCATCACGATTCGCAGCATTTCGACGCCGTTGTCGCGACTGACGTCGAGCTCATCGCTAAGGAGCCGGAGGGCCGAGTCGACCTCGTCCGCGGCGCCGCTCGCAAGGTCGGTGCTGGCGCCAGGCTTGAACGGCCCGATCGTCAGCTCCAACCGCCGGGTGTCGGTCGAGAGCCCAAATGCGATCCGGGTCGCGTTCGCCGCGCGCACCGCGTGGGCCGCGATCGCGTCGGTCACCAGGTAGACGTCTGAGAACCGGTCCAGCGAGAACCGAGCCCGAGCAGCCATCGCCCGGGCCAACCGCCCGAGGACGCCACCGACAAAGGTCACGGGTGAAAGCGAGACGATCGCGTCGCCATCCAGCCGTTGGCTCCAGCCATCCTCGGGTGCGGCGTCACCGGGCAGCTTGTACAGCGGCCGCCCTTCGCGCTCACTGATGAACTGAAGCCAGACCTCGGTGCCGCCATCGTCCATCGGGCGAAACGCCGTCTGCTGCGCCAGCGCCCGCATGATCGGGATACCGACCCCCTGCAAGCGATCGTCCGACGGCGCCAGGACCGGGATCCCGCGCCCGCGATCCCGGACGACGACCTCGATCCCGTCCGACTGCACGTACATGCAGACTTCCAGCGGGCCGCTGGCGCCCTCGTAGGCGTGCATCACGACGTTGTTGCACGCCTCGCTGACCGCGGTCTTGACGTCATCAAGCAGCTCCGGATCGAGTTGCAGGAGCTCCGCCACGCCCCCGAGCATCCCGCGGACGAGCGTGAGTGTCTCCGGGCTCGATTCGAGCCGAAGGCTGATGGTTGGCGAAACGTCGGTCAAATCCGCCTGCTGCGAGTGACTGCTGATATGCGGCGCACTTTATCCGCGCGCGGCACGGGTCGGCGTCAGGCCCCGCGGCTGGTGGCCGCGAGGCGACGTCACCGCCCGATCGTTCGCAGCAGCTGGCGACCGTGGGCGGGTGCCGCCGCGATCAGCTCGCGGGTGGCGGTGAGGCCTTCGCGGAGCTCGCGGTCGCCGACCTCGACCGGAAGCATCGAGTCCTGCATCTCGGCCACGACCTGATCTGCCTGCTCGATCGCGGTTATCGCCCGTTCGAGATGGACGCGAGGGTCGGCCGAGTGCGCGCCAGGCGATCCGGCCTCGAAGCTCCTGGCGGACAGGCCGTACCGCTCGGCGAACTCGGCATAGGTCCGGCGTCCTCGCCCATAGGCTCCCTGGACCGGTCGGAACAGCCGCTCCTCGAGTACCTCCGCAGTGTGCTCGTCGACCTCCTCGTAGGCCTCGCCCAACGACGCCAGCGCCGCCGCCAGCTGATCGACGGCCTCACCCAGCTCGTCGAGGATTTGGGCGCGGGCGGATTCGCTCGTGTAGGCCATCGTGTGATTCAGCTTAGATGTGTTGCTCGATGAGCAGGTCACGCAGCTCGGCAGCGTTGCGGACGGAGTAGTCGCGATAGCAGTTGTTCATCAGCAGATGCGCCTCGCGCGTCTCCATCGCCGGCTTCGCCACCGCCACCGCCAGCTCCGCGAGCTCATCCTCCGAGTAGAGATAACGGAATCGCTCGGCGGCCGAGCGCGTCGTCTGCGACCACGTGCTGTCGGAGCGCCCGTGGAACCGCATCACCATCAGTCGTTCGTTGGTGACGGCGAGCAGCCGCGGCAGCCCGGACACCTCGGGAGCATCGACACACACGAACACGAGCTCGTGCTCCTCGAGCATTCCGAGCGTCCGCTCGCGGCCGCGCGGCCCGTCCAGCCACATCGGCGAGCGAAATTCGACGCACACCAGGTAGTCCGGCATCCGCTCGCGCAGCGTTTCGACCTCGCGGCGATTCTCGCGCCGCGGCACGAACCACGGCGGGTACTGAAACAGAACCGCCCCGAGCCTGCCCGCGTCGTGCAGCGGTCGCAGCGCCGACTCGAACCGTCGCCACGCTTCATCCAGCGCCTCGGAATCGAGGTGATGGGGATAGATCGAGCGCTTCGCGGCCACCTCGGGATCGAGCTGCTCGCGCAGGTCGCGCCACAGACTGCGCGGCCGCGTCGGATGCCCGGTGAGCAGGGAATACGCCTTGACGTCGAACCGAAAGCCCTCAGGGGTACGTTCCGCCCACAGCCGCGCCTGCTGCTCGGCCGGCGGCGCGTAGTAGGTCGAATCGATCTCGGCGAGCGGGAACTGTGAGGCGTAGAACCGCAGCCTCTCCTCGGCGCTCATCGTACGTCGCGGATACCAGTCCGCCTCCTGCACGAGCGTCTTGTCCGTCCACGAGCAGCTGCCGGTCAGGATCCTGTGATCGCCCAGCTGGACGGCCGCGCCGAGGGTCTGCTGCTCCGCTTCCACCGGCCCCCGCGCCGCCGTCTATGCGGACTGCGCCTGCCTCGGGGTCCCCCCGCCGTTGCCCTGATTTGACTCGTAGACGTCGTGGCTCGGGATCTGTTCGAGCGCCCGGTCGGCAGTGCGATGAAACTGATCGGCCAGCTTGCGGAGATCCTCGATCAGACGGTGACGATCCTGCGCGAGCTGCTCGATGTGCGCGGTCACCTCTGCGCGGTACCGGTCGGCATCGCCGCGCATCCGCGTCGTCTCGGCCGTTGCGTCGGCTCGTGAGCGGTCAGCCTCGGCGCGTGCCTGGCCGACGATCTCGTCGGCCTCCGAGCGCGCCTCCTCCAGCACGCTCTCGCCGTCGGCCCTGACGCGCGCGCTGTACCGATCGGCCTCCTCGCGCTGCTCGCGCGCGTTGGCCTCCACCTGAGAGTTGCGATCCCGGGCATGGGCCTCCGCATCGGCGATGATCTCCTCGGCGGCCTTGCGCGCGCGGCGAAGGATCGCGCTGGTCTCCTCACCGACATCCGCGAGCGCCCGTTCGATCACGGCGTCAGGCGATCGCATCGCCTCGAGCTCGACGACGATCCGAGAGACGCGCTCGACAAATTGATCGACCTCGACGCGGTCGTAGCCCCGCCGGGAGCCGGAGAACTCGACGCCGGTGACCTCGGGAAGGAAGGTGCGTCCCCGGGCCGGCCGCAGGTCCGTCTTCGGACCCTGGTCTTCGCCGCTCGCGGGCTCAGCGGCCACGCCGCTCAGGTCTCCCTCCACTCACCCGAGTATGCCCACCTCCTCCGTCCAGCGCAAGGTCGGTGGACAATCTCGTGAAGGCATGCTCAGCCGCGCTCGCGGGTAGCCCGTCCACCACGATCGCGCCCGAGCGAGCCACACGTTCCACCACCGGAGGCATCGATGGCGAACATACGCAGTTCCCTAGGGAAGAAGGCGGCAAAGGCGACGTTTCGCCACACCGTCCACGGCTTTACCTCGAAGGCTCAGCGCCAGCCACTTCGGAGTGTCACGCTGCTGACCGTCGGCGGCCTCGTCGGCGCCGTCACAGGCTGGCTCGCGGGACGAAACGGCCGCGGTCGCTAAACGCCGGCGATCACGCGCCGGCCGACGATTCGCTGGCCCAGCCGCAGCGGCGCCAACAGGCCGAGGCGGCCGAGCGCGTTCGTGCCGGCGGCCACCGTCGCCAGCGACGAGCGCGCGGCGCCGTCGAAGACGCGCCGGTCGATCAGCTCCATGTACCACTCGATCGAGCCGCGCAGCGTCTCGTCGAGCGGCCGCGTGCGATACCCGAGCTCGCGCTTCGCCTTGGCGGAGGAGAAGCGCCATTCCTTGGCCATCAGCGTGTAGCCCTGCGCGGGCAGCGCTCCGGGCAGCCCGAGCACCTCCCTCACCTGCGCAACCTGCGCGATCTGGCGCGGCAGGACGACGACCGGGTAATGCACCCCGGAGAGCTGCGCGATCCGGTCGATCAGCGACGGCCAGCTCATGTTGCGGCCGCCGAGGATGTAGCGCTCGCCCGGTCGACCCTCTTGGGCGGCCAGCACGTGCCCGTCGGCCACGTCCTCGACGTCGACGAAGTTCATCGAGGCGGCGATAACGCCGGGAAGCCGCCCGCGGAGGTAGTTGCCGATCGTCCGGGTCGACGTCTGGTTTGGTCGCGAGCGGTCGATCGGTACCCCGAGCACGTACGCGGGGTTGACCACGACCACCTCGATCCCGTGCCGCTCGGCCGCCTGAAGCGCGACACGCTCGCCCTCGTGCTTCGAGTCGGGGTAGGTCAATCCGAGCCAGTCGTCCGGATAGTCCGTATCCTCGTCGGCGGGCTCGCCGCCCGACGGAA
>Ga0073928_10010775_pt1 | contig 10783 bp, 5 predicted proteins | sample PaiPotPPA55metaG_FD_76969 | JGI IMG/M metagenome (GOLD analysis project Ga0073928, IMG submission 76969) | Iron sulfur acid spring bacterial and archeal communities from Banff, Canada, to study Microbial Dark Matter (Phase II) - Paint Pots PPA... ...
CCTTGCGGACGACCCGCACGTCGGCCGCCTTCGCTGGGTCGAACGCAGAGCTTTCCAGAACCGAGGCCGATCCCAGATAGGCTGCGTAAAACTGCGGGTCCACAGTCGCGGAGAGCCATATGAAGCGGCAGCCGACACGCTTGCCAAGCGCAAGGCACAGCTCCAGCTCAGCCGAGGTCTGGTGAATCTCGTCCACCACCAGGGTGTCGCTGCTGAGAATGTCGCCGTCTTGAAACCACCGGCGCGCGATTCCGGTGGTCACGATGATGACGTTCCAAGTGGGCGTCTCGGGTGTGGCCTCGCGCTCGCGGTTGATTACGCCAACTTTCAGCGGAATGTCGGCCGAGGCGCCGAGTATGGTCTCGGCGATCGGCCGGATGGCGAGCGTCTTTCCCGTGCCTGTTCCAGCCACGATGCCGAACCCGCGGCCGCTCGCGGCAAGGACACGCAGCTCGGGCCCGTGAGTGCGCTCGAGAAACGTGTCGAGATGCAGCCCCATGGCAAGCTCGATCGTCTCGCAAGCGGCTCGGGTGGGCGCAATGACAATGACCCGCCCAGTGGGCGGGTCCGCGGCGACAAACGCGTTGTGATCTGGCGGAAGGTACCGGTCAGTCGGCGCTCGTCGCCAACGGGCGGTCACCGCCTGGAGCCGGGGTGAGACGGCTTGTGAGGTGGCGGAGGAGGAGGGGGAGGGCGAGGGGGAGGGGGGCGCGGCAGCGGCTTCGGGGCGGTGTAAGTAGGCCTGGTCTGCAGGTGCTCGCCAGTGTTCGTCGCGGTCAATGATCCCTGCGATGCGTTCGTGCCCGTCGTGGTGCTTGGCGCAGTACCAGTCGCGCTGAGCGCCGTTCCATTGCGTACCGTGGATGGCACGAGATTCAAGCGTGAGTCGACGTTGGGAGGCGGTGTGGCTACGTGCGAGACGCGCATCGGCTGCGCAACAGTCCCACCACTTCCCGTCGCGCCGAAAAGCACGTGCCCGTTGGGCGGGTGTACCTTGACGGCCTGCGCGCACGTCGTGGGCGCAGGCTGCTGCGTCGCCGGCACGCCATTGAGCCATACTCTACACATCCCGGGCGGCACAGGCGCGCTATCGCCGCGGCCGCCGCCTCCCACGCGAACCTGAGCTGACAGCGAGGCCGCGGAAAACAGTAGGGCCGCCGAGATGATTACGCGCACGGTGGTGAGTACCCCGGACGTCCGGCGGGGGGTCCGCCAGCTCTTTACGGGGTCTGCCGCCGGATTATGGCCAGAGCCGCCTGCGCTTGCTTGCGCTCGATGTCCCGCCACGACGCATGTGTCATTGCCTCTTGGACCAGTGGCAGCGCCGCGGTCGAGTCCATGGCGGCGAAGGAGATGAGCGCCGCGCCGCTGACGAAGCGTGACGAGTCCGCGACGAGCTGGCGGAGCCTTTCTTCCGTAGCCTCCCCGGGGAAATGGGCCAGTGTCAGCGCCGCGCGCTGCCGCACGCGAGAATCTCGATCGCGAGTGGCTGTAAGTAGCGTGCTGCGCACGGTGGAGTCCGCCGCACTGTCGCCGGTCCACCGCGCTAGCGCCGACACGGCGCGCGTGCGCACCGCCCACTGCGAGTCGTGCACGGCTGCCGCTGTGAGCGCGCCGAGCGCCGTATTGTCGGGAGCCCGTTCGGCTAGGCCAGCGGCCGCCTCCACACGGCCAAGCACGTCGTCATCGTGGGCGAGCTGGTAGGCGAGCATGGCGGTCGAGCGCGGAAAATCATATAGCTCGAGCACCCAGCGTCCCTTGTCCCAGCGGATGCTTCGCGGGGGCGCTCGCAGAGGCAGCGTCAGAGTGGAGACTTCGCCGTGTACCGGCATGACGCCGCTCACGGGACCCGAGTCCGTGAGTATCTCGACATCCACGTTCGCGTCGAAGAATCCGGTCAGGGAGTCGCGTGGCTGCACCTGGCGCGCGGTCAATGTCACCGACCGTCCCGCGGTGTCGTACTGCGCCGAGACCTGGAAGACGGGAAAGCCAGCCCCGTACACCCACTGCCGAAAGAACGTCGAGTAGTCGCGTCCGGAAGTGGCTTCCATCGCGCGCTCGAAGTCGGCCGTGACCACGGTTCCACGCGCATGATCCACGGTGTATCGGTGCATGCCGGCCCAGAAGAGCGAATCCCCTAGATCGTGCCGGAGCATGTGCAATACGAGCGCACCCTTGGGATAGATGTGACCGCTGAAGAACAGCTCGATGGGATCGTTCTGATACCTGTCATACACTATGGGGCGTCGGGCCCTGCGATCGGCCGCGATCGTCTGCTCTTGCGCCCCAAGCCGCTCCAGGGCGGCCTCGGACACGCCACGCGCGGCCTCGGTGTAGTACTGCTCCATGAATGTCGCGAAGCCTTCGTTGAGCCAGACGTTGGCCCAGTCGCGCGTGGTGAGATAGTCCCCGTACCAGTGGTGCGCGAGCTCGTGCGATACTAGCAGATCGGTTCGGGCCTGTGGCTCTGCCCACGCTGGATGCAGGACCTCGTCGTCGCTCTGCGTCGTCGCGGTAACGTTCTCCTGCCCACCGTACTCGAAATCTGGCGCGACGATCTGGTCGTATTTCTCCCACGGATAGGGCACTCGAGTCTTCTGCGCAAACAGGTCGACCGCGCGCGGCGTGAGGCCGAACCCACGCCAGCCCGCGGCGACCGAGTCCGGATACACCCAGTAGTCGACCGGAACTCCGTCTGCGCTGTCGCGCAGGATGGTGTAGTCCCCGGTCGCGACCGACATGAGGTAGGTGGAAGCGGGCTCCCCGAGTGACCAGTGCCACTCGACCTCCCCCCGCCCGACCGGTCGTGTTCCCACGAGGCGACCATTGGAGAGCGCCTTCTCGTTCTTGGGCACCCGTATGTAGAACTCCCACGTCGTCTTGTCGTTCGGATAGTCGTACGTGGGAATCCAGTGCCGGGTCTCGGCGGCTTCGCCCTGCGTCCAGAGATCGTGCCGGCGATCGACGAAATACACGCCTTTCTTGGGACGTACCGTCTCGTATCGCACGGTCACAGTCGTCATTGCGCGTGGCCGCAAAGGACTCGGCAGATGCACGACGAGTGTGCTGTCGTTGTACGTGTATCTGAGCGGCGCGCCGGCGACGCCGCGCCGCACGCCGTGGATGATCATGTCCACCGCGTCCAGCGATATGTCGTGGAGGGCAGTGTCGCGCGCCATCACGCGAAGCGTCGTCGAGCCCACGACCGCATGCCTCACCCAATCGAAACGCAGTCGAATTATCTGGTGGTCGATGTGGAACGTCGGCACGCGTTCGCCGTGCGGCTCACCCGGCGGCAGCGGCCCCCACTCGGCGAGCAACGGCTCGGAACGAAACTCGGGAACAGCGTTGGCGGCCAACGCGGCGCTATCGCGTGGAGGAAGCAACCGCGGCGTCGTCGGCGGCGTGGGGCTCATCGCCGGGCTCGGAGCGGTCCCCGGTTTGTGAGAGCCGGCGCACGCCGTCGCAACTACCAGAGCAACGACGAGCCGCCTCATTTCGAATCGCGGAGGGTCAGGCCGCGGCGACGGTGCCGAAATCGTAGCCTGGGACAGAGATCCGCGGAATCGCCTGACCAATCATCCGTTCAATGGTGCGGACCATTGCAATCTCGTCGGGCGACATGAAGGTGTATGCGTCGCCCGTCTGTGCCGCACGTCCCGTGCGGCCGATCCGGTGCACATAGTCTTCGGGCTGCTGCGGCACGTCGTAATTGATGACGTGGGAGATGCCGCTTACGTCGAGCCCGCGCTGCGCTATGTCTGTAGCCACGAGCACCCGAGTCGCGCCGTCCTTGAATTCCGCCAGGGCCTTTGTGCGCTGCGGCTGCGTCTTGTCCGAATGCAGCGCGGTGGCGGCTACTCCGGCCCGCTCGAGTGCCCGTACGACGCGGTCTGCGCCGTAACGCGTGCGGGTAAACACGAGAACTGAGTCCAGCTCTACGCGGGAAAGCAACTCCACTAGCAGCGCGGCTTTCCTCTCGCGCGGGACGGGATACACGGCGTGGGTGACCGTGTGAGCCGCCTCGGACCGCCGTCCAACCTGGACGACGATGGGTCGGCGCAGATACTTGCGCGCGAGCGCCTCGACTTCCGGCGGCATCGTCGCGCTGAACAACATCGTCTGCCGGTAAGCAGGGATCTGACCCACTACTCGGTTTATCTGCGGAGCGAATCCCATGTCCAGCATGCGATCGGCTTCGTCGAGCACCAGCACTTCGAGATCGTCGAACGCGACGTTTCGGCGCTCCAGGTGGTCGAGCAGCCGCCCCGGAGTGGCCACGACCACGTCCACTCCGCGCCGAAGCGTGCGGGCCTGCGGGTCGAGCGCGACCCCGCCATACACGGCGACGGCGGTGAGGTCGGCGTACTTGCCGTACTTCTTCACGCTTTCGTCCACTTGCGCGCAGAGCTCGCGGGTGGGCGTGAGCACGAGGGCGCGCGGCCGGCGCGGTCCCCCGGCGAGTCGCTGAATGATCGGCAACGTGAATGCCGCCGTTTTGCCGGTGCCCGTCTGCGCAAGACCGATGAGGTCGCGCCCGGAAAGGGCCACGGGGATCGCTTGAATTTGAATGGGCGTTGGCGACGCATAACCCGCATCGCGCACGGCTTCGAGCAGCGTGGGCGCTAGGCCCAGTTCTGCGAAGCCTGAGGTACTACTGGTTTCGATTGTCGGTTCCATGAACGTGATAGATGTCGCAAGCTAACCTGTAACACTGCGGTGCTGTAGGGCCGATTGTGTCACGACCGTGCGAGCCCCTGAAGAAACGTGACAATTGCCGCACTGATCACTGAAGGCCGTTGTTCCTGTACAGCATGACCTGCATCCGGCACAAGACGCAACGTGGCGTGTGGCAGCGTGCGAGCATAAGCAGCCGCGCCCGCCGGGCTCACCAGCCGGTCGTTTGCGCCCGCGAGGACTAGCGTGGGAGACGAAATACGCCGCAGCCACTCGACGTCGCGCAAAGTCCATGGGAAATCGTGCACCAGATGCCTCAGCACGATGGCGAATTGGGGAAACTGTGTCTGTGCCCAGTACTGATCGATGTCCTCGGCGGTCGGCCGCGCACCATGGCCGCCTGAGCGGGCGAAGCTGAGCGCCAACGCGACAGCCCACCGCCGCGCCAAGAACGTAGCCGCGCGCGTCGCCCATTCGGGCGTGAGCAATCGCCCAATCGCCACATCTCGTACCGAGCCGAGCCCCACCGGCGCGATCAAGACGAGAGCGCGGACGCTGCCCGTGACCGATGTTGCCGCCGCGCGTGCGACGATGGTCGCGCCCATGGAATGTCCGACCAATGATACGTGGCCCGGACCACACGACTCAGCGACAGCCCGCACGTCACCCGCCAGTGAGTCGAACGCGTACGCCGCGCGATCGATTGGCTTGTCCGACAAGCCATGCCCCAACAGGTCGATGGCGGCCGCGCGGTAGCCTGCATCCGCCAGCACCGGCATCGTGTGGCGAAACGCATATGAGTAGCAGCCCCACCCGTGCACCAGGACGATTGCGTCACCGGCCGCTGGCCCTGCCTCGACGACCCGGATTCGGTGGCCAGCCGCGGTGATGACGAATCGGACCCGGTACCCCGCGCGCCCGGCCGGGAACATCGACTCCGGCGGCAAACGCCCGCCGAGAGAAACCACCATTCAGAAAGAGAGAGACGACGGCCGCGCTATATCAACGCTAAACCAATTCGATCGGTCGGCCCGCCGCACGCGCTATGACGCCTATACGAAACGTGACGTCGGCCCACCGCTCTTCCCCGGCCGCCGTGTCCTCGAGCGGGAACATTGGCCAGACGTACGGATTCGATGACCGCGGCATGGCCATACCCTTGCGCGGATGCCATACGCCGGAGCGATCCGAGTCGTCGATGAATCGCTCGAACATCTTGGTCCAGTTCTCGTTCCGCCGCAAAAAGCCGAGACGGGCCATGAGCTCCAGCCAGTACAGCGCCATCGGCACGTCATCTTCGACTGCGTTGCGGTGCGGAAGCATGTCGCCAAGCACCAGATGCGGCTGCACAATGATGTGCGGACCGACGAGCTGGGCGGATTCCTGGCGCGGCAGCGGCTGCGTCAAGAACGTGTACAGGCGCTCGACGTGCTCGTGATACTCGCTGCGAAACGCCGGCATGAAAGCGAGCATTGTCAGCGCGTAGATCGAGGGCGGAGCCGCCTCCATCGCGAGTACCTGCCGGTTGCCCACGCGGACCCAAGGGCGTTGTGCGAGAGGCGACTTGAGATAGCTGTTTATGCGCTCGAGGACGCGACGCGCGGCCCCACGTAGCCGCGGATCGGCTTCGTAGCCTGCCTGTGCCAACGTGCTCGCCGCCGCTTCGCGCAGGATCGCTCGCCCGCGGCGTGCCAAATCCTCGTCGATCTTGCCCGTTTTTGGCGCAAACTCGAACAGGTACGCGGGATCGTCGTCCTCCGCGAGCAGCCGAAAGAGAAGCCGCCGAACGCGCGTGAGCGGTGGCGACTCGCCATCCCAACCGTACTCGAGCAGCCGGCGCACCGCGGGGATCGTCCCGATACCCTCGAAGCTCTCGGCGCGGGATGACGGTACGCCCAACATGGTACGGCCCCACCCGCCGTCCGACTCCTGGCGCAGCGCCAGCAAAAGGGCTGGCCGGTGAGCCTGGGGCAGCACGCTGACCTGGGGCAAGTCCGGCAAACGCGCCACCTCGACGACCGCGCGGTAGCGCAGCGGCATCGCCGCGTGCTCCAGCAGCCACCCCAGAGGAAAATGAACAGGTGGCGCCGGCGGCGGCGGTTGTTGGGGCGGCGGCGGAGAGGGAGCAACGGTTAAGCCCGGCGCTTGCACCGGAGGCTGAGCGGCCACGCGTAACGTTAGCATATCTTTCCGGCGGTCCGCTAGGGACGCCCTGCCAAGCGGCGTAACCGTTTCTCGCGCAACGTATTCTCACATGCTGGCCGCCGCGACGTGATTCCCCAAGCTCAGCCTGCCGCAAAGCGAGCTGATCCCGTCCTCTTTCAAGGACGAGTTCTCCTGCTTGTCGACGATGCAGAAGCCGTCGAGCGCCAGCTGGCCGGACACGACCTCCCGTTCGATCCCGAGCGTCCCGACGCGGGCGCCAGCCTGCGAGACGACATATCGACGGATGAGATCACGCCGGCGGTGATCTGCTATTACCACGACGAGACGCTTGGCGATTTCGCCTACCTGGGGCTTCGCGCGGGCGGTCAATTTCCGGTTCGGCGGGACTCGGTGCGGCGCGGCGGGTTCGTGGCGAGCGTGGCGGGTGACCGTCGGGGCAAAGGCTCATCGCGCGAGCAATCCCCGTTCGCCGAGCGCGCAGCGGGTGTTCGGCTCGTCCTGGGAAAGAGCGTAGAGCGCATTTATCGCGAGAATTGCCAGAATCTGGGTCTCCTCGTCTCGACCAACCTCGGGCTTGTTCCACGTATCCGCAGCGGTCAGGCGATCCCACTTTCCGAATTCACGGCGGGAGAAGGCCCCATTACGAAGGGCGTCATCGAATACGGGGGGCTGTTCGCCTACAACGTCGCGCGTCTGCGTGGCGAAGTTCGCGTTCCCGCGCCGACCACGCCGCGGCGGCCCATGACACTGGTGGAGAAAATCCTTGCGCGCCATTGGGCGTCGGGAGGCGCACAGCCGACTCCGGTTGCGGCCGTGCGGCCCGGCGACGAAGGGTTCGTGACGACTGATCTCCGGTTCAGCCATGAGTACGTGACGCCGATGGCGGCAATTCAATTCGAAAATCTCGTCGGCGCGGATGCGCCAGTGACCGATCCAGACACAGTGCTGTTTTTTCGGGACCACCTGACGTTTCTCGATCAGGCGATGCGACCCGAGCACGTCGCTATGGGACTGCTGGACGCGGCTGTTGCACTTGCTGAGGTTCAGCGGTCGTTCGCGCGAGCCAAGGGAATTCGCCTATTTGGGGAGGCGTCGGTTGACGCCGCAGGGGCGAAGCCCGCACCGGGGACGGCCGGCTCCGAGGCCATTTGTCACGCGATGGTGCTCGAAGACTTTGCGCTACCGGGCCAGGTCATTGTTGGATCGGACTCGCACACACCGCATGCTGGCGCGATTGGATGCGTGGCTTTCGGGATTGGGACTACGGCTGTAATGAACGCCTGGGTGACACGCGACGTCCGCGTGAGCGTGCCGCGTTCGCTGCGCGTCGACCTTGGCGGCGCAATGCCGGCGAACGTAACCGCCAAGGACGTCATGCTCGAGCTGCTTCGGCATCCACTTGTGCGCTCGGGCGGAGCGATCGGGATGGCGGTCGAGTACACCGGTGATGCGATCGCGGCGATGTCGATCGACGAGCGGGCAACGCTGACCAACATGGCCGCCGAGGTCGGCGCATTCACGGCAGTGGTGGCTCCGGACGGCGAGACCGTGCGCTACCTCGTGGCGCGGCGCGGCATGACTCAACATGAGGCGTGGGCCCTTTGCACCGGACTCGTGTCCGATCCGGAAGCCGAGTATGACGCCGTGATCAGGATCGATGTCTCGTCGCTCCGGCCAATGGTCGCGTTACCGGGCGACCCCGGGAACGGGGTGACGGTCGACGAGCTGCCGCCTGACGTGGCGGTGGACATAGCGTATGCCGGATCCTGCACTGCGGGCAAACGCGCCGACATGGACATGTATGCCCGCGTGTTCGCCCACGCCCGCGCGCGAGGCGCGCGCATCGCGAAGGGTGTGCGGTGTTACGTGCAGTGTGGCTCTCGCGAGGTATACGGCTACTGTGTCGAGCGAGGGTACGATCAGCTCTTCGCGGAGGTTGGCGCAACGCTGATCGCGCCGTCGTGCGGCGCTTGCATCGGCGCGGGCCCCGGAGTGTCGCGCTCGGAAAGCGAAGTCACCATTTCCGCGATCAACAGAAACTTCCCTGGCCGTTCCGGTCCGGGTCAGCTGTACCTGGCTTCTCCCTACACCGTCGCAGCATCCGCCATCGCGGGTCGCATAGTTTCCTGGCACGCGGACGCGCGTGAGGCGTGACGGCGCTCGCGAGCGACAGCCGCCGGTCAGTAGTCGACTGGCCGCAGGTATGATTCGCCGATCGCCGTAGCACTGAGCATCGCTACTGTCGGCAGCCGGCGCTTCCAGTGGGTGTTCGCTAATCGGTCATGCACGAGCTCGACCTCGCCAGGGTCGAAGCCTCTCGCTACCAAGTCGGCAGGCATGTAAGCGTACAGCAGCCAGTTGAGAATCTCATCAGCGCGCGCGTAGCTGATGCCGAAGTCGCCTTCGTCGGTCTGCCCTGTAATCAGATCGGCTGACGCGGGCTTGCCGACAATCACGTCCGGCACGCCCAGGTGTTTTGCGAGCGCCCACACCTGTGTCTTGTACAGGTCTCCCAGCGGATTGATAGGCGGTGAGTCATCGGCATGCCAGGTGAAATAGCCCAGCAAACGCTCGGACTTGTTCCCAGTGCCAAGAGGCAGTGCGCGATACCGAGTCGACAAGTCGAATAGTGCGATCATTCGCATGCGGGCCATGACATTGCCCCGTCGTGTGGGGTCGGCCTCCGGCTCCAGCGCGAGGTAGCCATCGACGGCCTGTGTGATTTCGACGGTCCGCGACGCAATCTTGAGCGCATCAATCACGAGTTGCGCGTGGGCGAGGCTGTCTGGATTGGAGGTGCGATACGGCATGCGAACGCCTACGACGTTCTCTGCGCCGAGTGCCCGCGCCGCGAGAGTCGCCGTGACGGCCGAATCGACACCTCCGGAAAGGCCAACGACGGCCTTCTCGAATCCGCGGCGGGCCATCTCATCGCGAATGAAGTGCACGAGCCATGATTCGACGAGCGCGGGGTCGATGTCGAGGGGTGGCGGCCCTCCCGCCCGCGCCGAAACGCACCCGCCGGCGTCTCGCGGGCTAGACCCGCGCGCATCGAATCGCGCGGGTGCGCCGCCGTCACTACCGTCGGCGTGGTTGATCCGGTCGAGAGCAGCGCGTAGGTGCGGAAGCGCCGTCCGCAAGTCACCCAACAGTGGCGCGTCGGCGCGGACTCGCGCGACATCGGCCAGGTCGAGCGTAACCGGAATCGCGGCCTCTTCGAACAACGGCCCGCGGGCTCGCACATCTCCCGCCGGCCCGGCGACGGTGGAGCTCCCCCCGAAGAATTTCCCTCCTTCGCTCCCGACGAGATTTACGAAGGTGACGAAAATGCCATGCTCTTCCGCGATGTCGCGGACGACGCGTTCCCACCGGGCCACTGTAGCGGGGCCCGGCACTCCGTCATCCCTGGGCCAGGCGCCGCGCGCGGGAGCTGCCGAGCACACGAATACGACCTGCGCCCCATCGAGCGCCGCGATCGTGCCCGTAAGGCTATGCCACGCGTCTTCGCACACCAGCATTGCCGCCCGGCCCCAGCTCGTGTCGAACGCCCGGACGTCGTATCCGCGCTCTACGAATCTCTCTTCATCAAACAGCCCATATGTGGGGAGAAAGACCTTTCGGTGCACGTGCCGAACCAACGGCTCCTCCGCGACCTGCCCCGCGCCCAAGGTGACGTAGGCCGCGCTGTTGTACAACGTACTTTGCCACTGCTCGTAGAATCCCACGACGACATCCAGGGATCGGCCCGCCGCAACGGCCGACGGCACGGCCTTGCGGTACACCGCGTCGAGATCGGAGGCGAGGGTCCCGGCCGTAACCGCGACATCGCGGACTCCACCCTCGACGAAGTACCCGCTCAGGGCCGTTTCCGGCAGGTGCAGCACGTGCGGCCGCGGCGCGAGAACATCGGCCCGGGCGAACAGCTCGCCGAGGCGCTCGA
>Ga0073928_10010777_pt1 | contig 10778 bp, 5 predicted proteins | sample PaiPotPPA55metaG_FD_76969 | JGI IMG/M metagenome (GOLD analysis project Ga0073928, IMG submission 76969) | Iron sulfur acid spring bacterial and archeal communities from Banff, Canada, to study Microbial Dark Matter (Phase II) - Paint Pots PPA... ...
AGCAACAGGAAGAGAATCCCGGCGTAGATCAGGCGTCTGCGAAGCATTAGCGGCGCCACTCGTCGATCAAATTTGCAACCAGGCCGGTCCAGCCAGTCTGATGGCTGGCCCCGAGGCCTTGTCCTGTGTCTGCATTGTAGTACTCGTTGAACAGCAGGCAATCACGCCAGTGAGGGTCTTCCTGGAACTTGCGGTATGGCCCGAAGCAAGCGCGATGTTCGTGCTCATCCTTGCGGAACAAACCGATCATGCGATCAGCAATTTCTGACGCCATCGCAAGTGGCGTGATGGGCTGACCATCGCTGCCGGGTGTTCGTAGCGCGAAGTCAGGTCCGAGTGCACGGCTGAATTTTAGTAAGGAACGAATTAACAGATAGGTGGTCGGAAACCACAGTGGGCCGCGCCAGTTGGAGTTTCCGCCTTTGATTCGCACTGTCGATTCTCCTGGCTCGTACCTGACGGATCCTCCTCCGAAAGAAAAAGGACGCTGGTCGTGGTATTTAGAAAGGCTGCGAATGCCGTGCGGGGCAAGGAATTCTTCCGGATTCCAGATGTATTGCAAAACTTGGGCAAACTGCTCGGCGTCAACAATGGAAAGCACGTAGCGCTGCCCGGTGAGGGAGTAACAGGCATTTCCCACCAGGTCCGGCCGATTCCTGATGAACCATTCCACATTGCCAAGAAACTCGGGATGAGCGTCCAAATCCTTCCGCTCGAGGACTTCAACAGCATAGAGCGGGATCAAACCGACCATAGAGCGCAGTCGGAATTTATTGAAGTCTCCGTTCGGCAACCGAAGAACGTCGTAGAAGAAACCGTCCTGCTCATCCCATAGCTGGTAGTTTCGGCCGCCCATTTTTTTCATAGCCGCGCCGATGTAGACAAAATGTTCAAAAAATTTAGTCGCAAGATGTTCGTAAGCGGAATCGAAGTTGGCCAGTTCGAGTGCTGCGCGCATCAAGTAAAGACAAAAAAATCCCATCCAGCCGGTCGCGTCCGACTGCTCGAGGATTGCACCTCCGGGAAGTTTCTCACTGCGATCGACAACCGTGATGTTATCTAATCCGAGGAATCCGCCCTCGAAGACGTTGTTCCCCGTACTGTCCACGCGGTTCACCCACCAGGCAAAGTTCATTAGCAGCTTGTGCAGGCACTTTTCCAGGAAAACTTTGTCGCCTTTGCCTGTCCGCATCTTTTCGTTTTGATAGACGCGCCAGACTGCCCACGCGTGGACCGGCGGATTGAGGTCGGAAAATTCCCATTCGTAGGCGGGAATCTGTCCGTTCGGATGCTGGAACTGTTCGAACAACATCGCCCAAAGATTATCTTTGGCAAATTCGGGATCGACCAGCGAGAGCGTGGTGCACTGAAAAGCCAGGTCCCACGAGGCAAACCACGGGAACTCCCATTTGTCTGGCATGGTCAATACGCGCATGGAATTCAGGTGGCGCCAATGGATGTTACGAATTTTCTTGTGGCTTTCTGGTGGCGGAACGCTATCGCCCTCCAGCCAGCGATTGACGTCGAACAGGTAGATTTGTTTTCCCCACAACATGGCCGCGAAAGCGCGCCGTTGAATCAGTTTTTCTTCTTCGGTCGCTTTGGGCGGATGGACGGTTTCATAGAACTCATCCGCCTCTTTTTTTCTTTTATTCACTATTCTGTCCACGTCGCGGAGCGGATTGGCCGTTTCTTTATCGGTTAAGCGCAATCGAAAGACAATGGAACTCTTCCCCGCCACTTCACAGCGGTAGTGAATGCAGGCTTTGGTTCCCGATTGCTGCGGATTCACGCATTGCTCGCCGTGCACCACATAGCGATGGAACGCGTCTTTCACATAAGGAGATCGGTTGACGGCAGAGGGACCGTAAAGGCGGGGCGCATTGGTTTCGTTATTAGTAAACAGCAACTCGCCGTCTAAGGGCGCATACAAGAAGCGTCGGCCGAGCGCATATTGCAGTTGAATATTTTCCAGCGGCTTGGCTGTGGAATCGTCTGCCATCAACATTAAGTGCTGATTGGCAATCCCCGGCTGAATTGTGGGCTCACCACTGGGCGGGTCAGTCCAACTCCATGTATTGCGGAACCACAAATGCGGCAAGAAATGGAATTCGGCAGCGTCGGGACCGCGGTTGAACACTTCCACGCGAATGCAAATGTCTTCCGGCGATTCTTTGGCGTACTCGATAAAGATATCGAAATAGCGATCGTCATCGAAGATGCCAGTGTCCAGCAACTCAAACTCGGCTCCGTTTCCGGCGCTGCGGTTCTTCTCAATCAACTGCTGGTATGGATATTCGCGCTGTGGGTATTTGTAAAGCATGCGCATGTAGCTGTGAGTGGGCGTGCTATCGAGATGGAACCAGTACTCTTTCGCGTCTTCGCCGTGATTTCCTTCGATGGAAGTCAGCCCGAACATGCGCTCTTTCAGAACGGGATCGCGGCCGTTCCAAAAAGCCAGCGCGAATACCAGCAACTGATAGCGGTCGCAGATTCCCGCGATGCCGTCTTCGCCCCAGCGGTAGGCCTTGCTGCGCGCCTGGTCGTGGGTGAGAAAATTCCACGCATCGCCATCCGCGCTGTAGTCCTCGCGCACGCTTCCCCAACTGCGATCGCTGACGTAAGGACCCCATTTACGCCAAGGCGCCACTGGCCCGGCATACGGCTCGGCTAAGCGGGCATGTTCTTTCGCAGCAGCTTTTTTGGTGTGCGTGGAACGTGGTGCCCGCGGCTTGCTGGTAGCCAATTGTCCTCCCGTCCTTCAAAGAAACAAGAAATGCAAATTGTAAAGTGTGGGCGCGGAATTGTATCTAAAGTTCTGCGAAACAAATCGTCAGATTTCCTCAGACCAGTTACGCGGAGTATCAGCAACGTCTGCGGGTTGTCATTCTGAGCGCAGCGAGAAATCTAGGTGTTTCCCGACGGCCGTAGTATCGGTATCGCAGGCAAGAACCCAGATCCCTCGCGCTGCTCGGGATGACAACGCTAGCGGATGACAATCTTAGCGGCGTGATCCTTTCCTAGCGGCCTACGATTTCGCTGACTCTTTGCATTTGAGCCGCAAAGTGAGGGGCTGAGTAAGCCGAGGGATCCTGCAACAGCGCGAACAGCCCATCGATGGTCGCGTGCAACTCGTTTGCGTTCGCCGGCTTCACATTCTGGCTATAGGCCCTAAACAGCGAGTCTAATGTCATCGCGGCTTGTTCCGCCGATCGCTCACCTTCATTGGAGATGGCAGAGCCATCAGCGGCGAGGCGCCGCATCAAGCGCAACGTCAGCGCGGAATCGTAGCTCTGGCCGTCAACCTGCTTTACCAACTGGTCAGCAAAAGTGGAAGCGCGGGTCGCCGACGCGGATATTTGTTCCCGGTTGCCGTTAAGTTGATTCATGAGGGTGGTAAGCTGTGTAAGCTCATCGTTGAGTTGCTTACTGGAATTCGGATTGATCTCTTCAATCAAATCTCGTAGTACGACAACCCGAGATTCATTCCAGGTTGGATTGCCGGGCCGTCGTCCCGGGTAACCGCGCTCCTGACGCCAGCTATCCTCTGGCCGCGTAAGGCTGTGGTGGCAGGCAAAACAGTCAAGCTCAGCGTACTCAGGCCATACTGGCCCACTCGCTCGACGGGCTAGACGGTTGAGAGATTCTCGCAGTTGCACCGCCTGACCGACGCTCCATGCCTGCACTTGTCGCCACGGATTGCCTTGCTCCGGCATCTTCCAATGCGGCGGCATGACGGATGTAAACAGACCGAGTTCGAAAGTGAGATCGGGATGCCCGGCGGCTATCATCTCGTGATCGACAAATTTTTCTGCGGTACCTAGGTGACAGGTGAGGCATTTTTGGCTGCGTTTCTCCAGGTTGCGAGTATCGTACATGCCTAGCTGGACGGACTTCTCGTGTGGCCAGTCTTTCGTGGTGTGAGGTCCCAACCACCCTGATGCTGGACCGTGACAGTTTTCGCAACTGACGCCATCGGCAAGTTCAAAGGTTTGTGCCCGCTGCTCAACCGGCACAAAGAGCGAGTGGCAAGCCAGACATTTGGGCGCTTTCGCGGGTGGACCGATATTTAAGATTTTGCCAATACGCTCTGAAACCTTGTTGCTCAATACTGCGAAAGCGCGAGCGTGTTTGTCTTGTGCGATCCAGATGGTGTACTCATTCTGAAAAATGCGCGTAGTGGTCTTCGGTTGGACGCTGCCATGACAACTGCTGGCCGCACATCCACCGGGGCCGTTGTACATTCCGGCTGCGGCAGTTTTCTGAGCGTAAAGCGGAGCCATCGACGAAGGAGCCGCCATCGCCGGACTTAAGCGGGTCGGCATCTTGCTATTAGCCGACTTTTCGGAAGCTGATCCGCCCGGTGCTTTATTCATCGGCGCAACTGATGCCGTGGAGGTATTGCCTGCAGACAAGCGCAGAATCACCTGGTCGGATCCGGCAGGCAGCAAATCGTATCGGCACGTGTCCACACAGTCAATTACCACGCTGGCAGTCGGTGGCGTGCGCCCATCGCTGCCTATGCGCACCGCTTTGACAATACGGCTGTCTACATTAATCCGGTTATACGGAGTGGCGACTGTAGTTCCCGGCAGAACCACTACTACGCGAGAGGGCGAGTCCAGATTCATAACTTTCGCCGCCCACTGGCCATGGCCTATGAGTTCCACACGGATTGAGTCAGCATTGCGGACTACATTCACTTTTTGCAATGCAGCCTGGCTCGCCGGGCTAGCTTTCTGCGTCTCGCCGAAGGCGACCAGCACGACCAGCGGCAAGACGACCGCTGACAGTTGCTTTCGCATTTTGCTTTGCTCTCCTGACAAGCTCGATTTTGCTCGCCTCGTAATCCGCTTTACCAACCTGCCGGGTAATTTTCTCTGGGTGGTCGGTTATACGACGAATCGATTAAGAAATCAATCAACAGCAAGAGCTAATATCACACAGCTTTCCTAAACACGCATTTCTTTGCCGACGACACGAATTGAGTACACTTTTCAGTGCAGTATAGACGTGGCATTCGTTTTGCTATAGCATTCGCGCTTTAGCCACCGCCGGCGAAGTGCAATCTCTAAACTTGATTCGGAGCCTGTTACGTTGTGTTTGAAGAATTAAGAGCCATTCAACGGGACTTCGGCTATCTGCCGTCCGAGCAACTCAAACAGCTTGCGGAAAAAATTCGAGTTCCTATCAGTCAGATCCATGCGGTCGCCAGCTTCTATCCCCACTTTCATCTCAGCCCTCCACCAAAGGTAGACGTGCGAGTATGCGCCGACATGAGCTGCCACCTCCGGCAAAGTGACCACGTGCGGTCTGCTCTGGACTCTGCGTTCCAAGGCACGGATCCAAAAGAAATCTCCATCCGAGACGTTTCTTGCCTCGGCCGGTGCGACCAGGCTCCGGCGATGATGGTAAATGACAGGGTTTATTCTCGCGTAATCGGCCGGGAAGCAGTCAGCATGGCGCAGGATCTGCTCGCGGGTAAGTCTCTTTCTGAGAGTCAATCTAACGATGAACGCATGTTGGTAGCCTCTGATCCGTACAACGGCTCAGGTCATTATGCGGTCGTGCGCCGCTTCGTTGAAACCCGGAACTGGCAGGAGATTATCGCCGCTCTGAAAGCCGTTGGGTTGCGCGGCATGGGCGGTGCGGGCTTCCCTACTTCGAGCAAATGGGAACTGGTCCGCAACGCAGCCAGTTCGCCTAAGTATATCGTCTGCAATGCAGATGAAAGCGAACCCGGCACCATCAAAGACCGCGGCATCATGGAGAATGTTCCCTACCTCGTAATTGAAGGCATGATCACCGCCGGTTTAGTCACGGGAGCGCGGCATGGGATTTTGTATATTCGGCACGAATACGAACACCCAAAAGAAGTGCTTCAGAAGGAGATCGATCGCTGCTACAGCGTGGGTTTGTTGGGATCTCGAATCCTGGGCAGCGATTTAACTTTTGATCTGGAGATTTTTGTCAGCCCCGGGGGTTACATCTGCGGAGAGGAAAGCGCACTGCTCGAGGCCATTGAAGGGAAACGCGCCGAACCGCGTAACAAACCTCCCTTCCCGGTGACCAACGGTTTGTGGAACCAGCCCACTGTCATCAATAATGTCGAAACTTTCTGTCTGGCGACCGTGATTCTCGGGCGTGGCGTCGATTGGTATAAAGCCCAGGGCAAGAACGGATCGGTGGGAATGAAATTCGTGGGCATAAGCGGCGATGTGGCTCGTCCCGGCATTTTTGAAGTACCGATGGGAACCACCTACAACGAATTGATCTATGAAAATGCGGGCGGCATTCCTGACGATAAAAAGCTGCTAGCCTTTTCGCCTTCCGGCCCATCTTCGGGATATTTGCCTGCTTCCATGACCAACCTGCCGCTCGACTGGAATGCGGTGGCGGCTGCGGGATCCATGGTGGGATCAGGCGCCATTGTAGTTTGCGCCGACGACCGCTGCATGTTAGACATGGCGCTCAACGCCACGCGCTTCTACCGCAATGAATCCTGCGGTAAATGCGTACCCTGCCGGGTGGGTTCGCAAAAGATGGTCGAGATGCTGAAAGGCTGGACCGAGGGGCGAAGCTCCAACGAAGACATGCAGGTCATGAACGAGCTTTCGACGGCTATGCGACAGGCGTCAATTTGTGGACTCGGACAAGTCGTACCGGTTCCGATCGCCTCGGTGATGAAGCATTTTCCAAGTGTCGTAGAAGACCACGTCGTTCGCCATCAGTGTTCGGCAGGCGTTTGCTTTAATCAGTCCCAGGAAAAATCATGAGTCCCTACGAACTGGCAGGTAGACCGACACTGTGAAACAGGTGCAACTGACAATCGACGGCGCAACCGTGTCGGTCCCTGAGGGAACGACTATTTTTGACGCTGCCCGTGTTAACGGCATTTTGATCCCCACACTTTGCCACCAGCAAAACGAGAATCCGGTGGGAGTATGCCGCGTCTGCGTAGTGGATGTGGGGCAAAGAGTTTACGCAGCCTCCTGCATTCGCCAAGCCGAGCAGGGCATGACGGTCAAGACCAATACCGATGCCGTGTTGGGTGTTCGGCGCACTCTGGTCGAACTGCTGATGTCGGACCATCCCTCTCCGTGTGCGCGCCAACAGCATTCGGGAGATTGCGAGCTGGAACGCCTGGCGGCGCAATCGGGAATTGAGCAGGTGCGATTTCCGCGGGGCACGACTCCGCGTGCCCATGACGACTCATCCATGGCGATCTCCGTCGATCATGAAGCTTGCATTCTGTGCGATCGTTGCATTCGAGGTTGCGATGAGATTCGCCACAACTGGGTGTTGGCGCGGCGGGGCAAGGGATATCAGGCGGGCGTGGCCTTCGACAACAATCTGCCTATGGGAACTTCTTCCTGCGTTTCCTGTGGCGAGTGCATGGTGTCCTGCCCGACGGGTGCATTGACCAATAGGGGCGCAATCGGTGCCAAGCTGCAGGGAGGGGCGGTCGATCCGCAGATTCTGCTAACGCTGCCAATTTTTAAGAATGTTTCCGGAACCTTCATAGAGCTGAACCATAACGCCATCGTTGAGCGCCGCTATAGTGCAGGAGACATCATTTGTCGTGAAGGCGAATTTGGAGCCACAGCGTTTTACATTGTGGATGGCAAAGCGGAAGTTTATCTATCCAGCCCGATTGCACATGTGAAGACGGAAGGCAACTCGCAGGGATTCCTGAGCAAGCTGCGCAGCATGCTTACATCCCGCGAGCAGGATCAGCGCAACGAGGAAGGCAGCCGTCCCTATATTCCCATCGACGCTCCGGTTGATCTGCCGTATCAGAACCCGATAGCCGAATTAGGGCCGGGGGAACTGTTCGGCGAAATGACCTGCATGAGCTATTATCCGCGTTCCGCCACGGTACGCGCGAAGACAGACTGCACGATGCTTGAAATGCTCCGCAATGTTCTCGATATAATGCAGCGTAACAAAACATTTCGCGATCAACTGGATCGAACGTACAGGCAACGCGCGCTAAGTTCGCATCTGCGCAGTGTTCCAGTACTGGCGCCACTTACCCCGGACTTCATCGATCACTTGCGAGACCGCGTCGAGCTTCTGCGTTTCGCCCCCGGCCAAGTGATCTGCACCCAGGGCGAACCCGCAGACAGTTTTTATCTGGTTCGTCTAGGGTTTGTGAAAGTGTCGCAGCAGCGCCCGGGTGGCGACCTCGTTTTAGCTTACCTGGCACGTGGCTCTTACTTCGGCGAGATGGCCCTGCTTACGGGTACGCCACGAATAGCGACCTGCAGCGCGCTTGATCACGTGGAGGTTGTCCGCGTGAGCGGAGAAGATTTTCAGCTGATGCTGGATCGCTTTCCGGAGATCCGGCGGAAGCTCGAAGAAGCGGCCGCTGAGCACATGGAGCAGAACCGGTTGCGCGTGACGGAAGTTTCCGAAGTTTCTGTCGACCGTTTTCTCAATCAGGGCTTGATGGAAGCGCAGAGTCTTCTCATTCTCGATCTTGATCGCTGCACCCGCTGTGACCAGTGTGTTCGCGCTTGCGCCGATGCTCACGATGGCGTCAGCAGACTTGTTCGTGATGGACTGAGATTCGATCGATATCTGGTGGCCACATCGTGCCGGCAATGCCGCGATCCCTTGTGTATGGTTGGTTGCCCGGTCGGATCCATTCGCCGCCGTAATTCACTCGAGGTCATTATCGAGGACTGGTGTATCGGCTGCGGGCAGTGCGCCAACAATTGTCCGTATGGAAATATCAACATGCATCCATTTCCTATTGAACTCGATGATCCTGCGTATCCGGGCAGAAGAATCGCGGGCATGAAGCTCAAAGCCACCTCGTGTGACCTGTGCCTGGATCACGAGGAACCGAGCTGTGTGTACGCTTGCCCGCACGACGCCGCGCATCGCGTGAACCCGCCAGAATTTTTCGGCGGCTTGCTGAAGCAGCAGACCATACGGAAGCCGGGGAAGTGATTGCGAATCGACCGCACACACCGGATATGGTTTATCGGCAGCCTGATCGGATTGGCCGTGGCCGCTATCGTATACGTGCCTTACAGCCGCAACTCTCCGCAAGGACCGAGCGGCGGGACCGCGATGGGTCTCATCTATGGAAGCGTTGCGTTCGCATTGATGCTGTTCGCCGGTTTACTCGGCGCGCGCAAAAAGGTTCCTATCTGGAGAGTGGGACGCGCGCAGGCGTGGATGCGTGGACATCTGTGGCTGGGCTTTGTCAGTTTTCCGCTGATCGTATTTCACTCCGGCTTTCACTTTGGCGTGGGGCTTACCAAGGCGCTGATGTGGCTTTTCGTGGTGGTCTTTATTAGTGGAATTGTGGGAGCGGTTCTGCAGCACTTCATGCCGAAACTTATAACGCAACGGATTCCACTGGAAACTATTTACGAACAGATTGGACGAATTCGTGTGCAACTGCTGGAGGAAGCAACCACTCTGATCAATGAAGCGTCTGCGGCGCTACAGGGTAACGTTTCTCAAGCCACTGAGCAGCAACTCGCGGCATCAGCGAGCGCGGGCACGATGGGCGGGCTAACCGTTGCCTCCGGCTTGCAGGTGGACCGCGAAGCCAGCGTTGAACTCGTAGATTTCTTTCGCCGGGAACTGCAGCCTTTCATTTCGCAAAGCGGATCGCGCGGACTTGCCTTGGCAAGTCGCAGCCGCGCTCAAGACATGTTTCAGCAGTTGCGATTGCTGCTTCCGCCCAATCTGCATTCTACCGTCGACGATCTGGAAAATATCTGCGAAGAGAAACGTGAAATCGACCAGCAGGCGCGCTATCACCGGATTCTGCACGGCTGGTTGTTGGTCCACATACCTTTTTCTTACGCATTGTTGCTTCTGGGCGCGGTGCACGCCGTAATGGCGTTGCGATACTGAGAAAGAACATGTTGCGACGTGTCCGAACCACCAAGAAACTGGCAAAGCGGATCGATCTGCAATATTTCACCAAGCCTCATCCTTTTCGCAGATGGCGGCTTTGGCTGTCGATTCTGGTGCCAGCTGTGGCAGTGGTTTGGTTTGCGGCGCTACGCGCCAGCGGTCAGAAGGTTTACAGCGCGGGTCCGCTATCGGCTTCCCATGCTGTCTTGGGAAAGCGCTGCGAAGTCTGTCATGTAACGACGCTGGGAATCTTTCGCGCGAAGGTCAATGACAACGCGTGTCTGAAATGTCACGACGCACCCCCTCACCATGTCGATAGAGTGACGTTTACTCCAACCTGCGGATCTTGCCACGCTGAGCACAAAGGATCGCTGCGATTAGCAAGCACAACGGATTCGAGTTGTACTCAGTGCCATGCCGAATTGCGTACGCGAACCGGAAGCACTCAGTACGTCCAGCAAGTGCAGGGCTTCGACCGGCAGCATCCAGAGTTCGCAGTGTTTCGTCTCGGCACGAGTGATCCCGGCCAGATCAAGCTAAACCACTACGCCCATCTGAGGCCCAATCTTGCCGGCCCAGATGCTCCGGTGCAGATGGATTGTCAAGATTGCCACCGCCCTGCACCGTCAGATCATCAAGCCTGGCCTTACGCGACGAATGCGTCCAAGGCGATCACACCCGACGTGAGCGCCGACCTAAGGGCCTCGCGTTCCAGCGATTACATGTCGCCAATTCTCTACGCCAACCAGTGCGCCGGCTGTCATGTTAAGGATTTGCAGTTTGACAACCGCTTCGATCAGCCTGCGCCGCATGAAAAGCCAGAAGTAGTTCAGGCTTTCCTCATCCAGAAATATAACGATTACTTCGCAACTCACCCCGGAGCAATTTCGGAACCG
>Ga0073928_10010778_pt1 | contig 10778 bp, 8 predicted proteins | sample PaiPotPPA55metaG_FD_76969 | JGI IMG/M metagenome (GOLD analysis project Ga0073928, IMG submission 76969) | Iron sulfur acid spring bacterial and archeal communities from Banff, Canada, to study Microbial Dark Matter (Phase II) - Paint Pots PPA... ...
AACCCGGGCTTCGTGGACGGCTATACGATCGTTGGATGGCCTGTGAACGTCGGCACCACCGGACAGCGCAGCTTCTGCTCGGACGGTTCCGGCGTCATTCAGTCGCTTTCGACTGGCGTTCGGCCGGCACCGGCTCCTCCGCGGTGCCCCGCCGGTATGACCCCGCTAAGCCAGTAGCTGGCGGTCTTCGGCTTTCATAGCCGCGCATCACGGGAGCCCCTGCTGAAGGGGATTTCCAGAGCGTGAATGCGCGGCTCCCACCAAGGTGTTTTTCGTTTTTTTTTCCCCAAACAATATCGTGAGAATCTTGCTAGCGGTTATACCTCTAAACCGCGCCGGAGGCTGCGGCGCAGGAAGCGCGATTCGGAATATACTCTTGGCACCCGGCCTCTGCACGTTTGAGCATTGGGGAGGCATTCCATGGCAAAGCAACAGGATCGGGTGGAACTGAAAGGCAGTGCGCGGGCGGCGTTGCCGGGCGGGCAGGATGTTGGACCCGCGGATCCGAATCAGCGGGTCGAGGTGACGGTTCTCTTGCGGCGAGGTTCGAAGCCGGGAGGATTCCCTTCGGTGGAGGAAATGGGCGTTCGCCTGCCGCGCGAGCGAAAATATTTGAGCCGCGAAGAGTTTGCGCGAGCGCATGGCGCGTCGGCAGCCGACGTGGAAAGGGTTCGGACGTTTGCCGCGGAATACGGATTGCAGGCGCTGAACGAAGATCGCGCGGCCAGGACCGTGAAATTGGCCGGCACCGTGAAGGCGTTCAACGAGGCGTTTGGCGCAAACTTGCGGAGCTACGAGCATGCGTCGGGCACGTTCCGCTGCCGCACCGGGAATCTGACGATTCCGCGCGATTTGGATGGCGTTATTGAGGGCGTTTTCGGTCTCGACAATCGCCCACAGGCACATACGCACTTCCGGCTGCGCAAGCAACAGCCAGGGGTGCGTGCGCAGGCGGCAGCCGTTTCCTACTCGCCGCTTCAAGTGGCGGAGGCGTACAGCTTCCCGTCGGGCGCGAACGGCACCGGCCAAACCATCGGGATCATTGAGCTGGGCGGCGGCTACAACGCATCCGATCTCAACTCGTTTTTCAGCGGCCTGGGAATTTCGGCGCCGAAAGTCATGGCGGTGTCGGTGGACGGCGCGACGAATTCGCCCACAGGCGACGCAAGCGGACCCGACGGCGAGGTGGAACTCGATATCGAAGTGTCTGGCGCGGTGGCTCCCGCGGCACAAATCGCGGTGTATTTTGCGCCGAATACGGATCAGGGGTTCATCGATGCCGTGACCACAGCAGTGCACGACGCGACGCTGAAGCCGTCGATCATTTCGATCAGTTGGGGCGGGCCGGAGGACACTTGGACGGCGCAATCGCGCGATGCGCTGAACTCCGCGTGTCAGGACGGCGCGACGATGGGCGTCACCGTTTTGGCGGCTTCAGGCGACAACGGCGCGTCGGATGGAGACCCAAGCGGCGGCCCAACCGTGGATTTTCCCGCGGCGAGTCCCTACGTGGTGGGTTGCGGCGGCACGAAGCTGACAATTTCGGGCAGCACGATCGGCAGCGAGCAGGCCTGGAACGAGCTTGCCGTGAATGAGGGCGCCACAGGAGGCGGCGTGAGCGAAGTGTTCGCGCTGCCGAGCTATCAGCAAAGCGCGAACGTGCCGAAGGCTCCGAACGGATTTGTCGGCAGAGGCGTGCCAGATGTCGCGGGCGACGCCGATCCGGAGACGGGGTACAACGTTTTGGTTGATGGGCAGCAATCGGTGATCGGCGGTACGAGCGCCGTGGCGCCATTGTGGGCTGGACTGTTCGCGCTCATCAATCAATCGCTGGGGGCGAACGTAGGTTACGTGAATGCGCTCCTGTATTCGGCGAAGGTGGATCCTACGTTTCACGACATTACTTCGGGAAGCAATGGAGTTTATTCCGCCCGCCCTGGTTGGGATGCATGCACGGGACTGGGTAGTCCCAACGGGGCGGCGCTGCTGACGGCGCTCGGCGGAAAGTAGGGAGCTGGGGATTTCAGATTGGAAATTGGAAATTTGAAATGGCGAAGGCGGAAACAACCGCAAACCGTGAAACCACAGATGAACACAGATAAGGCAGAAAACATTTTGAGGTTTGGGATTTGAAATCGAGGCAAGGGCAAAGGCAAAGGCAAAACAGAGCAAGGGCAAAAACTAAACACAGAGGGCACGGAGAAAATCACGAGAGCACGGAGACGCGTACTCCCAATTCTACCGGGAGACCCAGTTCCAGCGAAGAGCTGTCGTCCTGAAGCGCGACGGTAAGTCAAGACAGGCGAAGGGACGCTACTTTGGTTTGTAGATGCGGATGATGTCGTCTTTCACTTCGACGACGCTGCCGGGATATTCGCGGGCGGCGTGGTCGCGCAATTCGTCGATCGAGAAGTAGTCGCCGTGGCCGTCGAAATAGCGGGCGTCGTCGATCAGCATCACGTGGTCGCGCACGGGATGGCGATAGATGCATTCGAGCTCCTGCTTGATGGGCGCGTCGATATCGCCCCAGTGAGCGTCGAGCCAGAAAAGCGCGGGTTCCTTGATTTGCGGAACGATCGTCGGCAGAACGGCGCCGCTGTCGCCCTGGTACAGATGGATGTTGGGGCGATCGGCGAATTTGCGCTTCGCACGCGCGGCCAGCCACTTGTCGAGCTCAATCGAATAAATTTCGCGGAAGCGGTCCTTCTGCGCGTTGACCATGTGGCCCAGGTTCGTCCCGGTTTCCACCATCACGCGGAGGTCGAACCACTCCGCGAATTCTGCCAGCGCGCGCTGCTTCACGATGTGCGGCACTTTGGGTCCCGGTGAACCGCGTAATCGCCACCAGAGGTACTCGCCGCGGAAAGCGATCTTCTTGTACGGCTCGAAGAAAACGCTGTCGCGAAATCCCTTGTCCGTGATTTCACGCGTTTCGTTGATGTTCTTGCGTTTGAACATGCCCGCCGATGATAGCAGCCGCGTTGAAAATTGCGCGCGGAATGTCGGGAACTCCGGGCGGCTACTTTGTGGTCGAACTCGAGCTGCGATTTGGTATAACCTCTGCGGTTTTGGGGGGCGTGTATGCAATCCTTGCGGAAAATTCGCGGTCTGACTTCAATCAGCATCTTTGCATGTGTTTTCGTTTCTCTTGCGGTGGCATCGCTGGCCGTTGCGCAGCAGTTCAGCCCCCAACTCTACGAAGACTTGCGATGGCGGTGCATCGGGCCGTTCCGTGGCGGACGAACGGTGGCCGCAACAGGTGTGCTCGGGCAGCCCAATCTCTTTTATATGGCGCAGGTGAATGGCGGCGTGTGGAAGACGACGGACTACGGCCAGACGTGGAATCCGATTTTCGACGGCCAGCCGACCCAATCGGTGGGCTCGATCGCCGTGGCGCCGTCGAATGGGGACATCATTTACCTGGGGAGCGGCGAGGGGTTGCAGCGGCCGGACCTTTCGGTGGGAGACGGAATTTATAAATCGACGGACGCCGGAAAGACGTGGAAGCACCTAGGCCTCCGCGACGGCCAGCAGATACCGAGGATATTGGTGGATCCGCACGATCCGAATCGCGTCTTCGTTGCGGTGCTGGGACATCCGTACGGTGCGAACGAAGAGCGCGGCGTGTTTCGTTCGACTGACGGCGGGGAAAAGTGGCAGAAGGTCCTTTACAAGGATGAGAACACCGGCGCCATGGATTTGGCGTTCGATCCATCGAATTCACAGATTATCTACGCGGACATGTGGTCGGCGCGCCAGGTGCCGTGGGAAGGCTCGCTCGAGGGGCATACGGGCGGACTGTTTAAGTCCGTCGACGGCGGAAACAACTGGAAGCCTTTGACGAAAGGCCTGCCGACGAACGAGCAGGGGCTGGGACGAATCGGCATCGGCGTCGCACCGAGTGACGGGAATCGAATCTATGCGAACGTGGACGCGGGGCGGCTGGGCGGCATCTACCGCTCCGACGACGCCGGGGAAAGCTGGGAACGCGTGAATGATGAGGGGCGCGTGTGGGGACGCGGCGACGACTTCGCATGGGTGCGCGTCGCGCCGGACAACAAAGACAAAATCTATGTCGTCAATACGTCGCTCTATCGCTCGACGGATGCGGGGAAAACATTTACGGCCATCAAAGGTGCGCCGGGCGGCGATGATTATCACACCGTTTGGATCAATCCAGACAATCCGCAAATCATTCTGCTGGGCGTGGATCAGGGGGCGACGATCAGCGTGAACGGCGGCGAGACGTGGAGCTCGTGGTACAACCAGCCGACCGCGCAGTTTTACCACGTGATCACGGACGATCAATTTCCCTATTGGGTCTACGGAGGGCAGCAGGAAAGCGGCTCAGTGGGTACGACTAGCCGGAGCAACTGGGGCGAGATCACGTTTCACGATTGGAATCCCGTGGGGACGGAAGAATACGGCTACGTGGCGCCCGATCCGCTGCATCCGAATTATATCTTCGGGGGCAAGGGGACTCGTTTCGACACGATCACTGGGCAGACGCAAGATGTGTCACCCGTGGTGATTCGCACGGGGCAATACCGATTCGTGCGCACGGCGCCGCTGATTTTTTCGGCTGCCGATCCGCACGTTCTTTATCTCGGCTCGAGCGTCGTTTTCAAAACCACGAACGGCGGGCATAGCTGGGATGTGATGAGTCCGGACCTGGCGCGGCCGGAATTCGTCTCGCCGCCGAATCTCGGCGCGCTCGCCAAAGGCAAGGGCGACGAAGGCACGCATCGCGGCGTGATCTATTCGTTGGCGCCATCGCCGCTCGACGTGAACGTGCTGTGGGCGGGGACGGATGACGGCCTGATCTGGGTGACGCGCGACGGCGGGAAGAATTGGGCGAACGTGACGCCTCCCGATTTGACGCCGTGGAGCAAAGTGACGCAACTCGATGCTTCGCATTTCGATACGGGAACTGTTTATGCGGCCGTGAGCCGGTTTCGCGTGGACGATTTGCATGCGTACATTTACGCGACGCACGACGGCGGGAAGACGTGGCAGAAGATCACGAGCGGCCTGCCCGACAACGCGGCGGTCAACACGGTGCGCGAGGACCCGGTGCGCAAAGGGCTGCTATTTGCCGGCACAGAGCGCGCGGTGTGGGTTTCGTTCAACGACGGCGATTCTTGGCAGTCGTTGCAGTTGAATCTACCTGCGACATCGGTGCGCGACCTGGTGATCCACGGCGACGATGTTGTGGTGGGAACGCATGGGCGTTCGTTCTGGATTCTGGACGACATTACGGCGCTGAGGCAGATCAATCGCGATCTTGCGAACTCCGACGCTGTACTGTTCAAGCCTGCGAATGCGTATCGCGTTCGTCGCGACATCCATCCGGACACGCCGCTGCCGCCGGAAGTTCCCGCCGGGAAGAATCCGCCGGACGGCGCGATTCTCGACTACTACTTGAAATCGAATTCGACGGCTCCGGTGAAGCTGGAAGTTCTCGATTCGAGCGGCAAGGTCGTGCGCAGCTTTGCGAGCACCGACAAGCCGGAAGCGACGTGGGAGCAGCTGGCCAAGGAAGTGAACGTGCCCCTGTACTGGATTCGGCCCCCTCAGATCCTTTCGGCGGAAGCGGGAATGCACCGGTTCGTGTGGGACTTGCGCACGCCTCCGCCAGGTTCCGTGTTTCACGATTATCCGATTTCCGCGATTCCGCACGACACGCCTCGTTATCCGCTGGGAGCCGGGGTGCTGCCGGGAACGTATACCGTGAGGCTTGAAGCCGGCGGCCAACCCATCACGCAACAATTCGACGTGAAGATGGACCCGCGCGTGACGACTCCGGCGGACGGCGTGGCCGAGCAGTTCCAGCTTGCGACGAAGATTTGCGATGGGATGAATGCGAGCTTCGCGTCGCTCGAGCAGGTGCGCGCCGTGCGGGCGCAGTTGAAGACGGTGGCAGACCGTGCACCGAAAGGACCTCTTGCCGATGCGATCGCCGCACTCGATAAGAAAGTGGCGGGCTTCGAAGGTTCGGCGCAGCGATTCGGGCCGCAGGCGGCGGCGCCGCAAGCCAGCTTCGCGAGGTTGAACGGGCAATTCGGGCAATTGCTCGCGTTCGTCGAGAGCGCTGATACATCGCCGACCGAGCCAGCTCAACAGGCATTCGCGAGCGTGCAAAGCTCCGCGACGGATTTGGCCAAGAATTGGGATGACTTGAAATCGAAGGACATCGCTGCGCTGAACGAGCAACTGCGAGATGCGAAGCTGCCGGCAATCAATCTTGCAGCCGTAATCGCGCCCGCTGCCGAAGCTGAGGGTGAGGATGAGCCGTAAGTGGTGATTGGTGAATAGTGAGTATTGATTGGTGAGCGTTCTAGGTCAGTTTGTCGATTTTCGCGGCGAGGATGAAATCGCTTTCGGTGAGGCCGTTGATTTTGTGGGTCCACGTGGTGACTTCGGCTTTCCCCCAGGAGAGCAAGATGTCAGGGTGATGTCCCTGCTCTTCGGCAATGGCGCCCACTTTGTTCACGAATGCCAGCGCATGCTTGAAATCGGGGAATGTGAAGGCGCGCGTGATGTGATGGCCGTTGACTACCTTCCATTGCGGCACCTGTTTCGAGAGGGCTTCGAGTTCGGCCCCCGCGAGCGGAGGCACTCCCCCTTTGCATGGGACGCAGGTTTTGCTGGCGAGATCGGTCATGAGCTACCTCCAGAACTAGATTCTACTGAAACGAGCTGTCTTTCGGCGTGTTATGACTTGCGCGCCGCGGCGCGGGCGTCCACATATTCACGGACGAAAGCTGCAAATGCCTTTTCAAGCTTCACGACGATGGGGCCGGGCGCGGATGCGATCTTGCGCCCGTTGATTTCGCCCACTGCGATCATGCTGCGATTCGTGGACGAGATGAAAACTTCGTCGGCGGCGTAGAGGTCGTCGGGGCGAAGGACACGCTCTTCCACGGGCACGCCTGATGCCGCGCCAATCTCGAGCAGAACGCCGCGCGTAATGCCTTCGAGGCACCCCGAGTCGAGCGGCGGAGTGGAGACGCGGCCGTTGCGCGCGCAGAAAATGTTCGCGGCGGTGCACTCGGCCACTTCGTCTCGCTCGTTGAGGAGCACCACTTCGTCGCACCCGGCCTGCTGCGCCTCGTAGAGATTCCAGACATTGTTGAGCCACGAAGTGACCTTCACGCCGGCCAGCGGCGAAGCGGCGTGGCGCCCTTGCTCGCGCAGAGCCAGGCGCGCGGGTTCGCGATACGACGGCAAATCGGCGGAATAGAGAATCAAATCGACCTTCGGGAAATTTTCGTCGCTGCGCCAGAAGCCGACCTGATTGTAAACGGCATAAATTCGCGCGCAGCCCTCGACTACTTTGTTGGCGCGAAGGACCTCCGCCAATTGCGCCTGGACCGTCTCTGGCTGAAAAGGAAACGGGCAATGGGTGCGGGCGGCGTCGCGAACGAGGCGCTTCCAGTGGCGCTCGAAGGCGAAGGGAATCCCTTGCGTGATGCGGACCGTGGTGAACAGGCCCCAGCCGTTCAGCAGGCCGGCCTGACCGGGCGAGAGCCGCACCTCTTCGATGGGCAGGATGCGGTCATTGTGAAAGATGAAGCGATGAATCATGCGATTCCTCGAAGGCTGAAACATTCTAGCGCAGAAACGCGCTGAGAGAACGTTACCAGTCAACGAGTCAGTTTCCGATGAACCGACTTATGAGGCGTTGGCGGCGGTCAATTTCATGCAAGAATGGGAACTTGCCTAGCGCGAAGGTGGTCCAATGGAACAGTGGTTTCGCGTGGACAATCTTGGAATTGAGCGGCTCCTCTCAGAGTGGCGGTGGCTGTGTCCTCATCGGATGGCTCTCGTTGCGCGCACGGAGTTTGGAGACTTGTTTCTCCGCGACGACTCAGGTGCGGTTTTCTGGTTGAATACCGCCGTCGGCAGGCTGACCAAGGTTTCTAGTTCCGAGGCGCAATTTCGTGAAATGAGCGAAACAACTGAAAAGCGACGAGAATGGTTTGCCGAACCGGACGTGAAAGCCTTCGCAAGTCGCGGTCTGATTCCCAACGCCTCGCAATGCATCGGCTTTTCCGTGCCGCTCGTGTTCGCGGAAAGCGGTTCTTCCGATGCGCCGTATATCGCTGACCTTTACGAGTACGTCTCGTTTCTTGGCGACCTAAACCGGCAGCTTGCATGTTCGCCTGATGGGACAAAGATACGACTTCAAGTCCAACCGCCTAAATCACACTCTCCGCAATAGACCTGAGCGGCCTGGCAACGACTTGATTGTAAGTGACACGTTACGAAAAAGCTCTGCGGGTGTAATTCCATGCGATTGCGGCTAGAATGTCCGGTTTGAAATTCGCGTTCATGCGGGCGATTGCAAAAACAGCTTTGCGTGCTCTTAGTTGCCCAACGTCGAGCGTGATTGAAAGAGGAATGGTCGAATGATTGTTGGTGTACCGCGAGAGAGTTTTCCGGGCGAGCGGCGCGTGTCGCTGGTTCCCGGCGTGATTCCCCATCTCAAGAAGGCGGGCCTGGACGTTGTGGTGGAGAAGAACGCGGGGATCGAAGCCGGGTACCCGGATGCGGACTACGCAGCGAAGGGCGGGAAGATTCTGGGCGATCGCGCCGAGGTTTTCCGCACCGCCGACGTTATCGTGCAGGTTCTCTGCTACGGTTCGAACGACCAAACCGGCAAAGCTGATGTGCCCCTGTATCGCCGCGAGCAGATTCTGATCGGGTTCCTGCGGCCGCTAGGCGCGCTCGAAACGATTCAAGATATTGCCCGCGCGGGAGTGACCTCCTTCAGCGTCGAGCTGATGCCGCGCAGCACGCGGGCGCAGAGCATGGACGCGCTTTCGTCGATGGGCACGATTTGCGGCTACAAGGCCGTGCTGATCGCGGCGGACACGCTGCCGCGAATTTTCCCGATGCTCACGACGGCCGCGGGCACGATCACGCCGGGCCGAGTGTTCGTGATTGGGGCAGGCGTTGCGGGCTTGCAGGCAATTGCAACTGCGCGGCGGCTTGGCGCCGTCACCTCTGCGTATGACATGCGTCCTGCAGCGAAGGAACAGGTGCAAAGTCTTGGCGGACGGTTCGTCGAGCTGCCTATCGAGGCCAAGGACGCGCAGGACGCCGGCGGCTACGCGCGTGCCCAGGATGAATCGTTTTATAGGCAGCAGCGCGAACTGCTCGGCCGTGTGGTGGCGGAAAACGACGTAGTGATCACGGCAGCGGTGATTCCTGGGAAGAAATCGCCGATCCTGGTCACAGCGGCCATGGTGGCGAAGATGGCGCCGGGCTCCGTGATCGTGGATTTGGCGTCAGAGCGCGGCGGAAACTGCGAACTTACGAAAATCGGCGAGAAGGTGGTGGCGCACGGCGTGACGATCATCGGGTGGCTGAATCTGGCGAGCAGCGTGCCGCACGACGCGAGCCAGATGTACGCGCGCAATCTCACTTCGTTTCTCACGCATATCATCAAGGATGGGAAGCTGGTGCTCGATGCGAAAGACGACATTGTCCACAGCACGCTCGTGACGCGAGGCGGCGAAGTGGTGAACCCGCGCGTGCGCGAATTTTTCTCGATGCCGGCGCTGGCGGCGCAAACGTAGGAGGAAACGAATGCCTTCGGACTTCATCTCGAATCTTTTTGTGTTCATCCTCGCGGGGTTCGTCGGATTTGAGGTCATCAAGCGCGTCTCGCCGCTGTTGCACACGCCGCTGATGTCTTTGACGAACGCGCTGGACGCGATCGTCGTCGTGGCGGCGATTATTATCGCCGGCAAACATGAGACCACGCTCTCTACAGTTCTCGGCGTCATTGCGGTGGCCGCGTCGTTCAGCAACATGGTAGGCGGTTTTCTGATCACCGACCGAATGCTGCGCATGTTCAAGACTGGCAAATCCAAAAAATCATGAGCGGATTCTCTCCCGAGCAGCTCATCGACTTCACTTACCTGGTCGCCGCGATCCTCTTCATTCTTTCGCTGAAGTGGCTGAGCTCCCCAAAGACGGCTGGGCACGGCGTGCTGGCCGGTGAGATTGGCGCGGCGTTGGCCGTCGGTGCGACGCTCTTCAATCCTGAATTAAATCAGTACAAGTGGATCGTCATCGCGCTGATCGTCGGCGCGGGCGTGGGCATTCCGCTGGGCATGGTTCACATGACGGCGGTGCCGCAGCGGACGGCGCTGAGCCACGCGTTTGGCGCGCTGTCGGCGACGATGATCGGTATCGCGGAGTATTACGTTCAGGCGCCCAACGTAAGCAAGTTCGGCATGGTGGAGATTGGGCTCGAAGTGATCATCGGCTCGCTAACGTTCACGGGCAGCGTAATCGCGGCCGGCAAGCTGCAAGAGATTCTGCCGCAGCGGCCCATTACGTATCGGGGGCAAAACGTCGTGAGCCTCTCAGTACTGGCTACGGCCATCGCGCTCGCCGCGATCCTGGTGATCCACCCGGAGTACACATACCTTTTCCCGGCGATGGTCGCGGTGGCGCTGGTCTTCGGGGTCTTGCTAGTGACGCCGATCGGCGGGGCCGACATGCCGACCGTGATTTCGCTTTTGAATTCCTACGCCGGTCTCTCGGCCGCGCTGCTGGGTTTCGTGCTCAACAGCAAGATACTGGTGGTCGCGGGCGCGCTGGACGGCTCGTCGGGCTTCATCCTGTCTGTGATCATGTGCAAGGCGATGAACCGTTCTTTCGCAAACGTGATGTTCGGCGCTTTCGGCAAAGTGCAGGCGAGCGCCAAGGCCGCAGGGGAAGAGAAGACGGTTCGGAGCGCAAATGCGGAGGAGGCAGCTGCG
>Ga0073928_10010781_pt1 | contig 10775 bp, 8 predicted proteins | sample PaiPotPPA55metaG_FD_76969 | JGI IMG/M metagenome (GOLD analysis project Ga0073928, IMG submission 76969) | Iron sulfur acid spring bacterial and archeal communities from Banff, Canada, to study Microbial Dark Matter (Phase II) - Paint Pots PPA... ...
CGAGGATGTCGATGTCGCGGGTTATGCGCCGTGCGCCGAACTGGGCGAGTAGTAGCCCGCCTTTGAGAACGAAGTGCTGCCCGCCGAGCGGGTGGACGCTGACGCGGTAGAGGAAGCGCTCGAGCAGGTACTCGAGCATGACCTGATCGGTGGGCGCGCCGCTACGGCGGGCGAGGTTGCGCAGGTCGTTGTAGATGCGGCCGGCGGTGGTGTCGCGGGTGGGGTTGGGCATCAGGCGAGCACCGCTTCGATCGCCGGGCGGACCGCGGACATCCCGCCGAGTTCGCGGGCCGCGCGCTGGAGGTCGGCGACGCCTTGCTGGCCGGTGCGTCGCAGGTACCGGTTGAGTGCGGACAGGGCGAGACTGCGGCCCTGCGTCCCGCCGAGGCGCATGGCGTCGACCACTGCTCGGGCCGCGCTGTAGACCGGCACGCTCTCGCCTGGTGCCGCTTCGAATTGCTCGACCGCGTAGTCGAAGGTGTCCGCGGCGTATTGGGAGACCTTCGTGGGTGGGTAGTTGATCGCAGGTCGGTGGCTGCCGCGGGGGACCGCGATGTGGACCTCGTGCGGGATGTCGTCGATCAGCTCGTGCAGGCTGAGAGCGGACTCGCCGCACACGACCGCGTGGGGCGCTCGCGCGCACACGGCGAGCAGGTCCAGGTGCGCGGTGGGCTCGGCGTCGGCGCGCCGGTAGACGCTGCGCGAGAGCTCGTCGATCTCTCCCGCCTCGCGAAGTGCCGCCAGATCGCGCGCGGAGAGCCGGGCGTCGTACGCCGCGCGTGCGGTGAACGTCGGCGGAAGGTGCGACAGCCGCTCGGGCAGCCGTTTCTCGGAACCAGCCATGTATGGAATCCTACCCACAGAAGCCATATCTGGGTAGGATTAAAACCATCTCAGATGAGATCGGAGTGGGCTCGGCGACCCGACGGGCAGTCCGGGCTCTGGTTGTGACCTCGCAAGAGATCATCTCGATCGCGCAGTCCGCTTCGGTGGCTATGCATGCGACCAATCAGGTGGTCACTCCTGGCGTGATGGCTGGCTGCGGTTTACTGCGGAACGTGATGCCAACGCGCAAAGTTAGCGACGGTCGCCAGGGGTGATCGCTCGCGTAGACTCGTGCGATCGGTCAGGGTGAGGAGGCTCAAAGCTCATGGACGGCGAGCGAAAGCCTGCGTCGACTAGGAACGGTAGCAACAGACGCGCCCCGGCGGAACCCCGCTCAGTCAAGCCTTCGAGTGAGCAGCCGGGGAACTCGTTCCGGTACCTGTACTGGCGGCTGTCGGAGAAGGAGTTCCAGCAGTTGTGCGCCGCATTGCTGCGGGACAAGTACGACGACGTCCAGTGCTTTCCGGTGGGAATGAAAGACGGCGGCATCGACGCGATTTCCCACGGAAGTATCGTCTACCAGGTCAAGTGGAGCAGCAAGCTCGAGCGCAACCCTGAGACATGGCTCGCCGCCACCATCAAGAAAGAACGCGCCAACATCGAGCGGTTGGTGCGTGAGAAGGGCATCACCCGCTACATCCTGATGACGTCCGTGGCCGGGACTACGACTAACAAGGGCACCGGAAGCATCCAGAAGCTCAAGCCGGAGCTGGACAAGTACGCGAAGCAGTTCGGCATTCCGGTGGAGTGCTGGTGGCAGGCTGAGATTGACGCTGAGGTAGACGGGGCGCCGGACGCGATTAAGTGGTCTTTCTCGGAGATGCTCGCCGGGTCCGACGCTATCCGCTTTCTGATCGATGGATCACAGGTGGAGGGCCGGGCGTATGGCATGCGGGAGACCGTCCTGCAAGTGATAGGGACGCAGGCACGCGAGGATTCCCGCGTCAAGTTCTCCCAGGGCGACCTGGACCAGGTCGGGATCACCGACCTGTTCATCGACGTGCACGCCTCCATCACGGACAAGCCCGGCGCTGTCAGTACTCCGTCGTATCTCGGCAGGGCGCCCGCAGAGCCGGACAACAGCGCAAAGCGCAGTCATTCAGTTGGCGCTGTCGCGTACCTGCTGCACTCGCCTGCGCCGCTGATCTATCTTCTCGGCGCCCCTGGTCAGGGTAAGTCGACTCTCGGACAGTATCTGTGCCAGATCCACAGGGCGGCGATCCTGCAGACAGACGTCCTTGGCGACCGGCCGGCGCCCCGCGAGACGGTCGCGGACCCCAAGCTCCCTCTGCGGGTCGATCTGAAGGACTACGCGGCCTGGCTGGCGGGGTATGACCCCTTCGGCGAGGAAGAACCGCGCAACCCCCGGCCACGCAGGCGCGCCGAGAGAAGCGTGGAGATGTTCCTAGCGCAGTTCTGTACGGCTTCGAGTGGCGGGCGGACAGTCGCCGTGGAGGATGTCCAAAGCTTGTTGGAGCGCTATCCGACGCTGCTCGTGCTCGATGGTCTGGACGAGGTCGCCGACCCAGGTTGGCGAACTGTCATCGTCGAGCAGATCCGGGACACCGCGGCGCGGATGGCCGCTCGCTCGACCCGCGGTCGGCGATTCCAGATCCTGGTCACCTCGCGCCCGAACGCCTCCGGGCTTGCGGAACCCGACCGCGCGACGTTCGAGACTATGCGTCTGGAGCCGCTGACGCCCGAACTGCAGCATCAGTACGTCACCAAGTGGTGCGAGGTCAACGGCATCGCTGGCAAGGAGAGGAGGGATCTGCGCCGAACCTTCTTCAACCGCATCGCGCTCGACCACGTCGCGCAGTTGGCGGACAACCCGATGCAGTTGACGATTCTGCTGTTCTTGATCAGCCGGAAGGGCGAGGCCGTCCCAGTTTCGCGCACTCCGCTGTATACCGACTACATGTCGGCCCTGATGGATCGCGAGGTCAGCCGCCGCCAGATTGAACGTGAGCAGGTGCCGCGGGTGCAGGAGGTCACCTCCTTCCTCGGTTGGCACATGCACTCGGGTGTCGAGGCGGACCCCTCGTACAGCAGGATGGTCAAGAGCGACATCGAGACGGCCCTGCTGATCTACTTCAGCAAAACTGAGGGTCCGGTGGAAGAGATTACCCAGTTGTTCCGTGCGGCATCAGATCGGTTCTGGGCGCTGACCAGCAAGATCGAAGGCACGTTCGAGTTCTCGGTGCAGCCGGTGCGCGAATACTTTACCGCCCGGTATCTGGCCCATTGGGCTGGGCGTGAGCGGCGCGAGCCGCTGACGAAGAAGGAGATCCTGCAACATCTGATCGGTCGTCCCTACTGGCTGAACACGGCTCGGTTCTACGCGGGCTTCGCGACGCCTAACGAGTTAGCCGGCCTGCGCTACGGGTTGGAAGACGCCTTCGACGCCGCACATCATCCGCTGCAGGAACGCGTCGCTGCATGGGCACTAGTGGCCGACGGGATCTTCGCCAATGATGCACGTGTCCAAAGGGACGTCGTGGGCCTTCTCGCCGATGACCTCACCGTTGCCCTCGCCACCCATCACCCTGACGCAGCGGTCAACTTCCCCCGCCTCGCTGCGGCAAGTGGCGGCCGTCAGCTTGCCGAGGCGCTCTTGCAGCGCCTGGACAGCCAGCCGGACAGCCCACTGGCCCGGGCGCAGATCGGCATCGTGCGAGAGCGGACCTCGTATACCCGCGAGGAATTCCTCACGTGGTGGACCCCACGCCTGCGTGCAGCCATCGGCCGGGCAGACCAGACCGCTTGGCTTAAGATCGGTGCGCACTACGGCGGGCTTCGTATTGAGACGGAGGCGTCCGAAGCCCTCGTCTTGACGACACCGGCCGACTGCAGCGCCGCTCTGGCTGTCGGCGCTGCATCTGCCGGCTCGACGGACCAGGCCTTGCTGCGTGCGGTTCTCGACGGCTGGTGCTCTGACACTGAGGCTTCGCCGACCAGTGAGGCGGGCCTGCTGCTGCGCGCCATGCGACCACAGTGGTTTCACCAGTTGGACGACGCGCGTCGCAGCGGTCCGCCTCTGGCCACCGGGCATTTGTGGCTCGCCGAGCGGGACCGATCGTCACGCACTAATTCGTGGAGTCGCCTGATCGAGATCGACTCCCGCTATGAAGCGCTACGGAATGCAGCCAACACGCAGAAGACGGGTCGGAAGGGCACCACCGAGCTTTGGCAGAATCCTGCGCGCGAACTGACGCGCATCCACGGGCCATCATGGCTGGCTGCCGAGATCGCCGTCGCTGGCGCGGCCAACCAGAACGTCACGACCTCGGGCTCTATCGACCCTGATGGCCAGCCACTCGGCCCGAACATCGACTACGGCTCCCTCGTTGTCACGGTACGCGGCCGACCCGACCAACATCGCTGGCGCGAGTTGCACGACGAGTACGAGGATTCCCTCTCTCGACGTACGTGGGCTCTGGCACTGCTGGCGACTGCACAGCCGGATGTCATCGCGTCCTTGTTGCCACAGGTCGACACCTGCCTGGCCTCCCTCACAAGCGACGAATTCGCTGCTTTCGCCGCCTCCTCCAGCCGGTTGGGCGCCAGCCGACCGCACGGGCGGCTGTTTGCGGGCTTGTGGTCGTGCGCAGCTGATACGCACCTGCGCACACGCCTGGTACTGGCCCACTTCGCCGCAGGCCAACTCGACCACGATCCGCTACCCGCTCTTGCCAATGAAGAACTCGTGGACCTCGCGTCGCCCGGTGCCGCCTCCTGGCCCATCGCGCGCGCGATCACCGCGCGCCTGGGCACGGAACGGAACCCAGATCTGTTCGCCGCATTGACAAAACTCGGCTCCACCTCAATCCTCGACTTTCCCGCACCCTCAGCTATCGAGGGCGAGGCCGTACCAGCGGACTACCAAGCGACCATCTTGATCAAGGCAGCGAGTTACCCGGGCGCATGGGTGGTCGAGGCTGAGCGGCGCCGATCCTTCTACGGCCGCGACGCCCCACTCGACAAGCTGGCAGCCGCTGAGGACTGGCTCCCATTCGTGCCGCGCCTGCAGCCGCAGCGCTCCCAGTCGTAGCGCCGCAGCCTCGCGTTCATCGCGCCGCGGTTTGCACCCAGCGGCCCGCTAGCCGACGCAACGGCCATCTGGCCAAATTCAGCTCGCATATCTATCGCACATTCGTTCGATCGGTGCTTGGGTGATGGAGATGCCCCGGCGGGCATGTCCATCACTCACCCCGACTCGTTGTCTACGCGGAGGCAGAGCTTCATGCCAGCCGTATTGGAATGGGAGGATTGCAGAATGGGAGACCGTAGCGCGATCGAGTGGACTGAGGCGACCTGGAACCCGACCACTGGCTGCGACAAGGTCGGCCCCGGATGCGACAACTGCTATGCCATGGCGCTCGCTAAGCGTCTGAAGGCGATGGGGACGGCCAAGTACCAGAACGACGGCGACCCACGCACGTCAGGCCCCGGCTTCGCTGTGACTGTGCACAGGGATGCGCTCAACATCCCCCGCCATTGGCGCGCCCCGCGCACCGTGTTCGTCAACTCGATGAGCGACCTTTTCCACGCAAAGGTGCCGCTGCCGTTCATTCGCGACGTGTTCGCCGTGATGGAGGAAACGCCGCAGCACACCTACCAGGTGCTGACCAAGCGCTCGGTACGACTGCGGCGGATCGCCGAGAAGCTCGAGTGGCCGGCGAACGTATGGATGGGGGTGTCGATCGAGGACGACGGCCACGTTGCTCGAGCGGACGACCTACGCCAAGTGCCCGCGGCTGTGCGGTTCCTCTCCTGCGAGCCGCTGCTCGGGCCCCTGCCGAGCCTCAAGCTCGACGGTATCGGCTGGGTGATCGCTGGAGGAGAGTCCGGGCCATACCACCGCCCGGTTGAAGAGGAGTGGATTACGGCGCTGCGCGACGCGTGCACAGACCAGGATGTCGCGTTCTTCTTCAAACAGTGGGGAGGACGTACCCCGAAATCCCTCGGGCGTGAGCTGCAGGGACGAGTGTGGAGCCAGATGCCTGGTGTGAGTCATTCGTCGAGTGGGGATGCTGTCGCTTAGAAGCCGTCGTGCTTCAATTGCGCTCTTCCATCAGGCCTCGAATTCGGCTAAACCGGATAAGAGGCCGCAAGGGGAGGGATGATTTTCGATGGCTACGCCCACTGACCCGATCTGGGACCGCGATCCACACACTGCGAAGAAGCACGAGATCATACGGCGGTACCTCCAGGCTTGGTTGCCAATCCTGCTTAACACCAAGCTCAAGGCAATCACTTACGCCGAAGGCTTCGCCGGTCCCGGTACCTACACCAATGGGGAGCCAGGGTCCCCGGTCATCGCCTACGCCGAAGCGCTGCGCGCACTGGCTGGCCGCGACGGTAAGAAGGTGATGTTCGCACTGGTCGAGGAGCGGGCTGACCGGCTAGAGATCCTCAAGGACCAGTTGGCAAAGGCAGGCGCGGTGCATCCCAAAGCCCCACTGTGGCCTCGGAAGGGTACATGCGCGGAACGCCTGGTCCCGCTCCTCGAGGAAATTGGCGCGTTCAAGACTCCGATTTTCGCTCTGCTCGACAGCTGGGGTGGCCCCGTCGTGCCTCACGCAGTCCTGAGCCGGATCGCCGCCAACCCCTCCAGCGAAGTGTTCGTCACCTTCCAGCCCTCCTACCTGGCGCGTTTCGGCAGCGTCGCCCAGCACCGGGCGTCCGGGAACGCGGCGTTCGGCAGCGAAGAGTGGCAGGCCGTCGCTGGACAGCCATCCCATTTGAAGTACGCCTACCTGGCGGAGGCGTACCGCGCGAGCGTCAAAGTGTCAGGATTCGCGCATGTCCTGTCCTTCGAGCTTCTCGACGAACAGGGCCACGAACTGCACCTCGTGTTCGGCACGAACAGTGTCAGGGGCATCGAGAAGATGAAGGACTCGATGTGGAAGATCGACCCTATCCAAGGTTTGCGCTACCGAGACCCTCGTGACCTCGACCAGGAGTCCTTCGAGATCGCCCTCGAACCCGGGACGGGCCCGCTGCGGAGACTGCTTCGAGCCCACATCGATACGCTGGCTCCCCGTTTCACGTTGGAGGACCTGCAGCAGTTCACGCTGCTCGAGACCGTCTACAGACCGCCGCACGCCACGGCGGTCGTTCGCGCATTGATCCGCGAAGGGGTGCTGGAGAAACTGACTCCGGGACCGGTCGGTGCCAAGACCGAGTTCCGTGTCGCACCTGTGAAATCACCGCCTCCGGACCGCGGGCATCAGCCCGCGCTGTTCTAGCCATGCCGCTGGCGCGCGGTGACTACAACCCGTAGTCGACGTCTAGGGCTACTTGTATGGCCGACAACCAACTCGCCCAGGACCTCCTCGCCGGCAATCAAGCTCTGCCCGTCCCGACGCGCTCGCGGTAGAATGCTGGCTGGGTCGCAGCGCCGGCCCGACCCCCCTGTCGCCTAGGCCCACGTCCAGGTGACGTCGAGGGGCAAGGCCATCGGCTTGCGCACATCCTCGCTGAAGCAGTTCGATCACTCCTGCCCGGCGGAGACGTGGGTTCCGACCGGGTTCGAAGGACTGCTCGAATGCGCCAGAACAACGCCCGCAAGGACGCCGCCCGTCGCCTCGCGAAAGAACAGGGCATCAGCTACGTCCACGCCCTACGCATCCTGGACGAACAGAATGACTCCGCCGCCCAGCAACCGACCATGCACGACGTGCTGCTCGGGGCCGTCGCGAACTCCCTGCAGTTCGTCGAGGTAGCAGATCCCGGGCAGGCCCGGTCCGGCGGCCTGCTGTTCAACGGCGTGCCGATGCCGAAAGACGTAGAACGAATCACGGTGGATTACGTCGACCCCAGCCCCGGAATGCTGGACTGGAGCGTCGACGAGACCTACGACGAGACCACCATGGCGATCACGATCACCGCGGAGGCGGAGGTGGGCTTCGAGGGCTTCATCCACCGGGCCGACTGGCACGCCCTGGATGAATCCGAGCAGGACGAGCTTTCGGGCTACGACTGGATGGAAGGTCCGGTGGAGGAAGACCACGGCAACCACTACGTCGAGGTGAGCTTCACCCGGCCCGCCAGGTTGACCTACACAGCCACGGTCGAGGACGCTGACCTCGACGTCCAGAACCTGGAGTGCATTAGCGCGGAGGCGATCTAGCAGGCGCCGGTGGCCACGTTGGGCAGGCGGCCACCCGCAAGGTGGCCGCCTGCCCAACGTTCTCCTGCCGATCAGTTACTCGTAGGCGGGAACGGGAAACTGCGTCGCGCTTACGCGGACCGCCCTGTACGCCTTGGGCTGCCAGCCATCGGCGGCGGCCGAGCTGTCCCAGAAGTCCGTCACCAGCGGCGGCCGCTCGCTGAAGGCGACCTGGTAGTCGAACAAGCCGGGCTGCGGAGCGACGAACTGAAAGGACGGGGCGTCGATCACGACGGTCGGGACCTGCGTGATTCCAGCTCGGAGAAGACCCGCGGCACGGTGGTTTCCGTCGCGGAGGAAGTAACGGCCTTCGTAGTGCGCGACCTGGACGTAGCTCGTCGGCGTGTCCACCAGGAACGTCACAGCCTGCACCTGCCGGGGAGGGAGATGTGGTGCTGCGCACGCGAGGGTTGAGTGCGCCTGGCCGGAGATGATCCGCAGGTTCGGGCTGGCAGAGCTCATCGTGAATCCGTCGTTGTCGGGCATCACTGCCATCGGGGGCGCGGGTTGGCCCACTGGTAGGCAGATCGAGGCGAGCGCCTGCAGATCGGGGACACTCTTCTCCGGAAGTAATTGGTCAACGAAAACCATCTTCTGGATGGCCTGGACGCGTGTAAGGTCGACCATCTCCACGCGCCACGGAACATCGGGGAAGTCGGCGTGCATCTCAGGCCGGGACGCAATGGTGTCTAGGAGATCCCGATCACCCTCGACCACCGGGTCACTTGGTACGAACGTGGGCCGCAGCTGAACAGCGGTCCGAGCGAGCGTCAGTGCCTCGTTGGCCGCGCGCAGGTCGTCCAGTGGAGTTGGAGCACGACCGAGCAGTTGGGTGACGGCTTCCGGCTCCGGAAGCCACGCCGCCATGAACCGCGTCGGACGCACCGCGCCCAACGGACCCGGCGTCGGCATCTGAAGCCCGCCGACGGCGATCGGTGTGGTCGTCATGTTGATGTTCGCCTTTCAGATCAGCGGGCCGCCTGGCGGCGTCCCTGGGTACAGTGGTGATCGGATCGCGATACACTGCGGCTGATCTCGAACACCCTCGGTGCGAGGCTAGCCTGATGGTGCGGCTGATGTCAAACAGTGCGTCGTCTGTCGAATAAGTGAAGGTGGGTCATATGCCCAAGGAACGACTGAATACGGGTGCTTTATACGCGGCACTTGATGCACAGCGGAACTCGAAGGGCCTCTCCTGGCGTCAGCTCGCCAAGGAAGTCGGCGTCAGCCCGTCGACCATGACCAGGCTTGCGAACGGGCAGCGACCCGACGTGGACGCCTTCGCGGCCTTGGTGCACTGGCTCGGCCAGCCGGCCGACACCTTCCTTACGTCCGACGATGCGGAACCGCGGCCCGAGCCCGATCTCCTCGCGCAACTCGCGCCCCTCTTACGCGCACGCAGCGATCTCAACGAACAGGACGTCAAATACCTCGAAGACCTGATCGGCGTAGCGGCCAGGAGGTTCCAGACGGAGCGGTCGGAGTAGGCCGATGCGCAGGGGATTCAAGACTGAGGCGAAGAAGTTCGCCATCGAAGTCCGAGCGGAGTTAGGCCTCGATGAGTTCAGCCCGTTCGACCCCTACGAGCTCGCGCGAGAGTACGGCATTCCGGTCTTCAAGCTCAGCGAGTTGGGCAAAGACCCAGATGCGCGCTGCGCGGCTGCGCATTACACCAACGGGCGGTTGGCGAAATTCTCGGCCGCGCTCGTGCCGTGGGGTGAGGGACGGTTCATCTTGGAAAATGACGCACACTCTCGCAAAAGCCGACACAATAGTATTAGCCACGAAATGTCCCACCTTCTCCGCGAGCATCCGTTCCAAGAGGTGGTGCTAGCCGTGGACGGATGCCGCTCCTTCAGCAAAGAGCTCGAAGACGAGGCCGATTGCCAGGCTGGCGAGCTCTTGATTCCGCACGCTGCCGCGTTGCGTGCCGCTGAGCTCGATTGGAGTGATGACCAGGTCGCGGAGTTCTACGACGTCAGTGTTCCACTCGCCCGCATGCGCATGAATTTCTCCGGTGCCCGCAAGGTGATTGCGAACAAGCGATCTTTTCGGCAGCGCATCGCGCAGGGCTGGTCAGCTCGCAGCGACCGGCAGGGGTGAGTCGTGGCGGAGGGCGCTAGTGCTGGCACCGGATCAAGATTCTTTCTCCCAGACAGTCACCTGAGATGGACGGAGGCCTTCACCACTTGATGGTGAAGGCCTCTGATCTGCTGCTCAACCGTCGGGGTGGCGGGACTCGAACTCACGACCTCTTCGTTCCCGAAAACTCACGCGCTTGCGGGAACTCCCGCAATGCGGCCAGAGCGGCAATAGGCGGTCCGCCCACGGCGCGGACCGGCCCGAGCACTCAGTGGCGAATCAGCGCGCGTGGCGAACGCGGTACAAGCCGACAGGTGCGCGTGCGAGTTCGAGCTAAAGTCACGGCCCAAGCCAAAGCCCACATTAGCGGTGAGTGAGTAGCCTGCGAAAGCAATCGCCCCAGGTCAGCGAGCTGCCGACCCGGGGCGATTCCATGTCCTGCGATTCTATCCCCGCAGGTCAGAGCGTTGTCTAGATGTCGTAGTACAGCTCGAACTCGTGCGGGTGGGGACGCAGGCGGATCGGGTCGATCTCGGCGGCCTGCTTGTAGGCGATCCAGGTCTCGATCAGGTCGGGCGTGAAGACGCCGCCGGCGGTGAGGTACTCGTGGTCCTCTTCGAGGGCGGTGAGCACG
>Ga0073928_10010783_pt1 | contig 10774 bp, 7 predicted proteins | sample PaiPotPPA55metaG_FD_76969 | JGI IMG/M metagenome (GOLD analysis project Ga0073928, IMG submission 76969) | Iron sulfur acid spring bacterial and archeal communities from Banff, Canada, to study Microbial Dark Matter (Phase II) - Paint Pots PPA... ...
CAGCTCGTCATGAGGATGGGCCGAAGGCGATGTCTGGCTCCCTCCACGGCTGCCTCGCTTGCATTTCTCCCTTCGCGGCGATTTTGCTCGGCAAAAGTCGCGAGCAGGATCGCGTTGGCAACCGCCACCCCCACGGCCATAATCGCGCCCATAAATGACTGGATGTTGAATGTCGTCCGCGTGGCCAACAAGGCCAGGGCCACACCGGCAATCACGGCCGGCGTCGTGGAGAGCACAACCAGTGCCAGGCGGAATGATTGAAAATAGGCCGTCAACAAGAGCAGAATGACCGCAATGGCCATGATCAGTCCGCCGGTCAGGCCTTGGAAGACATCCCCTCCGGCCAGGGCACCGAACATCTGCCGCATGGGGAATACCTGTCCACGAATGTCAACCTTCACGCCGCGAGGCGGTTCGCCGGCCGCCTTCTGTGCCTGATCGAGGTGCTGGGCGACCCGCCCCAGATCTTCGCCTTCGATGTTTGCGGTCAGTCCCACCACTCGCCTCATGTTGTAACGATCCACCTGCCCGGGCATCGACCCCGGCCGAACGCTGGCCACGTCCTCGACCGTGATGTCGCCGCTCGCGGTTGCCTTGACCGGTATCTGTTTGACCTGAGCAATGGAGTTCATCCTGGATTGCGGGACCTCGAGCTGGACCTGGTAACCGATACCGCTTTTCGGATCCCGCCAGTAAAGGGGGGTCGTAAACCGGCTGGAAAGAGTCGCCGGGGCCAGTGACCGGCCGACATCGCGCGCCGTCACGCCACTGAGTCCCGCCAGTGCCCGGTCCACATTGACTTCAATCGTCGGGTAGTTCAGTGCCTGTTCAAACTGGAGGTCGCGAAGAGACGGGATGCGGGCCAGTTCCTCGCGGATCTTGTCGGCATACTTGCGATTGTCCTCCTGCTGGGGACCGTTGACTGAAACCTGCACCGGCGTGGGCGAGCCAAAGCTCATGACCTGCTCCACGATATCGCCCGACTCAAACTGCAGGGAGACGCCCTTCATGGAGCGGCCATTTCCTCGAACCATCTTCGGCAGCTCGTCACGAAGCCGGCTCTTGAACGGTTCCACATGGATGCCGCTGTCTCGCTTCAGGGCCACGCGCAGAACGGCTTCCTGCGGCCCGGCGGTCCAGAGATAAATGGCATTGATCGGGTAGTTGTAAGACGCTGTGCCCACCAGCGTGACCGTAATATCGACATTCTGCTCACCGCCTGCCTGGCGGGCGATTTCTTGGAGCACATCCTTGGCGAGCTGTTCCGTCTCTTCCAGGGCCGAGCCGTCCGGGGCGCGCACGCGGAGCTGGAACTGGCCCGAGTCGACCTTGGGGAAAATCTCAATGCCCAGACCCGGATGCCCGATCCACCACCAGCCGACCAGGACTGCCGGCACCGCCAGATAGACAAAGACCAGCAACCAGCGAATCCGCAAGATTTCGCCAAGGAGCGAGGCGTACCCGTTTTGAAGGCGCGCCATTGAGAACCATTTGGACGACTGGTCCTCATGAGGGTGATAATGCTCAAGCAACCAACTTGACATCACCGGCACAAAGGTGCTCGAAAGAATGTAGGAGGCAATCATTGAGAAGCCGACGGCCAGCGACAGCGGGACGAAGAGGGCCTTCGCGGCCCCTTGCATGAAGAAGCTTGGGATGAAGACCGCCAGCACGCAGAGCATGGCCAGAAGGCGCGGGACGGCGGTCTGGGCATTGCCGCGGAGGACGGCACGGGCGATATTCGGCGTGTGCATGAACTGCGTATGGATGTTCTCGACCTCCACGGTCGCCTCATCGACCAGGATGCCAACGGCAAGGGCCAGGCCTCCCAGCGTCATCAGGTTGATGGTCTGGCCGGTCAGGGCGAGTGCCACGACCGCTCCCAGTAAGGCAAACGGAATGTTGAGCACCACGACAATAACACTGCGCCAATCGCGGAGAAACAAAAGGACCATAAGACCGGTCAGAAATGCGCCCAGCAAAGCTTCTTCACCCACGCCCCACATGGCTCGTTTGACGTAAGGCGATTGATCAAACTCCAGGCTGACTTTAATGTCCTCGGGAATGGCAGCCTGCATGTCGGGCAGTTTCTGACGGACCGCGTCGACAACCGCCAGTGTCGATGCATCCGCCCGCTTGGTGACTAGAATGTAGACCGACCGCTTCCCGTTCACCAGGCCATAGCCTGTGGGCACATCGGTGCTATCCACCACGTGGCCGATATCGCCTACATAGACGGTCGGGTCCTTCCCCAGGCGAATCGGGATTTTCTCCAGGTCTTGTATCCGCGAACCCACGATCGAATTGACCGGCACGATCGGCGACTTGCCGCCGATGGTCACGTTTCCGGAAGGCGTGATTTCGTTGCCGGAGGCAATCGCTTGCACCACTTCATCCGGGGACAGCTGATACGCCCTGAGACGTTCGGGATCCGCGCGGATCACGATGGTTCGCTGGTTGCCGCCGAAAGGAGGCGGTGCCGATACGCCCGCCAGGCTGGCAAACATTGGCCGTACGCGAAAGAGAGCCGCGTCCTGAATCTCACCAATGCTCCTGGTGTCGCTGCGAAAAACCAGGTAGCCGACCGGGACACTTCCCGCATCGAAACGCATGATGAAGGGCGGCACCGTGCCGGGAGGCATGAAGGACCGCGAACGATTCACATAGCTGACGGTTTCGGCCATGGCGCCAGCCATGGTGGTGCCGGGATGGAAAAACAGCTTCATCAGGGCCACGCCCTGGATGTTCTTCGACTCGACGTGGGCGATGCCGGTGATGTAAAGGAAGTGGTACTCGTAGTAGTTGGTGAGAAAGCCCTCCATTTGTTGCGGGTCCATGCCGCCGTAGGGCTGGGCAACATAGATGATCGGCGTATTCAGGTCCGGGAAGATGTCGATCGGCATTCGGAAGGCCGCCAGCACAGCCCCCAAAGCGACGGCGATGATCCCAACCATCATCGTGATTGGGTGCTTCATCGCAAAGACAATCGGATTCATCGGGGTACCTTGACCAGGTCTTGGTGTGCCGGAACGGCTATCTCATTATCCGCGACGAACGCTATCCCGGAAGCCCGAGCGTGTTAAAAAGGCTTCATCTACCGGATGAAAACAAGGGGGCCCCGCAGGATTTGATCGGAGCAACGCTGCCGTCAGCGACCTGATCGGATAGTAACTGCGCCGGCTGGCCGAGGGCGCGGTAGAGGCGGAACTGGGCGCGATTGTAGTCGGCGACGGCGCCGTAATAATCGGCGTACGCCTGGGCGAGCGCCTGGACGGCGGCGACTGCTTCCTGCGGCCTGATGACCATGATAATCACGTGGTTGCCGGCGGTCTTCGTCTGCCCGAGCCCATCGAGGTTCTGGTTCGCGGATTGAACGGCATCTGCCAGACCTCGCTCCGCCATTCCCAGGCGGCTGGCCGCGGATTGTGCCTGTGCGTAAGCTTGGGCTGTCTCGGCGGCAACGCGGTCTTGAATGCGGAAAAGCTCAAGTACAGACAGGCGATTCTCGCTTCGCCGCGCATTCACCAGGGCCCGGTTGCCGAAACCGAGATTCTGGAATTCCCAGAGAACCTGTACATCGAAATCGCTTCGGGCGCTGAAATTACTCAAGTTGTCATTAAGCCCGCCCCCAAAATAACTGCCGGCCAGTGTGCCCGCCGGGTTGGTCGAAGCCCCGCGCAGAAGCACGCTCGGAATCAGCGGCCGCAGCCGTTCGTGCTTCAAGCGCACCAGCGTCTCCTCCACCAGCGCTTGCTGGGCCGTCAGCTCCGGGCGGCTTCGGAGCGCTACGGGAATCAACTCATCGACAGGCGTCTGGGGATTTACGATGGTGATGCGCAGGTGAGGAAGCTCCAGCGGCTCAACCAGTGCCGATGCCTCCAGGCGCAGGATGCGCACTAGCTCCGCACTGGCCGTCCGCCAGCGCTCCCGGGCGGTCTCAAGGCCCTGGTGCAAGTGGGCAGCTTCCGTGCGAGCGCGTACGACATCTACATCGGCAAGAATTCCCTCGCCTCCGGCCGCAAGCTTTTGTGTCCGTGTGACAATGTCCTCAATTCTGCGATTGGCGTCGATGACGCCGGCCAGGTTGCCGCGAGACTCCTGTACATTGAAATAATTCTCTGCCACCGCCAGGAGGCTGTCGTTTCGGGCGCTCTGGAGTGCTGCCTGGCGGGCGCGCACGACCTGCCGCCGGGCGAGCGGAGTGAAGATGGCGTCGCTGACCGCGAATACGGCAGAGGGCCCGGCACCCACTTGAAAGCTACTCTTGCTGGCGCCGAAGACGTTTCCCGGCGTTTCCTGGATCTCCCCATCGTGTCGAAAATAATCGACACCCAGGTAGACCGTGGGAAGCCAAAGCACCTGAGCGCGCTCCAACTCCGCACAGGCCAGCTTGATGCGCTCCGACGCCAGCCCAATGTCAATTGGCCGTGCACCTGCTAGCCGCAGTGCCGTGGGCAGATTGATGGCAAGCGGCTTGTCGCCTGGCGCAGGCGCAGGAGGCTTCACTGTAGCCGCCGCCGCGTCGCCACCGGTGTGCAACCGTGGCGGAATGGTGAGCACTTCCTGGCCATGCGCGAAGCCCAACCCCATGCCATCAAGGCCGAAACTCATCACGAGCAAGAGCGTGCGGAAACGCCATGCTGTCGCGGCCGGTGCCTGGCCAACGATCAGCGGCAAACGATGGTCGTGAAAGCGTGCTGAGCCTAATTGAACGGCACGCATGAGAATCTACGAAGGAAGAAGCTGGTGAAATGGCGTGGCGCAGGAAGCGCGCAGCCTCCTTCTTTCTCTATCGGCCGGACCTCGGCCATCGAGGGAAGCCGTTTGATTAAAAGCGACTGATCTACGCGCTGCCGTACGAAAAGTCTTCCCAGCTTCTCCGGTCACGGGTCTGCCCCGTTTTTAAGCCAGCGGTACAGTCTATTTCTTGGCAGGCAACTTGGGCGCGAATGGATTGCTCGAATCGGCGGAATCGGCGATCGTTTCTCCCACGACTACAGACGTGCCTTCTTGAAGCTCGCCGCCGGCAATCTCGCTAACAATGCCATCGCTGAGGCCAATCTGGACTTTGACCGGGCGGACAAACTGGCCATCCACCACCCATAGTCGGCCTGGGGCTGCCGGGGCCTTTTTGGTGTCGGCCAATTGTGATGCGGGGGTGGGAGCGGCGCCATTGACGGCATCGGCGCGGAAGCCCTCGGCAACTTGTTGAGGCGATGGCTGCCAGCGCAATGCAACGTTCGGTACACGCAAGACTGAGGTGCGGCGCTGGACCGCGAAATCCAAGGTGGCCGTCATGTAGGGCAGCAGCTTCCCATCCGGGTTGTCGGCTCCGATAACCACGGTGTAGGTAACGACGTTTTGGGTCATGATAGCGTTCAGACGGACCTGAATAACCTTCCCGACGAATCGTTCTCCGGGAAAAGCCGCGACCCGGAAACTAACGGCCTGGCCGGCGTGGATCTGGCCGATGTCAGCTTCATTGACGGAGGCCCAGATCTGAAGCCGCGTCAAGTCTTTGGCCAAGAGGAAGAGGCTCGGCGCGCTCAGGCTGGAGACTACCGTCTGGCCGATGTTGACGCGTCGATCCACAACCACACCTTTGACGGGGGCAACGATAGTGCAGTAATTGAGATTGATTTGCGCCGTCTCAAGCGCAGCACGGTTGAGTTCGACCGTGCTCTTGGCAGCCTCCAAGGCCGCCTCAACTGCCTGGAATGCCAGCGGCGGCTGTCTCATAAGCATTCTGGGCCGTATCGATGTCGAAATCGGAAAGGGCCTTGGTCTGTCGCAGATCCTTCACCCTTTCCCAATCGCGCTTGGTCTGCTCGAGCTTCGATTTCATGGCCAGGAGATTGGCTTCCGCCAGATGCACATTCGCTTCCGCCTGGCGGACGTTGGCAAGCGCCTGTTTCACGGCGGCTCGATAAAGCGACTCGTCGATCCTGGCCAAAACCGTGCCTTCTTCCACATGTGATCCGTAGTCGATTGGAGTGCCCGGGTTCTTGGGGTCTCTTCCGAATTCCTTGATCATTCCGGCCACCTGGGCGCCGATGTCGACCACTTCCTCGGGCTCAATCGTGCCCGTCGCATTAATTGTTGTCGAAATCTCTCCCTTCTCGACTCTGGCAGTAAGGAATTTGGATTGTGGGTCTGCATGGCCACGAACGAACCAATAGCCCGACGCTCCCAGAGTCGCCAACACAACCAGGAGAAGCAGCAGCCTGAACATTTACGGTTACCTCAATCGGTCTCCCTATTCCGCCGACTACTACTCGTAGCGGAGAGCCTCGATTGGATCAAGACGCGACGCTTTCCACGCTGGATAGTAGCCGAACAGAAGCCCCACGCTGGCGGAGACAGCCACGGCGACGATGACGGCGGGGAGTGACGGAACCGTCGGCCACTCCAGCAGCGCCGTGACTGCCAACGAGGCACCACGGCCAAGTAATATCCCTCCGATGCCGCCGAGCAAGCATAGGAGAACTGCCTCGGTGAGGAACTGCCTCAAAATGTCCCTCGCCCGCGCGCCCACAGCCATCCTTAGCCCAATCTCTCGGGTGCGTTCGGTTACCGAGACCAGCATGATATTCATGATCCCGACCCCGCCGACCAGCAAAGCGATCAGGGCAACGCATAACAGCAAGTTCGTCATACGGGTGGTTGTCGATCCCAGGAGTTCGCCCATTTCCGTCCAGTTGCGGACTCGGAAATCATCCGGCTGGCCGTCCCGCAACTTGTGTCGAGCGCGGAGCAATTGGGTTATCTCGTCGATTACTTTTGGGATCTGCGCCGTGGAGCGTACCGATACGTAGATGTCATCAAGGTCGGTAAAGCGCATCAGTTGCGGCGTGTCGGCCGCCTGAGTCGCGGACTGCTGGGAATAGAGCTGGAGTTGCTGGTTAGGATAAATGTTGCTGAGCGTATTGACTTGATTGAGCGAAGATGCTGCCGCTGCCGTGTTCTGGCTAAACGCTGATTTGGCGCCATAAAGACGAAACTTGACCGTGGTCCATGGAGCAATCACATAGTTGTCCTGGTCACGGCCCATCATGTTCGACCCCTTGCGGCGAAGCAATCCAACCACCTTGAGCGCGACGCCGTGCACCAGAACCTCCTTGCCGATGGGCGATTCTTGCCCGAAAAGCTCGTGGGCCACGGTCTGCCCTAATAGACAGACGCCCGCACCTCTTAGAACATCGGTCTCGGTAAAGGGCTCGCCTTCCTGCACGTCCCAATTGCGAACAATGAGGTAAGCAGGCGATGTGCCCAGTATGTTTTGAGGGATCCAGTTCTTGTTCCCGTAGATGACCTGCATGCGAAAGTCAACGCCGGGGGCCGCAGTTCTAATGGAGCTGCATTCCCGGAGGATGGCCTCGCAGTCCTCGGGAATCAGGGTCAATGCCGTCCCATCACCGGAGCTGACTCCGCCTAGCGCCGTGGGCCCGGGATCCACCTGCACGACGTTGGCACCCATGTTGGCTATCGCCTGGCGCAGGGCGCTGGACGTACCTTGCATGACCTCGATCATGGTAATGACGGCGGCGATGCCGATTACGATGCCCAGGCAGGTAAGCGCGGACCGCATGACATTGTGACGCAGCGCCCGAAGCGCCATCCGCACAACTCGGTAAAACGAACGCATGAGTCCCTGTGAAGGTGGTTATTGAGAACGCGGCGCCCGCGTGTCCTTAGGTATGGTTAATTACGCTTCATCCCATTTCTTCAGCCGACATCCAATAATTTCACCGGGCGACCGTGCACTGCATTGGAAGTGCTTATTTGCCGCTGACTTCGAAGCTGTCGAAAAGCGTCTGGGCATCGGACTTTGACCAGAGCCCGACCTTCCCTGGTGCCCTGAAAGTGTCGTCCTTGACATCGAGCAGCTTTTTGCCATCCAGGTAGCACTCGATATGATCGCCTGCCATTTCAACCTTGATCCTGTGCCATTCGCCGGCCTTGACAGTCAGGCCTTCCTTTGTTTCAAGCTGGTGGCGCTTGCCATCCACGACCCTGTAGACACGGAAATTGTCCTCTAGCGGGTTCATGCGACAGAGATAGTAGTTGGCGCCATCGCGGAAGCGCCAAACCAGGCCGCCGCCCTGATCGTTGCTGCCGCGAATGGCCTTGAACGCCACGCTGAGATCGACGTCTTTGTAATTCGTGTCTTCGGCGATGCAAATGTTGAAGTAGGCATTGGGGCTCTCCGCTGTTTGAGCGAGTACATACCCGTTTTTGGACGGAGCGGTGTCATCGGCCACGACCTTCCAGACGCTTCCTTCACCCGTGCCGGTATGTTCTGCCTTCCAGCCCGAAGGGACTTTGCCTTCATCCTTGTTCGAGAACTGGATTGTGCGCGCCCTCTCGTCCGCGGCGCAAAGTACTGCCGAAATGATCAGCAACGTTCCCATGGTAGTCAGCGGTCTCATGATTCGTCCTCCATTTGCTAGGTTTTAACGGACGACGCTATAACGCCATCGCGCCGGCCAGCAGCCTGCAAAACAGATTATGAGGGGCTGGTCGATCATTCTTTATCAGTGGCTCCTTGAACTTGGGGTAATTTGACGGTGCAAGTAGTACCACGGCCCGGTTCGCTGACTAGATCGATCGAGCCGCCGTGGGCCTGGACAATACTTTGGGCAATGCTCAGTCCCAGTCCGGTTCCTCCCTGTTCGCGGCTTCTCGCCTTATCCACACGGTAGAAACGGTCGAAGACATGAGGCAGGTCCGCCACAGGAATGCCGATGCCGTTATCGCGTACATTGATAATGATGTGATGATCTTCGGATATCGATTCAACCTTAACCGTGCCGCCCGCCGGCGTATACTTGATGGCATTGTCGAGCAAGTTGTAGAAGACTTGGCGGAGCCGGCCTTCATCGCCCCGAACCTGTGCGTGGTTCTGAAGCGTGTGCTCTAGATTCAGGGACTTGGCCTCAGCCACGGGCCGCATGGTTTCTGTGACATCAGCAAGCAACGCCGCCAGCTGTACGGCGCTGCTTGGCCGATCAGTTGGCCGAGCATCTTCGCGCGAAAGAAACAATAGCTGATCTGTGAGGCGGCTCAGGCGATCGCATTCTTCAAGGATGCTGCCCAGTAGCTGCTGGTATTCGCCGGTGCCCGGCGGCTGCCGAAGCGCGACCTCGGCCTCCGTGCGAATTACGGTCAAAGGCGTGCGCAATTCGTGCGAGGCGTCTGCGGTGAAGCGACGAATCTCCGCAAAGGAGCGCTCCAGGCGGGCGATCATGCCGTTAATTGTGGTGGTTAACTGGCCGACTTCGTCATCGACTTTCGGCGGCGGCAGCCGGCGATCCAGCCGATCGGCTGTGATCGTCTCCGTGAGATCGTGGAGCTCGACCATCGGCAGCAATGCTTTTCTAGCCATGAGATAGCCCAACGCGCCGGCTGCCAACAATGACCCCGGGATGGCGATCCAAAGGACCGACAGCAACTTTTCCAGCGAAGTATCGACTTCTGCCAGCGGCGCGAGGAGCACGGCGGTCATCTTCTTTCCCGGCGCTTCGATCGAACGGACCAAGAACCGTTGATGCCCAAGCTCGGGACTGGTGACATCACCGGCTTGACTTGATCTGGCAGGCGAAGTGAGGCTCACGCTGGCCGGCGATAGAATGGGAGTCTTGAAAAGAACCTGGCCTGCTCGATCGTAGATGACGCATGCGACCTTTTCGTGTTCATAGGTCTCTTGGATCCAGTCCATCAAGTCGCTGCCGACATGCTCCTCGGCCTCCTGGGATTCGGTGAAAAGGACGCGATCAATGCGTCTCTGTAGCGCATTTGCCAAAAGCCCATAAACCAGGGCGCTGAAGCCGATGAGCACGATGGCCAGGGCCAGGACATACCAGAGTGTGAGGCGCCAGCGGATGCTCAAATGCATGTCGATCTACCGGTCAGAATGGTTGGCAGCCCTGGTCTCCTGCAAGCTGTAACCGACGCCGCGAATAGTTTGAATATATGGTCCCCTGCCGCCGGCCTTTTCAAGTTTGCGGCGCAGGGAATTGACCGTGACATCGATCACGTTCGTGAGGGAGTAGCTCGGCTCCTTCCACACGTTTTGGCCCAGCATGGCCCGCGTCACGGCCGTGTTCTTGTGGCGGACCAGAAACTCCAATAATTCGAATTCTCGGTTGCTCAATCCGATCGGCGCGCCATCCAACACTGCCCGGCGCCCTAACAGATCAAGCTCCAAAGTGCCGGCACGAAGGCGAGTTTCCCGCTCGGGTGGTCCTCGTCGCAAGAGTGCGCGCAACCGAGCGACCAATTCGGCAAAGGCGAAAGGCTTCACGAGGTAATCATCGGCCCCGGTCTCGAGCCCGAGCACACGGTCTTCGATTGCGTCGCGTGCTGTGAGTACGAGTATTGGAACCGTATTTCCGGCTGCTCGCAGGCCCTGGAGAATTTGCATGCCGTCGCGACCCGGCAACAACAGGTCCAGGACCATGCAGTCGAATCGATCGGTCGTAGCCAGCTCGTAGCCGCGATCACCAGTGGACGCTGGGATAACATCGAAACCTTCGGCACGGAGGCCGCGCTCAAGGCTTCCGAGGAGCTTGCGCTCGTCTTCCACAACGAGAACTCGTGGCATGGAGTCCATTGTGATGGAAATGTCGAGAACCGTTAACGTGCAAATGATTAAAAATGCTTAAGAATGGCCTGCGCGTTTTGTTTGTGTGAGGTGCGACTGTCACGTGTGGCAACCATTCATGCCCACTCTGGCTCGAGCCGACCAGAAGCCTCGCCCTCCCAACTAGTGCCG
>Ga0073928_10010784_pt1 | contig 10774 bp, 11 predicted proteins | sample PaiPotPPA55metaG_FD_76969 | JGI IMG/M metagenome (GOLD analysis project Ga0073928, IMG submission 76969) | Iron sulfur acid spring bacterial and archeal communities from Banff, Canada, to study Microbial Dark Matter (Phase II) - Paint Pots PPA... ...
GACACCGGCGCCGGTTGCACCGTCACCCACCACCGCACCGACACCGGCAGCAGTGCCGTATCAAGACCACTTTATCGCCGGTGATTACATCATCAGCCCGAAAGTGTACAACGAGTTCAGCCCCGGCAACACCGGGAAGAGCGGTTCGTACGCGATTCGCGGCGCGGTTGAATTCAACTTATTCAGCCTGCCGTGGATGATTGCGGGCGACTTCCGCCAGTATCAATACCCGCACAACTGCGCATCGACAGCCGATCCGCAGTGTATGGTGACGATAATCGGCAATCTGGGACAAACGTTTGTCACGGCGTTCACCGCGAAGGACACCGACGTTGACGGGCGTCTCGGCTTGAAAGTTGCCGATCCGCGCATCTACATCGGCGTCGGCTACATGTACCGCACGACGAACTACGGCTACCCGAAACAGAACGGCGTTGGTTTCGGTCTGGAGAAACTCCCGGATCTCGACCACACCTTCTCGGTCTACGGAAGCGCGTATTACTATCCGAACGTCAAAGGTACGTGCGACACCGGCGTATGTCCGACGGGACCGTACGATCTGTCATACCGCATCTTCAAGTACCAGATCGGCGGAGCCATTAACTTCGGGACCCCTGCAGGCGTCTTCCTCGACTTCGGTTGGTTGGGCGATCAGGGCCGCAACAAGTTGAACGCTCCGGCGGACTTCACGCACAACGGTCCGTACGTCGGCTTAGGTCTACACTTCTAAGACTAGACGCTTAGCGCTTAGGACAATGAAAAGGCCCCGTCGTAACGGGGCCTTTTCTATTCCTTTTCGGGTCCCCGGGGGCCCCATCTTCGATGGGGGGCGCGGAGGCTCGGCCGAAGCGCCTGTTCAACGAATGGGCGTGCCTTTATATGATGTAGCCGTTATCGGGCTTGGCGGCATGGGAAGCGCGGTGCTCGCGCACTGCGCGCGTCGCGGCATGCGCAGTATTGGCTACGAGCAGTTCACGCCCGGACACAACCTTGGGGCTTCGAGCGGCCAATCGCGCATGATCCGCAAAGCGTATTACGAGCATCCGTCCTACGTGCCGCTGCTGCTGCGCGCCTACGATGCGTGGCGTGAACTGGAACGCGCTTCAAACACTGAACTGTTGCACGTTACCGGCCTTCTGATGATTGGCGGCGAGGATAGCGCGGTGCTGCGTGGCGCGATGCAAAGCGCATCGGAGTACGTGCTTCCGGTAGAGTATCTGAATGCCTCGCAAGGGCGGGGGCGCTTCCCGATGTTTTGCATCCGCGAGGATGAGTATGCAGTATACGAAGCGGATGGGGGGTACGTCGTGCCCGAGGCGGCAATCCAAGCTCATCTTGGTCTAGCGCTCGATGCCGGTGCACAGATGAACTACGGCCGAGCAGTGGACCTCGATCGCGTACTGGAAAAGGCCTCGCACGTTGTCGTTTGTGCAGGTCCTTGGCTGGAGTCGATGGGACTCGGCATCCCGCTTGAAATAGAACGCAACGTGCAACACTGGTTTGTGCCCTCGGGCAGGCAATTCTCGGAAGGCCAATGCCCAGCGTTTCTGATCGAGCGGGAAGGGTTCGCGCATCCGCTCTACGGGTTTCCGAACCACGGCCAGGGCGTGAAGGCCGCGTTCCACGGCAGCGGGCAGGTTACGCATGCGAACGCGCTGGATCGCGAAGTTCACGATACGGACATCGAACCGGTTCGTGCCGCTCTTGATAGCGTATTGCCGGGTGCCGCTATTGATTATGTAGGCGGCAAAGCGTGTATGTACGCTCTCACACCGGACCGCCATTTTGTGATCTCTTCCCACCCGAGGGAACCGCGTGTCATGGTTGCCGGCGGCTTTTCAGGCCACGGGTTCAAGTTCGTGCCCGTTGTCGGCGAGATGGTAGCGGACCTTATCGCCGGTGAAAGAATCCCGTTCGACATTGACTTCTTTTCCGCCACGCGCTTTTTAAAAGGGTGAGGTGTTCGAATGATCAAGTATCGCGCACTGCTCCTGGTGCTGATCGCCTTCGTGGCTCTGCCGGGCCGCGGAACTGCTGCCGGCGATGCGGCACGCCTGGACACGATCGCAAACCGGTATTGGAGCTATGAAGTTGGAACGAGCTACGGCTTACAGATGCAGCTGGGCATGGCCATTCAAACGCTGCGCGCACCGACGTTTGCGGCAGCGCAGGAGGACGGACGTTTCGGGGCCCGCGTCTTACGCGATCTCGCTGGGATCGACAGCTCGCGATTGGATCACGATCGGTGGCTAACGTACCGCGCGCTGCAATACGACGCTCAAGGCCTCGTTGGCGATCGCACGTACTTTTGGTACGAGCAGCAAATCACGCCGTATCGCCAGCAATACGCGTACATGCTTCCCGTCTTTACCTCGTTCCACTTCAGTTCGCCGGCTGACGGCAGAAGATATCTCAGCCTGCTGCACGACCTGGCGGGCTGGACGCGTTCCCTTCAAACGTTCGCGGCCGGCCAACATGCGCGGCATATCATCTTGCCCGATGTCGAAACCGACGCAGCAGTTGGAGCTCTAAAGGGGTATGCGGGTCCGCTTGAATCCAGTCCGTATACGGTCGAGCCGAAACGTCTCTCACAACTCGCGCCGGCCGCCGCGAATTCGCTGCAAGCTTCAATTCGCAACGAGTTGCAGCGCGAGGTGATCCCATCGTTTGCAGCACTCATTGCGTATTTGAACGGACCTTACCGCCAGAGTGCGCCTAGCGGCGTGGGGCAATCGCAATATCCAGGTGGCCGGGCTTATTACGCTTACATGGTCGAGCGAAATACTACTTTGGATCTCACGCCGCAGCAGATTCACGCGATTGGGCTGCGCGAGGTCGCGCGGATCAACTCCGAACTCGATGACGTGCGCCGCGGGTTTGGTTTCAAAGGCAATCTTGCCGAGTTCCACACGTATCTCAAAACGAATCGGCGGTTTTTTGCGGAGACAGGCGCGCAGATTGGCGATCGACTGCAATCGTTTGTGAACCGCGTCGCGATGAAGGTCCCGGCCTACTACGATAGCCTTCCCAAGGCGCCATATGGTGTCGCACCACTCCCCGCAAACCTTGCCGGCTCGCAGACGTTCGGCTATTACGATCAGCCCACGCCCGCTAAGCCGCGCGGCGTGTATCTTTATAATGCAGCGCATCCAAAGACGACATGGCTGCCGCAAAGCGGCGCGCTCATTATGCACGAGCTCATTCCGGGCCACCACTTTCAAATAGCGCTGCAGCTCGAAAATACCACGCTGCCCCCGGTACGAAGGTACGACTTCGGCATAACCGGATTCGTCGAAGGGTACGCGGAGTACGCCTCGCAGCTCGGCTTCGACATGGGGATGTATAGCGATCCCTACGACCGCGTTGGACGTTTGATGCAAGACATGATGGTGTCGAGCCGCCTGGTCGTCGACACCGGAATGAACTCTATGGGATGGACCCGCGAACGGGCTGAGCGATTCATGCGCGAGAACACGATTCTTGCGGACAATCAGATCGGCACCGAGACGTTGCGCTATTCAACCGACCTTCCGGCGCAGGCACTCGGCTATAAACTGGGCGAGTTGACGTTGCTGCAATTACGCGATGAAGCCAAAGCCCGGCTCGGCAGGCACTACGACATCCGGCAATTCCATCGATGGCTCATCGGAAGCGGAACGATGACGCTGGCGACCTTGCGCGAGCACATGAAGTACGAGGAAACGCACGCTGCAGGTCATTGACCGTGCGCAGTTAGGGTCGTTTCATACTCGCCTGCTGGTTTATGCAAACGCGGGGCTGTTCTGCGACGGCTACATCTTGAGCAGCGTCGGTGTCGCGCTCATTAGTCTGAGACCGGCTTTTCATCTCTCGGATGCAATGACGGGTTTTATCGGCGCAGCGACGCTGCTCGGTATCCTCGTCGGCGCGCTTGTGTTCGGCGCGCTGACCGACCGGCTCGGGCGGCGCATCATGATGATCGTGGACCTCGCAGTGTTCGTCGTTGCGTCGCTCTTGCAGGGCTTTGCTGCGAATGCGGGCGAGATTCTCGCCCTGCGCTTTATCCTCGGCGTAGCGATCGGAGCGGATTTCCGATCGCCGGCGCGCTCATCGCCGAATACATGCCCGCACGTCTACGGGGCGCGGCTCTCAACAGCATGCAAGTCGCTTGGTTCGTGGGCGCATCGGTCGCATATATTGTTGGGTATGCGCTGCTGAGCGCGCCGCAAAGCTGGCGTTGGATATTGGCAAGCTCTGCCGTTCCTGCAGCAATCGGCCTAGCTTTGCGAAGCTCGGCGCCTGAGTCGGCGCGATGGCTTTTTGCACGCGGGCATTTCGAACAGGCGCGCACGACGCTCGTGAAGATCTTCGGCGAGGGACCGGAAGAAAAACCCCTAGCAGTACAGCCGCATCTTCCTTGGACCTCCATCTTCAAACCGCCCCTATCCGGCAGACTCGCGTTCGTGTCGATGATGTGGCTCCTGCAAGTCGTACCGCTATTTGCGATCTACACGTTTGCTCCGGTGGTCTTGCAGGCGCTGCATATCGGAAGCGCTTCGCTCCTAGGTTCGATCGCGATCACGGCGGCGTTTTTGGCCGGCTCCGTCATCGCGTTGCCGTTAATCGAAAGCTGGGGACGGCGCAACCTTTGCATCGCCGGATTCGCGTTGAGCGTGCTCGCGTTCGCGGCTGTTACGATCGGACGGCCGGCGGTCGTCGTGCCGGCATTCGTCCTGTATGCCGTGGCCATCGGAGCCGCAGCCGGGCTCGAGCTGGTGTATCCATCCGAATTGTTTCCGACGGCCGTCCGCGCGGGAGCCACCGGATTCGCTGCGGCGGTTTCACGGGTCGGTGCATTCCTAGGCACGTTTGCGCTGCCGCTCGCGTTGGGACGCTGGGGCGTGGTACCGGTTATGTGGGCCTGCGCCGGCATCTCCGCTGCAGGGCTCCTGCTTGCCTTGGTGTGGGCACCTGAGACACGCGGGAGCGTCCTCGATGCCTGAGCACCGGCAAGCAAGGCGGTCCTGCCCCCAAATCCGCTTGACCCTTAGGGTCGCGCCCTTCGATGCCTCAGGGTGACAACGCCGCTTGACCCTTAGGGTCGCGTCTAGTAGAATAAGCCCTTGCGCCGGAACTCTCTCTTGGCGTACTTCGGGGTGCTTTAGCCGCACGGCCGGAGCCGGGCCCGCTCGCCGCGGGCGCCGCGTATTAGAACGCTCGAGTGCCCACGGCACCGTGTAGTCGAGGCGACGACACCGCTCTCGTTGAGTGGACAGGAAAAACAACCGAGGCTTATTTTGGCAGCTAAGAAGCAAGCGAAGTCGCGCAAGAAGCGTGAGTTCAAGAACGTTCAGTCGGGCGTCGCGCATATTCACGCGTCGTTCAACAATACCGTCGTGACGATGTCCGACAATCTGGGCAACGTCATCGCCTGGGCGTCCGCGGGCAACCTCGGCTTCAAAGGTTCGAAGAAGTCGACACCGTTCGCTGCTCAGATGGCCGCTGAAACGGTCGCGCGCAAAGCGATGGAGCACGGCATGAAGTCGACCGAAGTGCTCGTCAAAGGACCGGGCGCCGGGCGCGAAGCCGCGATTCGTTCATTGCAAGCCGCCGGCTTGGAAATCACTCTCATCAAAGATGTCACGCCTATTCCGCACAACGGATGCCGCCCGCCCAAGCGGCGCCGCGTCTAAGGTTTAAGAGAGAGTAATGTCACGATATACAGCACCCGTTTGCCGTTTGTGCCGTCGCGAAACCGCGGCGAGCAAGACCGGCGAGAAAATCAAACTGTTTCTCAAAGGCGATCGCTGCCTAAGCAAAAAATGCGCGGTTGAACGTCGCGGTACGGCCCCGGGCCAAAAGACGCAAGGCAAGCAGCGTCAGAAGGTGTCGGAATACGGCCGGCAGCTGCGCGAGAAGCAGAAGATGCGGCGCTACTACGGCGTTCACGAAACGCAGTTCGAGAATTATTTTCGCGAGGCGGCGCGCGTTCCGGGTCAGACGGGACGCACGTTCCTGCAGCTGCTCGAGCGCCGTTTTGACAACGTCGTCTATCGGTTGAACCTGGCCAATAGCCGCGCGCAGGCGCGACAGCTCGTTACGCATCGCCACTTCCGCATCAACGGAAAGCTCGTAAACATCCCGTCCTATATCCTCAAGGCCGGCGACGTCATCACGGTCGGCGAGCGCAGCAAGAAATCCCCGGTGTTCGAAGCCAACTTCGAAGTGGCGAAGAACCGCCGCGCACCCGAGTGGTTAGAGTACAATGAGTCCGAGCAATCGGCGCGTGTGCTGCAACTGCCCAGCCGCGAGCAGATCGACACGCCGGTCGACGAACAGCTCATCGTCGAGTACTACTCGCGATAATCAAAAACTCCGGTGTCGTGCCGAACTCCTCGAAGCATGACTCACGCACCAACCGCTGCCGTTAGGCGTAGGATCGTTGTGACAAGCACAACGGATAACGTAAACGGCTAAAAAGGATCCAGTTAAACAACAATGACCGTATTGGATGCGCCTCAAGGCGCCGGCATCGAAGTCCGCGAGCGTCGCGACAACTATGCTAAATTCGTTATCGAACCGCTCGAGCGCGGCTTCGGCATCACGCTCGGGAACGCACTTCGGCGCATTCTCCTGAGCACGATTCCGGGCGCTGCCGTTACCTATATGAAGATTGACGGCGTGCTGCACGAGTTCTCGACAATTCCCGGCATCGTGGAAGACACGATCGCGCTCATGCTCAACCTCAAGGGCCTGCCGGTGAAACTCAACACCGACGAACCGAAGGTACTTACGCTGAGCGCGAGCGGCGAGAAGGACGTGACCGCCGCCGACATCACACCGGATGCCGACGTCGAAATCCTCAACCCGAACTATCACATCGCAACGCTTTCTTCGAAGAGCGCGAAGCTCTCGATGGAGATCGGTGTGGAGACGGGCCGCGGCTATGTGACTGCCGATCGCCAACGCAACGTCGAGCACATGATTGGGCTGATCCCGCTCGATTCAATCTTCTCGCCGATTCGCAAGGTGAACTTCTCGGTCGACGACACGCGCGTCGGTCAGAATGTGGATTTCGATCGCCTGACGATCGAGATCGAAACCAATGGTTCGGTCACACCCGACGAAGCGCTTTCGACTTCGGCGCAGATCGTTCAAGACCAGTTGGATCTCTTCGTCAACTTCACCAACGAAGAGAAACCGCTGCCGCAAGCGCCGGCGAGCGAATGGGACATCCCCGTCGAAACGCTCAACCTCTCGGTGCGTTCGTTCAACTGCCTAAAGCGTGCCGGCATCTCGAAAGTCTCGGAACTGCTCGACATGACGGAAGACGAGATCATCAAAATGCGCAACTTCGGCAAGAAGTCGCTGGACGAGATCAAACAAGTGCTGGAAGAGCGGGGCCTCTCGCTCCGTCAGTCCTAACGTTAAGGAAGCGCAACAATGCCGCATCAAATCGCATACAAACGACTCTCCCGTACGGACGGGCACCGCAAGGCCCTGCTGCGCAACCTAGCGACGTCGTTCTTCAAGCACGAGAAGATCGAAACGACCTCGACGAAAGCCAAGGAAGTCAGTAAGGTCGTCGAGCGGCTCATCACCACAGCCGGCCGTGGCGATTTGCACTCGCGCCGGCTTATCGCCGAATACATCACCGAACCGGCCGTCGTGAAGAAACTCGTGGAGCAAATCGCGCCGGCGCTCAAGGAACGCAGCGGCGGATACACGCGAATCACGAAGTCCCGCGTCCGCCCCGGTGACGCGGCGGAATTGTCGATTCTTGAACTCGTCAAATAATTCTAGATAGGGCGTACTTCGAATGGAGTACGCCCCTCTTCTTCGTCGCCTGATAGCGCGCGAGGATCTTTCGCAAGACGAAGCGGCGTCCATGATCGGCGAGATCATGGACGGTTCATTTACGGCTGTTCAGGCTGCGGGATTGCTCGCAGCGCTCGCCTCGAAAGGCGAAGCGCTCGATGAAGTTCTGGGCGCAGCACGCGCTATGCGCGAACGCAGTCTGCACGTCGAGCATGACCTGCCGCTCGTTGTGGACGTGGTCGGCACCGGCGGCGATAATGCAAATACCATCAACATCTCAACGATGGCGGCGCTCACGGTGGCGGCCTCCGGCGTTCCGGTCGCCAAGCATGGCAACCGCGCTGCTTCCAGCGCCTGCGGAAGCGCCGACGTTCTTGAAGCTCAAGGCATGCTGATCGACGTAGATCCGGATCGCGCCGCGCAGATGCTGCGCGAGGCGGGATTCACGTTCATGTTCGCGCCGAGGTATCACCCCGCGATGAAAACCGTCGCCCCCGTCCGGCGCGAGCTGGGAGTTCGTACGGTCTTCAACGTGCTGGGACCGCTAACCAATCCAGCCCGAGCGACGCATCAGGTCGTCGGCGTGGCGCGCGAGGAGCACTTGGAACTGATGGGCGACGTACTGCGCGGCCTGGGCGTGCGGGCAGGCGCGGTCGTGCATGCCGCCAGCGGTATCGACGAGGTTGACGGCGAAGGGCCGACGACCGTGTACGCGTTCAACGAGGGCGACACTAAACGCTGGACCCTCAATCCGCAAGAGTACGGAATACGCGCGCCGCTGGAATCGATCCGCGGCGGTTCGGTGCAGGCTTGCCGTGACGCTTTCGAACGCATTCTCGCCGGTGAGCGATCGCCGCGATCCGACGTCGTAGCGCTCAATGCCGCGCTCGCTCTTACTGTTTGCGGAAGAACGCCCGATCTGAAGGAGGGTCTCGAACTGGCTCGCACGCTGTTGCATGGAGGCGGTGCGGCCGCTGTCTTCGAGCGCGCAAAGCGGTTTTCACATGGTTGACATTTTGCATCGCATCTATGATGCGAAAGCGCTGGTTGCCGCCCGCGAAGAAGCACGAGAGCCGTACGATGTCGTGCGGGCGCATGCGTTCGCGAGCAGACGCGGCCGCCGTCCGTTTCTGAACGCGCTGCGCAGCTCTCGCGGGCCGGCCATCGTGGGCGAGATCAAACGCGCTTCTCCGTCGGCGGGACTCATAGCACGCAACTTCGATCCCGCCTCGATCGCGCACGTCTATGATAGCGCCGGTGTCGATTGCATCAGCGTGCTGACCGAATCGGATCACTTTCTGGGAGAGCTGTCCTACCTAGACGTTGCCCGCAAAAACAGCACGCGCCCGCTGCTGCGCAAAGATTTCCTGAGCACGCCGTATCAGATCGCGCAATCAGCCGCGTACGGCGCGGACGCAGTGCTGCTGATCGTGGCGGGACTGAACGACGAGCAGATCCGTACCTGCATGGCTGAAGCGAGCGAGTACGATCTCGACTTCCTAATCGAAGTGCACGATGTCGCAGAGCTCGAGCGCGCCCTTGCGCTTGGCGCCGAACTCATCGGGATCAACAATCGCGATCTGCGCACGTTCGAAACGGACCTGGGCGTGAGCGAATACCTGCTCCCGAGAGTGCCCACGCGTGTTACGGTCATTAGTGAGAGCGGTATGCGCGGCCCCGAAGATATCCAGCGGCTGCATCGCGCAGGCGCGCGCGGGTTCCTCATTGGTGAGGCACTAATGCGGGCTGAGGAACCCGCGGCGGCGATCCGCGCGCTCAAATCGGCGGTGCAGACGCCGGCCATGCGGTGAGAACTCGCATCAAGTTTTGCGGTTGCACCGATCTGGCCGACGCTATGCTTGCGGTGCAGACCGGCGCGGACGCGATCGGCATGATCTTCGCACCCTCGACACGGCGCATTACGGAAGGCGCAGCCAGGCATATCGCGGAGCGACTGCCGCCATTCATTACCCCCGTTGGGGTGTTCGTCAACCCATCGCTTGAGGATATTAGCCGCGCACGCGCGATCTTTCCCGACTTGGTCGTGCAGTTGCACGGTGAGGAATCGCCGAGCTTCGTCTCTTCGATCGACGGCAAAGTGATAAAAACCATTCACGTCGCCGTCGAGGAAAAGGATGGCAATGCGGTCGAGCGCGCTGCAAACGCGCACCCGCGCGCGATTCTGCTTTTCGACACGGGCATGAACGGCGCACGCGGAGGAACGGGTGTGACGTTCCCGTGGCGGCTGATCGCACCGATCGCGCAGGAACGTCAGATCATGGTCGGCGGCGGCCTAACACCGGCGAACGTTTCCGGGTGCGTACGCACGGTACGTCCGTTCGGCGTCGACGTGCGCACCGGCATTGAGACGGACAACCGGAAGGATCCGCTCAAGATGCAAGCATTCGTTAAGGCAGTTAAAGACAGCGATGCAACCTGATTCCGGCGGATACTTCGGGGAGTTCGGCGGACGTTTCGTTCCAGAGGTTCTTATCGCCGCACTTGCCGAGCTGGAGCGCGAGGTCGAGAGCGCGTTCGCCGATCCCGGCTTTTGGAGCGCGTACGAAGCGATTCTTCGCAACTTCGTCGGACGTCCGTCGCCTATCTATCGCGCGGACCGCTATACCGCGGATGCATCTCGAGCAATATTTGCGCTCAAACGGGAAGACCTCAATCATACCGGGGCGCACAAGATCAACAACACCGTCGGACAAGCGCTTCTGGCGCGCAGAATGGGCAAGAAACGGATCATTGCCGAAACCGGAGCGGGTCAGCACGGCGTAGCGACGGCGACGGTCGGCGCCAAGTTCGGTATCCCCGTCGACGTGTACATGGGCGCCCTCGACGTGCAGCGTCAGGCGCTGAACGTCTATATCATGCAGCTCCTCGGCGCCAACGTTCATCCGGTTACGGGCGGAACGCAGACGCTCAAGGATGCGACGAATGAAGCCTTTCGGCAATGGGCCGCGCGCGTTGA
>Ga0073928_10010785_pt1 | contig 10773 bp, 5 predicted proteins | sample PaiPotPPA55metaG_FD_76969 | JGI IMG/M metagenome (GOLD analysis project Ga0073928, IMG submission 76969) | Iron sulfur acid spring bacterial and archeal communities from Banff, Canada, to study Microbial Dark Matter (Phase II) - Paint Pots PPA... ...
ACTTTTCCTGCGCGTGACTCGCGCGGCTTGACGAGACTTGACTATGCGGTGCGTTTGCACAGCCCCAGTGATCTGGCTTTAACGAAAGAAGACGACGGGCGACTCAGCTACGCAATTGAAGTTAACGTGATCGTATTTTCGGCCGAAAACAAGCCTATTTTTACTCAGCAAAAGACGCTAAGGGATTCCGTCGACAAGAAATCCCTCGAGCGCATTCAGGACAAGGTTTTTGGCTACCAAGGCAGTTTGCCGCTCCCCCCAGGCAAGTATCTTTTGGATTTTCAATTTACAGACTGGTCGAAGAAAGCCGCGTACACCACGCATCGTGAAATCAGCATTCCGGCGGTTAGCAAGGATGGCTTGATCATCCCTGCCATTTTGCCATTCTTGTCCGCTGAAGAAGTGGATCCCACAGTGTCCGACTTAATGCCATTTGCCTTCGGCGGAGTAAAATTTAATCCGATGCCAAACCCCTCTCCGTCCGTCGCGCCCGGCACAAACCTCCTTTTGATGTATAAAATACGGCCGCCACCGAGAGACCCCCGTGCGTATGCCGGACAAAGTCTGCAAATCGACTATGCGCTCGGAAGGCCGGCCGCTCCGGGCAGCGTTACACACGTTAAGGACGAATTGAGCATGGAGCAGTTTGATGTCAGGGGCAACATTGTAACCGGCAAGAAACTGTCGCTCGAGCAACAAACCGTCGGAAATTACTTGCTGTCGCTGACAGTAAACCGGCCCGGTAGTAATGACCGCGCCTTTGCCAGCGCGAAGTTTAGGATTCTCGACGCAGACTCCGCGCCAGCTCCGTGGGACGTTCTCGAGCCCGGCATCAGCCAGGATGCGGAGACTGGAATCTTGGATCAGCAACGCGGACTTTGCTATCTCGCTCAAGGCGAACCGGATCAAGCCCGCGGCTGGTTGCGCCGGTCCCTGCAACTCAACCATGCCAACGATCCTGCACGAGCTCGGCTAGTGGATGCTTATTTTGCCCGCAAGGACTACGCCGCAGTGGTGAGCCTTTATCATGACGCCAGCGTGACCGATGCTACCGACTCTGAAACCCTTCTACGAATTGCCACCAGTCTGGAGAAGACTGGTAAGCCCAAGGATGCCATTTCGTTGTTGGAGAGCGTCCTCCATCAGCGGCCTGAGGAAGGACCCTTGTACCTGGCTTTGGCGGGGTATTACGACGAGATCGGGAACGCTCAGAAGGCGAATGAGCTGGCTCGCAAAGGCAAATCCTACCTGACTCCTGACAGCAAAAAGCCAAGTAATTAACATTTAAGTTTGGAGTCTCTAGAAATTCGTTTGTCGGACGTCCGACCAAGAACACCTTCCATATTTTTGTATATCTATCCGCGAATCTACAGATAGTCGTGTATAAACCAGCGCAAGTGTTCCCGCGCTGCACATAAGCGACTGATTCTATTGATCCGAATCATATTAACTTTACCTTTCTTTTGGAAGTCCCCATGCATACAGGAGCTTCATTCCGTAAGCTCTTCGGGTTGGTGGGTCCTGCGAGTGGGGTGTATCTCAGTCCGCAAACTCACCAAGACGGTCAACTGCCCAACGTGATTAAAGGAGTAGTCGATATGAGAAAGTCGTTTTTGAGCGGTCTGGTCATTGTTCTGTGCCTCGTGTGCGGTTGGCCATCCATGGCCCAGGATCAGAGCTCGTCCCGAGGAAACCTCGGCGGCGTCGTGTATGACAGTTCGAAGAGCGTGGTTCCTGGGGCCGAAGTAACGATTACGGGCCCGATCGGCACCCAGACTCAAATTACCAATGACCAGGGATCATTTCTATTCTCGACCTTGATTCCGGGTGTTTACTCGGTGAAGGTACACAAGGCCGGTTTCAAGGTCGCAAGTTATCAGGCCACGGAAGTTTTGATCAACAAGACCACCAGCATCGAATCCGTGCTCGAAACCGGCGATGTCTCGGAAGTCGTGGAGGTGAATGCCGCGACGGTAACCGTGGATACCAGCACGGCGGCTGTCACCTCAGACTTTTCCGACGATTTTTACCAGAACATTCCACTCGGCCGTGGCGTAAGCAGCCTGTTCTACCTGGCTCCCGGCGTGACTTCGGGCCTTGGCACCGGTGTGGAAAATCCATCGATTTCCGGATCTACCGGTCTTGAGAATCTCTATGTTGCGGACGGCGTCTCGATCAATGACCCGGCCTTTGGTGGCATTGGCGTATGGTCTCGTTCCTACGGACCACTGGGCACCGGCATCAACCTTTCCTTCGTCAAGGAAGTTCAGATCAAGACGGGTGGTTTTGAGCCGCAGTATGGTCACGTGAGTGGCGGTATCGTGCAGTTGGTCACGAAGTCCGGTGGAACTAAGTTCTTCGGCACCATTGGCGGTTATTTTAATAGCCGCGGCATGCAGGCCGGCTACGTGAACGCCGACGATCCTCAGTTTGCAACGCTTAACAAAGTGGGCCGTCGTTTGGACGATGCCAACTACGAAGGTGACTTTGAACTTGGTGGTTACGTTCCACTCGGTGGTTTGAGGAACAAGCTCTTCTTCTTCGGAACCTTTAACCCTTCGTGGAATCACAGTTATTTTGCTCCCGCCGTGTCCGCAGATGGAGTCCCTTCCGGACTCTTTACTCTATACAACGGTGTCGCGGACAAACGAACTATCCGAAACGACTACGCCGCAAAGCTGACGTTTAAGCTCACTAATACGCAAACTCTCGAGTCGACGGTTTCCGGTGACCCGTCGCACACCAACGCAGCGCCATTTTCCACTTTGAACTCCGACAACGCTTCAGCAAATTCCAGGTGGAATTACGGAACCCGGAATTGGTCGGTGCGGTATGACGGCACATTTGGTTCGAGCTTCCTCGTGGATGGTGCGTTTACCTGGAGCTGGAATCACTTCACTGAGACACCGGCCCAAAACATCTACCAAATTACTGATAACACGCAGATCGGTGGTTTACCCGGCCAGAGGGGTGGCTTCAATGCGCAGGGTCTTGGCCTGACGGAACCGTACGATGCCAACACCAAGGGTCTTCAGGGTGACGTCAGCAAGACTGTTCATTTCCTGGGCAGCCAGCACACTTTTAGCCTCGGTTACAACTGGCAATTCCCCCATTACAATGACATTCAGTCCTGGACGGGTCCCAAATTCGCAATTCCAACCTTGAATGCCACTGGGGGAGACCCCGGATATGACACCCATAACCCGGCCGTTGCGGGTCAGATGTCCGATGCCCAGCTGGTCCTGGTTCTCGCCAGTAACATATCAGGATTACCAGCAGGAGCCTGCACGCTTTGCCCCTTTATGAACGTACCCGGTTTTTCTACTCCGCAGCAGGTTGCCCTGCAACAGGTGCGCGGGCGATTCGACGGCGGCGTAACGAAGAGCTCTGGAAAGTATCACGCCGCCTTCGTCAATGACGCATGGGAGATGGGCAAGCATGTGACCCTTAACCTCGGCGTGCGCTGGGAACAGCAACGCTTGACGGGTAACCAAGTCGAGAAGACCTTCAGCGACATGTGGTCACCGCGTATCGGGATCGTCGTAGATCCCAAGGGCGACCGCAAGTCGAAGTTCTACGCCAATTTTGGCCGCTATGCGTACGTCCTTCCGCTCGATGCTGCGGTTCGCGCGCTCAGCAACGAAGAGGATTTTCAGAATCCCTACTGGGCACCGCAGGCCGATGCTAGCGGAAACGTCGTGCTGAATTCCAACGGCACCACTAACTTCATTCCCGATTCAGCGCATCTACTCAACAAGGCAAACGGCGGAGTCCCCATCGCTGCGGGGGCCCTCGTCAGCGGTGGCGAACCGTTTGCACCGGGAACACGCATGGAATATACCGACGAGTTCCTCGTCGGATATGAACGCGAGTTCCGCGGCGGCATCGTGGCCAGCGTGCGTTACATTGACCGCAGACTAAAGCGCGTCATCGAAGATCAGGGCGGCATCTCCGTAGAACAGTTCAACGCTCTCGCAGGCAACGGCGGCGGTCTGAACTATTTCATCGGAAACCCTAACGCGAAGCAGGACATCTTCGTCAATCCCAACGAGCAAGTGTTTGACCAGGGCGTTTTGCTCGACCAGACTCAAGTTCCGTGCGCCGCTAACAAGGGAAAATCGACAGGTACTTTTACGTGTGCTTTGCTTACCGATGAACAAACTCCGTCACTTGTCAACGCAGCCGCGCTGGAAGCGTTTGGCTTCCCGGCTGCATGCATTGACGGCAATAACTCCCCGACACCATTTGTTGCTACGAACCAGTTCAATGGTTTCGCCGCAGCCAATGGCAGCACCACGCCGGCGGGAAGTGCTTGCTTCCCGGCCGTTAACACCGGCACGTGGACTAACCCCAGCCTCGTTACAAAAGATAACCTCCAGGGCCTGCTTCCAGATTGCACCAACCAAGCTCAAAGTAAGCAGGCGGGTACCTGCGCAGCATTTGGTGGCGAGTTCTATCCGGACGGCAAGCCAGACACCTACAAGGACCCGAAGCGCGAATACGAGGCCGTGGAGTTCGAAGTGAACAAGTCCTTCAGCCACGGTTGGGGACTGTCCGTTAACTATCGACTCGCTCAGTTGCGCGGTAATTATGAGGGAGCGTTTCGAAATGACAACGGCCAGGCCGACCCTGGCATTAGCTCGCTCTTTGACTTTACTGAGGGAGCGCTCGGGCTTCTCGCCAATCAGCAGAGTATTGGCTTCCTGAGCAGTGATCGCAAACACGTGCTCAACGCGCACGCCTTCTACGTGATGCCTAATGGCAAACTCAGGGGCCTCGTGCTCGGGACGGGATTAACCGTCCAGTCCGGTATTCCCCTCACCACACTCGTCGCTCAGCAGGCTTACCAGAACCAGGGCGAAGTACCCATCTTTGGTCGTGGGGACTTGGGCCGCTCTCCGGTAACCGGCACGGTGGATGCGCACGTTGAATATCCCTGGAAGATAACCGAAAGGCTGAGTCTCAGACTCGGATTCGACATGTTCAACATCGCCAACAGCCACCGTGAGACCACCTCGAACCAGTTCTACGATTTGGGCTTCGGGTTAAAGAACGCGGATTTCCAGAAGCCGTACACGTCTCCAACATTTCAAACCCAGGGTTTCGTGAACCCATTCACTTCCAGAGCCTCGGTCAAGCTGCAGTTCTGACCTAATCTGTTAACCGCGAGAGGGCGCCGCAAAGCGCCCTCTTTTTTATTTGCGTTAGCGAATTCTCTCTGGGCCTATGATTCGGATCGGTGCTCTGCAATACTTTCGGATGGAACGCATCGCTCTTCTGGTTCTGCTGCTGAATCTTGAATGATGCGGAGGTTATCGCATGTTACGCGCCTCGCTCGGTTTCGCACTTTTGTTGTTCATCTGCCTCGCAATACCGCCATCGCTTAAAGCCCAAAGACCTGGAACTGGCCGCATCTCCGGCGGTGTGATCGACGTACAAGTCCGCTATGCGACTGGGGAGCCGGGGCCAGGGGGCATCCATATACGGCTGGACGCGGCCGAAGGCGGCCCAGCAGGTGATTGCCAGACCAGGGACTGTGGCAGGTGCCAATTTAATTTGTCTTCCAGCGGAGTTTACCTCGTCCGCATGAGTGAACGAGGCTACAAAGAAGTGACTTTTCGCGTGGAACTGATCAGCACTTCGAGGGGTTACGCGAGCCTGGAATTAATCCCCATTGCAGCAAAAGCCAAGTCCGAGCCTGCCGCCAGTGTCCCCGCCGGAACATCCACCAATTCCGTCTCTACCGTGGACCTGAGTGTTCCAGATAACGCGCGTCAGGAATACGCAAAGGGCGAAACCGCGCTAAAGGAAAACAAACTCGATTCTAGCGTCGACCATTTTCGAAAGGCCATCCACCTCTACGGGGAATTTCCTCAAGCGTACCGGATGTTAGGGACAATCTACCTGCAGGAGAAAAACTGGAAGGACGCGCAAGCCGCCTTGGAAAAGGCGATTCAGCTCGATTCCAAACTTGGCGGTGCCTATCTGGAGTTGGGTGCCGTCTTCAATCAGACCAAGGACTATCCAAGGGCGGAGGCTGCTTTGACCCGCGGGCTGGAACTCAACCCAGATGCCCCTGGAGGCCACTACGAGCTGGCCAAAACCTACTGGGCCATTGGGCGCTGGCAGGACGCTGCTCCGCACGCGGCCACTGCCGTGGCCGAATTTCCCAATGTCGCCGCACCGCACGTGCTGCTGGGTAACATCCTCCTGCGCAAGAATGATCCGCAGGGAGCTTTGCGCGAGTATGAAGAATACTTGCGTCTGGATCCCAACGGCCCAATGGCTCCGGGCACCCGAGAGATGGTAGCCAAAATCCAAAAAGCGCTTGAGAAAAAGTAGAAGGCGCCAATTTTCGCGATTCCGGCAGACCTCCGGTTTTTGCGCGGTTTTATTCAAACAGCTGTACTCGTCCCGGGCCTCCGACCTGCATCCCAGTCGCTAAATGAGGGCGTGATTTTTTTCAGTAGCCCACGCCTAACTCCACTTTCAAAATGTATTATGGTGTCCGCTAGCCCCCAGCTCTTTTGGGCGTGTTTACACCGGGTATGGCATTAGGCTACTGCAGGATTTTTTTTTGAAAAGGGAGTGAATGGAGATGGAAACCATCAATCGCCGCGAATTTGTTAAGACTACCGCCGGGGCTGCTATCGCGGCTCCATTTATCGGTACCGCGGGGCGGGCACATAGTCCGAACGACACAATTAACCTCGCGGTCATCGGATTGAGGAGCCGGGGCCAGGCGCATTACGAGGGCTTCGGAAAAATACCGGGCGTGAGGATTGCGACGTTGTGCGACGTCGACGAGCGGCTGTTTCCGGAAGCACTGGCCAACCTCGGCAAGGTCGCGCAGGAGAAACCTGGCACCGAGACGGATCTTCGCCGGGTGCTGGACGACAAAAAAATCGACGCAGTCACGATTGCCACGCCGGATCACTGGCACGCGCTGGCGGCCATCTGGGCTTGTCAGGCGGGCAAGGATGTCTACGTAGAAAAACCCGTGTCCCACGACATTTGGGAAGGGCGGCAGATCGTCAACGCCGCAAGAAAATACAACCGCCTGGTTGAGGCGGGGACGCAGAATCGCAGCAATCCTTCCGTGCAGGCGGCCATGAAGTTTTTGCACGACGGTGGTATCGGCGAGGTGTATTTGGCCAAGGGACTCTGCTTCAAGCCACGAGACACCATAGGACACAAACCAGATGGCACCGCGCCGGCCGGCGTGCATTATGATTTGTGGCTTGGGCCTGCACCGCTTAGACCGTTCAACGAAAATCGCTTTCACTACAACTGGCATTGGTTCTGGGACTACGGCTGCACAGATCTGGGTAATCAGGGACCCCACCAGATGGATATCGCGCGGTGGGGTCTGAATAAATCCGAGTATCCAGAGAAAATTTTTTGCGGCGGCGGGAAGTTTGCGTTCGATGACGATCAGGAAACCCCCAACACGCAAAACGCCACGCTGAAATATCGTGACGGGAAAATCATTCAATTCGAAGTCCGCGGCTTGTACACCAATGGCGAAGACGGAATCAAGATCGGGAATTTGTTTTATGGAACGAAAGGATGGATGCATCTGGACGGCTCGGATTGGAAGACCTACTTCGGCAGGAAAAACGAACCTGGCCCATCCATGAACGGCAAAGACGCGGCTGATCCCTCGAATACCACCGGAACCGGAGATCAAAACCACTTCGAGAACTTCATTAAAGTTTTGCGTTCGCGTAACCGCGCGGAATTGAACGCCGATATAGAAGAGGGGCATCGGTCAACGGCACTCTGCCACCTGTCCAATATTGCCTACCGCGAGGGCAGGGTATTGCACTTCGACGGGCACAACGAGAAGTTCGTCAGCGACAGCAAAGCCGATCAATACTTAAGGAGAAAATATCGCGCGCCGTTCGAAGTGCCGGAATTAACTTAAATGAAAGGAAGTGGCGTTAGTAAAGATGAAAAGTAACTTGGACTTGTACGCGGCATTCTATAGGTTTGCCGTCTGGCCCTGAAGCGGGTTTCATTTTCCATTTTCGCACCGCTTCCAACGCTCGTTCACTAAGATCGTCGCTCGGGCCCTTGAGCACCACTGCTTTCGCTATTTGACCGTCTGCACTGACAATCAAATCGATCACGACGGTGCCCGAAATGTTGGCTCTACGCGCCTTCTGGGAATATTCCGGTTGGGGACAATAAACGCATCGCGGCGCCCCTACGCCGTTCATGCTGGCCCGAGGTGGCTCAGCCCTGGGCTCGGTCGCCTGCTGTGCTTTAAGACCGCCGGGCACGGCCGCAGCCCACAACAGAAAAGCCAGAAAACTGCCGACGTTGCTCCTCGTTAGCATCAAAATTCCCTCTGACTTGGAGACAATACCACTTTAATTTAGTTACAGGTAAACTTCTGTCTCTTTGTTGCGCTCCGGTATACCCTGAACTCGAAAAACGAATTGAGCGCGGACCAATTACATCTGGATCAAAATGTAGGCCACGCCCCGGTTCCTCGGCGGCGCTGGCTGATTGCTTCATTGCTGGGCTTTGGCGTCTTCGTGAATTATCTGGACCGCGTCAATATTTCAGTTTCGCAGCAGGCGCTGCACGACGCGTTCGGTGTGAGCACCATCACCTTCGGATATTTGCTTAGCGCGTACAGTTGGACGTATGCCGCGCTGCAGCTTCCATCGGGAGTTTTGCTCGATCGATTTGGCGTGCGCAAAGTCGGCCTTATTAGCACCTTATTGTGGAGCGTGGCCTCCTTCTGCTCAGCCGCGGCGTCTGGCGTTGGAAGTTTTCTTGTTGCGCGGCTGTTGCTCGGAATCGGTGAGGCGCCGACGTTCCCAGGAAATTCCAAGGCGGTTGGCTATTGGTTTCCGGACCGTGAGCGAAGTTTGGCTACCGCTTTTTTTGACTCCGCGGCCAAGCTGGGTCCTGCGCTCGGAATCCCCTTTGTGGGGCTTCTATTGTTGCATTTTGGATGGCGCTGGAGTTTCGCCGCCACGGCGTTAACTAGTCTTGTTTATTTCGCGTTATTTTACTGGTTGTATAGAAATCCCAGCGAAGATAAAAACCTTTCCGACACTGAGCGTCAATTCATCGTACACGGAGGCGCGCAGCCAGAAACTCCCGGCAACAGCGGCCAAGGAGCGTCAATTTTATATTTGTTGAGCCAACGTAAGGTGATCGGCTTGGTGTTGGGCTCCGCGGCATACAACTATACGTTTTATTTGCTGCTGACCTGGCTGCCCAGCTATTTGTCAACCGCGTTGCATGTGAATCTGCGCGATTCGGTTTTGTACTCGAGCGTTCCGTGGATATTTGCGGCGCTTACCGATTTTATTATCGGCGGCTGGATGGTGAATGAATTAATTCGCCGTGGTTTCGACTCGTCTCGGGTGCGCCAGATCGTTCTGGTGCTTGGGACTGCGCTTGGACTTGGCATTTTAGGCGCGGCGCAGGCACGCACGGCCACGGCGGCAATATTCTGGATCAGCATTTCCATCGGCGGGTTAGCGGCGGCGGCGCCCGTGGGTTGGTCTATCCCGTCGTTGATTGCGCCGGCCGGCAGCGTTGGAAGACTGGGGGGAATTCTGAATTTTGGAAATCAGTTGTCGGCTATTGCTGCGCCAATTATAACGGGCTATGTGGCTTCCGCCACGCGCTCCTTTGCGTGGGCTTTCGCCGCGGCAACGTTGTTCTTATTGATCGGCATCGCCGGTTACATTTTTTTGCTCGGGCGCATCGAACCTATTCCCGATCCTGCTTGAAGATGAGAAGAGTTCTTTCTCGCGTGGAAAAGAATCTCGTAGTGGCGTACAACGTTGAGGCCAGTTTTTAAGACGACAGCTGAAACCGGCTGCGTAATCAGGAGAGGGCAAATGCGAATTGGAATCTGCGTGTTACTGTTGATGGCGTTAACAATCAGTGATGGGCGAGCCGCAGCAGAATCGCAAACTCCTGGGGTGAAGAAAAGCGTGTTCGGGAAGACCAAAGATGGCCGCGAAGCGCACCTTTTTACGCTTTCGAATAAATCGGGCATGCAGGTGATCATCAGCGATTTCGGCGGCACGGTAGTTTCCATCAAGGTCCCCGACCGCAACGGCAAAATCGGCGATGTAGTGCATGGCTACGACACGCTGGACGGATATCAGCAGGGCACCGCCTCCTTCGGAGCGACAGTCGGGCGTTACGCCAATCGTATCGGCGAGGCAAAGTTTTCGCTGGACGGAAAAGAATATACCCTGGACAAAAATAACGGCGAAAATCATCTGCATGGCGGTTTCAATAAGGTGCTTTGGGATGCGGAGCCCGGCGCAGGTAAAGCCGGCCCTTCGCTAAAGATTCATTATTTAAGCAAGGATGGCGAGGAGAATTTTCCGGGCAATTTATCGGTGACTGTGGTCTTTACTCTCACTGATGCCAATGAGCTAAAAATTGAATACACCGCAACTACCGATAAAAAAACGGTACTGAATCTCACCAACCATTCTTATTTTAATTTGGCGGAATCGGGCAATATTTTGAATCACCAGCTCACGTTAAAGGCCAGCCGTTTCACTCCTGTCGACGCGGGCATGATTCCAACCGGCGAACTCCGTCCCGTTGCCGGTACGCCGTTTGATTTCCAGCAGTCCACCGCGATTGGCGCGCGCATCGAGCAAGATGATGAACAACTAAAGCTTGGCCATGGTTACGATCACAACTGGGTCCTGGATGCGGGCTTGAAAGCGGAGCCGAGTCTGGCCGCGATACTTTATGAACCGACCACTGGCCGTGTCGTGG
>Ga0073928_10010787_pt1 | contig 10772 bp, 7 predicted proteins | sample PaiPotPPA55metaG_FD_76969 | JGI IMG/M metagenome (GOLD analysis project Ga0073928, IMG submission 76969) | Iron sulfur acid spring bacterial and archeal communities from Banff, Canada, to study Microbial Dark Matter (Phase II) - Paint Pots PPA... ...
CGGCTTCGCGAATCTCAGTTCGATCGGAATTCAGATCGGCGGCATCGGCGCGCTCGCCCCGAACAAACGAGGCGAACTAGCTCGGCTTGGCGTGCGTGCAATGCTCGCAGGAACTATGGCTAACCTGATGTCGGCCTCAATCGCCGGCATGCTGCTTTAGATTGTCTCCAGATTGCTTCGGAAATAAATCAGGGTTCGGGCTCATCCGTTTGCGCGCGCTACCAGCAGAATCGCCAGTCCGTAGAAAACAAACATGAGCGCCAGATAAAGCTTGGAGCGAGTTCCCGAGCCTGCAAATTCCTTCCACGCCAGCACTCCCCACAGCGCCGCGACCATCGGCGCCGATTGGCCGATCGCGTAGGAAATAGCTTGTCCCGTCAGTTTGCCGGCCGTGAGATTGAATACCGTCCCCAAACCCCACACGGCACCGCCGATCAGTCCAAGGAGATGTCCGGCAGGAGGCCCACTGAAAAATCCGCCGAAACTGACGGGATCACCAACCAGAGGCTTCTTCATGAAATAGATATTCCACACAAAACAGGAAAGCAGTGCTCCTAGCGTGAGGAACGTCGCCGCGCTGTAAGGCGTGAGTGAGTGTCCGCGAGTCATGGCATAGGTCATGAAGGGGCTCCACAGTCCCATTAGAGTTCCGGAGACCACGCACAGAACGATGCTCTTGCGCGATGTACCTTGCCCGGAGCGAGCGAGGTTGCCGTAAGCTTTGCCATCGAGAATCACCGCGACCAGCGCGCATACAACGCCACCGGCTAAAAGCAGGCCGTTGCCTTGCGGTTGAAGGACGAAGTTCAACACCACCCCGACGACCAGCGCAATTCCAATCGACACCGGGAAGGCGACTGCAAGGCCCGCCATGTCGATGGCCGCCACCAACAAGAGATTCGCAAGGTTGAATATGGCCCCGCCGACCAGAGTAGAGATGATGTTGGAAGCGTCCGCGGCCTGAACGTTATTTACGAAACTGTTAGCGTCGTGGCCCGTGCTTCCCATGGTGAAGGCGAGGATCAGAGAGATAAGAAAGATGCCGATCGCGTAGTCCCAATAAAAAAGTTCGAAACGATAATTCTTGACGCCCTTATAAGTGTTGGCCCACGAGCCCCAGCAGATGGCGCTGGTGATCATCATTAACAGCGCAATCGTCAGATTCGGCGGCGTATACATCGCGGTCTCCCCTGGAAAGTTTGTAACTGTACTCTTCTTCGCTGCGAGTCACAAGTCGGACTCGCAGGTCAACGATCGTCGCCGGAGCGAAGTCGCGACGGTCTGCTATGCTACGCCCGTGGCTCGAACGTTTCTCGTTGATACCGATACCGCCTCGGATGATGCCGTCGCTCTGATCATGGCGTTGCGCGCGCCGGAGGTTCGAGTGGCTGCGATCACAGTGGTGGCCGGAAACGTTAATGTGCAGCAGGCGACGCGCAACGCTCTCTACACGGTTGAGCTTTGCAATTCGAATGTGCCTGTCTACTCGGGTGCGGAAAAGCCTTTGCTTCGTACCTACCAGAGCGCGACCTGGTTTCACGGGCGCGATGGGCTGGGAGATCACAACTATCCAACACCACGCCAGTCTGCGCAAAAACTACATGCGGTGGATGCCATTATCGAAACGATCGACGCGAATCCCGGTCTCGTTCTGGTCACGCTCGGTCCACTCACGAATGTTGGCTTGGCGCTCTCGAAGAAGCCAGGGATCGCGGCGAACGTAAGTCGTTGCGTGGTGATGGGAGGAGCGCCGTGCTGCGAAGGCAACGTAACGCCTGCCGCAGAATACAACATCTGGGTCGATCCGGAAGCGGCTCGCATCGTGATGCACAGCGGACTCCCCATCGAGCTGATTGGATGGCAACTCTGCCGCGGAGACGCCGTGCTGGGCGAAGCTGACATCGAGCACGTTGAGGCCTTCAATACAAAACTCGCTCACTTCGCCATCGAGTGCAACAGTCATGGGCGCGAGGCGTACAAAATTCAAACTGGAGAGCATGGAATCTGCCTGCCAGACCCGGTAGCGATGTGTCTCGCCTTGGACCCAACGATCGGGACTGAGTGGAGCGAGCACTATGTCGACGTGGAAACTCAGAGCGAACTAACTCGCGGGACGACGGTAGTGGATCGGCTGAATGTCGCAGCAGATGAGCGCAACCGGGCTGTATGGACGGCTGCGCTCGATGGACGGAAATCTAAAGTATGCTGGAGCATCGATGACCAGCGCTGGAAAGAAGCGCTCTACGCGGCTCTGTGTTAGAAAAGTTCAGCCGTTCACTTGCGCATAAGTTGAACGGCGTAAGAATTCTCCCTGCCCCGCACGTCCCAGGAACTTGTCTCCTTCTACCACAACTTTGCCTCGTGAAAGAACGAGGTCGGGCATGCCTGTGACCTCAATACCTTCGAACATCGAATAATCGACGCGCATGTGGTGAGTCTTCGCGCTGATCGTGTGCTTGCGTTTGGGATCGAAAATCACGAGGTCGGCGTCGCTGCCAACAGCGATCGTTCCCTTGCGCGGATACAGCCCAAATAGCTTCGCCGGAGTAGTCGATGTCAGTTCCACGAACCGATTCGCGCTGAACCGTCCTCCGGCCACACCGCCCGAATAAATCAGGCTCATACGATGCTCCACGCCCGGGCCGCCATTTGGAATCTTTGTGAAATCGTCGCGCCCCAGTTCTTTTTGTTCCTTGAAACAAAATGGGCAGTGGTCGGTGGAAACAACTTGTAAGTGATCTTGCTTTAGGCCATTCCACAGTTTTTCCTGGTTCCATTTCTCACGTAGCGGCGGAGTGAAAACGTATTTCGCCGCTTCAAAACCCGGTGCATCCATGTTGTCAAGCGAGAGGTACAAGTATTGCGGACAAGTCTCAGCATAGACGGGAAGTCCACGATCCCGGGCTTCGCGAACTTTTTCCAGCGCATCATTGCAACTCAAGTGAACGATGTAAATCGGCGCGCCCGCCATCTCTGCTAGTGCAATGGCTCGCCCTACGGCCTCGGCCTCCGCAGTTGTAGGACGCGTAAGGGCATGATATTTCGGCGCCCGTTTCCCCTCGGCCAAGGCCTGCTGGACGATGACGTCTATCGCGCTGCCGTTTTCGGCATGCATGCAAACCAGGCCGCCGTTTTTTGAAGTCGTCTGCAGGGCCTTGAAGATGCTGCCGTCGTCGAGCATGAAGACGCCCGGATACGCCATGAAGAGTTTGAAGCTGGTCACGCCTTCGTCGACGAGATCGTTCATTTCCGAAAGTTGGCCGCCAGACACGTCGGTCACGATGCAGTGGAAAGCGTAATCGCAGGTAGCTTTGCTCGATGCCTTGCTCATCCATGTGTCGAAGGCCTGCCGCAACGGCTGGCCTTTGTATTGGATCGCAAAGTCGATCAAGGTTGTTGTGCCCCCGAAGGCGGCGGCGCGCGTGCCGGTTTCAAAATCATCAGCGCTGGTGGTGCCGCCGAAGGGCATGTCGAGGTGAGTATGCACGTCGATGCCTCCGGGCAAAACGAGTTTGCCCGATGCGTCGAGGATCTTAGTGGCGTTCTGCGCAGGAAGATCCGTTCCAATGGCGTTGATCTTGCCGCGCGCAATGGCAACGTCGGCCGTATAGGTATCCGTTGCCGTCACCACGGAGCCGTTCTTGATAATCGTGTCGAAGCCCATCGAGTCCTCCGCCGGAGCTCTCGCGTCGCTGACTAGAATGAGAAGAAAGAATTCTATGCTACACTGCCGCACTTTACTTGTTCGCGATACTTGCTCACAACGTTTGTTTACAGCGGTTGTTCGAGATCTCCTCATAAATTTCTCCATGAAAGGGACCGGCCATGCAATTCGGCATCGCACTGAAACCTGACATCTCCATCGAACGGATCGTGAGCCTGACGCGCCAGGCGGAGAACGCCGGATTCGAGTATGGCTGGATTTTCGATTCTCATGTTTTGTGGAAAGAACCGTATCCACTGCTGACTCTGATGGCTACCAACACCAAGCGCATGCGCTTGGGCACGTGCGTGACGAATCCCGCGACCCGCGACCTTACTGTTACCGCGAGCCTGTTCGCAACCCTCAACCTCATTTCCGACGGACGCATGGAACTCGGCATCGGCCGTGGCGACAGTTCTCGACGCGTGATGGGCAAGAAGCCGGTGAGTTGGTCGCAGTTAGAAGCTGCTGTCGCGGAATTCCGCGATCTTACGTCGGGCAAAGAAGTGCAGCACGACGGCCAACCCACGCGGCTCAGTTGGGCAAGAGATTCTCCGCGGGTTTGGATTGCGGGGTACGGACCCAAGGTTTTGCACATGGCCGGGCGGGTGGCCGATGGAATCATTCTTCAATTTGCCGACCCGGCTTTGATCGCGTGGTGCATGGGTTTCGTGAAAGAAGGCGCTCGCGCCGCGGGTCGAGACTTCCGCAAGATCGAAGTGATGGCCGCGGCGCCGGTGTGGGTCTCGAAGGATTTGAAAGCAGCGAGAGAGCGAGTGCGCTGGTTCCCAGCCCTGGTCTCGAACCATGTGATGGATCTGATCCGGCAGTACAAGCCCGAGGACCTGCCGCCAGCGTTAACTTCATTTGTGCAGGATCGCGGCCACTACGATTATCAACATCATTGCGAGGTCGAAAGCGAGAATGCCGACTTTGTATCGGATGAAGTCGTCGACCGATTCTGCCTGGTCGGTCCGGCTGAGGCGCACCGAAAAAAGCTGCGCGAACTAGCCGATGTCGGCGTCACCCAGTTCAACATTTATTTAATGTGCGGAGATGAAGAACAGACGCTCGATATATACGAGCGTGACGTGTTGCCCGAGTTCCTAAAAGCAAGCAACGATTAACCGGAATTAAGCGGCTTCCTGAGGAGCAAGAGCGGTCTGACGTTGATACCTCATCAGCGCGTAGTAAGCAACAAACGACACTGCAAAGCCTACAAACCACGAATAGTCATAGAGCGCACGCACCGACGGAATCGCGAGTCCGGCAAGTGCGGTGCCTGCTCCCAGCGCCAGCGCAATGACAGCGCGCCAGTTGAATCCCCGCGAATATTCATACAGCCCGCCGCGAAGATATAACTCGTCCACTTGCAAGACGCGCCGCCGAATGACGAAATAATCGCAGATCATGATTCCTGCGATTGGCCCGAGAAATGCCGCATAACCTCCCAGCCATCCGAGAATGAACGTCCTATAGTTAGAGAGCAGCTTCCACGGCATGAGCGCGATTCCCATGAAACAAGTGATGACGCCTCCAGTGCGAAAACTGATGCCGCGAGGCCACAGATTGGAAAAGTCGTTCGCCGGCGAAACCACATTCGCCCCGATGTTGACGTTGAGCGTAGCCAGCAGAATCGCAACCAGGGAGATCACGACGGCTACAGACGAGTGAAAACGGCTGAGCAGTTGCACGGGGTCCCAAATAGCCGTTCCGTAGATCACCACCGTGGCCGATGTCACCACAATTCCGACGAAAGAGTACAGCGTCATGGTTGTGGGCAAGGCCAAAGCCTGACCTATTACCTGCTCCCGTTGATTTCGCGCGAAACGCGTGAAGTCCGGAATGTTCAGCGAAACCGTGGCCCAGAAACCGACCGTACCATTTAGGGCGGGGATCAGAAACTTTAGGAACTCGGGAAAGCTTTGAAAGCGCGAAGGCACGGAGAACATAGGGCCGAAGCCACCCGCCGCATGGTAGGCCCAACCCAACAGAAGCAATCCGACGCCCAGCAAAATCGGAGCGCTGATGCCTTGCAGAACTCGGATGTAGTCGATTCCTTTAAGGACGACTGCAAGATTGATCAGCCAGAACAGAAAGAAGCAAACGGCGGTGCCATAGGTAAAGTTCTTCCAGCCGGGAGCGAGCGTCGCCAGCAAGGTGCTGATCGCTTCGCCGCCAATCCACGCCTGAATGCCGAACCATCCACACGCGACAAGCGCGCGAAGTACCGCAGCGATGTTCGCGCCCAGCACTCCGAACGAAGCGCGCGCCAGAACGGGAAACGGAATTCCGTACTTAGCTCCGGGATGCGAATTCAGCAGCATCGGGGCCAACACAATCACGTTGCCAATAAAAATGGTCGCGATCGCCTGCTTCCAGTTCATTCCTCCCTGAATCAGGCTGGCGGCCAGCATGTAGGTGAGGATGTTGACCGACATCGAAATCCACAGCGCTGCGAAGTTATACGTGCCCCAGGTTCGGCGCTCGGCGGTGGCCGGCGCGAGGTCGTCGTTATACAGAGGGCTGGATTCGATTCGAGAGCGCAACCGCGGCGTGGTCGTCATCGGAGTGGCAGCGCCCATTAGTCGGCGGCTGCGGAGTTTCCACGCGATTTCCCGCTCTGCGTCGTTAGCGGGCCGTAGCTGTCCGGCCTGCGGTCGCGGAAGAATTGCCAAACTTTGCGGACTTCCGCGATCATGTCAAGATCCAGATCCGCGACCACGACTTCATCTTTATCGCGGCTGGCTTGGGCAATGATCTTTCCTCGCGGATTACAGAAATAACTTTTGCCGTAGAATTCGCCAATGCTCCACGGCTTCTCCGTTCCTACGCGATTGATCGCGCCCACAAAATAGCCGTTAGCGACGGCGTGGGCAGGCTGCTCAAGTTCCCACAAATACTCCGAGAGCCCGGCAACAGTCGCGGAAGGATTGAAGACGATCTCTGCACCATTCAGTCCCAGGATGCGAGCGCCCTCCGGAAAATGGCGGTCGTAGCAAATATAAACCCCGACACGCGCATACTTCGTCTCGAAGACGGGGTAGCCGAGATCGCCAGGAGTGAAGTAAAACTTCTCCCAGAATCCAGGATGGCAGTGCGGAATGTGGTGCTTACGATATTTGCCCAGATATCGCCCGTCAGCGTCAATAACGGCCGCGGTATTGAAATAGACGCCCGGCATCTGCTCTTCGTACACGGGAACCACCATCACCATGCGGTGTTTGGCCGCAACTTTTTGCATCAGACTCGTAGTCGGACCGTCGGGCACACGTTCAGTCAGTTCGTACCAGCGCGCGTTCTGCTCCGCACAAAAATATGGCCCATAGAAAAGCTCCTGCAGGCAAAGAATTTGCGCCTTCTTGCGCGCCGCCTGTTCGATCAGCTTCAAGTGCTTATCGATCATCGCCTTTCTGATCTGCGCGAGCGGGCGCTCCGTCGAGAGCGCGTTGCTGGCTTGAATCAAGGCACAGCGGACATTGCGGGGCATGGGACCTCCAACTGTCGAGGAACGAAACTATAGCAGAAACAATGGTCGCTGATTAGGCGCGATCCTGGTGATCGCGCGTCCGGTTTGACACATTCTGCGGGGGCTACATAGACTCGGCGTTCCGCAACCTTCTGGAGAAATGGCAAAAGTATGGCAAAGCGTCCGCGAATTGCAGTGGTTGGCAGTGCCAACATCGATCTGACAACCTTCACGAATCAGTTTCCGAAGCCGGGCGAAACGATCTTCGGTCAGAGATTCGATCTCGGATTCGGCGGCAAAGGCGCGAATCAGGCCGTGGCGGCGCGCCTTTGTGGCGCCGATGTTTTTATGGTCGCACGCGTGGGCAGTGATCTGTTCGGTCCCGCCACGATTGAAAACTTCAGAAAGCAGGGGATTGATGCCTCCCACGTGAAGCAGGTAGAAGGACTGTCGAGCGGGGTTGCGCCGATCTTCGTGGAGCCCAACGGGCAGAACCGAATTCTGGTAGTCAAGGGATCGAACGACGCGCTGAAGCCGGCCGAAGTCGATGCCGCCGCCGAGATGTTGAAGGCCGTCGATTGCATCGTACTTCAATTTGAGATTCCGCTGGAAACCGTTTATTACACGATTGGTTTTGCGCGCCGGCACGGAATCCGCTGCATTCTCAATCCCGCTCCCGCGCAACCGGTCGACCTGAAAGCGCTGAAGGATCTCGACTACTTCGTTCCGAACGAGAGTGAAGCGGCGAGCATCACCAGGCAGCCGGTGAACAATGTCGAAGACGCGAAGAAGTGTGCTGAGAATCTGGTGGCCGGCGGCATTCGGCGCGTAATCATAACTTTGGGCGCGAATGGTTCTTTTCTCGCCGGTGTTGATGGTAGCGAGCACATGCCTCCCTACACGGTGAACAGCGTCGACAGTAGCGGAGCCGGGGACGCCTTCATCGGAAGCTTTGCTGTTTTTCTCGCCGAGGGTGTTCCCGAAAAAGAAGCGGTGCGCCGCGCCAATCTGTATGCGGCTTTATCCACAACCGGCGTTGGAACGCAAAAGTCTTTTTATGACCGCGCCCGCTTGAACGCCGAGCTCGCCGCAAGAGTCTAAGCCAGTTGCGTCCTCCCGCTTCGGGAATAAATTTTTCGCATGAGGCGATGCTAAAGATTGAGCCCGAAGACTACCGGTTGCGATTCGAAAATTCTTGACTTGAGGGCAAGCGGCAATTTATAAGCGCTGTCTGCGGTCCCAGCGCCCTAACTTCCCCAGCCGGACGTGCAGGGTCTTTTCTTCCGCGGTGCCACCACCGAAAGGGGTTCGGGAAATGTCGAGCCAAAAGATGCGTGTCGCAGTGTATCTCGGTTCGTTGCTGTGTTTGTTGAGCCCGTTTCTACACGGTCAGGCAACGGGCAGTTTTTCGGGCACGGTTTCCGATAAGGCAAGCGCGGTGATCGCCGGTGCGAGCGTAAGAATTACGTCGCAAGGTACGGGGCTTACGCGCGATGTCAAGACGGACGATTCCGGACACTATCTCATTCCCCTGCTTCCTGTTGGTTTCTACACCATTCACGTCGAAGCCCCGGGTTTCGGCGCCGTGGAACAAAAAGACGTACGGCTGCAGGTGGACGAGCAGCGCGAATTGAACTTCAGCCTTCAGCCGGCATCGGTCAGCGCCAGTGTGGAAGTGAATGCGACCGAAGTCGCGGTTGAGACTACTACGCCAACGCTTGGGCAGGTCATCACGGCCGAAGAAGTTGCCGAACTCCCCTTGAACGGGCGTAACTTCGTGCAGCTGGCGACTCTTACCCCGGGCACCACGCAATCGACGAATCCGAACAGCTTCTTTACGAGCGCGGCTAGCAGTGAAGCGGCCACTCGTGGAGCTTTCTCGCTCTCAGTAGGTGGTTCTCGTGAACAGAGCACTGACTGGCTGCTCGACGGAAACGACAACAATCAACTGGACGAAGGCGGAATCGCAATTTTCTCCGACATTGACGATATCCAGGAATTCAAAGTACTGACCTACAACTATTCCGCGGAATATGGCGAGCGCGCCGGGCCAACCGTATTGGTAACGACGAAGTCAGGAACGAATCAATTTCACGGTTCGTTGTTTGAATTTTTCCGCAACACGAAACTGGACGCGCGCAGCTACTTCGCAACTTCGGTTGAGAAATTCAATCTGAACCAGTTTGGTGGATCCTTCGGAGGTCCGATCAAGAAGGATAAGACGTTCTTCTTCGTGGATTACCAGGCGAAGATGCAGCGCCGCGGCGTGCCCTTCACTGGCTTCGTTCCAACTACCGGAATGACGACCGCCGATGCCAATGGCAACTATGATTTCAGCGGCGCGCCGACCGGGAAGCAATTGATCAACCCTTTCACGCCGAAGCAGATCCTTCCGGGTCAGGGACTTAACCCAGTTGCCGTTCCCTTCCAATGCAACATCGCAACCGGGACGCCAGAAACCCCCGTCAATGGCAGTCAGCCATTTGTTCCCGGTGTCACTCAAGCCTGCAACTCTATTCCGGCTGCCGTGGTCAATCCTGTGGGAGCGAGAGTGCTTCAGCTCTATCCGACTCCCGATGCAAGTGGAACCGGGTTCAACTACATTAACGAGCCCGTGCGGAAGCTGAATGAAGGCACCTTCGACATCCGCCTGGACCATAACATTTCCAACAAGGATTCCATTTTCGCCCGCTTCAGCTATGATCAGGCCACCAACTTTGTTCCCGGCGGCTCGCCCACGTGGACTGAACAAAACGCCTTTGGCAGCAACCAGTACATCGACAATCACGGGCGCAATGCAGCCATTTCGGAAACGCACGTGTTCTCCGCCAACATGATTAACCAGGTAACTGTCGGCTACAATCGCATCTTCAATCACATCCTTTCTTTCGGCACCGGCACCTGTGAAGCCGCCAATATCGGAATCCCCGGCGCAGATCTCGGAGCGAAGTGCGATCCGGTCACCGGATATCCGGCGAGCCTGAACCAGTCCAACAAGGACTGCATCAGCTGCGGCATGACGTCGTTCCTGATGTCGAACTATTTCGCAATCGGCGACCGCGGCTTCGCACCCTATCAAGGTGGGACCAACGTTTATTCGGTTTCTGACACCCTCGATCTCATCCGCGGCAAGCACAACATCCGCGTCGGCGGTACTTTCCGCGCCAGCCAGATGAACGTGAGAAACAACGCGTTTCAGGACGGGTTTCTCGTCGAGAATGCGGCGCTGACGGGGGATGACGCGGCGGACGTGCTGCTGGGCAGCACGGGTATCTTCGCGGCTCACGATCAAACGTTCCTGGGTGGCACGACAGGACGCCGCTGGAAGTTGTTTCGTCCTTTCGTGCAGGACGACTGGAGGGTGACCAACAGCCTGACAGTCAACCTGGGGGTGGCATGGGCTTTAGCCACGCCCACCACCGAAGTGCAAAACCGGCAGGCGAACTACGATATCCAGACGCTGAAGTGGTACGTGCCGAAGGGCAGCCCTACATTGGCTAGTTGCACCATCTGCGTGCCAACTGACGGCCGTGTCGGTATTCAATTCGACAAGACAGCCATTGAGCCGCGTATTGGATTGTCGTGGAAGGTCATGGGCAG
>Ga0073928_10010788_pt1 | contig 10771 bp, 10 predicted proteins | sample PaiPotPPA55metaG_FD_76969 | JGI IMG/M metagenome (GOLD analysis project Ga0073928, IMG submission 76969) | Iron sulfur acid spring bacterial and archeal communities from Banff, Canada, to study Microbial Dark Matter (Phase II) - Paint Pots PPA... ...
CCGTCCCGCACGAGTCAATTAGATATCCAGGTTCTTCACGTCGAGGGCGTTGTCTTCGATGAATTTGCGGCGGGCTTCGACGTCCTCGCCCATCAGCGTGGTGAAGATGGTTTCGCACTCGGCGATGTCTTCGAGTTTGACTGACAGCAGTGTACGCCGCTCGGGATCCATGGTGGTTTCCCACAACTGCTGCGAGGTCATCTCGCCGAGACCTTTGTATCGCTGCACGATGTAATCCTTGCGGCCTTCCGCGAGGACGTAATCGAACAGATCGCGTGCGTTAGATTTTTCAACCAACTGCGGCTCTGGCTTCTTCTTCGCGGCAACTTTTACGGGACCTTCCGGATCAGCTTTCTTCGGTGTTTTGTCGTCATCTGCTTCGCCGTCGGTCACATCTTCAGTATTCGCAGAAGACCCCTTGGCGACCGTCTCAATAACAAACGGCGGTTCCATGTAAGGTTCGATCTGCTTGAATTTCGAAAGCAACTGCCGGTACTCGGCTGTGGAAGCCAGTTCCCAGTTAATGAGGTGCTCGGCGCCTTGTGAGTTCACATAGCGCACTTCCCACAGATTGTGCTCTTCGTCGAAGCGGCTTTCTACTTCCTTGAAGCTGCGTTCTTTTTGCAGCTTCTTCAATTCCTTCTCCAGCTTCTCGATTTTCCGGGAGGCGGTTTTCTTGTCGCCCTCGAAATCAACTCGCTTGGAAAGATCGAGCTTGGGAAGAATTTCGGTCACGCGTTCGTCGCGCAAGCGTTTGTCGACTTTATCGAAGAGCTTGAGGTACTCGTCGAGAACGTTCATGAAACGCGACAAATTCGCGCCTTCCAACTTGGCAGCGCCCTCGCCATAACGCACGACTAGACCGTCTGATGCGCGTTTAACCAGAACTTTCACGTACTCGCGATCGTCTTTGATGTACTGCTGAGACTTACCCTTTTTGATGGAGTACAGCGGCGGCTGCGCAATGAATACGTTTCCGCGCTTAATCAACTCCTGCATGTGTCGGAAGAAGAATGTCAACAACAGCGTGCGGATGTGGCTTCCGTCCACGTCAGCATCGGTCATGAGAATAATTTTCCCGTAGCGCAATTTGCTCGCATCGAAGTCTTCTTTCGAGATACCGGTACCTAGCGCGGTGATCATTGCGCGAATTTCTTCGTGGGCCAGCATCTTGTCGTAGCGGGCTTTTTCGACGTTAAGAATTTTGCCCTTCAGAGGCAGGATCGCCTGGAAACGCCGGTCGCGCCCCTGTTTCGCAGTGCCGCCTGCGGATTCTCCTTCGACTAGAAATAGTTCGCAACGTTCGGGTTGCTTTTCCGAGCAATCGGCGAGCTTACCTGGCAGGCCTCCGCCGTCAAGTGCGCCCTTGCGGCGGGTTAGGTCGCGAGCTTTTCGTGCAGCCTCGCGTGCGCGAGCTGCGTCGATTGCCTTGTTGATAATTTTTCGTCCAACGGTAGGGTTCTGCTCGAGGTACGCGCCCAGGCGTTCATTGACGAAGGCCTGCACCACGCCCGCGATATCTGAATTCAGCTTGCCCTTGGTCTGGCCTTCGAACTGGGGTTGTGGCAACTTCACGCTGATCACGGCGACCAATCCTTCGCGCACGTCGTCGCCAGTGAGATTCTCTTTTACATCTTTGAACAGACCCATCTGCTGGCCTGCGTAATTGATCGATCGCGTCAGCGAAGTGCGGAAGCCGGAAAGATGCGTGCCGCCATCAACAGTGTTGATGTTGTTGGCGAAACTGAAAACGGTCTCGGAATAGCCGTCGTTATATTGCAGTCCGATCTCCATGGCCACGCCGTCACGGTCGGCCTCCATGTAGATAGGCTTATCGTGCAGTACCTGTTTGCCGCGATTGAGGTGCTTGATGAATTCCGCAATACCGCCGTTGTACTTGAATTCGACGGTCTTGGGCTCGCCCGTTTTCGGATCTGTAGTGCGTTCGTCGGTCAGCGTGATCAGCAGTCCCTTATTCAGGAAGGCAAGTTCACGCAGACGCTGCGCCAGCGTATCGAAGTTATATTCGGTTACGGTGAGGATGCTCTTGTCCGGCAGGAAATGAACTTTGGTCCCGCGTTTTTTGGTCGCGCCCGCTTTTTTCAGCTTGCTGGTCGGATCGCCCTTCGAATACGTTTGCTCCCAGGTAAAGCCATCGCGCCAGATTTCCAAATCAAGATCTTCGCTAAGTGCGTTGACGCAGGAAACACCAACGCCGTGCAATCCGCCGGAAACTTTGTATGACGATGCGTCAAACTTACCGCCGGCGTGCAGCGTGGTCATCACCACCTGCGCGGCAGGAATTTTCTCGCCATCAATGTCCATGGAATCGACTGGAATTCCGCGACCGTTGTCGACTACCGTGATGGAGTTGTCGAGGTGAATCGTGACTTCGATTTTGTCGGCGTATCCCGCCAGCGCCTCATCCACCGAATTGTCTACGACTTCATAGACCAGGTGGTGTAGGCCAATCTCGCCTGTCGAGCCGATGTACATTGCCGGACGTTTGCGGACGGCTTCCATGCCACCCAGCACTTTGATGGAATCCGCCGTGTAATCGCCGTTGCCGTTAATTGGGTTGGGCCCGCCGACACGATTCTTGGTATCGACTATTGCCGAGCTATCGATTTCTTTTGTCGCCATTCAGCTCCGGTGGAAAGGCCAGATTTGAGCTCTGGCCGGACGCGCATTTCCTGTCCCTGAAACGAGGTCAAATGACTGAATCTACTAACACTTACGGGACTAAGATTTATAAGTAATTATAGCATAGTTCGAAGCAACTTGAGAGTCGGTATCGAGGCGGTAAACCGCGTTGCGTGTTTCATTTAGGGAGGGGTTGATCAAGGCAAATGGTTCCAGGAGCTGGCCATCACCGGCAGTCATTTTTGGGATGCCGAAGATTGTCTTCTGTCAAAGCTTAAGTATCCGACTAACTCGTCAACTTCATCCTCACTCCCCCCGATAAAAGTGAGCGAGACAACGTAACCTTTCTCAATCATCGCCAGAGTGCTTTGGCGCATAGTCAACTTGCCAACGGGTTTGCTGAAATCACCACGAACGAGTTGCGTCGTTCCCACGGGAAAATCATACGGTTCGTTGACGACGCTCAGACCCTTGGTCTTGATCAACTCGGTGAGCGGGCCAAAATATTGTTCTGGGATCCGCAGGCCAGGATACGAGGATGCAGGTTCCGCCGCGATCACCACCGCCGAATTCACCGAGTCTCCGGTTGACTCGGGTGGACGCTCGAATACGGCAAGCAGCACAACTGACTTTTTAGAGTCAGTCGAATTCGGAGTCGAAACATCGTTCGAATCTTCACCCATTTCCTGGGTTCGATTCACCCAGCCAAACGGAATTTTGTAAGAGAATCGAAATGCGGTGTTGCGATAGACGCCGTTGGCAACGGCGCCGGCGTCAGGTACGGAACTGTGTATCTGCGACGTGGACTTTGTGGTTTGTTGTGCCTGCAGAAAAGAGGCTAGCAGAATTCCGAGAACGCCGAAGGCCGCGTGGCAACGATTGGACATTACCCTCAATGTTACCGGAACTGTCGTAGCTTAGATGTAACAAGCAGAGTCTCTACCAAGGTATCAGGCGGCTTTGCCCAGGGGAACGGGCTGCGTGCAATGGGCGCAGCGCTTGGCATCGATGGGAATTTCGCTAAGGCATTCCGGACACTTTTTCGTGGTGGGATCGGCGGGTACCGGAGCTTTGCGCATGCGTGCGACCAGCAGATTGACTGGAGTCACAACGAAAAAATAAACCGCCCCCGCTACCAGCAGGAATGAGACGGCAGCATTGATGAAATCTCCAATGGCAAACACGCTGCCGTTGATGGTGAATGTAATGGCGGAAAAATCGGGCTTGCCGGCAATGGCGGCAATCAGCGGGGTGAGCAGATCTTTGGTGAAAGCGGCTACGACCGAGGCAAACGCGGCGCCGATCACGACGCCGACCGCCATATCGATTACGTTGCCACGAAGAATGAACTGTTTGAATCCACTGAGCATGGGGGAAAACCCTCCGCACGTGTGGCGGCCACTTTACGGCGGATAAAGCACTCTCGTCAAGCGGGGTGATGGAGAACCGGCGTCTCGCCCGTTCAGCGGGGATGTTTTGACAAGCTAACAGTAGACCGAGAGCCAGGCCGGACGGGGCGAGAACGCCCTTCCTCCATGGTCAGATGCGCATCGGCATCACGATGTAGCGATACTTGTAGTCTTCGCCTTCGGCGGGGCGCATCTGTCCGGCGGACTGAGAATCCTTGAATTCAAGTTTCACTTCGCCATTGCCGGTCGCCTTGAGGAAATCCAAAAGATATTGCGCGTTGAAACCAATCTGGATCATGTCGCCGTTGTAGTCGATTTCCAGCGAGTCTTCCGATTCGCCAGTTTCAGTCGAGGATGCGGAAAGTTTCAGCTCGCCCTTTTCAAGCCGCATCTTTACTGCTCGCGAACGCTCGTCGGCGAATTGCGCCACGCGGGAAATCGCCGCCGTTAGTTCTTCGCCATGAACGGTGATGCTTTTGTTGTTGTCCTTCGGCAGCACGGCTTCGAAGTTGGGGAATTGGCCTGTGAGTTGGCGCGAGGTCAGCAGCCGCGGGCCGATGCGGAAAAATAGCGTGGACTCGTCCTTCGCAAACTCAATTTCCTCGACGTCCGCGGAATCAAGCAAGGACTTCAGCTCATCCATCGCTTTCTTGGGAACGAGGGTTTTCATTTCGCCGGAAACGCCTGCAAACTTTTCAACGCTGCGTTCGATGTGCGCCAGGCGGTGGCCATCAGTCGCAACCATGGTGATCGATTCCGGCTTCAGCACCATCAACGCGCCATTCAGAGTGTAGCGCGATTCTTCGCTGGCAATCGCGAAACCAGTCTTGGCAATCATGGAGCGCAGAACCTGCGCGGGGATTTTGACCACCGCCGCGGTCGGAAACGTAGGCAGGCTGGGAAAGTTGGAGCGTGCCATGCCAACCATTTTCGTATTCGACCGACCGCAGCGGATGCTGACCCAATGATTCTCCAGTAGCTTAATCGTGATGTCGGCATCAGGCAGCAACTTCACGTAATCGTGCAGTTTGCGCGCGGGGATGGTGCAGGCACCTTCTTTTTTCACCTTGGCCACGCATGAAGTTCGCAGACTAAGATCCAAGTCTGTGGCGGTGAGCGAGAGTTTGTCGCCGGCGGCTTCGAACAAATAATTCGACAGGATGGGGATAGTCGTCTTGCGTTCGACCACGCCCTGCGTCGCTGTGAGCTCTCGCAAGAGTTCGAACTTGCTGACCGTAATCTCCATGGTGGTGGTTCCCGCCGCGGTTGCGATTGCTTCTACCGGCATAACCTGAATTCCCCCGGTCAAGTGGCGCTACTTTGAATACATCCGTTATATCAAAACAAAAACCTATAAAACCAGCAGTAACAGCGGGAAAGAGAAAAAAATGAGGTCTCAGCCGAAACCTCCGGTTTTACCCTCCCAGCTGCTCAGTCAATTTGTTGAGCAGGCGGTTCAAATCCTTGTCGGTCTTGCGCACTCCATCAATTTTTTCGACCGAATGCAATACAGTCGTGTGGTGCTTGCCGCCAAACTGGCGTCCTATCTCAGGCAGGGATGCTTCGGTCAAATGTTTGGCTAAATACATGGCAATCTGGCGAGGATAGACGATGGCCCGCGAATTATTCTTCGCCTTGATCTCGACCAGACGCAATCCAAACTGCTCCGCAACCGATTTTTGAATCGACTCGATGGTGACCTTCCGAGCCTGGGAATCGATGAAATTCTTGAGCACTTGCTGGGTGTAAGGGAGGGTAATCTCGGCCCCGATTAGCGAAGAGTGTGCCACCAACCGGATCAGCGCGCCTTCCAGTTCACGAACGTTGGAACGAATGTTGGAAGCAATGTACAAAGCCACATCGGTAGGCAGGCTGACTTTTTCCTGTTCCGACTTTTTCTGCAGGATAGCGACTTTGGTCTCTAAATCAGGCGGCTGTATGTCGGCAATCAGTCCCCACTCGAAACGGCTGCGCAAGCGGTCTTCGATCTCGGCCAGCTCTTTGGGCGAACGATCGCTGGCGATCACGATCTGCTTCATCGACTCATGCAGCGCGTTGAAGGTGTGGAAGAACTCTTCCTGAGTGCGCTCTTTTTGGGCCAGGAACTGGATGTCATCCACCAGCAGCACATCCACATTGCGGAACTTATCGCGGAAGCTGGTCATCTTGTCATATCGCAGCGAGTTGATCATGTCGTTGGTGAACTTCTCGCTGGATACGTAGCAGATGGCCAACTGCGGTTGTCGCTTGCTGATCTCGTGACCAATGGCCTGCATCAGATGGGTCTTGCCCATACCGACGCCGCCATAGAGAAACAGCGGGTTGTAAGCCTTTGACGGACGCTCCGCAACCGCCTGACACGCCGCGTGGGCAAACTGATTTCCGCTACCGATGACGAAAGCGTCGAACGTATACCGCGGATTGAGCTGTGCCGCTCCATCCCAGTCGAAGCGAGACTGCGATGGATGAGTGGCTGGCGCGGAGAATGCGGAAAGGCCTCCGTTGTGGCGCACCGGCGTCTCCGCGGGATCGTCGCCGGGCGGAACGAACTTCACTTCCTGATACTCGAGGCCCAGATTATCGAGGGCTTCTTGAATCAGGTCGGCATATTTATCGCCCACCTGACAGAACTCAGCCTTGGGGACCCACACGAAAAGCGTACCGCCGCTGGAGTGACTGTAACGAGTAGGTTTCAACCAGGTATCGTAAGAGTGCCGGTTGATTTTTTTTTCCAGCGCATCCAGAATGCGCAACCACGGATTGGGAGCAAGCGTTGAACTTGAAACCGACATAAGAAGTTCTTAAATGGTACTCCGCCCTAGGCGAGCGGGTTAGAAATAACTGATTGCCGTAAGAAAATGTGCATTTCCAGCCAGTCAAACCCCGCACGGCGGTGCGGGTTTCGTTGGAGCGAGCAAAATTTTTCAATGAGCAGGAACGGTCCGCATACTAGCACAAAAAAATTGGCTGGCGTAAAACTTCGCGAAAGATTTTTCTTCCAGTTCGAGAATTCAAATCGCGAAAAGAAAGTCTGTCAAGTAGCGAATTTATAACTGCCGCAAGCATGGTGCAAGGAATCGCGAAATGGAATGCTTCAAAAAATGTGCAGACGATGGAATCGCGTTGTGTGCGCCGAAGCATTTGATCCCGATGCCAGTTTGCCCGTCTGCCCTGCGTCATTTATACTTCTCATTCGCCTTACAGCTATTATCGCACCGACTAACTGAATTAGGAGCAGCGAAGTTTCATGCCCAAGAGGACATTCCAACCTAACCGACGTCACCGCTCGAAGACGCACGGATTTCGTACCCGGATGAAGACCAAGAGCGGCCAAGCGGTGATCTCGCGTCGGCGCGCCAAGGGGCGCAAGCGGGTGTCGGTGAAGCCCGGCTTCCGTGAGTAGTCGATTCCCTTTTCCGGAATTGGTGGCAATTCCGCAACCCGAGTTTGAATCGTGATTGATGTCGCCGCACTTGCTACGAATGCAGGTGTTAATTTGTCCGGACCCGGCAAACGCGCCAGATTTACTGCCAGCATGCGGTTGCTCCGGCATAGCGATTTCGAACGGGTGTACAAGAAGGGCCGCCGCCATTTCGCCGCGCACATAACTGTGTTTTATTTGTTGCGCGAACGAGGCGACGGATGGCGGGTTGGATTTACCGTTGGCAAGGTCTTGGGCGGAGCGGTCGAACGCAATCGCGTCAAGCGAAGATTGCGCGAGGCGGTTCGTTTGCACTGGCCCGGAGTTTGCATTCCGGCGGACGTGGTTGTCAATCCGAAGAAGTCTGTGCTCAAGCTCGAGTTTGCTGAATTGGAGAATGAGATCAACAGCGCTTTTGCGGTAATGCAGAAGTCGCTGGGCAGACGAACCACCTGATTTCAGTTGTTATCCCGAATTTAGTTGTCATCCCGAGCAAAGCGAGGGATCTGGTTCTTCGCGTGGCCAGGGAAAACCCAGATTCCTCGTCGCTTCGCTCCTCGGGATGACATGGATGGAAAATGAATCAGATTCCCAGAACCGTCGTCCTGTTCTTGCTCCGAGCATACAAATGGGCCATTTCTCCCATGTTTCTGCCTGCGTGCCGTTACGTGCCGTCTTGCTCCGAGTATGCAATGGAAGCGGTGGATCGCTACGGTGCAGCGCGCGGGAGCCTGTTGGCAATCGCGCGTGTCTTGCGATGTAACCCATTGGCGAAGGGTGGGCTTGATCCAGTTGTGAAACCCGACACAAGATTGCATAGGTCGGGCGTGGGTATCCCGCAATCAACAGACCTATGCAGTCATTGAGAAAGTAAATTTGGCAGAATTCCAAAATCCTCAGCAAGAACCCGGCATGGAGCGCCGGCTGCTCCTTGTTTTTGCACTGACTTTCGTCGTCATCGTATTGTTCCAGCCGATACTCAAAAAATATCTTCCGCAATCGCAAGCGCCTGCGCCATCACAGCAAACCCAAAGTAAAGTTCAGACAGCGCCGCAGCCTGCTTTCAGTAACCAAGTCCAAGCCGCACAAGCAGCGGTTCCGACGCTCAACCCAGGCGCGACTAAGCAAGCGACCACTGAATCGGAAACTGTAGTTGAGAACGATCTATACCGGATCACATTCACCAACCGCGGGGCGCAGGTCAAATCCTGGATTCTGAAAAAGTACGAAGACGACAAAGGACAACCGCTCGATCTCGTTAACCACCTCGCCGCGGACAAGTACGGATACCCGCTTTCCCTTTGGACCTACGATGAGGCGCAACGCAACCAGCTGAATTCCGCTCTTTACGTCCGGAGGTCAGACAGCGGGGACCGCGATCGGCTCGGCTCAGTGCGGGTGGAGGCCCCAGCCAAAATCACATTTGAATACGCCGACGGCGATGTAGCTGTCCGCAAAAGCTTCGGCTTCGACCACACTTACGTTGTACACGTCGAAACCTCTGTGGTCTCGAGAGGAAATCAAGTCTCAGCTTACCCGGCCTGGCCCGCGGGCTTCGGAGACCAGAGCACACTTGCCTCTTACCACTCCAGCCAAATCGAGTACCAGTACAACAGCAACATTGAGCGGCTGCCAATTAAGAAGGTCAGCGGCGGCAGCACGCTGCATGTGCCATTCAACTGGGCGGCAGTGACCGATCAGTACTTCGCTGCCGTTTTCATCCCCGACGACTCACAGAACTACGCTCTAGTCACTCTGCGTAATCCGCTCAACGTTTCCAAGAATCCGAAAAATCCGAATCCGCAGGATACGGCTCCCGTCGAGCTGATGGGAGTAGCTGTCGGCAACCCCAGTGGCCCGACCGTTGCGCGGATGTATGTAGGACCGAAAGCGCTGTCGACGCTGGAATCCGTTGCTGTGCCAACTGTCGTCGGCGCAGAGCAAGATCTGCGCGGGCTTATCAACTTTGGTTTTTGGGGCGTGATTGCGCGCCCGCTTTTCCTATGGCTCCAGTGGACATACCGATTCGTCCACAACTGGGGCTGGGCGATCTGCATACAAACTTTGATTATCAATTTGGCGCTGATGCCGCTGCGTATCTCGAGCATGAAGTCCGCGTTGAAGATGCAGAAAATTCAGCCGCAGATGAATTCGATCAAAGAGAAATACAAGAAGTACGGGATGCGCGATCCGCGGCGCCAGGAGATGAACACGGAAATCGGCGAGCTGATGAAACGGGAAGGCGTCAGCCCGGTCGGCGGTTGTTTGCCGCTGGTCATTCAGATGCCGTTCCTGTTCGCGTACTACAGCATGCTGGGATCGGCGCTGGATCTTCGCCATGCCTCCTGGTTGTGGATCCACGATCTGTCGTCGGCCGATCCCTGGCATATACTGCCCATCGGCATCTTCATTACTATGCTGTTCATGCAGCGCATGACGCCGCAGGCGGGAATGGATCCATCACAGCAGAAGATGATGAACGTGATGATGCCGGTAATGATGGGTTTCCTCAGTTGGAATTTCGCCTCCGGCTTGTGTCTGTACTGGGCGGAAGGTAACTTGATCGCCATCGTGCAGCAACTGGTAATGAACCGAACGAGCCTGGGCCGCGAAATGCGGGAGATGGCGGCCAAGCGTGCGAGGAAGAAAGAAAAATAGCTTCTAGCCTCTAGCTTCTGGCTTAGGTCTAACGCTGCAAGCCAGAAGTAGGCCAGAAGCTAGCAGCTAGGAGCTAGAAGCGAATGGCTATTCCCGACAAAATCGCAGCTGCGAAAAAAATCGATGCGCTGCTTCGCGGCGTAGTTACTCATGGCGGTCTGCACCTTAAGTACCGCATCACTGTGGATCCGCCTTTGCCTGACGAGCGGGATTGGGAGCGGCCGGAAATTTTGGTCGAGCTTTCCGGGCCCGATTCTCCTTTAGTGCTAGAGCGCGGCGGCGAACTGCTGCGTGCCATCGAGACGCTGGCGATCGAAATGCTTCGTCTGCCCGGCAACGAGCATGAAAAGATCAATTTCGATTGCATGAATCAGCGCGCGTTGCGGCTCGAAGAACTTCGCCTCGCAGCCGCCGTCGCTGCGGACAGAGTCCGCAAGACGAACATGCCATACGAATTCGCGCCCATGTCTTCGCGCGAACGCCGCATTGTTCACCTGGCATTGCGCGATCAAGCCGACCTGCACACAGAGAGTCAGGGCGAGGGCGGCCGTCGCTGCCTCGTCGTTTATCCAAAGGACTACAAGCGCCCGGGCAAGCCAGCCCAGCGTAGTCATTAGCAAATTGCCGAGAATAGAACCGC
>Ga0073928_10010789_pt1 | contig 10770 bp, 3 predicted proteins | sample PaiPotPPA55metaG_FD_76969 | JGI IMG/M metagenome (GOLD analysis project Ga0073928, IMG submission 76969) | Iron sulfur acid spring bacterial and archeal communities from Banff, Canada, to study Microbial Dark Matter (Phase II) - Paint Pots PPA... ...
CTCAATCTGTGCCTTTCGAAGCAAATTCCCGCGTGCTTTCCTCTTTTATTGACTACCTGAAAGTCGAGAAAGGGCTCGGCGCGCTGACTGTTTCCGCCTACAGTCGCGACGTCGGCCAGTTCGCGGCCTTCCTCGATCGCGGCAAACGTACGCTGATGAATGCCCGCAGAGACGACGTCCGCGGCTTTCTCCAGCAACTGTTTTTCAATTCCGTGGACGGGCGCTCTGTGGCTCGAAAACTTTCGGCGCTGCGGCATCTATATCGTTTTCTTCTGCTCGACAAACGCGTGGATCGTGATCCAACGTTGAATATTCCGACCCCGAAGCAGTGGAAGGTTTTGCCTAAGTCGTTGGGTCGCGAAGAAGTAGAAGCCATGCTTCGCGCAGATATTTCAGGGAGTAGCGGTAAGACACCCGAAGCCCTGGCCATGCGAAATCGGGCAATGCTTGAAGTCTTTTATGCGGGAGCGCTGCGGGTCTCAGAGGTCACGTCGTTAAAGCTCGAAGATGTGAAGCTCGACATGGGATATGTCCTGGTGCGCGGCAAAGGAGACAAAGAACGCATCGTTCCCGTGGGGCGCAGCGCGCAAGATGGACTAACCCACTATCTTCGTGAAGCACGGCCGAAGTTAGCAGCAGGGAAGAGTTCGCCATTCCTGTTCATCGCGCGAGGAGCGAAGAAGCTTACCCGCCAGCGAGTCTGGCAGATGGTAGGAATCGCATCGTCGAGCGCCGGACGCCATGCCAGTCCGCACATGCTGCGCCACAGTTGCGCCACCCATATGGTAGAAAACGGCGCCGACTTGCGCACCGTGCAGACGATCCTCGGCCACTCCGACATTTCGACGACGCAGATCTATACCCACGTCGCGCTGGACCGGCTGAAGAGCATATACGCGAAACATCATCCGCGGGCGAAGGCGAGATGAGAGTTTTCACCACGGAGACACGGAGGCATGGAGAAAAGCTTGGCCACGGATTTGCATTGATCCGTGCAAATACGTTGCAAAAAAAGTTTGTTTTCTCTGTGTCTCCGCGTCTCTGTGGGGAGCGGGTTTGATCATGGAAGCTAGCCGGACTGTCGTGGGCAAGGCAATCGACAAATTTCTCCGCTCCCTGCGCGAGCGCAACGTTTCTCCGCATACCATCAAGGCTTATTCTGGGGACTTAGCGAATTTCTGCGCCTACAGCGGCTCGCGCAAATGGCGCGAGATTGATCACGTCACCATTCGCGGATTCCTCTCGCATCTCTACGAAAAACGACTGGGAAAGACCTCGGTCGCGCGTTCGCTGGCCGCGGTGCGATCACTTTATCGCTGGCTGGCCCAGGAGGGAGTTGTCGAGCAGAATCCGGCCGCTCTGGTCTCGACTCCCAAACTCGCCAAAAAACTACCGCGCGTCCCCACGATGGAAGAAATGAATTTCGTGCTCGATGGCGCCATGCCCGAGATTGCATCCTTTCCCGAGCGCGATCGCCTGATGCTCGAACTGCTCTACGGATGCGGCATCCGTAACTCAGAACTAGTCGGAATCAACCTAGATGACCTTCGCGTCAGCTCCGAGGCGGTCCTGATCCGCGGCAAAGGGAAGAAAGAGCGCTACGTCCCCTTCGGCGAGGCCGTCACATCAGCGCTAGCCGCTTACCTTCCAGTGCGGCAACTGACGCTCGCAGAATCTCGCAAGAACACTCCGGCGCTCTTGATCAACCAGCGTGGCGGCCGCCTCACGACACGCAGCGTAGGGCGGATCATCAAAAAGATCGCCGTTGCCAAGGGACTCTCCCCCGATGTCCACCCGCACACCTTGCGCCACGCCTTCGGTACTCACATGCTGGAAGAAGGCGCCGACCTGCGCGCGATCCAAGAGATGCTCGGCCACGAGCGCCTCTCTACTACCCAGCGCTATACGCAGCTCTCGATGAAACATTTGCTAAGCGTTTACGACCAGACGCACCCGCGAGCGAAGTAGCTTTCAGCCTCAGCTCTCAAGCAGACCAAATTTGTCATCCTGAGCGGAGACACGGGCGCGCGAAGCGAGCCAGTGTCGCAGTCGAAGGACCCCGTGTCTGCCCCCCACGGTAGCTTTCTTGGCAAGCAAAGACGCCGCCTTCATCAGCGGCCAAACCATCTGGATTGACGGTGCGCTCTTCTGCACCGGCATCGGCCTTTCGGGGAGTTCTCACCACAACTCGAACATCGTTGCGAGAATGCCTGGGAAGGCCATGACTAGTCGATCTGATGCAAGGGGTTCTGCGACTGCGCGACTGCTTCGCCTCGCGAAGCAGCTACTCCGCTCAGAATGACAATTCTTATTTTCTTTGCCGCAGCTCCTCCCACATCCCGACCACCCTCGCCTTCAACCCCCCGGTGAAGTTCGCATACGCCTCTTCGGACGCCTCCGTCTCCGGCGGTGGCATCATCGGTTCACCGATCTTGATCTTAATGGGAGCGAATTTCTGAAATGGCTTCCCGCGTGGCCAGGAGTCGTAGATTCCGTCAACGGCAATCGGAATAATTGGAACCTGAAGATGAATGGAAAGAATGGCTGCGCCTTTCTTGAAGGTCTTCGGCGTGCCGTCAATGCTGCGCTCGCCTTCCGGATACAACACCAACCCAAGTCCGTGGCGCAGGCCGAAAGCGCCAGCGCGCATAGCAGGTATAAGGTTAGCATCAGGATCGACCACTACGGTACGCATTAGGCGTGCCACTCGCAACATGAATCCCGTCCCGAAGATTTCGCTGGTTCCTACAGCGAACATGCGCGATATCAGAGGAAGCGGCAGCACTGCCAGCAAGATCAGAGGATCGATAAAACTCTGGTGGTTCGAGCAAAGAAGGTAACCGCGCTGGCGGGGGATGTTTTCTACGCCTTCAACGTCGATGTGGGAGCGAATGCGCCAGACCAGCCTGAGCAGCCGCGTAAACAGAAAAATGCAGCGGTCGGTGATCGGCCGGGACTTAGTAATGGCCAGCACTGGCGGATCAGTGGGATCTTCGCGCAGCACCGCGCTCCACCCAGCAAACTGCTGCTTGGAAACAGTCTTCCCCGACGCCGCGCTGGCCAGCACGGCATCAACCAATTCGCGGACCGTGTAGATACCAGAAAGCTGGGACTCCTCAACATCGCCTCCCAGTTCTTGTTCGACAGCGACCAGAAGCTCCACGCGCCGCATGGAGTCAAGGCCAAGGTCGAGTTCTAGATTGTCGCCAGGACGAATATTCTCTGGCGGGTTGGGAGAAAACTCACGAATGACTTTCAGAGCGCGCTGAATGTTGGCCTGCTCCAGCCATGAGGTTTCTTCGGAGGTAAGCGGTCTCGCGGCGGTCAGCTCAGGCCCATGCGGGTCGGACACTCCTGTTCGACGCTTTTCCGTTCCCGCACCCACCCGTTTTTCAATTTCAAACCGCTTCAGCTTGCGAGTGGTGGTTCGGGGCAGGTCCTCCTGCCAGATTTCATAACCGCTGATTCGCTTTGTGGACGCCAACTTTGCCGATAGTCCCTCCACACCAAAGCGAATCACTTCTTTCGTGTTCACGACTTTGCGTTGTCGCAAGACTTCAAAATTCGGGACGATCACCGCGTACAATTTTTCCGACCCCGCCGCGTCTTCCATCCCCATCACGCAGATTTCCTTGATGAACGGCGACTGCAGGTAATGCGCTTCAATCTCCTCGGGATAAATGTTCTTCCCGTTAGCAAGAATGATGACTTCTTTCCTGCGCCCGGTGATGAATAGATTGCCGCCCTGGTCGATGTAGCCCAAGTCTCCGGTGTACAGCCAGCCGTCTTTGAGCACCTCAGCCGTTACATCAGGACGGTTCCAGTACCCTTTCATCACAATCGGGCCGCGCATGATGATTTCACCGCTCGCGGGCGAGCCGTCGTCCGAGGCTTGGGGATTGACAATCTTGGCTTCAACGCCCTTCAGAGGCCTGCCCACTGATCCAATCACGTTTAGGTCCGGCGGATTGACGAATGCGCCGCCGCACGTTTCCGTCAGCCCATACGCCTGCAGGACGTCAATTCCGAGCGAATAAAAGTCCAACCCAATCTTTGGATCAAACCGTGAGCCTCCGGTCACTAGAAGCCGCATGCGTTTGCCGAATAAATTATGAATCCGGGCAAACAAAAAACGCCCGGGATTGAATCCCATCGCGCGGCCCAACACCGTCATTCGTCGCATCCAACCGAACGCGAAACGCGTTGCTCGTCCCTGCTGCTGGACCTCTTTGAAAATACGGTCGTGGATAAGATAGAAAAACTGAGGCACAACGGCGAAGGCAGTGATATTTCTTTCCCGCAACGCGCGTAGCAGTTCGGTGGTGTTGAGTGTGGAAAGATAGACCACGCGGGTTCCCGCGGCCAGCGGCAGCAGCAAATTTGCCATCTGCGAAAGAACGTGGAAGAGTGGCAGCACTCCAAGAACGGCGTCCGCGGGACCAATTTGCGCCCACGCAAACACCGCCTCAGCCTCACCCAGAAGGTTGGCGTGGGTAAGCATTACTCCTTTCGGATCGGCCGTCGTGCCGGAAGTATAGAGAAGGGAAGCAAGGTCATCTGGTTGACGAGGTACTGGATGTAAGCCTCCGGAGGCTTGCGCGAAGATGTCGTCGAAGTCCGCCTCCGCCGGTGTGGGGACAGCCGCACCTTCCCCTTGGCTCAGGGCTGGCCCCGGCTGTCCTTCTGGGCGAAGCCCGGATGCCGTCAGCACAATGGCAATGTTCGATCCAGCCACAGCTTCCTGCGCAACCTGCAGATGTTTAGCGTCACAGACAATCAGGGAAGTTCCACTGTCGCGCAGAAGCTTCGCGACTTGATCGGCATGATACGCGGTGTCAAGAGGTACCGCCGCACCTCCGGCGGCGATGATTCCCAGGTACGCCGCAACCCAGCGCGGATGGTTATCGGCCAGAATCGCAACTCGCGCCCCGGGCTGAACTCCCTGTCCTATGAGCCAGGCGGCGATGGACTCCGCCATGCGGCGCAGTTCGCCGTAAGTGTGGCCCTCGATGCCATCCGGCCCTTGAATTTCAATGGCGATGTTCTGAGGCCAGCGCTCGGCACACTCGACAAAGCGGTCGTAGAAAGTGGGCATCAGTTGAGGAAATATACCTGAAAACTGTCCATGGGGCGCGGGGCTATTTGACTAATAACCCTGTCATCAGCGACCTAACCCTCGGCTCCGCATCTAATATGCTAGGCTTCTAAATACTGGTTAAGGGTGTGCCCGTTGAAGGAAATCCGATTTGATTAATGTTTTGTTAGGCAAGGTTTTTGGGACCAAGAACGAGCGCGAAGTTAAGCGCCTGATGCCGCGCGTCGCGGCGATCAATGCGCTTGAACCCGAGATGAGGAAGCTCTCGGATGAACAACTGCGCGCCAAGACCGAAGACTTCCGCAAGCGAATCCAAGATCGGCTCGCGCGGATTGTCGACGAGCCCGACGCCGATCCTGATCGCATCAAGCAGCTTGAAGACGAGCGCCTACGAGCCACCAGCGAAGTGCTCGATGAAATTCTGGACGAAACTTTCGCAGTGGTGCGCGAGGCCGGACGCCGCGTCCTCAATATGCGCCATTTTGATGTGCAGTTGATCGGCGGCATGGTCCTGCACAACGGCACGATTTCTGAAATGAAAACCGGCGAAGGCAAGACGCTGGTTGCGACGCTCCCAGTTTATCTGAACGCGCTTGCCGGGCGCGGGGTGCATGTGGTCACCGTCAATGATTATCTCGCCAAACGCGATTCGGAATGGATGGGCCAACTCTACCGCTTCCTCGGACTTACTGTCGGCGTGATCGTTCACGACCTCGACGACCGGGAGCGGCGCGAAGCCTACGCTGCCGACGTGACTTACGGTACCAACAACGAGTTCGGCTTTGACTACCTGCGCGACAACATGAAGTTTGATCTCAAGGATTGCGTGCAGCGCGGGCACAACTTCGCCATCGTGGACGAAGTGGATTCCATCCTGATTGACGAAGCTCGTACTCCGCTGATCATCTCCGGCGCCAGCGAAGAATCCACCGACAAATATGCGCGCGTGAATCGCATCATCCCCAAGCTCGAAAAGGGTGAGTCAATCCCCGGTGCTCCGGGCGAGCCGGAGACTATGACCGGCGACTACGTGGTGGACGAAAAGCATCGCAATGCCACAGTCACCGACGAAGGCTGGGAAAAAGTCGAGCAGCTTCTGGGGATCGGCAACATTGCTGACCCGGAAAACTGGGACCTTAAGCATCACGTCGAGACGGCGGTCAAAGCGCATGCGATCTATCGCCGTGATGTGGACTACGTTATCAAAGACGGCGAAGTCATTATTGTGGACGAGTTCACCGGACGCATGATGCCCGGACGTCGCTGGTCCGACGGCCTTCACCAGGCAGTCGAAGCCAAAGAAGGGGTGAAGATCGAGCGCGAAAATCAGACGCTCGCCACCATCACTTTCCAGAATTATTTCCGCATGTACAAGAAGCTAGCTGGCATGACAGGCACCGCGGACACCGAAGCGACCGAATTCGGAAAGATCTACAAACTCGATGTGATCGTCATTCCCACCAATAAGCAGCTGTTGCGAATTGAGAATGCCGACCTGGTTTACCGGACCGAAAAAGAAAAATATTTCGCAGCAGCAGATGAAATTCAAAAGCTGAATGATGCGGGTCAGCCGGTGCTGGTAGGAACAACTTCGATTGAGAAGTCCGAGCGCCTGTCCGATCTGCTCAAGAAAAAGGGCCTAAAGCACGTCGTACTTAATGCGAAGTATCACGAGAAGGAAGCCGAGATCGTCGCACAGGCTGGACGCAAGGGCATGGTAACGATCGCGACTAATATGGCTGGGCGCGGCACTGACATTCTGCTGGGCGGCAACGCTGAATTTATGGCCAAGCAGGAGTGCGTGAAAAAGGGCATCGCCCAGCAGCTCCGCGTAGCTCAAGGCAAGATTCAGATTGAAGTGGACGAATCCAAGAGCACGGTCTGGTACTACGCCGGAAATGAGTACGCGGTCCCGACCGACCAGTGGAATGAAGCCCTCGCCCGCTACAAGCAGCAAACCGACAAAGAGCATGACGAAGTCACCGCTGCCGGAGGGTTGTTCATTCTCGGTACCGAGCGCCACGAAGCCCGCCGTATTGATAACCAGCTTCGCGGACGCGCCGGCCGCCAGGGAGATCCCGGCGCCTCCCGTTTTTATCTTTCGCTCGAAGATGACTTGATGCGCATCTTCGCCAAGGAGTGGGTTTCGAATCTCCTCCAGCGGCTGGGGATGGAAGAGGGTGTCCCGATTGAATCGCGCCTGATCAGCCGTCGCATCGAAAAAGCCCAGCAGGCCGTCGAAGGCCAGCACTTCGAAGCCCGCAAACACCTGCTTGAATACGACGACGTGATGAACAAGCAGCGCGGGGCGGTTTATGGCTTGCGCCGCCAGCTGCTCGAAGGCGTGGACCAGAAAGATCTCATTCTGGAAGACTATGTCGCTGGAATCCTGGGCACACTGTTGGAAGAGCATTGCCCGATCAAAGTGCACCCCGCAGACTGGGATACCAAGGGTCTGAAGGAAGCCATCTTTACCCGCTTCGGCGTCGATATTCTCGCCGAAGGCCTCAAGCCCGAAACTTTGAACCGGCAGGAACTGGGCGACGCGATCTTCGACCAGCTAAAGGCGCGTTACGACGCAAAAGAAAAATTGATCGGGCCCGAAGCCATGCGCTACCACGAGCGCATGATCATGTTGAGTGTCCTCGACCAGCAGTGGAAAGACCATCTGCTCAACATGGACCACCTCAAAGAGGGAATCAATCTGCGCGGTTATGGGCAGAAAGATCCTCTGGTCGAATACAAGCGCGAGTCCTACGACATGTTCGAAGCCATGTTGCTGCGCTTCCAGGAAGATGCCACTCGCTACCTCTACCTGATGCAAGTCATCGGCGGTGCGACGGGCGGAGTTGCTCCCGGCGGCGGAGGCCCGCACGATCAAGACCAGGGCGGCCCGGCCGGTGTTTCTGCACTGCGCTCCGGCGGCGGAACTGATGGCAACGGCAAGCGTCCTCCGCAAGCTGTCGCCACGTCAATGGACGATCTTGAAGAAGCTTTCCAGCGCCGAAAGCGCCGCGAACTTGACCAGGCGAGAATGGCTGGAGCCGGAGACCGCCAGCCCGTGCAGCAAGTCGTCCGCGGCAGCGCGAAAATCGGACGCAATGATCCCTGTCCCTGCGGGTCAGGGAAGAAGTACAAAAAGTGCTGCGGCGCGAACGCTTAGCCATCAGCCATCAGCCATCAGCCGTCAGCCGTCAGCCTCCACTCTCCATACCTGCTGTCATTCCGAACCCTCGCGAGCGGGAGAGGAACCCGTTGCCGGCAGTGACGTCGCCGCCGGCAAAGAAACAGGTTCCTCTGCGGCTGCGCCGCTTCGAAATGACACCGGTTGATGGAGACTGAGGGAATTTCCTGACGGCTGATGGCTGACGCCTATTTTTTCAACTCCGCATCCCAATTCAAAATCACAGTCAGGTGCGAAGTGCTCTGCAAGGGCAGTTCGTTGGCCAGGAACCTCTTGCCGTCTCCAGTAGCGGCGTAGGGAGGATTCACCACGGGCTGGAGCCGGGGTTGCCATAGGGCGTGCGGCGTTCCTACCTGCAAGCTGGCGCCGTGCTCAATGATATCTACGGCCATGATCTTGTTGTCGGCATCGGTGTAATACAACTCTTTCCCGTCGGCCCGCCACTGGACGTTTTGTCCGCCGGCCGTTGAAATCTGAAACCGCGCCGTCGCATTGGGGAAGGCCACTGCGTAAATCTCATCTTTGCCCGATTCGTTGGAATCGTAGGCCACCCAATGTCCGTCCGGTGAGAACATCGAGTACGTGTTATTGAACTGGGTGGAGATCAGTGGATAAGCCTTGTGATCGCCGAACATGGGCAAGACCCAAATGGCAGTGATCCCCTTAGACTGAGGATCAATATGATCGAACAGGAGATATTTTCCGTCTCTAGACCAACTGGTGGTGAACTTGATTGCCGGGTCGCTGAAGATCATCTCCTCTTTCTGGGTGCCGTTGGAGGGCTTTTGATAGAGGGCATAACCGCCAGTGCGGTTGGAGTCAAAAGCAATCATCTTACCGTCCGGCGACCAGACCGGGTCGTCTGAAAGCGCGGGACCGAAAGTAAACCGGGTGCGCACACCACGCGCCAGGTCAAGGAGCCAAATATCTTCTCCGCCGGAGTTGTCGTAGATGCTGGTTGCTAGCGTGTGATCGTCGAGAGAGAACCGGATAACGTTAAAATTGTCAGTGCCCAGTACGTTGGCCGGCTTGCCGCTGCGGTCATACCATGTGAGCACCGAAGTTGACACGCCGCCGCTGTGGGCTACCAGTATTCCGTTTTCCGAGACCGAGTACGCTGCCTCAAAGATGTAATCTCTCCCCAGTTCTTCGGTCACTGGGGTGGGATCGCCGGTCAATTGCAGGCGGCCGTCGTCGAAACGCTGGGCCATCAGGTTACTGCCGCGGACAAACAGCAGGTAGCCGGGTTTCGCGTACGCCGCGCGGCCTCCGCTATCCACTACATAGACCTTGTCTTTCGAGTCCAGAGATCCGGCATAGACTTGCGCGGCGCCGGTGGCAAGAGCTCCACTTCGGGCGATATAAACAAAGTGCTTGCCATCGGGCAAGAAGCTAGGCCAGCGATGGGAGTCCTCATGTTTGCTCGCGTCGAGCGTGGTTACTTGCTCCGCTGTTCCTCCGGAAGCCGGTATACGATAAAGCCCACCGGTCGCTGACGGCGCAAACAGGATCACGCCGTCGCGGCTCCAGGTGCCACCTCGAGGAAGGGGTGCGTCGGTCAGGACCTGCAAACCTCCTCCGGATGCTTCAATTCTCTTGAGCTTGCTGTCCGCAAAAAATCCCAGAGTCTGGTTGTCGGCCGACCAGAACGGCTGAATCGCGCCTTCGGTCCCAGCGAGCGGCTGGGCAGACGCAGAACCCATAGGGCGCACCCACAATTGGGTCTTGCCTTGGCCATCAACCGTTGCAAAAGCAAGCTTGCCGCCATCCGGAGAAATCGCAATATCAAAAGGCTTGAACGAGTTTGCCTCCGGGGCAATGATGCTCACCCGGATCAGCCGCCGCGGATTTGGCGCCCGCCATATCCAGGCCGCCGCGAACCCCAATGCCGTCAAAAAAAACACCGTAGCCGCCGCCCAGGCCACATGCTGCGACAACCTGCGCCGCTTGCTCACTGGAGCGGGAATTCCCGCTTGCGACCCGCCTTCTGCGATCCATTGCAATTGCAGCTTGACGTCGTGCGCCGTCTGCCAGCGTTCGTCCGGATCTTTCGCTAGGCAACCTTTCACCACGCGGTCAAGAGCTGGCGGTGACATCGGTTGTACCGACGAAATGGGTTGTGGCTCGGAGGCCAGGATCGCGGCCACGATGCTGGCATGACTTTTGCCGCTGAACGCCCGCCGGCCGGTCGCCATCTCGTACAGCACTGCGCCCAGCGCGAAGATGTCGCTGCGCGAATCGGCTTCTTTACCTTCGACCTGTTCCGGTGCCATGTATTGAAACGTCCCCACCATCATTCCGGCGGCGGTGAGGGGATGAGTAGCCTCTGGAGTCGCGAAGGTTGCGGTCATGCCTGAGATGGGAGCGACCGCCGAAGCTTTCGCCAATCCGAAGTCCATCAGCTTGGCGCCAGACTTGGTCAGCATGATGTTCCCCGGCTTCAGATCGCGATGAATAATGCCGCTGCGGTGCGCTTTCTCCAGGCCCTCAG
>Ga0073928_10010791_pt1 | contig 10768 bp, 9 predicted proteins | sample PaiPotPPA55metaG_FD_76969 | JGI IMG/M metagenome (GOLD analysis project Ga0073928, IMG submission 76969) | Iron sulfur acid spring bacterial and archeal communities from Banff, Canada, to study Microbial Dark Matter (Phase II) - Paint Pots PPA... ...
AATGTCTCCATAGCCGCATCCCTGGTTTCAGTCTTTGCCATCATTTACACCATCTTCAGAAATTAATCGGCCAATTCATGAATGATCAATCTATAGGAGCGGCTTCGAATGGGCTATTTCAGCCGGAAGTAAAGCGGCTGGCTGCGCCACGCGAACTGCTATTCCGTTACCTCAGGTATTTACCCTGGGTAGTGGTTTGCGCAACCCTGGCCTTTGTTCTTGGCTATATCAACATCAGGTATACGGTACCCGTTTACCAGGTGCAATCTTCCCTCCTGATCAAGAACGATGATCAAATGCAAGGCGATAAGGATAATCGCCTGGGTCAGCTTTTCATGCCCTTGCCGGGTACGAACCTCAATAATGAGATCCACTTATTGAAATCGACACCGGTCCTGCAGCGGGTGGTCAGGGATCTCGGTTTGCAAACGGCTTACTATAATAAAGGCAAAGTGAGGCGGTCGAGCCTTTTGTATAATAATTTGCCCTTCCAACTACTCGTCCTCGGGCTTCCTGATTCCAATAATGCCGTCAGTTTTACCATCAAGGTGCTGAATGATAAAGAATTTCTGCTGAACGAGGGGAAGGAGCATTATTTTTTCGATAAGTCATTCACATTGGGGCAGGATCAGTTGATGCTTATCCGTGACCAGGGGGTGAGTTTTGCACCTTTTCAATCACCTGATTTCGTCATTTCCCGGTCGCCTGCCAACGAAGCGGCCTGGGACCTTGCCGGTAGCCTGAGAATAGCCCCGGCCGAGGATCAGTCTACCATCCTCCAGCTATCCATGGAAACGGAACAGCCTGCATTGGGGGTTGATGTGCTGAATACATTAATGCACGTGTATGACTCGCTGATCGTAGAGGATAAGAACCGCATAGCCATCAATTCCAAAGAATTTATCGATAAAAGCCTCGATACGCTAAGACAACAGTTGAGCGGTGGGGAAGGCAGCCTTCGTGATTTCATGGTGAATAACCAGGCGTTTGATATCGAGGCCCAGGCCCAGACCTATCTTAGCAGTATCCAGGAAAGTTCGAAAGCGGTGGAAGACCAGCAAATTAAGATCACCATTGTCGACTGGCTGCTGGATTATATCGGCAAGACGGATAATACTTACAGGCTGGTGCCCACCGATCTGGGCGTTGCGGAACCGGTATTGATGGCTTATATGGAGGAGTACAATCGCCTGCAACTGGAGCGTGAATCCAATTTGAAAACGGCACCTTCCGGTAACCCTTTGATTGCTCATATCGACGCCTCCCTCGACAAAGTCCGGCAGAATATGCTGCAGGCCTTGCGCAACGTGCGGGCATCCTATGAGATAACAAACAATGCCTTATTAAAAAGGGGAGGATCCTTAAATCAAGACCTGAAAAGTCTGCCGGGCAAGTCCATGCAGCAGGTAAATATCCAGCGACGTCAAAAAATCCTGGAAGATCTGTATTCTTTCCTCCTGCAGAAGAAGACGGAAATCTCCATTTCTTCCGCTTCCACCATTTCGAACTCCAGGATCGTTGAACCGGCTTATGGCGGCGGTTTGCCGATAAGACCTAAACACGGCAGCACCTACCTGACTTATCTGCTGGTCGGGCTGATCATACCGGTGTCCATTATTGCGATCATCGAAGTGATGAATGACAAAGTCAAGAACCGTCTCGACATCGAGAAGGTTACGGCAACACCCATTCTCGGCGAAATCGGGCACTCGGAAGGGAGCCAGGCGCTGGTCGTGACCCAGAACAGCCGTCGCTTTATTACCGAACAGTTCCGCATTATCCGAACGAATCTGCAATATATTTTGGGTAAGAACGACAAGCCGGTGATCCTGGTAACCTCCTCATTCAGCGGCGAAGGTAAATCCTTCATCAGCACAAATATGGGCGCTGTAATGGCGCTGTCGGGAAAGAAGACGGTGGTCATGGAATTCGATATCCGCAAGCCCAAGATCGTGACGGGTCTCGATCTCAAGCGTAAGATGGGCATCACGAACTATATCATCGGGGCAGCCCAGTTCGATGACCTGCTGGTTAAAGTGGATGAATTGGAGAATTTTTATGTCATACCCTGCGGCCCTATCCCCCCCAACCCTGCGGAATTGTTGCTAAGCCCCAAGTTAAAGGATTTGATCGCGGAGGCGAAGGCAAGGTTTGACGTTGTCATCATGGATACGGCGCCGGTTGGATTGGTAAGCGATGCGATAACTTTGTCGCAGTTCGCCGATTGTACCTTATACATTGTCAGAAGGGGGCATACGCCGCGCGGCCTGCTCAGTCTTGTCAATGATTTATATGCGAATAAAAAGTTGCCATCAGTATCGATATTGCTGAACGATATGAGGCAGGACGGGGCTTATTATGGAGGGTATTACGGCGGTTACGGTTACGGTTACTATGGCTACGGACAATCGAAGAAGGGTGGATATTTTGAGGATGAAGCGAAGAAACGCGGGAAAGGCGGCTTCCAGCTATTCAATCGCCGGAGAAGCAAAAAGTATTAAAAGATATACAGGATGAGTTCACATAAGGAAAGCGAACACTGGGATTTGGTCATCAAGCCTCAGGGAGGTTTTTTGGATTTGAATTTGAAGGATGTCTGGCGATACCGTGACTTGTTGATCCAGTTCATCAAAAGAGATTTTGTCGCTCAATATAAACAGACTGTTTTGGGCCTCCTTTGGAATGTTATCCAGCCCATCCTGACGACTATCATGTTTCTGCTGGTGTTCGGCAAAATTGCCAATATTCCAACCGATGGTATCAAAGCGCCTTTGTTTTATTTGTCCGGTATCACGATCTGGAACTATTTTGCTACTTGTTTCACTTCTATCTCGACCACCTTTGTGACGAATGCCACTATATTCGGGAAAGTCTATTTTCCCAGGCTGGTATTGCCGTTCTCTGTGGTATTTTCCAATATTATCCGGTTTTTCATACAGTTCGCTTTCTTGTTGATCGTGATGGTTTATTATAGTTTCAGGGGCTATCCCATCCATATTTCATTAGCGTGGCTGCTGATTCCTTTCCTGGTGATCCTGATGGGCGGTATAGGACTGGGTTTAGGGATCATCATTTCCTCCATTACGACCAAGTACAGGGATTTTACCGTATTGGTTGCATTCGGTGTGCAATTATTGATGTATGCCACTCCCATCGTCTATCCCTTGTCGTTTTTAATGGGGAAAAGCTACAGATGGGTCATTATGCTAAATCCGTTAACGGCTGTTACGGAGGCGTTTCGCTATTGTTTATTCGATACCAGTCACTTTCAATGGGATTCACTTTTGTACAGTACGCTTTTTATGTTGGTAACTCTCGGTCTGGGACTCATAATGTTTTCGCGCACGGAAAGGACCTTTATGGATACCGTGTAAAAGGAGATGATAAAACTAATTTATGAGCGATACCATTATACAAGTTCGTAACGTTTCCAAGCAATATCGGCTCGGCCAGGTGGGTACCGGGACATTGCACCATGATGTCAATCGTTGGTGGCATAAAATAAGGGGTAAAGAAGATCCCTATCTGAAAATAGGGGAAGAAAACGACCGTACGGCAAAAGGCAGCAGCCAGTATGCATGGGCTTTGAAAGATATCGATTTCGAGGTAAAACAAGGCGAAGTTTTGGGCATTATCGGCCGGAATGGGGCCGGTAAAAGCACAATATTGAAAATACTTAGCCGGACCACCGCTCCGACTACAGGAACCATAAAATTGAAGGGCAGAATAGCCAGTCTTCTCGAAGTCGGAACCGGCTTTCATCCCGAACTCAGCGGACGGGACAATATTTTTTTGAACGGAGCCATTCTGGGTATGACCAGGACCGAGATTAAAAAGAACTTCGATGCCATCGTCGATTTCAGCGGCGTCGAGCGATATATCGATACCCCGGTTAAACGTTACAGCAGCGGCATGTATGTGCGGCTTGCTTTTGCTGTTGCCGCTCACCTTGAACCTGAGATCCTGATTGTCGATGAGGTATTGGCAGTAGGTGATGTCGAGTTTCAGAAAAAGTGCCTTGGGAAAATGAAAGATGTGAGCGAAAAAGATGGGAGAACGGTTTTATTTGTCAGTCATCAAATGGGCTCAATCGCTCAATTATGTACAAAAGGATTATTTTTAAATCAAGGACGGATCGGTGGAGAGGGCGGTATTGATGCAGTGATAGATAAATATTTGTCCGTCAACCAGGGACAAGAGGCCTCTTTTTTCATCAATGAACTGGACAACAGCAGGAAAGAGGCATATATCGGATCAATGATGATAGTTGATGAGCGTGGAGCCAGCCAGGACCTGATCGGTACGGATGATAAAATCCTCGTCGAAATAAAGGTATGCATACAGGATTGGCATAAAGGAATGGAACTTGCATTGAGCTTACAGGATAAAAATAAAAAGAGAATATTTACAATCCATAAGCGGTTAAGTGAATTCATGCATAGTGAAGAAAAGACCAAGGCCATTATCCTGGAAATCCCTTCCAATTTCATGGTCCCGGGCAAATACTCATGGATTGCCGCCATACACATCCCTGGAAATAAATTGATCGACGTTCACCTGGATATTTGCGGGTTCAAGATTATTGATTCGGGTACTGAATTTGCGAATTATGAAAACATGGATTACGGATATGTCTTCGTCAATAATTATTCGATCAGAGCCAAATAAATTATCATGTTAAAAGGGATAGTCAAGAGCATGCTTCGCAAATCAGGGTATCAGGTAACTAAGATACCACCGCACCAAATAGACCACAGTCGCAAGTACCTCAAGTCTTCCGAGAACGACGTCGATTATTTTGAAACGCCTATAGGGAATTATTTTCTTCCTAATAATGCGCCTGACGACATTGTGATCAAATCGATGCAGACCGGAACGTATTTCGAACGACACATCATTGACGTAGCCGAAAAATACATTAAACCCGGAACCTGTGTGCTCGATGTGGGCGCCAATCTCGGACAAATGAGCGTTCATTTCTCTAAACTTGTCGGTGATAAAGGAAAGGTAATAGCTTTCGATGCCGATGACTATATATTTGAATTTCTAAAAAAGAACATCGCAGGCAACCAATGTAAGAACGTCGAGGCAATCTTCGGCGCTGTTTATAACGCAAGTGATAAAATTTTCTATTTTCCCAAGCAGGATTTCGTGAAATGGGGGGCCTATGGCTCCTACGGGTTGGATCTCTCTGCAAAAAACGGAAGAGAAGTCAAAAGCCTGAAAATCGATGACTTGAATCTTCAACTTCCTATTAGTTTCATGAAAGTCGACGTTCAGGGGAGTGATCTTTTTGCCATGCAGGGCGCAGAAGAGACAATACGAAAACATAAGATGCCTATAATTTTTGAGTTCGAACAGCAATTTCAAAATGATTTCAATACCTCGTTTCAGGATTATGTAGAGTTTACGGAGAGAATATCATATAGATTTGAAGCCGTTATCGACTCCATTAATTATCTAATAGTTCCTAAATAAACCAGTCTGATGTATACTGAAATTGAAAGGTGCAGAATTTCCGGAAGTAGTAATCTGATAAACGTTCTATCTCTGGGAGGACAAGTTCTGACAGGGGTTTTTCCGAAAAGCCCGGAAGAAACAATTACAAAGGGACCTCTTGACCTGGTTTGGTGTCCCGACAGCGGACTGCTTCAGATGAAACAATCCTATAGCCTTGATGAAATGTATGGCGAAAATTACGGTTACCGCTCAGGTTTGAACTCTTCCATGGTAAGACATCTGACAAACAAAATTCATACCCTGGAAAGGGTTGTACAGCTCAAACCGAGCGATCTTGTAATCGATATCGGAAGTAATGATGCAACATCTCTAAAGGCCTATTCCGGAAATTTCAAGAAGGTAGGAATTGACCCGACCGGTAAAAAATTCATAAAGTATTATACCGACGGTATCGAGCTGCTTCCTGATTTCTTTTCTTCAAAGATTTTTCAAAATGCTTTTCCGAATCGGACAGCAAAGATAATTACCTCGATAGCAATGTTCTATGATCTTGAAAGTCCGGGTAACTTTGTTAAGGATATAGAAGCAGTGCTTGATAATGATGGTATATGGCATTTTGAGCAGAGCTACATGCCGTCAATGCTGAGGACTAATTCATACGATACGATTTGTCATGAGCACCTTGAGTTTTACTCCTTTAAAGTTGTGAAGAATTTATTGGAGGCTAACGGGATGCGGGTATTGGATGTCCAGATGAACGCAATTAACGGAGGGAGTTTCGCTGTAACAGCTTGTAAAAAGAATGCGTCCTACAAATCCAATCTTCCGATAATAAACTGGATGCTGAGGCAGGAAGATGATATGGGTTTAGATACGCCGAAACCATACAGGGACTTTGAAGAAAGAGTTTTCAAACATAAAAAGAATCTTCTCGAATTGATACAGGCACTCGTATCAGATGGTAAAAAGATTATTGGTTATGGGGCAAGCACGAAAGGTAATGTTCTTTTACAATTTTGTGGGATATCTACTGACTTAATACCCTATATAGCCGAGGTAAATGAAGACAAATTCGGATGTTATACACCAGGAACAAATATTCCGATAATTTCCGAGAAAGAAGCCAGGGCAATGAACCCGGATTACTTCTTTGTCCTTCCCTGGCATTTTAAACACACTATCCTCGAGCGGGAAAGAGAATTCATGGAAAGAGGAGGAAAGCTGATTTTTCCACTACCTGAAATCGAGATAGTCTGATGAAACGCTTTATAAAGGATAAAATTAAAGAGGCCGTTTTCTCGGTGATCCCTCCGCCGCGACAGCCAAATCATATAGTTAACTCTTATTCGCAGGCGGGAGAAGATACTGTTCTTAAGTATCTGTTTGACAGTGTTAAACTTGACAAGATCTCCTATCTGGAATTGGGGACCAACACACCTGACAAACAGAACAACACTTATTTATTTTATCAGAGTGGCTCAAGGGGTGTTTGTGTAGAGGCCGATGAAAGCTTGTTTGATGAAATACAGAGAGTAAGGCCGGAAGATAAGGTTCTAAGTGCAGGGGTAAATGTTGGCAATCTGACGGAAGCCGATTTTTATGTATTTGATCTGCCCGCATTGAATACTTTTAGTAAGGAAGAGGCAGAATTCAGGGAAAGTCAGGGGACTTTTAAAATTGTGAGAGTAAACAAAGTACGACTGATGACGGTCGAACAAATAATAAAGGAAAATTTTGCGACATACCCGGATTTTCTTTCGATAGATATCGAGGGATTGGACCTTGATGTACTTAAAACCCTTGATTTCGCTAAGTATCCGATTCCGGTCATATGTGCGGAGACTTGTGTCTATAGTGAAAATCATATTAAACCCAAAAACCCTGAAATAGCTGAATTCATGATTAGTAAAGGCTACTTTATATATGCCGATACTTATATCAATACTATCTTCGTGAATGAAAATTGGTTTTATTCAAGATGAAAGCTTTAATATTAACAGCGTAATCTCTATGTCTGAAACTCTCGGCTCATTATGTGACAAACTCACCATTGTCAAATTAAAACAATACCACTCCGAAGACCCTGCAAGGCTGAAAAGCCTTTCATTGCAGGAGAAACAGCTATGTGATGAAATCGACGACTATTTGTTGGGTGTTCTAAGTGGAAATATTCCCAATGACAAACTCACATTCGAAGCCAATAAAGTATACAAGAAAGAAGGCAACGAAACAAAAGATGTCTTAGGGAGTATTGCAGAAATTTTTTCCGACCTGGCACGAATCAATTGCGAACTGTGGCATGAGGTGGAAAAAGGGTATGAAATCGAGAAAGTGCCTACTGACCAAAAAGACGTTCTCATCAAGCAACTGGCAGTTTTGAATCTCCAACGGAACAAATGTATCGACGCGATCAATAAGAACTTGCAAACAATGGTTTCTTCGCTGCCAGGGGAAGAATAATGCAACGAATGGAAATCCGTCGCAAGAGATTTTTATTGGTCCACCTGGCATCCAACGGTGATTGTCTGATGGCGACGACCATAGCCCGCCAGATCAAATCGGACTTTCCTAATAGCCACCTCACCTGGGCCATCGGTTCGAAGTGCAGGCAGGTCATTGAACTCAATCCATATATTGATACTATTTGGGAAGTACCGGTCGGACCCAATGATTCTCCGTATGATGATCTGTGGAGACAGGTTAAGCAGGACGCCGAACTGCGTAAATCAGCCGGAGAATTCGACGACGTATTTTACACGCAAATTTATCCTGACAACCTGGACAGGTTTGACGGAACAACCAGGTCTACAACTTTTGCCGGCTATCCCCATCCCGTTACTGTACCGGTGAGCCCGATATTGGTACTTTCCGATGCAGAGATTGAGCGTGTCCGCTTATTCTCAGAAAAGTATCGGTTATCCAGCTTCCGGCATGTACTGCTGTTTGAATGCTCGCCTAGTAGTCAGCAGTCGTTCATGAACCTTGACCTTGCCATTAGAATCTCTGAAAGAGTTGTCGCTCAGGTTGAAGACGTCATTATCATTATTTCCACACATAAAGAGATTCCTTTAACACACAAAAGAATTATTGATGGATCTTCGCTTACCTACAGAGAAAATGCGGAATTATCCAAATATTGTAGTTTTTTGGTTGGATGCAGCAGCGGGATCACATGGTTGCTGACTTCCGAATGGGCAAAAAAATTACCTACGCTGCAGCTTTTAAGTCAATCGTCTGTATGGTTTTCTTTTGCCTCGGTTAAATACGATCATCAATATTTTAAACTTCCGGCAGAACATATTTTTGAGACCGATTGCCAGGATGAAGGTGGCATTACCGATCTGATCACCTCCTACATTCGGCATGGTCATTTTGCCGGCGCCCAACCTCATCCATTTCAGCCTTCCGTATCCCAGATCTATCATCTTTTCGCCAATGTAGTGCGGGACAAACCTATTATCAATTCTGTTATCAGGCAGTTTAAGAAACGGAACCCGGAAGTTCATTTTGTAGAATGGAAATTTTTGGGATTCAAAATGAAGGCCAAAATCCGATCATACATTAACCGGTTTCGCGCGGGATAACACTTCGCACGCCCCCTCCACCATGACTAATATCAGACCAATAGCCATTTATCTGCCTCAATTCCATCCCATTCCGGAAAACGATGCCTGGTGGGGGAAAGGGTTTACAGAATGGACCAATGTGACCAGGGCCACCCCGCTGTTAAAAGGCCATTATCAGCCACATTTACCTTCGGATCTAGGCTTCTACGATCTGCGGCTGGCTGATACCCGGGAGGCCCAGGCAGAACTGGCCCGGCAGCATGGTATCTATGGCTTTTGCTATTACCATTACTGGTTTAATGGTCACCGGCTGCTTAATAGGCCTATCGATGAAGTATTGGCCTCCGGTAAACCGGATTTCCCCTTTATGTTTTGCTGGGCGAATGAGAATTGGTCACGGCGCTGGAATGAAGAAGATCAGGCCATCCTCATGAAGCATGAATATAGTCTTGAAGACGATGAACGGCATATCAATTTCCTGATCCCTTTTTTCAAAGACAAACGATACATCAAAGTCGGCAATAAACCGGTGTTCAGCATCTACCGCTCGGACCTTTTCCCGGATATCGCAAAGACTATCGAGCTTTGGCGCATGGTCGTCCGCCGGCACGGCTTCGACGATATCTACATGATCAATACGCAATATTTCGCGAAAACGTTTATTGATCCCGCGGCTTATAATTTTGATGCCTCGATGGGTTTTCAGCCAAACTGGGCGCAGGCCCCTTCCCGTCTGTTCGGCAACTGGAAAGACAAGTTGCTGCACAAACTGAACATCAGGGAATCCATTTATGTGGCTAATTATATTGCTTATTATAAGGATTTTGTGGCCCGGATGATAAAGACCTCATCTTATAACTATAAATGCTATCCAAGCATAACACCCGGATGGGATAACAGCGCGCGGAAAAAAAGAAAAGGCGCCATTTTACTGGATTCCACCCCGCAGCTGTTTTCGGCATGGCTCGAAGACGTCCTTGGAAAGTTCAAACCGTATTCAAAAGAAGAGAATTTCATTTTCATCAATGCCTGGAACGAATGGGCTGAAGGCAATCATCTGGAACCCTGTCAAAAATGGGGTCGGGCCTATCTCGAAGCCTTCAGGGATACACTGCAATCTAATCACCTAACCGTTGAACATTATGCGCCAGGCGCTCAAAAAGATCTATCACCGGTTCATTAAATTCCAGCCCGGTCTTAAATACGAGTACCGGGTGGCGGATTACCCGGTATACGTAGACCACTTTATTGGAAAGAAAGGTATCGAAATAGGAGGGCCCAGCAGGATTTTCGAATATTTCGGAGCAGTGCCGCTGTATCCGCATATAAAAGACCTGGATGGTGTCAATTTCTCCGGGAATACCGTATGGGAAGGAAAAATCGATCAGGGAAAGACTTTCCAGTTCGATGAAAAGAAAAGACTGGGGGATCAGTATATCGGCGAAGCATCGGATCTATCCTTCGCGGCAGATGAAAAATACGATTTCCTCATTTCCTCCAACTGCCTGGAACACCTGGCCAATCCTCTGAAGGCGATCGGCGAATGGCTTCGGGTGATCGTGCCAAACGGGGTTTTGTTGATCGTCGTCCCTCATAAAGACAAGACCTTCGACCACCAAAGACCCGTCACGCGATTCGACCATCTGCTGGCAGACTTCAGTCAAAATACCGGCGAAGACGATATGACACACCTCGAAGAGATCCTTTCCATGCATGATCTATCCAGGGATCTGCCGGCAGGA
>Ga0073928_10010794_pt1 | contig 10766 bp, 11 predicted proteins | sample PaiPotPPA55metaG_FD_76969 | JGI IMG/M metagenome (GOLD analysis project Ga0073928, IMG submission 76969) | Iron sulfur acid spring bacterial and archeal communities from Banff, Canada, to study Microbial Dark Matter (Phase II) - Paint Pots PPA... ...
CATCCGATCTGGTAATTGTCATCGGCGGGCGCTTGGGCGAACTGCCGTCGCAGCACTACACGCTGTTCGACATTCCCCGCCCGCAGGTGCCGTTTGTGCACGTGCATCCCGGCGCCGAGGAACTGGGCCGCGTCTATAGTCCGCAGCTGGCGATCAACGCCACGCCGACCGCGTTCACCGTGGCGCTCGAGACGCTGAAATTCGCCCGCGCCGCGGCCGGCGACGCCAAGAGTGAGGCGACAACGGCGCATGCCGATTATCTCACCTGGACCGACACGCCGACCGAACAACCGGGCAAAGTGAATTTCGGCGCGGTGATGGTGTGGCTGCGCGACAACCTCGCGCCCGATGCCATCCTGTGCAACGGCGCCGGCAATTACTCCGCCTGGATTCACCGCTTCTTTCGTTTCCGCCGCTTCGGCCAGCACGTCGCGCCGGCCTCCGGCTCGATGGGCTATGGCGTGCCGGCGGCGGTGGCGATGAAGCGGCTTTATCCCCAGCGCCAGGTGATCTGCGTCGCCGGCGACGGCGACTTTCTGATGAACGGTCAGGAATTCGCCACGGCCGTGCAATACGATCTGCCGTTCACCACGATCATCTTCGACAACGGCATGTACGGCACCATCCGCATGCACCAGGAGCGCGACTATCCTGGCCGTATCTCGGCGACCGATTTGCGCAATCCGGATTTCGCCGCTTATGCCCGCACCTTCGGCGGCTTCGGCGTTTCGGTCGAGCGCACCGAAGATTTTCCGCAAGCCTTTCGTGAGGCCGAGGCCTCGGGCAAGCCGGCGATCGTGCGCCTGGCGATCGATCCCGAATCGATCACCCCGGGGACGACGCTCACGAAGATCCGCGCCAAGGCGCTGGCAGAGAAGAATTGATAGTTGTCGCCCGCACTGTCGTTCCGACCACAAACTGCGGAAACGAAAGCTGAGGATGAACAGTTTTACTGCGCCTTGATGTCAGCCGCCTTGATGATCGGCCACCACTTCTCGACCTCGGCCTTTTGGAAGGCGTGAAGCGCCGCCGGCGTCTGTTGTTCGCGCGGATAGATTACTTGCGCGAGATCGATGAGCTTTTTGCGGGTGTCGGGATCATCAAGCGCGGCGACGATCGCGGCATTGAGCTTGGTGATGATCGGTTTCGGCGTGCCCTTCGGCGCCCACATCGCGTGCCAGAACGAGAAATAAAATCCCGGCAGCCCGGCTTCATCGGTGGTCGGAATGTCCGGCGCCACCGCAATGCGCTCCTTGGCTGTGACCGCATAAGCCTTGAGATCGCCGGAGCGAACATGGGGGAGCGACACTGCCGGCGTATCGAGCTGGATGTCGGTGATGCCGGCGAGCAGGTCCTGCGTCGCCAAGCCGGCGCTGCGGTATGAGATCATCTGCCATTTCACGCCGACCAATTGCTCCATCAGCACGCCGGCGACATGGCTCGGGCTGCCGACGCCGGACGTGCCCATCGTCGTCTTATCGGCATTGGCTTTGAGCCAGACGACCAGCTCTTTGAGGTCTTTCGCCGGCATGGTCTTGCGCGTATCGATCAGGAACGGCTGCGTGGCAACGAGTGCGACCGGTTCGAAATCGTTGAGGAGATCGAAATCGAGCGGATAGATCGCGCCGTTGGCGACGTTCGTCCCCCACATGCCCCAGAGCACGGTATAACCGTCGGGCGCCGACCGCGCGGCGCGGGTGACGCCGATGGTGCCGGCGGCGCCGGCCGTGTTCTCGACCACGACCGGTTGGCCGAGCGTCGGCCGCATGCCTTGCGCCATGATCCGGCCCAGCGTGTCGGTCGAGCCGCCGGGAGCGAGCGGCACGATCATGGTGATGGCACGCGTCGGGTAATCGTCGGCACGAGCAGGCGCGGCCTCGTATCCGAGCGAAGCGGAGATAACGATTGCGGCGGCCAGAACGTGCTTAGCCCTCATGACCCCATTCTCCTGGCAATTGCACTGAATGCTGAACCATGGTTCAGTTATTGATCACGGGTTCTTCCGTAGCACATCGATGCCTTATCGGCGCACCGAAAATGTCGAGCGGCGGCTCGCGGCCCGGCACGCCGCGATCGTTGCCGCCGCTCGCGCGGCGGCGAGCGAAGGCGGCATGGCAGCGGTGCAGATCGTGCCGGTGGCGCGGCGCGCCGGCATCGCCGCCGGCACGGTGTACCGTTACTTTCCCGGCAAGACCGATCTGGTCGCTGCTTTGCTTGCCGAAATTTCCGAGCGCGAGATCGCCGCGCTGCGCCGTGCCGGCAATGATGCGCCGGGACCGCTGTCGGCTTTGTCCGGCACGATCATGACCTTCGCCGCGCGGGCGCTGCGCAACCGGCGGCTTGTTTTCACGGCGATCGCCGAACCGGTCGATGCCGAGCTCGATCCGGTACGGCTGAAATTTCGCAAATTGCTGGCCGGCGAATTTGCCACGCGCATCGCCGCCGCCATGTCCGGCGGCCATTTGCCGAAGCAGGATACGGCGCTGGCGGCTGCAGCCCTGCTCGGTCTTTTGGTCGAAGGCTCGATCGGACCGCTGGCGCCGCCCACGGCCGGGCGCGAGCGCGAACTTGTGCAGTCACTGGCATTGACTGCACTGCGCGCGCTCGGTGTTTCCGACGCGCGGGCGCGCGGCCTCGTCGTGCAAACGACGGTCAAGGCGGAGTGAGCGGGCTTCGAGATTCACGACTGTTTGCCCAACCGCGGCCCTTGACCCAAATCAAATACTCCAAGTCTTGTCGTTGACATATTCTCCCATGTAAAATCGAAGGGCTGTCTCGAGAAAAGCTTGACCGAGCAAACAGTAGCAGACGAGCGCGAAGTCTCGATCGCAACAATGCGACCAACGTTGCGGGAGCAACGGTTAGCATTGGCAATCATCGGAATGCTATCGGTTGGGTTCGCAGCCATCGCGCCCTTTGCGGCCAGGCAAGTGGTGCAGGTCGGCAGTTTTGTTCCGACCGTTGAGGCGATTATATTTGTCACCAATCTCACCACCGCAGTTCTGCTCTTTAGTCAATTCTCGATCCTTGGCTTACGTGAGCTCCTGCTGCTAGCAAGCGGCTATCTCTTTTCTGCGTTGATTGTCATTCCGCATGCCCTTTCCTATCCCGGCGCATTTGCACCGAAAGGTCTGCTTGGATCTGGAATTCAGGCTACCCCCTGGCTTTACGCCTTTTGGCACTTTGGATTTTCTGCCGTCGTCCTTTGCTATGCCTGTCTGTTAGATAAAAATTCCGAGAAATTATTTGTTCACAAATCGGGCCTGCCCGCCATCTGCCTAAGTACGGGGATCGTGGTTGCGCTGGTTTGCGCGCTCACCTGGAGCGTTGCGGCGAAAGAAGAATATTGGCCGCGCCTGCTTGCCAATGAGGTCGACTTCACACCCTTGACGAATTACATCGGCACAATTCCATTGGTGACGAGTGTGCTCGCGTTCATAGTGCTTTGGATTCGTCGACGCTCCGTACTCGATTTGTGGCTGGCCGTCGCGATCTTTGCGACCGTGATTGAACAGGCAGTAGCGTGTCTGTTTATCGTCAGCCGGTACAGTGTGGGAGCCTACGCTGTCCGGACATTCTCGGTCATCGTTTCGACAATAGTATTGTCCGCGATGCTCTTCGAATTTGTTCGGGTGTATGCAAGTCTCGTACGCACGAACCAGATGCTCTGGCGTGAGCGTGGAAACAAGTTGACGAACCTGGAGGCGGCAGTTGCGGCAATCACGCATGAGGTAAGGCAGCCACTGACGGGTATCAGTACCAAAGGCGCCGCTGCGCGACGATATCTCGAGCGAGAACCGCCCAATATCGATCGAGCACAAGCACTACTTGACGAAGTAGTAAGCGCCGGCTTTCGCGCCGATGAAGTGCTTAAGAGCGTCCGCGCGCTATTCCGTACGACAAACCAGGAGCAACAGCCAATTGATGTAACTGAACTGACTCTTGAAGCAATACGGATTATGCACAGAGATCTGACTCGAAACGGTATTACCGTCAACACGCAGCTAACCGATGAACTTCCGCCTATCATGGGCCACAGGGGTCAGCTGCAGCAGGTGCTTCTTAACTTGATCGAAAACTCGATCGACGCGATGAGAACCATTACCGATAGGAGTCGAGTTATCCGTGTTGGGACTGAGCTGCAGAGCGCCGAGGCAGTTGTAATCTCAGTAGAAGATTCCGGTCCCGGAATCGAACCAAAGGAAATGACCAGCGTCTTTGATGCGTTTGTTACGACGAAGACAACTGGAATGGGGTTGGGTCTGGCGATATCTAAAATGATTATTGAACGTCATGGCGGTCAAATTGTCGTGGTACCTGGCATTAATAATGGCGCACACTTCCGGATCACGTTACCGATCAAAACGGCGGCTCTCATTGCGTAGCAGCGACATGAATGTCCGCTTTAGATCAAATCCGGACAAGACCCGATGTCCGCTCAGGCGCCGATGTCGGGCTCAAAGCGGACATGGCTGGATGCAAAACCAAAAAACGGCTTCGTGACGAAGGGCGTGAACTACTGATAGACCTCGTCGGGGATTTCCTGTCGGGGCAGAGCCTTCGCGTCAGTCGTCTCTTCCAACTTAAGCACGTCCACCGTGCGGTTGGTTCCGTCATTCGATGCGGTCGCTTCCCGCGGAAGGTGCCCCGTCGCGATTGTTGCGACAAGCATGGCGGCCAGAATTGCTGATCCGAAAATGATGTAGCGCATGGATTGCTCCTTGCGTTGGCCCCCTGCAAAGACCTAGGTAACGGGCAGTCGTCAAAAATGCTGTGACTGATGGCACAGCGAAAGAGCTTTCATCTCCCGCGTTCGCATCGGGTGCAGGTGGTCATGAGTGAACTATCAAAACCCACTCGCCGCAGGATTCTGCTCAACACCGGTATCCTTGCCGCCGGATGGGAACTTTCCTGTGTGGACGCTCTGACGCAAGAACTTGCGCCGACGCCTGTCTGTCGCGATGGCGATGAACCGACCGTCCGTGAGACCGAGGGGCCGTTTTTCAAGCCAAGATCGCCGGAGCGCAGTGACCTTCGCGTGCCCGGCGCTGGGGGTCGTTTGCTCGAACTTTCTGGCTTTGTGCTGACGAGACGCTGTCGGCCGCTTCGCGGTGCGGTGGTCGATCTGTGGCATGCCGATGACAAGGGCGAATACGACAATATCGGCTTTCGATATCGTGGCCATGTCACCACCGGGCTCGACGGTGCGTTTCGTTTCAGCACTATCGTGCCGGAGCTCTATGCCGGCCGCACCAGGCACTATCACGTCAAGGTTCACTCGCCGGGCAACCGTCTACTCACTACGCAACTGTATTTCCCCAACGAACCGGCGAACCTGCGCGATGGCCTGTTTCAGCGCGAATTGCTGATGCGGGTAGCTGACGCCGCTGACGGTCTCACCGGCCGGTTCGATTTCGTGCTCGATATTCGTTAGCAGGGTTGCGTCGCTGTCTTGAGTTGGCGATCGTCCGCTGACCTCCAATCTAAGGCATGATACCGTTCCGCCATTGCAGGCGACATGATCCCATCGGACGTGGTAAATGACAGTCGACGCCGGAAGACGGCGACTCATTTCCGCGCTCGGCAGGGCGGCGCTCGGCTTATCGCCCCCCGCCGTCAGCGCGACAATTGTAGCGCTATCGAGTGCATCGGCTTTTGCCGCAACCGCTGCCGTGGCTTCGAGCGGTGCAGGGCGTACGGTAAAGTTCCACGACGGCACCGTCGTCCCGGCGCTTGGTCAGGGCTCTGCTTATCTCGGGCAGGGAAGGCATCCGCAAGCTGTTGAGGAAGAAACGCTGCGTACAGGCGTTTCGCTTGGGATGACTTTAATTGACACTTCGGACGATTACGGCAACGGCCGCTCCGAGAAGTTGATCGGCCAAGTGATTGCCGACCAGCGCGACCGCGTATTCCTGGTCTCTAAGGTTGAGCCCGATCACGTCGGAAAAAACGGCATCGCGCGCGCTTGCGAAGCAAGCCTCGCCCGTCTCGGCACCGATCACCTCGATCTCTATCTGCTGCACTGGCGAACTCCGGATACCGATCTTTCCGCTGTGGTGGCGGGGTTCGAAAATTTACGAGCGGCGGGCAAAATTCGCGCTTGGGGCGTTTCCAATTTCAAAGTCCGCGACATGGAAAAGCTCTTCCATGTTCCACGCGGCGAGCGCTGCGCGACCAACCAGGTTCTTTACAACGTCGCCGACCGCGGCATTGAACATGACCTGCTGGCATGGTGCGAGCGGCGCGGCATGCCGGTGATGGCCTATTCGCCGCTCGGCGGCCCCGGCGCCAGCGTACTGCGTGATTCCACACTTGCACGTATTGCCGCGGCACACGGTTGCTCGGCAGCCGCCATTGCGCTGGCCTGGACCATCCGCAGCGGTAACGTCATTGCAATTCCCGAATCTGGTTCTGTGGCGCATGTAAAGGAGAACGCCATCGCGCTCTCACTGTCACTGACGCCGGAGGAACTTCTTGCACTAGATGCAGCGCATCCGCCGCCCCGCCACTAGAGCGCCTTGAGAACACGCGAAGGCCGCAGGAGCAGGTTCTCGCTGTCTCAACGCCTGTCATAAGCGACCCGACGCGCTAGAATGCCGGAATGCGGCAGATGTTGCGGCTTCATCCAGATTCGTCTTGCTTGGCAGTAACGCACATCGATGTGGAAGTTCTGCGTCCGCAAGCCCATAGTCTGACGTTTGCTTATGGCGTGACCGGCACGATAAGCAACGTTGTGGTGTCGCCCATGGTGGCCGCTACACGGACCGACGAGCTTTGGAGGCACACCTGCTTTGAGGCCTTCATCGGAAGTTCGCTAAGCGTCTCATATTACGAGTTCAACTTCGCGCCCTCGAGACAGTGGGCGGCTTATCGGTTCAGCGACTACCGCGCCGACATGCGTGTTGCGACCGAGATCAACACGCCGCAGATCACGGTGCAATCGAGTCCCGAGCGCTACGTCTTGCAAGCGTCATTGGAGCTGGGCCAGTTACTATCCGCGCACTCGACGTTGCGAGTTGGGCTCTCAGCAGTCATTGAGGAAATTAGCGGCCACCGATCGTATTGGGCGTTAGCTCATCCACCGGGCAAGGCGGATTTCCATCATTCCGATTCCTTTGCGCTTAAAGTCGTATGAAATCCGAATGACCATGAAATTTGGCATTGATCGATTCATAGCCGAGCCGGTCTTGCGCGCGCCGCTCATTGGCAGGCGCATTGCTTTGCTCGCGCATCCTGCCTCTGTCACAGCTGACCTGACGCACTCGCTTGATGCACTGGCCGCATGCGGCGACATAACGATCACCGCTGCGTTCGGTCCGCAGCATGGCTTACGCGGCGACAAGCAAGACAACATGATCGAGTCGCCAAACTTCAAAGATCCAGTACACGACATCCCGGTGTTTAGCTTGTATGGCCAGGTGCGTAGGCCGACAGATGAGATGATGCATACATGCGATGTCGTCCTCGTCGATCTGCAGGATTTGGGGTGCCGGATTTATACGTTCATCACGACGCTTCGCTACATCCTTGAAGCCGCTTCGAAACATCGCAAGGCGGTGTGGGTTCTGGATCGACCGAATCCTGGTGGTCGACCTATCGAAGGTTTGACGCTGCGAGCGGGTTGGCAAAGCTTTGTAGGCGCCGGACCGCTGCCGATGCGCTATGGGCTGACGCTCGGAGAGCTGGGATCGTGGTTTATCAGAACGCTCAAGCTTGATGTCGAGTATCATGTCATCGACATGCACGGCTGGCAGCCCGATGCTGCACCAGGATTTGGTTGGCCGCTTAACGAGCGGACGTGGATTAATCCCAGTCCAAATGCACCAAATTTGTGGATGGCTCGCGCCTATGCGGGCACAGTGATGGTCGAGGGCACGACACTATCGGAGGGCCGCGGGACCACGCGACCGCTCGAACTGTTTGGCGCTCCCGATATCGAGGCGCGGGCCGTCATCGAGGAAATGGCTTCCCTTGCACCGCATTGGCTGCGCGGTTGTCGGCTACGTGATTGCTGGTTTGAGCCTACATTCCACAAACATGTCGGCAAGTTGTGCAACGGCGTTCAGATCCACACTGAGGGTGCCAGCTACGATCACCATGCGTTCAAGCCATGGCGCATTCAGGCGCTCGCGTTCAAGGCAATTCGCCGCTTGTATTCCGACTACCAGCTATGGCGCGATTTCGCCTATGAGTATGAGCGAGACAAGCTTGCCATCGATGTGATCAATGGCGGTCCATTGCTGCGCGAATGGGTGGACGACGCGGCCGCGACGACACAAGATCTGGACGTGCTGGCTCTAGCGGATGAGCGGTCTTGGTTGAACGAGCGGCAAGAAGTTTTACGCTACGGAAAAGAGTAACGTCTACGTTCACCTTTTGCCCAATTTGATCCGGCCGCCCCAGACTTCACCGCTATTCTTATCCCCGAAAGCGGATGTCGCTCCTCGCGTTTTAATGCGAGAGCAACACCGGCAGCGTCATTGACTGAAATATCGAACGGGTGACGCCGCCAAGCACGAATTCACGCAATCGCGAATGCCCGTAGCCGCCCATCACCATGAGGTCGGCGGAGCTGTCGGCGGCGTGCGACAATAGCGCGTCGGCAACGTCGATATTGCCCCTGGAAATGCGGTGAACGTCGACTTTGAGTCCATGCCGGGCCAGATGCTGGCCGATATCGGCGCCCTCGATCTCGTCTTCCTTGCCGCGTTCGCTGGTGACGCTGACGATTTCGATACGGCTGCTTTTGCCGAGGATCGGGATCGCGTCGGCAACAGCGCGCGCGGCGGTGCGGCTGCCATCCCAACAAATTATTACGTTGTTGGTTTTGAACGGCGCTTTCTGGATGTAGGGCACCATGATCATTGGGCGGCCGGATTCGAATAATGTGGTTTCGCCGATGATCTGCTCCATCGTGCTCGTCTCCGGCTGGGCCTGGCCGACGATGGCGAGATCGAAGCGCCGCGCCATACGGGCAAACTGGTCGCCGGCGCCGGTGAGGCTTGCGCTCAACATCTGTGGTTCGGCCGAGATCCCGGCACGGTCGGTCGCGGTGGTGAAGTCCTTGATGGCCGCTTCCGCCGCCGTTTCGTTGTCGGCGCGCTGGCTTTCGATCACGTCGGCGGGGATGTAGCCGGTGCCAGAGATGGGGACGATGGGATCGTAGATGAAAGCGATGCCGGTCAAGTGCGCTTGCAACGCGGCGGCGACCGATACTGCATAATTGCCAACGGTGCTGTCGTTCTTGGTGACGCTCAGATTGACGATAATGTCTTTGATCATGACGGCGTCTCCTATCTTTGGCCTTTGTATCTTATAACTGCCGGCTGTCGTTTTGCGCTGGATCATTGTGGTGGGTGGTTATTTCTTGATGTCGCCGTTGGCGTCGAATTGTTTAAGATAGGCCCACAGATCGTCAATCTCCTGCGGATTGGTAATTCCGGCGAAGGCCATTTTGGTCCCCGGGATCTTGGCTTGCGGGCTCCTGATATAGTCTTTGAAGGTCGCCTCGTTCCACACCAGGCCTGAATTCTTGTTGGCATCGGAATAATTGAAACTTGCCACCGCGCCGGCATGGCGGCCGTCGAGCCCGTTAAGCGGGGGGCCGACCTTGTTTTCCGCGCCGGGACCGATCGCATGGCACGGCAAGCACTTGTTAAATGAGCGCTGGCCTTTCTCGACATCTTGCGCCGCGGCTCTTTGCAACATCGCGGGGAGGGCAGTCGCTGCGATCAATGTGACAACTGCGAGCAATGTTCTTTTCATCCGTGCTTTCCTTATCGCTAGTGTCCCACCAGTGCGGCGCAAATGCAGGACATGTGCTGACATGACATGTGCTGACATGGCTTTTCAAGCGAGCCGGACGCGGCGTGTCAACGCCGACCGAAATGCTATATCCGCCTGCCGATGCTTCTTCTGTTGCGCAGCGAAGGTCTGCGCGCCGATGCCGCCAAAGGCTACGCAAAGGGCTATAATGTCGTTGGAAGCGCGTTAGAGGGTCCGATGTCGCTGCTGATGCCGCAATCCGATGCCGCTGTCCTTGCGCGCCGCGCCGAGATCGTCGCAGCGCTCAAGCGCATGGTGCCGGGGGAGGGCGTGATTGCTTCGGATGAGGCGATGCGGCCGTTCGAGAGCGATGGTCTGACGGCTTATCGCCAGCTGCCGATGGTGGTCGTGCTGCCGGAAACAACGGCGCAGGTGGCGGCTGTCCTCGGTTACTGCCACCGCGAAGGCATCAAAGTGGTGCCACGCGGCGCCGGCACCTCGCTCTCCGGCGGCGCCTTGCCGCTCGGCGATGGCGTGCTGCTTGGTCTCGCCAAGCTCAGTCGCATCCGCGAGATTGATTACGATAACCGTGTCGTCGTGGCCGAGCCGGGCGTTACCAATCTGGCGGTGTCGCAGGCGGTCGAGGCGGCCGGATTTTATTACGCGCCAGATCCGTCATCGCAAATCGCCTGTACTATCGGCGGCAATGTCGCGGAAAATTCCGGCGGCGTGCATTGCCTCAAATACGGCATGACCACCAACAACGTTCTGGGCTGCGAGCTGGTGCTGATGACCGGCGAGATTGTACGCCTCGGCGGCAAGCATCTCGATTCCGGCGGCTACGATCTCATGGGCATCGTCACCGGGTCCGAAGGATTGCTCGGCGTCGTCACCGAGGTGACGGTGCGGATCCTCAAGCGGCCGCAGACAGCGCGCGCTGCAATCATCGGCTTTGCCGCTTCCGAAGACGGCGGCGAATGCGTCGCCAAGATCATCGGCGC
>Ga0073928_10010795_pt1 | contig 10765 bp, 10 predicted proteins | sample PaiPotPPA55metaG_FD_76969 | JGI IMG/M metagenome (GOLD analysis project Ga0073928, IMG submission 76969) | Iron sulfur acid spring bacterial and archeal communities from Banff, Canada, to study Microbial Dark Matter (Phase II) - Paint Pots PPA... ...
ACCCGACGGGCCCGGAACCAGCAACTTCCTGGTCCTGCGTATGCGGGCCGCCGTCCTCGACTTCACGGGTAGTTCGTCATCTCCCGTGCCATCCAGACTTCGTTCTCTTCTGACATGAGAGAAATTACCTCATGTCTCGACGAATGTCTACAGCCGACAGAGAAGATTTTCCGTACCCGGCGTGTCATATTCCCTGACCTGCAGCGTCTCCGAACGTGGGAAGACGTTCCCGATGCCCGTCACAACGCTCTGCGCGAGCTGCATGGCGACCCGAAGCCAGGTTCGGGCGCCGCAAGATGACGCGCTATCTGCGCCGCCAGGGGCATCGGGCGGCGTTCTGCACCGTTGGTTGAGACCGGATCATGCGCGAACTCGGCATGAACGGTGCCGTGCGGGGCCGCAAGCAGTGCGCCACGATCCCGGCAAGAACGGAATGCACGCCAGGGACAAGCTCAACGGCTAGGTCACCGCTGACGCACCGAAACGTATGCGGGCGGCCGAGTTCACCTACGTGTCGATGCGGACAGGATGAGCGTGGCGTTCGTGTTCGACGCCCATTCCCGCGCGATCGCATGCTCGGGGGTGATGCCGCCGGGTAGTGGCTTCTCACGGACGGCAGAACAGATCCGACCGGCTGTCGCATACTGCTGAGTATGGGCTTCAAGGAGCGCCGGCTGCGCCGGTCGATGCGTGATCCGGTGCGGGGTGAATTCCGGCCCACCGGTTCATATTTCCCGCATCCGGGCCGGGTGCCGATGCAGGAGATGCTCACCGGGGTAGTGAGCGGCCCCGGCGTTGGGCCGGTGGCCGGCGAGGCCATGAACGACCTGCGGCATGGGCGGGCGATCGGCCGCGATGTGCTGCCGGTGCTGGTCGACCGGGCGGACCCGGCCAAAATGCTCGTGCTGTGGGACGAGCTACCTGCCTACGACAGCCGCGCCGAGGCCACGCAGCAGGCTCAGCAGGCCGCGGAACAGGCTCGGCAGGCCAGGCAGACTCGGGGGACGGCGGAACAGGCCACCGTCGATGCGCCCCCTGAGGTCGATCCGCCCCCGGACTGGGCGCGGACGCTCATCTCCGACCTCGTCGATCGCGCAGTGATGCCGGGCGGTCACCTCGCCGACATCACCACGACCATCGAGTACGGATCGAGTTCGCACGAAACATGGCACCCCGCGACCGCAGTATTGCGAGAAATTGCCGAGGTACCCCTGCCTCCCGAATTCCTGCCCGGTCCGACGGCAACGATGTGCATGCTGACCCTCGACGTCAGCCCGCCCAGCGGGGCGCCGTACACCGTGCAGGTGCGGCAGGGTTTCCGCAGCGCCGAGCGCCGGGCACAGATCGCCGTGCCCGGCGCGTCCCTGCCGGTGCTGATCGACCCGGACAATCCCCGGAATGTAGCGCTGCGGATACCGTGAGCAGATGAGGAACCAGGTATTGTTCGTCGCACTCGGCGTCGTGAGCGGGGTCATCGTGACCCTGCGCGCACACCGCGCACCGACCTCACCGGGCTGGGACAAGCGAGTAGGCCGCACCCGCTTGCGCAGGTCGGATCTCCCCGTCGGATTCACCGCTGCCCTCCTGACGGCACTCGGACTACGCGGCGCCGGCAAGAACACCGCGGCCCGACTGGTAGCAGCCTGGGGTATCGGAGCAGGAATCGGAGCCGTCGGCACCGGAATCGCCGAACCACTCGAACCGGCTTCGCGCTAGAGCCCGCCCTCCGCCGTCCCATGATCGTCGGACCCGACCGGCCACGGCGAGCGAGCCCCATCGCCATCGCCATCGCCATCGCCATCGCCATCGCCATCGCCATCGCCATCGAAGCGAGGCTCCTTCTATAAGCGCACATCGGCATGAGCGAGCGGTCCGCGAGAGCAACCGCCGGATCGCGTCGCCGGCTATTCCTGAACGAGGTACCGGTACACCTCGGTTGCGTCCCTGACCTCGATAACGGAACCGTTGGTGCTGTCGGTTGTGAAGGTGTAGGGCTGCTGGTCGCCGTTCTCGGCATACGCCACCCCGGCCCAAAAAGTCACACCGATGGCGCCTGCTCGCACGACCAGTACCTCCCATGCGGCGGTCAGCTCGTCTTCCAGCGTCGGTATCGGACGGCGATCAGTACCGCTGCCGTAGATTTCGCCGTCGAAGTTGCACTGCGCATTCGAGCGTGCGTCGTCGAACGACGCCGAGTCGTCGGTCGGCGCGGCTGATTTTCCACCCGATGCGGTCGGTGCCGAAGAAGCCTTGGTGCGCAACACCTTTAGCGGGCCCATCGGTGGGGCGATGAAGCGGATGATGATCCGCTCTCACCTGGGCAGTTGTGCGGCATTGGCGGCGACCGCGGCCAGCGCGAGAAGTGTCGCGGTGATCACCGCGATGTGAGTGCGGCGGTACTGGGTTGCCAGCACCGCGAAGAACTCTCGCAGGAAGGCCGCCGGAATGAAGTAGCCGGCGGTGCGCGCGCCGACGACCTGGGCGTCGATGCCGAGCCGTCGCGTCAGTTCGGCCGCGCGAAGCACGTGAAAGTTGCTGGTGACGATCGTCATTCGGATCTCTTCGGCGGGTATGCCGCGCAGGGCGAGCTCCCGCACACAATTGCCGATGTTCTCGGCGGTGTTGCGGGAGTGCCGTTCACGCACGATGGAGGTCGCGGGAATCTCCTTCGCCGCGAGATACCGCGCCATCGCATCCGCTTCGGAGGTCGCCTCATCCGGGCCCTGCCCGCCGCAGGTGACCACGACCGGCAGCCCTCCCGCCCGCACCGCCGCGCGATAGGCCCGGATGCCCCGATCCAGGCGGGCTGCGAGCAACGGCGTCACGGACCGCCGGTTCAGACCGCATCCGAGTATCACGACGGCATCGGACTCCGGATGATCCGGCAGATTGCCGTAGAGCAGCGCATATCCACCGAATGCGACCAGATGCGCCACCAGGTAGACCCCGACCGCGCACAGGACCACGGTCAGCTGGGTCACCCACGTCGGCACGGCCGGACCGGCGTAGACCGCAACGCTCCCGATGAGCAGCAACAACAGCAGACCTATGCCGACGATCATCGGGGTCACGGTGATCGGCGCGACACCTTCCCGCGACATCACCGCGACTCCGTTGACGATCAACGCGATACCCACGACCGCCGGCGGAACGGCAACCACGACACCGACACCGAGCCGCGGGATCGCACCCGCCGACAGTTCCAGGACGATGACTGTCGCCCCGGTCACGAGCATCGATGCCGCCGCCAGGAAAACCAGGCCCGTCGACAACCGGCGTGGTTCCCGGGCTACCCGGACCGCACCCGCGACCGCCAGCACCCCACCCGCCACGACAACGACCGCGCCGATGAATAGCTGTGCCACACTGTGCATCCGCCTTCGCCTCCCAGCCGCTGTTTGATGTTGTCTCGTCGCCGGCCGCTTCGCGTCACCCGCGTGGGCGTCCCGAGTTTACGCAGCAGACCGGCGCACCGACGATTTCCCGGTAACAGCCGGGTGAAACCGGGAACCATGTACGCCAACCACATCCGGCGGCAGCTCCCGGGAAAGGCACCCGTACGGGGCCGGGTGATTCATTCCGAGATTCCGTCACGAGGTCTTCCGATGATTCGACACTGTCTCATCGCGAACGGCGGAAACGCTGCACCGCAGTGTCTTCCTGCCGTGTTTCGGCGGCCCCCTGTCTCGGGTCCACGCGCTCGAGCTTGGTCCAACCGGTCCAGCCTCGCCTGTTCAGCAGCTCGATCAGTCGACGGGCAGGCGGCGCGGTGTCGAACGCCAGCGTGTCGAGCAGCGCAACCAACGACGGCTCGATGTCGCCGCCGACGTAATCCTCGCCCTGCTCGTCGGCCAACTGCGTGAGGTAGCCAGCCAGCTTGTCGACCAACTCGATCAACATGGGGTCGTTGTCGGTCCGGTCGAGGGCCCGACTCAGGGTGAGATAGAAGTCGATGAGCTGCGGGTGGGCGATTTGCTCGCGCTTGCGTGCCATCAACTCCGGGACTCGCTCGGCGCAGTGCGCAACCAGCGGGATCCAGCCGTCGCCTTCGACCTCCACGATCCGCTCGTCGACACCGAGCGCCCGCAATCGGTCGAGGAACTCCACAACCTCCGGCGGCAACGCCAGATTGTCCCCCGCAACGAGGCGGGCGATCCGCTCACGGTGCCGCTGCCGCTGCCGGATCTCCGCCCGCAGCCGCTTGTCGATGTCTGCGACCGCCGCGGCGAACTCCTCCACGTCGGCCTCGAGCAGCTCTCGCACGCGCGCTAGCGGAACCCCGGCCTCGGCGAGGGTCCGGATCTTGATCAGCTCGACCACGACGCCGGCGTCGTATCTGCGATAGCCCGAGTGGTTGTGTAGACGGTATTACATTGCCATACGGTTTTATATTTTTGGGTTTGGGGATCCCACTGCTGCACATAGCCACATTGCTGTGCGGGAATTTGCTCCTGATAGTGGCGGACGGGGTGGCCGGCTGTCTTGCTGAGGCTGGCGTGGTGCGATCCGCCCGCGGATCATCCAGCTGACCACCCAGCGCAGCAGATCGGGTTCGGCGGCCTCCTCCTCCTCCCCTACATCAGGAAGAAGCCGCAATGCAGTCAATCGATCGCGAGAACGTATCTGAGATCGGCCGAGTCCAGCCGACACCGTTGTCGTTCCACCCGAAAGCGCCCGGCCAGCTGGGCGTCCAGAGGTTCTTCTGGTCGGTGTTGGGCGCCGCCGCCGCGGTCAGCATTTCCGGCAATGCCGCGCACGCTGTCCTCAACAACCCTGTCCATCCTGCCGTCGCCGTCGTAGTAGCCGTCGTGCCGCCGGTCGTTCTCCTCTCGGCAGTCCATGGCGCCGCCCTCTTGGCCCGCACCGCAGGCTCCGCGCGGGCAGTGCACTTGATGGCCACCGGGCATGACCCTGTTGATCGCCGCGGCGGCCTTCCGGCTGTCGTTCACGGCCCTGCGATCGCTTGCGATCGTCGCCAACGTCCCAGCCGGCGAAGCCTGGCTATGGCCGGTGATCATCGAGGATCCATGACGCAAGCGACGGTGGCATTGCTGGCGTTGGCGCAGTCGCGCAGTCGTGCGCACGATCTGGCACAGCCGTGCGCACATGCTGACGACCGCGCCGTCGACATCTGCGCAGTTGCAGTGGACCCCACTCCCGAGCCAACAGACAGTGCAGGCACCACAAGCGCCACGGGCGACCGGTGGACCGTCCTCGCCGAAATGCTTTGCGCCCACGATCCGAACCGGCGCCGCGACCCGATCGAAGTCGCCCGAATTCTGACCCGGCACCACGAGGACGGACTCGGGCCCAGCGCGATCGCCCGGGAGATGGATCGAAGTCCCTCGACGATCAGCCGAATCATCAGTACAGCAGCGCGGATAGAGCACCAGTATCCAGTCCCCGGCCTCGGCAAGGCAGTCAATTCCGTCCTCGCCCGAGGAACGACCCGCCAGGCCGCATGAATCCGCCGACTGCCAGCAGGCCGTTTGCACGAAAACCAGGTACGCAGTCGCAACACTCTCGGCGTGTCGATCATCGAGATGCCGAGAGTGTTTTCAACCCAGCAAATACTTCGCAACGGATCAGGGTGCCGATCGGATGCGTGTCCTGGGCCGTTGATTGTCCTGTGCCGGTTGATCTGAGGTAATGTCAGTGCGCCCGAGGCTTTTAGCATAAGCGCGTTGTTTAGGGGCGCGTTTCGGCTGCTCCGCCCCGTACGCCCCAGTGGGCATGCCAGGTGGAATCTCACAGTTTCGACGGCTACCGGAAATACCTTCCTTCCCAGTAACGTCAGCACGTCTGCCAGCAAATATCCGGTGAGGTTGGGCTCTTCGGTGCTACGATTAATTTGTTCAACCTCGGTGCCGATTCGGTACATTTTGTGCGGCTTCCTCAGGGGCGTGGCGCGTTCGAAGCAAGGACACAGGGTGGGGAAGCAGATCATCGAGGTTCCGCTGGACGATAAGCGGACGATCCTCGTCGAGGTGGATGAGGCGGACGACTACAACGGCGGCACGTTGGCGCCTATTGCGGATCCGGGCGAGATCTTGGCTCGGGCAAGCGGTTCGGTTCGGTCGGCGATCGATGAAGTCATCAAACCTGCTGTGGACATGATCTTCGATCGGCTCGGTCGAGGTGCGCATGCCCCGGAATCGGTCGAGCTCGAATTCGGCCTGAAGTTGGCTGGAAAACTCGGAGCGGTGTTCGCAACCACCGAGTCCGAGGGACACATCAACGTCAAGATGACGTGGAAGCATCCGCCGTCCGCATCGTCGAGTCCGTCTGCTTAGGAGTCTCCACCGTTGAGTTCTTGATCGGATCCGGTGTCGTGGTGAACAACTGGATGTGAGGCACGGCGATGGTTCTTGGTTCGTCATACGCCGATATCGGCCTGGTTCGTCTCACCTTTCAGATGCGACCGGTCGGTGCAGGGTTTGTCGTTGGCGATCGCTACATCCTCACATGCGCGCATGTCGTCAACGCATCTCTTGGCCGCGACCTGTTCACCGACGACCGTCCCGATGGGCTGGTTTGTGTCGACGTGCGGATCGACGGGCAGTGGCACTCGGTCGATGTCGTTGTCGTGGAATGGGTTCCTTGTAGCAGGCAGGGCAACCGCGGTGACATCGCGGTTCTCGAGATGACGAGCGTCCCGTCCGAGGGTATCCGCGCGGTGCCGTTGCGCAGGCTGCGGCGTAGCGAGGACCACCCGTTCAGTGTGCAGGGGTTTTCGGATGGCGTGCTGATCGGGGCAACGGGGTGGATCCGTTGCCGGTTCACCTTCGGCGAGGAGTGGATCCAGATCGAGGACGACAAGGTGACCGGGCGGGCGGTCGCCAGAGGGTTTTCGGGAGCTCCGATCTGGGATGACGCGCTCAATGGTGTTGTCGGAATGGCTGTCGCGCAAGACGTCAAGGTGCCGGCGGCGAAGATTGCCGCGATGGTGCCGGTGGATGTTTTGGCCCGGTACTGCCCGACGCGGATGCCATCACGTCTGGCGATGGACCCGAACTTCGAGACGTACTGGGCTCCCAGAGCCCGCGGTGTGGAGTCACCATCAGTGCCTGGATCGTTCTTCACCGATCGACAGCAAGCCCTATCCGAACTCGTGGCATGGTTGATAGCCAAAACAGACCCCCCGGATAATCTTCGGGTTGTCGGGGGCGGCCCCGGCTCAGGGAAATCGGCGGTACTTGCCCAGCTGGTGGCCCGGTCTGAACCGAGTTTTCGCGCACAGTATCCGCTGGCGCCGCACGATGCTCTGTCGGGGCTACCGGCAGCGGCTGTCGATGCGGCCATCCATGTCCGCAACCTCGATTCCGGCCGTATCATATCCGCCTTGGCCAGTGCACTGGATTCGGACGCGACTGATGTCGACATGCTGATCACAGACTTGGCCATGCACGGCCGACCCGCGACTTTCGTGGTCGACGGTCTCGACGAGTCGAGTGATCCGCAGACCGTGGCAACCGATCTTCGTAATCTCGCCTGGCGCGCAAGGGATCTCGAACTTCGACTACTGGTGGGGACGCGCCCCGCTTCTGAACGCATGCTCTACCGAAGACTGGGGACCACCGCGGCCGAACGCACAATCGATCTCGACGCGCCACGCTATTCCGACAAGGCCAGCCTGAAAGAGTATGTGCGGCGCAGACTAACACTCGAAGACATACCTTCGCTGGAACCCGGACAACGAGATACGCCCTACCGTGATCATCCCGACGAGGCGGAACTGATCGCCGGAAAAGTCGCGGACAGAGCCTACCCATCGTTCCTCATTGCGACACTCACCTCAGTTGAATTGGTCAGCCGGAACAAGGTGGTCGATATGAGCAAGGACGGTTGGGATAAATTCCCGAACACAGTCGCCGATGCAATGCGCACCTACATCGAGCAGTTTTCGCCCGCCGACCAAGACAAAGTCATCGATCTGCTCAGACCGCTCGCCTACATCTACGGTGACGGTTTGGCACCGGGCACCTTGTGGACCTTGCTGGGCGGTGCGTTGGCACGACGAGCGAGCCGCCGATACGATGCCGCCGCGATCGATTGGCTACTCGACAACGCCGGCGATTATCTCCTTCAGGTGGCTGGTAACCCATACCCAGGCGAGACTGAAATGGTTTATCGGCTGTATCACCAGGCGCTCGTGGACTATCTGAGAGGCCAAGACAGCGACCGCGGGATCAACATCGAGGAACGAACATACCGGCAACTGCTCGCCTCCGTGCCACCACGTTCCCACCGAGCACCAGACTGGGAACAAGCCGACCCCTACATCCGCACCCATCTGGCCGATCACGCTGCCGCCACCGGCCACCTCGACGAACTTCTCGACGACACCGAATTTCTGATGGCCGCGGACCCGGCAGCATTAACTGCCTGTCTTCGACAGCACCCCGAAATAAACAGTCCCGCGGCACGGACGTACCGCGCGGCCGCCAACGTTCTTGGCGATCCGACAGGTCGCCTCCTGCAACTCCAGCTGCACGCGGCCCGCCTCGGCGAGCGCCGGCTCGGGCAGAAACTCGCCAAGCTCGCGGTACCGACCGTGCCCCACTTCATCTGGACCCACGAACCCGACTACACCCTCGAATCTGCGCATAACGCACACATCGGAGGTGTGTGGATGATCGCGATGGCCGAACTCGACGGCCGCCAAGTCGTTGTCAGTGCTAGCTCCGACAGGACGATGCGGCTGTGCGACCTTGCCACAGGCCAACCTATCGGTGTCCCTTTCGTCGGCCACACCGGGGATGTCACCGCGGTTGCCGTGGCGATACTCGACGGCCGTCCCGTTGCGATCAGCGGCGGCTTGGACACCACACTGAGACTGTGGGATCTTGCGACGAGTGAACCCATCGGGCCTCCGATCGCCGGTCACACTGGCACGATCAACGATATTGCGGTAGCTACCTTGTCAGGTCGCGACGTATTCATCAGTGCGAGCGCTGATGCGACGGTACGGGTATGGGACCTGGCCACTGGCAACCCCTGCGGCGACCCGTTCATCGGTCACATCGGTGAAGTGCAGTGGGTCGATGTCATCGACCTCGACGGCCGCCCGGCCGTCGTCAGCGGCAGTGTCGATTCCACCATTCGCGTCTGGGATCTGGCCATAGGTACTCCCGTCGGCTCTCCGATCATCGCGCACCCAGGCGGGGTGTGGGCCGGAGTAGGAACGAAGCTGGGTGGTCGTCCGGTTGTGGTCAGCGGAGGTGTCGATGCGACCGTTCGGGTATGGGATCCGGCCACCGGTGCTCCTGTCGGCGCCCCTTTCGTCGGCCATGCCTTCGGTGTGTGGGCACTCGCAGTCGCTGACCTCGATGGCCGACCGGTAGTGGTGAGCGGCAGCTTGGATATGACACTGCGGGTGTGGGATCTGGTCACGGGTGAGCTTCTCCGCACCCCCATCACCGCCAACGCAGGCGGGGTGTGGACGATGAGATGCGCCTTACTGCACGGACGGCCGGTAGCTGTCAGCGCGGGCGGGGACTCGGTGGTACGGGTATCGGATCTGGACACAGGCGCTTCTATCGGCAGCCCGCCTCCCGGCCACAGCCTAGGTATCTGGGGAATCGCCTTGGCCGAACTCGACGCCGGGGTTGTGGCCGTCAGCGCCGGGACCGACTCGACGATACGCCTGTGGGATCTAGCCACAGGTGATCAGATCGGCAACCCGCTCATAGGCCACACCGGAGGGGTCTCGACGGTCGTCACCACCGATCTGCTCGGCCCTCCTGCGGTGCTCAGTATCGGTGGAGATGCCACCATCCGACTCTGGGATTTGACCACTGGAATCCAGTTGCCCGGCTCCTTCATCGGCCACACCGGCGGTATCTGGGGAATCGCCTTGGCTGAACTTCATGACCAGCTTGTTGCGATCAGCGGCGGCGCCGATGCGACTGTGCGGGTGTGGGATCTGACCACAGGTGATCAGATCGGTGCCCCGTTCGTCGGTCATACCGCTGGAGTTCAGTCCGTCACCACTGGGACCCTAAATGGCCGTCCGGTGGTGGTCAGTGGTGGCCTCGATATGACGATACGAGTGTGGGACTTGGCCACCGGTACCCAGATCAGCGATCCGTTGATCGGCACCACGGGGATCTTTGCGCTGACCATGGGCGAACTGGGAGATCGTTCGATTGTGGTCAGCGCCGGTGTCGACTCGGTGATACGGGTCTGGGATTTGGCCACTGGCACTCAGATCGGCGACTCGTTCATCGGCCACGCCGGAGGACTCTGGTCGGTGACCATCATCCAACTCGGCGGCCGCCCGGCGCTGATCAGCGGCGGCGACTCGACCGTGCGGGTGTGGGATCTGGCTACCGGCAGAACGCTAAATGTGATCCACCTCGACGTCGCAGTATTCGAGATCGCAACCACCCCCGCCAACCAGATCATCATCGGACACGACGCCGGCCTCACCGCCATCCAACTTTGAAATCGGCAACCCAAAACTGCGCTGTCCAGCAACTGGTCATACTCGTTTCAAAGTTATCAGCCGCGAACTCTTGATACTTGGCCAGCTTCGATATCCTGTGCTGGGACTTGAATGTCAACCAGCCCAATGGTATTGAGTACCGTTGGCCGGTAATACAATCGCACCAAGTCTCGGCGGCAGACCCGACTACGTTGTCACTGACGGCGCTCACTGAAATTCCCCACTGACGCTCACCGAAATTCCCCATTTGTCCCGTGTGGCTCCGCCGTGAAGGGCGGGCCTCCTTCGATGCTGGTGGTTACCACACCTGACCAGCGT
>Ga0073928_10010796_pt1 | contig 10764 bp, 4 predicted proteins | sample PaiPotPPA55metaG_FD_76969 | JGI IMG/M metagenome (GOLD analysis project Ga0073928, IMG submission 76969) | Iron sulfur acid spring bacterial and archeal communities from Banff, Canada, to study Microbial Dark Matter (Phase II) - Paint Pots PPA... ...
GACGCTGGTGGGACTCGGCAAGGGGGACACTGCACCTTACGATCCACGGGACTCGGCAAGGGCGACACTGCACCTTACGATGCACGGCAACGACAAACAGGTCGCGGCCACGGTTGCGGCTGGGTTTGCAGAGCATCCCTACGCGCGAACCTGGCGGCCTGCCAAGAAGGAGAAGGTCGTCGGCCAGACAGAATCCCCCTTCCTAAAACGGAAGTAGCAGTGTCCCTCTTTCCTCCACGCCACGTGCCCACGAACGGACGGCATGGCCGCGGGTATGTGGGTGTATGCTCCGTTGTCTGATCGTGGCGTCGATCGTGATCGGGTCGCTGCGGATGAATGGGCTCGCGGAGGGTGTGGCGCCGGCGCCGTTCGATCGCGCGGTCGATGGGGAGCGGCTTTCGTTTCAGACGTCGGGGCCGTGGTCGCCAAGGGTGGATCTCAATGCCGACGTGGCGCTGGTCTACGGGATCGGCGGCTCGCTGGCTTCGCGGATCGAAGACTGGAAGTCGCACGGCTATCGCATCCACGTCATGACCGGCGTCGCGTGGGGGGATTACCAGGACTACGTGCACGGGCAGTGGAACGGCACGAAGCACGAGGACGAAGAGCAGACGCTCAGGGACGGCTCGCCCAAGGCGCACGGGCGGGGCGTCTACTACATGTCGCCGGGAGAGGATTATGGCAAATACCTTTCGGAGGGCGTCAAGCGGGCGCTGGACGCGGGAGCGCTGGCGGTCTGCCTCGAGGAGCCGGAGTTCTGGGTCGAGAGCGGCTGGGAGGCGAATTTCAAGCGGCAGTGGCGGGCCTGCTACCACGAGGACTGGCAGCCGCCCGATTCGTCGCCTGACGCCCAGTACCGCGCCTCGAAGCTCAAGTACTTGCTCTACCGGCGGGCGCTCTCGCAGGTGTTCGATTTCGTCCACCAGTACGCCAAGGCGCACGGGAGTGAGATCCCGTGCTACGTAGCGACGCACTCGCTGATCAATTACGCCGACTGGCGGATCGTGAGCCCGGAGTCTTCGCTGATCCGGGTGGGGTGCGACGGGTACATCGCACAGGTCTGGACAGGCACCGCGCGCACGCCGAACGTCTACGACGGACGCCTCGCCGAACGGACGTTCGACAGCGCGTTCCTCGAATACGGCGCGATGCAGAACCTGGTGCGGGCGAGCGGCCGGCGGGTGTGGTACCTCAACGACCCGATCGAGGACAACCCGCGGCACACGTGGGCCGACTACCGCGGAAACTGGGAAAGCACGCTGATCGCGTCGCTGCTTCAGCCGGAGGGCTGGCGGTACGAGATCATGCCGTGGCCTCAGCGAATCTTCTTTGGCCGGCACGCTTCGGCGACGCAGCCGGCGCGCCGCGAGCCGATCCCGGCGGATTACCAAACGGAGTTGCAGGCGGTCATCTCCGCGATGGGCGACATGGAACAGCCGCCCGCGGCGACGCGCTGGGAAGCGTGCGGCACGCGGGGCGCGGGCGTGCTCGTCTCCGACACGCTCATGTTCCATCGGGGCGGCCCGGGTGCATCGGACGAGCACCTGGGGAATTTCTTCGGCCTGGCGCTTCCGCTGCTGAAGCGCGGCGTCCCGGTGGAACCGGTGCAGATCGAGAACGCGACCGAGCATGGCTTTTTGGATCGGTACAAGTTGCTGCTGCTCAGCTACGAGGGGCAAAAGCCGCCGGACCCGAAGTTTCACGAGGCGCTGGTGAAGTGGGTGAAGCGTGGCGGCGCGCTGGTGGTGGTGGACGACGACAAGGACCCGTTCAACACCGTTCGCGATTGGTGGAACGAGGGGAAATTCACCTACAAGGCGCCGCGCGAGCACCTGTTCGAAGCGCTCGGCTTGCCCGCAGACACGCGCGGGTTGCACCGGGTTGGGAACGGCGTCGTGCTATTTGAGGCCGCTTCCCCAGCCGCGATGACGTACCAGCCTGACGGGTCGGAGCGCATTCGGTCGCTGGCAAAGCAGGCGGCTGAGGCGGTGAAGCTGCCGTGGACGGAATCGGCCGCGCTCGTCGTACGTCGCGGCCCCTACCTGGTGGCGGCGGGGCTGGAAGAATCGGGCGCGGGGCTTCAGCCGGTCGTGTTGCATCGCCGGATGATCTCGCTCTTCGACCCGTCGCTTTCGGTGGTGAAGGAGTTCGCCGTTTCGCCCGGCCGGCGGGCTCTGCTGGTCGACCTCGACTCGATGCCGGTGGGACACCAGGGCGTCGTGGCGGCCGCCTGCCGAGTCCGCCAACACACGATCGCCGGCCAATTGATCATGTTCCATGCCGACGGCATCGCGCAGAGCCCTGCCGTGGTTTGCGTCGCGATTCCGGCGGCGCCGCGATCGGTCGAACTGGACGGCAAGCCTCTGGACCCGGGTCATTACGAGTATGCCGACGGCATCCTGCGATTGCGTTTCACGAATACAGCCGAAGGGGTGAGTGTTGTCATTCAAAGATGAGCGCCGCAGCAGAAATCGACGAGATAACCCCCACCCCACCCCTCTCCCCGGAGTACCGGAGGTGGGAGAGCTGCGTCCGCCGAAACTCTCACGCATGCATAACAAGACGACGGAAAAACCCTCGTAATCCCGCATCTTTCACATAACCCCCCAATCCACAGCTCGCTACAGAATTTTCCCCATATCGCTCAACGCGGAGTCAGGGCAGGGTTTATGTATAAGTTGTTGGGAGAGCACGTTTAGTTCAGGAGCCATATGACAGAGCGAGCGATTTGCGGTTGCGGCAGCCCGGACCACTGGAAGCCGGCGTCGCGCAGGGAATTCCTTTACGTCGGACTCCTCGGGGGGTTGGGACTCACCCTCGGCCAGTATTTCGGCATCCGAACGGCTAACGCCGGCGATCTAACCGCCGAGGACCTGACGCCCGCCAAAGAGGGGGCGGCCAAGTCGGTCATCCACATCTTCCTGCCCGGCGGCATGGCGGCACAGGAATCGTGGGACCCCAAACCTTACGCCCCCATCGAGTACCGCGGCCCCGCCGGCACGACCCCGACGAAGATCACCGGCGAAGTCTTCTCCGAATTCATGAAGGAGTCGGCGCAGGTCGCGGACAAGATCACCGTAATCCGTTCGTTGACCCACGGCGAAGCCGCCCACGAGCGCGGCACGCACAACATGTTCACCGGCTATCGCCCCAGCCCGGCCATCGAGTACCCCAGCTTCGGCAGCGTGGTCAGCGAGGAGTTCGGGCCTCGCAAGAACATGCCCCCCTACGTCTGCATCCCCAGCATGCCCAACCCCTATGCCGGCAGCGGGTATCTCAGCTCGGCGTATGGGCCGTTCAGTCTCGGCTCCGACCCGGCGAACGGAGGCTTCGCGGTGCGCGACCTGTCGCTGGCCGGCGGCATCGACGACCAGCGCTTCGAGCGCCGAAAGGGGCTGCTCGCGGCAGTCGATCATCACTTCCGCACGCTGGAAAAGAGCGACGCCCTCTCCGCCATGGACACGTTCTATCAGCGGGCTTATAGCCTGATCAGCTCCAAAGACGCGCGCGAGGCGTTCAACCTCAAGGCCGAGCCTGAAGCGATCAAGGAAGAGTACGGCAAGAACCAGGCCGGCATGCGGATGCTGCTGGCACGGCGGCTGGTGGAAGGGGGCGTGCGGTTCGTGTCGCTTACCTATGGCGGCTGGGACCATCACCAGAATATTCACCAGAGCTTTGCCCGGGAGATGCCGCATTTCGACAAGGCGTTTGCGGCCTTGATCCGCGACCTCGACCGCCGCCATCTGTTGGACTCGACGATGGTCATGGTATCGAGCGAATTCGGGCGGACGCCCAAGATCAATCAGAACTCCGGCCGCGATCACTGGCCCAAGGTCTTCAGCGTGGTGCTGGCCGGCGGCGGAATCAAGAGGGGGATGATTTACGGGTCCTCCGACGCCACCGCTTCCGATCCGGACCACGACCCGCTGAGCGTCGAGGACTTTGCCACGACGGTCTATCACCAGCTCGGGATCAATCCCCACAAGCGGCTGATGTCGCCCGGGAACCGTCCCATCGACATCGTGCGGGGGGGAAAGTTGGTAAACGAGTTAATTGCTTGAAAGTGAAATGCGTTGCAAATTGCAAAATGCCAATTGCAAAATGCAAATTGAGGGAGGCACCCGGGCCTTGCATCGAATTTGCAATTTGCAATTGTCATTTTGCAATTTGCAATGCCTTCTGACCAGAATGAATCCCCTCTCCCGAATCATTACCGCTTCGATCCTGATCATGGGAACGTCGCGCGCGGCGTCCGCGGCCTCTCCCGAGCTGAGCGTCGTCCTCCCGCGCGGCGCCCAGCGCGGCACCGAAGCGGACATTTCGATCAACGGCCAGCGCCTGTCCGACGCAAAAGAGATCCTGTTCTACCAACCCGGCATCACCGTCACGAAGCTCGAGTCGCCCTCGCCCAATCAGGCTAAAGCTCACATCCAGATCGACAAAGATGCGAAGATCGGCCAGTACCTGCTCCGCGTCCGCACCGCGACCGGTCTGTCGGAACTGAGGACCTTCTACGTCACGCCTTTTCCGGTAGTCGAGGAGAAGGAGCCGAACAATGACATGGCCCACGCCCAGCCGATCGCGCTGAACACGACCGTTACTGGAGTCATCGAGAACGAAGACGTGGACATGTTCGCCATCGAGGCGAAGAAGGGGCAGCGGCTCACCGCCGAGGTGCACGGCATGCGCCTGGGGGACGCCATGTTCGACCCGTACGTGGCGATCCTCGATTCCAACCGGTTCGCCATCGCCGAGTCGGATGACACGGCCCTGGCCCGGCAGGACCCGATCGCCTCGGCCATTGCCGCCGCCGACGGCAAATATTTCGTCCAGGTCCGCGATACCAGCTACGGCGGCGGCGGGAACTTCCACTACCTCCTGCACGTCGGAACCTATCCACGCCCCACCATCGTGTATCCGCTGGGAGGAAAGGCGGGCGAGGAACTGTCGCTCAGGTTCATCGGTGACGTGTCCGGCGAATTCACCAAGACGATCAAACTGCCCGGCGAGCCGAGCGACGAGATCGAATTGTTCGCCGAGCAGAATGGACTGGTCCCCCCGTCGCCCAACTTCCTGCGGGTATCGCCGTTCCCCAACGTTCTGGAGCAGGACGGCGGCAATGACCTGGCCCATGCCACGCCGGTAAATCAAGACCTGCCCGTGGCGCTCAACGGCATCATCTCCAAGCCGAACGAAACCGACTATTTCAAGTTCAAGGCGAGGAAAGAGCAGGCGATCGAGGTGCGGGTGCTGGCGCGTGCGCTGCGGTCGCCGCTGGATTCGGTGATTGCGATCCACGACGCCAAAGGCAACCAACTCGCCGCCAATGACGACTCCGGCGGGCCTGACAGCTACCTGCGGTTCACCGCGCCCGTCGACGGCGAGTATGTTGTCGGCATCTTCGACCAACTCCATCACGGCGGGCCTGAGTACGTCTATCGCATCGAACTCACCCCGGTCGTACCGAAGTTGACGCTTCAAATTCCACAGTATGCCGTCAACTCGCAGGAGCGCAACTGGGTGGTCGTGCCGCGGGGCAACAAGTTCGCCACATTGATCCGGGCAACGCGCAGCGATTTCGGCGGCGAGCTGAAGCTCTCATGCCCCGATCTTCCGGACGGCGTCACGATGCGATGTGATAACATGGCACCCAATCTCGACGTGGTGCCCGTCGTGTTTGAGGCGAAGGACGATGCACCGATCGCCGGGAAATTGTGCGAGCTGACTGCCGAAGTCCCCGACGGAAAAGTGAATGTCAAGGGCGAGTACAACCAGCCGGTCGAGCTGGTGATCGGTCCCAACAACCAGGAAATGTACGGCGTCCATCTCCGAAAGCTGTCGGTGGCGGTGGCGGAGGAGGCGCCGTTCAAGCTTCAGATCGTGCAGCCCAAGGTGCCGATCGTTCAGGGCGGGGAAATGAAGCTCAAGGTCGTTGCCGAGCGGAGCGGAGCTTTCAAGGGTCCGATCAGCGTGCGGATGCTGTTCAACCCGCCGGGCATCGGCTCGGCGCCCGCGGTGGACATTCCCGCTGACAAGACCGAAATCGAGTACCCGGTCAGCGCCAGCGAAGACGCGCAGGTTCGAAAGTGGAAGATTTGCGTACTGGGAGTGGCGGACGTGAACGGCCCGACGTGGGTGTCGTCGGACCTGGCCGACTTGGAAGTAGCTGAGCCATTCCTGCGGATGAAGCTGGAGATGGCGGCGGCCGAGCAGGGCAAGCCATGCTCGGTGCTGGCCCAGATCGAGCAGAAGACGAAGTTCGACGGGCCGGCGGAGGTGAAGCTGCTCGGACTGCCGCCGAACGCGACGGCCGCCGAGATGAAGATCGCGTCGAGCGATCAGCAGGTGGTGTTCAACGTGAACACGACGCCGCAGACGCCGGTCGGGCAGCACGGCACGCTGTTTTGCCAGGTGATCGTGACCAGGGATGGCGAGCCGATCGTGCACAACCTGGGCCGCAGCGGCACGCTTCGGGTAGACGCACCGCCGCAACCCAAAAAGGGTGAGCCTCCAAAGCCAGTTGTTGCCCAGGCGCCGGCGCAACCAGCGGCCAAGCCGCTGTCGAGGTTGGAGAAACTGCGGCTCGAGGCGCAGGAGACGGCAAAGTAAATGTCGTTGTGGCACGGGCGGCTCGCCCGTGCGAACGCCGTGACCGGAGCGAAACGCATGAACGGGGAAGTACCTAAGACTCAAACGCCGTCTGCACGGGCGGGACGCCCGTGCCACGGGATGGTCGCCGCCCTGACTGTGGCGTTACTCGGCGGGTGCGTCGCGCCGGTAATGGGCGACGAGCCGGCGGCGAAATTCGAGGTCTTCCCGACGGAAATCCATCTCAACACCGCTCGCGGCGAGCAATCGGTTGTCTGCCGCGTCGTCCAGCCGGATGGGGTCACGCGCGACGTCACGAACGAGGTGCAGTGGATCGCGCCGGACTCGCAGATCATCAAGATGGACGGCAACGTTGTTCATCCGCTCGCCGACGGCGCGGGGGAGCTGAAGGTGAAGTATGGGGACCAGGTCGTGCCGGTCCAGGTGTCCGTGAAGGAAGCGAAAACCGACCGGCCGATCAGCTTCAAGCTGGACGTGATGCCGGTCTTCATGCGGGCCGGCTGCAACGCCGGGTCGTGCCACGGCTCGGCTCGCGGAAAAGACGGGTTTCACCTGTCCCTTTTCGGATATGACCCCGACGGCGACTACGAGCGACTGACTCGCGAGATCAGCACGCGGCGGATCAATCTGGCAATCCCCGAAGAAAGCCTGATGATCCAGAAGGGCCTGGGCGCGGTCCCGCATACGGGCGGCACTCGGTTCAAACAGGGCGATGCGCTGTACGAAACGCTGATGCGCTGGCTCCAGAACGGCGCGCCCGAAGATCCCCCCGCCGTGGCCCGTACCGATTCACTGGAGATCCTGCCCAGGCAGATCGTGCTCGAGGGCGAAGGCGCCCGTCAGCAGGTGACCGTGCGGGCGCACTACTCCGACGGCGCCGAGCGGGACGTCACGCACCTGGCACTGTTCCTGAGTAACAACGAGAACTCCGCCGCCATCTCCCCCGACGGGCTGATTACCGCGTCCAAGCGCGGCGAGGCGTTCGTCATGGCGCGCTTCGCGACGTTCACGGTCGGATCGCAGGTGATCGTCATCCCCAGGGGAATCAAGTACGACTTCCCCGACCTTCCCGAATACAACTACGTCGATCAACTGGTGGACGCGAAGCTCAAGAAGCTTCGGATCGTCCCGTCGCCGCTCTGCTCGGACGAGGTTTTCCTCCGTCGCGCCTTCATCGACATCATCGGCCAACTTCCCAGCCGCGAAGAGTACGACCGCTTCATGTCCGCCACCGACGCGGACAAGCGCCAGAAGCTCGTCGACGATCTGCTGGGCCGCAAAGAGTTCGTTGAGATGTGGGTCATGAAGTTCGCGGAGCTGCTGAAGATTCGCTCCAACAACGACGTCAGTTACAAGTCCGCCCTGCTTTACTACAACTGGCTGGAGGACAAGCTTTCGCACAACGTGCCGATGGACCAGATCGTGCAGGAGCTGCTGGACTGCGACGGCGGCACGTTCAAGAACCCCGCCACCAACTACTACGAAGTCGAGCGCGATCCGGAGAAGCTGGCGGAGGACACCGCCCAGGTGTTCATGGGGATGCAAATCAAGTGCGCCCAGTGCCACAACCACCCGTTCGACCGCTGGACGATGGGGGACTATTACGGATTCGCGGCGTTCTTCGCCCAGATCGGCCGCAAGCAGGCCGAGGACCCGCGGGAGAGGATCGTCTTCAACAGCGGCGGTGGCGAGGTGACCAACACCGTCAGCCACAAAGTCGCCCGGCCCAAGTTCCTGGGCGGCGATGAGGCCGACGTGAGCGGCAAGGACCGCCGCCAGGTCCTGGCCAAGTGGCTGGCCTCTCCCAGCAATCCGTATTTCGCCAGGAACCTGGGCAACGTTGTCTGGGCGCACTTTTTCGGCAAAGGGATCGTCGACCCGGTCGACGACGTGCGGATCAGCAATCCGCCGGCCAACCCTGAGCTACTCGACACACTCGGGCAGAAATTCCAGGAGTACCATTACGATTTCAAGCACCTCGTCCGCGACATCTGCACGAGCCGCGCATATCAGACCGCCGCCGAGACCAATGAAACCAACGAAGCGGACGGCCGCAACTTCTCCCACTCAATGATCCGGCGGATGCGCGCCGAGGTGCTCCTCGATCTCCTGGGCGAGGTGACGGAAGTGAAGGAGAAGTTCCGCGGCTTGCCTCTGGGCGCGCGGGCGGTGGAGATCGCCGACGGCAACACCACCGACTATTTCCTCCGCACTTTCGGCCGGGCCAGCCGCGAGACCGTCTGCTCGTGCGAGGTCAAGATGGACCCCAACCTGTCACAGGCGCTGCACCTGCTGAACGGCAACACGGTCCACCACAAGCTGGAACAGAGCCCGGTGATCGCGACGCTGCTGAAGGAGAAGAAATCACCCGACGAAATCGTAGAGGACCTGTATATCCGCTGCTTCGGTCGCAAGCCGACGCCCCAGGAGGTGTCGGCCATCGATGCCGCCCTGCCGAAGGAGGATGACAAGGACAAAGCCGCCGAAACCAAGAAGGCGCTGGACGACGTCTTCTGGGCGCTGCTGAATTCCGAGGAGTTCATGTTCAATCACTGAGGGCGGCGGGCGCGAATGTGGCACAGCCGCCCTCGGCTGTGTGTTTTGTGGCACAGCCGCCCTCGGCTGTGTTCGAGCGAAAGTCGAAATCAACCGGTGGACTTCCGCCTTCGGCGGAACACAGCCGAGGGCGGCTGTGCCACATGGCGGAACAGAGGAAAGGTCTCGACACCGCAAATTGCATGAGATCCCGAACGATTTCCATCCTCGCCACTCCCGCGGTCGTCCTCCTGCTGGCGAGCGGCCTTCGGGCCGCCGACAAGGTCACGTTTGACGACCAATTGATGCCGCTGTTGCGGAACGAGTGCGTCTCGTGCCACAACCCCGACAAGAAGAAGGCCGGCCTCGACGTCAGCACCTACCAGGCGTTGCTTGCCGGGAGCGACGGAGGTCCGGTCGTGAACGTGGGCGACCCTGACAACAGCTCCCTCTATCAGGTCGTCGCCCACGTCAAAGACCCCTACATGCCCAAGGGGAAGGGGAAGCTCGCCGACAAGGACATCGACATCATCAAGAAGTGGATCTCCGGCGGCGCACTGGAGAACGTGAGCGGCAAGCCCGCGTCCGTCAAGAATAAACCGAAGCTGAACCTGTCGGTGGCGGCTGACGTCCGCAAACCCCGTGGCCCTGTCGTGATGCCCAGGGACCTGGTGCTCGAACCGGTCACCCACACGCGACGGCCCGGCGCGCTGCTGTGCCTGGCGTCCAGCCCGTGGGCGCCGCTGGTTGCGGTCGGCGGGCAACACCAGGTGCTGCTCTACAATACCCAGACGCTCGAGTTGGTTGGCGTGCTTCCCTTCCCCGAGGGCGAGCCGTACGTCGCGAAATTCAGCCGCAATGGGAGCATGCTGCTGGTTGGGGGCGGCATCGCCGCCAAGAGCGGGCACGTCGTCCTCTTCGACGTGGCCAGCGGCCGGCGCATCACTCAGGTCGGCGACGAGTTCGACGCGGTCATCGCCGCTGACATTACGCCCGATCAGTCGATGCTCGCCCTGGGCGGACCCGGCAAGACCGTCAAGATCTATTCCACCGCCGACGGCCAACTCATTAAAGCCATCAAGAAGCACACCGACTGGGTGACCGCCATCGCTTACAGCCCCGACGGCGTGCTGCTCGCCAGTGGCGACCGCCAGGGCGGGCTATGGGTTTGGGAGGCCAAGAGCGGCAACGAGTTCTACGGCCTGTCCGGTCACAAGGCCGCCATCACCGACGTCTGCTTCCGCGACGATTCCAACGTTCTGGCTTCGGCCAGCGAGGACGGCACCGTCAAGGCCTGGGAGATGCAGGGCGGCAAGGAGATCAAGAGCTGGAATGCGCACGGCGGCGGGGTGCTGAGCATCAACTTCACCCACGACGGGCGCATCGTCACCTGCGGACGCGACAAGGTCGTGCGCGCCTGGAAGCCCGACGGTGGCGGACTGTTCACGACCCCGCCGTTCAACGACATCGCTCTCCACGCCGCTTTCGATGGCGCGGGCGAGCGGATCGTCGCCGGCGACTGGACAGGCGCGATCAGGGTATTTGATGCCTGCAATGCCAAGCCGGTTGGCGAGCTGACGGCCGACCCGCCGAGCCTCTCCGAGCGGCTTGATCTCGCCA
>Ga0073928_10010797_pt1 | contig 10763 bp, 14 predicted proteins | sample PaiPotPPA55metaG_FD_76969 | JGI IMG/M metagenome (GOLD analysis project Ga0073928, IMG submission 76969) | Iron sulfur acid spring bacterial and archeal communities from Banff, Canada, to study Microbial Dark Matter (Phase II) - Paint Pots PPA... ...
CAACTTCAACCTGCTGCCGTCTGTCATGACCGGCCTCTTGAACGGCCATGCGCAGTCGGTTAACGGAACCACTCAGTCGACTCAAGGGTCGCTTCGGGTCGGCAACGGCACGGGGGTCTACTCGCTCGGTTCGCCACGGCAACTCGAATTCGGCTTACGCTTGACGTTCTAAACCGCCACTGAGTTCGGAAGCCCGGCCACCCGTCCTCGGGACGGGTGGCCTTTTTCTGCGTAGCTGCCCCTTGCTTAACTTGTCTCAAGAGATATCAGGTCTTGAGATGGATTCCGCAGAAGGACGGCATGAGTTTATAAGGACTAGCGCGACGCCATAGCGGAGGCACTGGGCGAAGGGCGGAAGCGCAGGGTAGCGCGGAGTGATATAAACGCAACTGAAACGGGCGACGTTCCTGGTCGCGGCGTGGGAGGGCCGCGTAGTATTGCCGCTGGAACGCAGACTCCGAGCGCTCAAGCCTTCCGTGTCGGGAATGGAGCGGCGTACTTCGGTATGGGTTCACCTCGAGCCGGAACGCAAAGCTCTCAGCGAGTGCCTGAGCGTGCTGCACAAGAAGCTGAGAATCGACTAGCCAAAAGGACGTAGGTCGGCGGGCGGGTTGCGGCCACTGTGCGTACCCCTTCATTTCTTCAAGCTGTGCGCGGGCCGTATCCGCGGGCAGCAATCGGTTGGTACGGCGTCGCTATTGGCTTAATGGAATCGGCGCGGGCTTGACCAGGTTTTATCGCATCAGCGCGAGTTTGAGTCTTGGCGACGGAGCCGTGACATTTCTTATGTTTCTTCAAACCTTCGCGATCAGATTTCGCTTAAACGCCGCAGTGATAATCCAACTCAGTATCGGCCACCGAAATGGGACCGCTCGACCGATCGCTGGGCGAGTTTTTCGCGGAGCCAGCGCACACAGCTCCACTCAGCACAGAGGCAGCGCAAGATAGATGGGGAAACGGCAATGAAAGTTCTGGTAATCGGAGGAACAGGTTTCATTGGCTCCGTCGTGACGCGCCGGCTGTTCGAGAACGGACATTCGGTTGCAGTGTTTCACAGGGGCACCACCAACGCGGAACTGCCAAAAGGGGTTCATGAATTTCTGCGAGTTGAGTCCAAGCTACCGATCACAGCGTATCCAGCCGAACTATTGCACTATGAACCCGATGTCGTAATCCATACGATGGCCATGGGATGTGATGACTCAAAAGCTGCTGTCCAATTCTTCGAGGGCAATACCGATCGGATGGTGGTCCTCAGCAGCGGCGACGTTTATGCGGCATACGGCCGATTCATCGGAATTGAATCAGGGCCTCCGCATTACTCTCTGCTGACGGAGGAAACGCAACTCCGGACAGCGATGTACCCGTATCGCGCACAAGCGCCTTCGGAAGACGCCCTCCAATATTGGTATGACAAACTTCTTGCTGAGAGGATATTCAATGCCTCGGGCGGATTACCAGCCACGATTCTTCGTTTGCCGAAGGTGTATGGCAGACACCAGAACTCGAATTTAGCGACGGTGTTTGGGTTTCGCGATCATCCTGATTGGCGGTGGACTCATGGACACGTCGGCAATGTCGCTGCCGCAATTGTTCTGGCTGCCTCTCATCCGAATGCAGTGGGCAAAACGTATAACGTTGGTGAACTGTACACGCCGACGATTCAAGAGCGGATTGACACACTTCCCGATTCTGAAATGACCGCCCAGACGACGCCTTTCGATTTCCATCATCATTTGGCATACGACACGGGAAAAATTCGTGCAGAACTTGGGTATTCCGAGCTCGTCCCAGAGACCGAGGCGATGGCTCGGACGCTCCGAGGCGAGACCATCTCTGAGTTGGAGTAATGCGCCGCGGTGATTGGCGGCTCTGGCTCATGGCAGCATCGACATCACCGAACGGTACTACTCGCACTTTACTGGCAAGCGGCAGGCTGCGCTCGACTAGCCTAACTGCAATACACGGTGCATTGCCGTGAACAGGATTTGGTGGAAGGCTACTGCGGCACCTTATTTTCGCGCATGGAATCCACCATCTCTTTTGCTTCTCCTAAGCTGCAGCCGTAGGGTTTGCGGGCGGTATACACGGCGGTGATGGTCTGTCCGCGCGGGCGGCGAGTTCGCGGTGGGCGAATACCGGATTCACTTGGTCGGTGGCTTCATCTCGCAGAAGTGCATAGTTCGCCGAGTGGAGTCTGAACTGCCGGGCAAACTGGCTACAGCGCCCATAACCCGGGACGCCTTCGAGGTATTTGATGTCCTGAAGGGTGCTGGTCGGCATGCGGACAGTTTACCGCCGTGCTACAATTTTCGGCAATTCTCTACCTAGTTAAAACACGAGATGGCCTGGCTTCGGCTGGGCCTTTTTCTTCGATCACCGTGAGTACGGGAGACCATCAATTCACCCTGAGCTCTTCCAACCTCGGGTAAACCAGCAATACATGCCCCATGAGCTGTTCGAGCTCACGGATCTTCTCAGTCTGCAATCTTATGATTTGAGCTTGACCACGAATAGTTATCAATGCTGCCGCCAGATCATCTCGGCTAGGCTGCTTTTTAGCTTTCATCACGCCCCCGTTACTGGCTTGGATAGCCGGACGTTGGAGATCGTTGCCCAATAAAACAAAAATGTCACGAAACGTGACAGCGGGGAGAGCGCCCCTGGCCATCCCCGCCAAAGACGCCCTCCGAACAGCCTCCAGGAGAACTGCTCGCAATAAAATATACCCGGACTGAAAGTTGTAAATGGCACCAGCGCGGTGAGGTCTGGCACGCCTTGGGTAAGACCGCCTAATAAATGTTCGACAGCGGACGGAGTTGCCTCCAGGAAAACAGTAAGCTCTGGGCACCGATGCCGAACCTGGAGATTCTAAGGAGACGTATAGCGCGAGTGGCCAATCAAGTTATTCCCGGTTGCCAAGTGGTCTTTGACGGTACGCCGTTTGCTTGGGTCCGGTTCCGAATAGAGGACGGTTCGGGGAAAACCATAGTCGAACGATCCCCCGACTATCACGCCAGTGAAATCGCCGAATGGAGCGACCAGGAATTACGGGATACTTTAAGGGCTTTACTCTCAGCCAAAACAAGATAAGAGTGCTATCGAGGTGGACGGGGTGAGCGAGGAGCAAAATCGCCGTAAGCATCCACGATTCAAGACTCGAATTCCGGTTGAATTTCGATCATCTCTGTTAGGAGTGCCATGTCGAGTCCAGCCCCGCAGACTGCGGATTACGTAGTAGAGGAATCGGAGGGTCCCGAAGCCATAGTCGAGGTACTACGATCTTCGTCTGGCAATATATCCAAGAAGGCCAGTTGAGTAGCGGGCGCTCGGCAGGCACTTCTTGACGTTTCGCTCGGGGCTGAGTTGTTTTTACTAGGGCGATAGCTTTCGAAATCGGCCATTCAGAGGAGGCTGGTCGCAACACCATTGAATCCTTGGCTATGCCGGTTTATCGAGGAGCTGTTCTTTGACCCGATCCAACTTTTCTTCTGGCAACACTCCCACTTGCACGACCTCCGTACTCGTTTCGTACGGGCGATTGTTAATAATCCGATTGGCACTCCCTTTACCGATTCCCTCGACGCTCATTAGTTCGTGTTTGCTCGCAGTGTTCAACACCTCGGCTACCGCTTCATCATCTACGATTTGTTCCGTAGGGTACCCTTCTTGCCCGTATCCGAACCGCTTGAATACATTGCGCGCACGCTCAGCAATGTTTCCTCGGGTTTTTGCCCCCTCTTGTGGAGCGAACAATAAGGCTAATCGTGCCTACCCCCAATCCCGCTAAAAACGCTTTCATAAATCTCCTCATAGCAACGACGATTTGACTGCTCTCGTTTTAATAGTCGAGCAGAACGCTGAGTGGATCAGTACGGTGAATCTCCCACGTACAATCCAACAAAACCCGGCAGACTGGACCAATCTACGTAGTTTCAGTCATTTCAGCTAGACATCAGCTTGTTCCTCACTCGTTCCAGGTGGGCAACCGGATTTTCGCACTTCAATCTGACCGTTCCGAAGATGAGTTTCGAGGCATGGCTGAGGATGCACGGCGGGAGCGTCAACTACATGGCCATCACGAACGGAAAAGCGAGAACTGTGCCATGGACACTGAATAATTTCTCCGTTCAGGTTGCCTTCGGATAGCGGACCGCCCAAATGGGAGCAAGTTTCTGCCAGCGCAAATACCTCGTTGCCCGGGCGAACCAGCAGGACAGGAGTTCCGTTATGTTCGGCGCGCACAGGCCTCCCCTCGGGTAAATCCGCTTCCGACAGCACCGATGAGAACTCTTCCGGTAACTTCTCGGAATCACTGTGATCGACCCCGATTTTCGCCTGGTAAACCAAATGGCCACCGAGCTTCGCGGCAGCGACAGATACCGCATAACCTAAAGCAGCCAAACTTCTCCCCGTGGCACGAGCATTTCGCCGCCTCGCCACAAGCGAAGCCCCAAATAATAGTGCGCTGCCGATGTTGAGCAATCCATGCACAAAACCGATCCGCCGTGCAGGCGGGTCTATATCCTGCCAATCGGTAAGGCCGCTCGCAGCCGCACCGACCGCACCAACCAGCCCCAGAGCGATTGCCGTATCAGCGGCAACGCTGTAATGACGATCTGTGCTCATCGAATCCAGCGCATCAAACAAGATTGCGGCTGTCCATGCCCCGATGGGGATATCGGTGAGAATTACATGCAGCGGCTCTCCGAGCCACGTGCCATGGAGAAAGTTCTTGACGTAACGTCCGCCATTGAACTCGAAGGCCTTGCGTATGAGATTTTGAACACCTTCCTCAGCTGGCTCCATCCAATGCTGGCGTTCGATATTGCCTATAATTCCGTGATTTCCCATCGTGTCACCATCTTCACAATTCATCTCAGCTTTGGCTTCGATGCAAAGGTTAGTGGGCAGGATGTCGGGATTTACACCCTTAAATCGTTCAGCCAGGTTGCCAGGCTGCTAACCATCATCATTCGCTGGTCGCCACATACGAAGCTTTCTCTTCTCTACATATTCGATTTTTCTTGTTGATCCGCCGAGCAGCGTCCATTCCGAAAAACCCATGTTGTTGATAGCAATCCAGAGCACAGAGAGAAAACTTGCGTAGACTATCGACAAATATTTACGAGTCGAACTCCACGGACCTTCTGAACTCGTATCCGTGTACTTGACGACCCGATAAAGATTGGTGTTTTCTTACCACAAGAAGAAATTATCCAATGCGTACTAGCTTCAAAGTTCGGGTGGTGTGCGGTTCCGTCCACTGAGCAAAATCGCCGTAAGCATCCGCGATTCAAGACTCGGGTCCCGGTTGAATTTAATCCCGATGGCAGGAGAGCCCTTACGAGTGCGACGGCCGACCTGAGCATCGGAGGCTGCTACTTAAGAATAATGTTCACGTTTCCAATAGGGACGGTACTAAATGTAAATTTGCAAATTGGCCGTCAGGTTCGGACGAAAGCGGTTGTGGTTACCGAAAACATTAAGCTGGGGAACGGACTGAAGTTTATCGAAATGCCCCCTGACGATAAAGAAACACTGCGAAATTATTTGGATTCTGCTGTCGATGAAAACAATAATTAAGTCAGCGGCTTGATGCTTCTGCGGTTCGTTCACTTCTCAGGCGATTTGGTAATATTTTGCGTCATAGAATTCCGCATCGCCGCAGGAATTCGCATGCTGCCCTCTAGATACTCCATCGATTACGAAGCTCTGCTGTCTGATGCAAAAGGGTACGGCTCTGCAAATATTTCGCTAGTTCTAATGGAACGCCTGCATCAGTATGGCGCGATCGGTATGTGAGCACGATCTCGCACGAATCGAACTCCTTCGGTTTCGGCATCGCACTTTCGACTACATCTGCGACATTTACTCCCAACTCGAAGTGGCGGGCTCCATGCCTTTTGACCAGACTATCGTGGATCGGGTGATCGGCGTGTTAGGCACATCATCCAGGGAACGGCAAAATCGTGATGCAAAACGCATCAGGGTTGAGTCAACCGAAGAACTGGAAGGAACATTGCGGGATGACGGACATTTCATGGCGCATCGTGGATACTCTGTTCCGGGAGGCGTTGGCCTGGATATTTGCCGGGGATCAAACGGCGTTTTCGGATGGGAAGCGGGGATGCCGGGAAGGAAACTCCTCGACCTTACAATCGTGCGCGTTGAATTTATCCCAAAGGTATTGTTCCGCACCTATCGGATCATCAATGAAGCCATGGACCGCGAAAAACTTCACCTTGCATTTCTGGCACATGGCTAGAGTCGGCGTTCGCTGCTGGTACTTGAGCACGATGAAATCATCTTCCATGCTGGCTTCCTTGACGAAAACACGTTAACACAAAAGGCGTTAGAGAAAATCAGGCGTTTACGGTATTTAGGCGACGCAGCCGGAGGCTTAATTAGGTCAGTCTGCTTTATTGATTATGCGAGTTCGTCCGGTGACCGCAGTCTCTGCTGCAAAAGGGAGAGGGTTCTCCCTCTCCCCGAAAAAATTTTCCACCAAAACTCACGGCGTTACCGTGAAGATTCCTGAACTGGTTGCTGTACCTGCCGGAGTGGTGATAGTGATTTTTCCGGTTACCGCACCAGCAGGCACGGTGGCAGTCACCTGAGTGTCAGAATTCACTTTAAAGTTGGTGGCCGGCACGCCTCCAAAAGTAACTTTCGTGGCCCCCGTGAAAGTGCCTCCGGTAATGAGCACTTGAGTTCCAACCTTGCCGCTGGTCGGGTTGAATGACTTGATGAATGGAGTGACGACAAAAATGTGATTGCTGGTCAACGTGCCACTGGATGTTTTTACCGTGACCAAGCCCTTCGAGGCACCACTCGGAACCGTGGCACTCAGGTTGGTGTCGGATAAAACTTTGAACCTCGCTGCTTTTCCGTTGAACGAAACTCCAGTTGTCCCATTCAACCCTTGACCGAGGATTGGAACGGAATCACCAACTTTGCCGGAAGTAGGTCGTGGGACGCCGAAAGAATGACCAACCCCGAAAAGTACAAGTCCAAAAAGACCATACAACACGAAGTTCGTGGCAAGCACAATCCCGAGAAGAAATGCCGTGTCCCCGAATGTAGTAGGCTCCGCTAACCCGAGGACCGACGCCGGAGCTAGAGTCACCATGACGTAGGGGTTGAAGATGACGTTTGTACGCAGCGACGGCACGCTACCCAGAGCGTAAACGGCCACCGCTGCGAATGCACCAACGCAGCCGCAGAGCAGGAACCACCTGAGAAGACGATTCATGAATTTACTAAAATCCCCGGTCAATAAGTTCAATGGCGATTTATCGCCAACCGTCCCTTCCGCCATGGACGGTCAAGACGAAACAGCGTCAGCGGAGGGAGCCTGTGAAAATCTAGCAACGTTGATCTTCCTCCGCAGACTAACCCAGGGCGTGCAACGACCACCTAAAGAATGTTCACCGCTCTTGCAGCGAGTAGTGCAATCACTGCCAGTGAAATCGTCGCCTGTATCATCATAAGAATTTTAGCCCAGCGGGAGAGCGCAGCCGTATCTGCGGGCGACAATGCAGTGCTGGTATTGAAGGCCAAGAACAAGTAATCCACAAAATTGGGCGCCCAGGCCGGGTCGGAGCCAGCCCTAACCATCTGGGGAAACAGGAATGCTCCGGCCCTATGCCCAGAGATCTTTCGGCGCTCATGCGGGCCGCCGGCGTCAAGCCGCCAGTACCACAGAGCAAATATAAGGATGTTTGTGACCCAGAGCGCAACCGCAGACCGGAGAAGAATCTTTGGCTCTATTTCATGCTTGGGAATGACCGCAACAAGCAGCCCCAGAGACCACATCATCGCTATGGTCAAAATCCCAGTGCCTAGATACCCAAGCATCTTGTCGGCGGTGTGATATCCGGCCCGATGTGAAATGAGTGTGGGGATCACTACCGCGACCATGACTGCCAGCAGTAGCCAACGCGGGCCCACGGAAAGATTGCTGGGCAGCGCAGCATAGATAAGTGCGGCGGCCAGCGTGGCCACGAGAACGAGCCACCGGGGTTCATCCGTATTCTTGTTCGTTTTGGAGTTGTTCGACACCGCCAAAGCATAGTGTAGGCCAAGCCCCGCAGGATTGTGCAGGAAGCTGGATCGTGGGAAAAGACTGCCGAGGCCGATCATCGGAGCACGGAGATTTTGCCCCAGAACCGGGTCAACGAGTGAAATGGCGATATTACGCCAGCTACGATTGCCGTGTGGGATTCATGTTGTTGGGAACAGCTTCTGCACAGCCTCTAGCTGCGTGGACGCGGCGTTACCCGCACGGGGCACTGGTGTTCGACGCACTCGGAAATCTGTACGGCATGACTCAGGCGGGAGGGTCTTCGGGTTCAGAATGCGGCGGCAGCGGATGCGGCACAGTTTTCGAGCTGACTCCCGACGGGGATGGCACGCGGACCGAAACCGTGCTAGACAGCTTCAGTGACAATGGGAAGGACGGAGCGGAGCCTCTCGCAGGCATAACCTCCGATGCGGCCGGAAACTTATATGGAAAGACGTACTCCGGCGGTGCCCATGGAGGCGGCATCGTCTTCGAGCTGACGCCCGCCGAAAATGGGACTTGGACCGAAACTGTGCTGCACAACTTTTGCTCCTCCCACCACTGCGCGGATGGATGGCGGGGGTTATTTTCGACAAGAAAGAAAATTTGTACGGCACGACAACGGCCGGAGGCAACTCCTCCCACAACTGCGGGAACCAAGGCTGCGGGGTGGTGTTCCAGTTGAAGCCCGCCACGGGCGGCAAGTGGAAGGAGACAGTGCTGCACGACTTCACCAACCGTGAGGGGAGCAAGGCTGGGCTTATCCTCGATAACGACGGGAATTTATACGGTACAACCCCCGGCACGGTTTTCGAGTTGGACAAAGAGAACGGTTGGACGGAAACGGTGCTGCACACGTTTACCAAGCGTGACGATGGCTCCGCACCCAGCGGCAGTCTGGTCCTTGATCGCTCCGGAGATCTGTACGGTACGACATTCGACGGCGGTGCCCACCATACATGTCCCGACGGCTCCGGTTGCGGGACCGCGTTCCGCCTGGCGGAGAGTGTTCGGCTGTAACGTGAACGGCTAGATCTGTAGGCGGTGCAAGTGGCAGTCGGCAAAGTAGGCTACCTAATTTCAGGCTGCGTCAAAAAGATTGTATGTAGAGACCAGGTTGTAATTGACCTCGTGCAGCTCTTAATGGGCTGGGCCTTGCAAGCCAAAGAGAATTGTCTATAACTGAACAATCCGCGCTTCGATATTCCGAACGCGTGACCAAACATAAGGTCAAAGAGAACAATGATGACCATTGATCCCAGGCGACGATGCATAATATGCAACGGCTCGAGGCCGAACTAAGACCAGCCGAGTGGATGAGAAACATCAGAACAATGCGCCTTCATCAAGTTATGCGGCATCGCGTTCGAGACTACGCCCGTTGAAGAAATACGTGGCCCACATGACTCGCGAGGTAGAATCAAAGACCCAGAAACGTTCGCATCCGGCTCATTTCAGCATCAAGTTCACGCTTGAAAGCGGGATCAGATGGCGTCGATTCAATGTATCCGAGTTCTGAATGTAGCTCACCGTTTTTTACAGCTAAATTCCCCCAACCGATCACGCGATCTCGCCAAAGTAGCGGTAGAGAATAGTAGCCGCGTATACGTTTCGCGGGCGGCGTGTAGGCTTCCAAGCGGTAGACCCATCCCCACAGTAACTCGAAGCGGGTGCGGTCCCAGACCACCGGATCGAACGGGGTAAGCAAGCGGACCGAATCTTCTGAGATGTTGCCCGCAGCGTCCACTTCGGCCGGCCAATACCAATCGATGCCCTCGACGTGCGCATGCAAGAGCCGTTGTTTGGCTCGCTGGATAGCAGCAGTCACTTCGTTCTGCCATTGCGGGGTGGCATAGCGCAGGCGCCGAAGCAGAAATGGAAGGCTTCTCGCGGGCAATGGCGCATAGATGCGGATCGCGATGTCAGCCAGGGTATCGAGATGTGTTTGGCAGATATTTGGATCGGCTAGCCTCGGCTCGTGCTGATGCGCGGCGTAAATGCGAACTCCGCCATCGCGGCGCACAATACGCAGCAGACCCTGGTAGTGCATGGCGTCGAGCAGTCTCGTGGTCGCGTTCGATGAGCCGCCCCAATAATTCTTCACCTTGCCATGGGAGAAATGCTCATCGACTTCCCGCGGGTGTACGGCGCCGCGTTCGCGAACAAAGTCGAGCAAAAGCTGCGCGCGTTTTCTGCGCGCGGCGGGCCAAGGGGACTGTCCTTGGCCTACACAGTTGTCCGAGCGCGGATGCATCAGCGCCTGCAAGGATCGGGTTACGAAGCCATAGTTGACGAAAAAGTCTTCCTCGATGCCGAGTTTCGTGTAGTTGCGCTCAAGATCGCCGGCGCGGTAATTCTTCACACGATGGCGCAGGATCAGGTCTTGCGCGCGGGCTGGAGCGCGGATCGGATCAGCCTGCACAAAGCCAAATCTGTGCAGCGCGCGCTTCAGCGTGGTGGGTGCGAACAGACTTTGGTTGACCGCGAAACGGCGAAGGTAATCGAGATTCATCGGACAAGGTTCGTTTTTCAGCCGTGATCAAAAGATGAAGCCACGTTATACCATGGGGTGTGAACCTTCCAGTAAATCCGCCGATCCTGCCGATGCTGGCGAAACGAGTAGACGAATTGCCCGCCGAGGGCGATTGGATTTTCGAGCCCAAGTGGGATGGTTTTCGCGCGCTGATGTTTCGCGATG
>Ga0073928_10010799_pt1 | contig 10763 bp, 10 predicted proteins | sample PaiPotPPA55metaG_FD_76969 | JGI IMG/M metagenome (GOLD analysis project Ga0073928, IMG submission 76969) | Iron sulfur acid spring bacterial and archeal communities from Banff, Canada, to study Microbial Dark Matter (Phase II) - Paint Pots PPA... ...
CTTCGGCTGGCGCTTCCTGGAACCGATCGGCGTGGTCGAATCCTACGCCCGGGACGTCGGCGAGCGGGACCTGCTCGTCGTGCTCTCGCATCTCGGCCTGGCGCGCGACCGCGAGCTGGCTCGCCGCGTTCCGCGCATCGACGTCGTGCTGGGCGGTCACAGCCACGATACCCTTGCGGCCCCGGAGTGCGTGGGCGGCGTTCCAATCGTGCACGCCGGGCCCTACGGGCGCTTCGTGTCGCGCAGCGAGTTCGCGTTCGAACCGCAGCGCGACCGCTTCGCGCTGACTGACTTCGCACTCGTTCCGCTACTGCAGGCGTCGTGATGCGAGTGCTGTTCGTGACCAACGGTCACGGCGAGGCGGCGATCGCGGAGCGCATTGCGGTCGAGCTGGAGCGCATCGTGCCCGGCGCGCAACTCGACCACCTCGCCCTCGTCGGCGACACGCCGTCGCGGCACCTGCGCGACGTCGGTCCGCGCGCGAGCATGCCGAGCGGCGGCCTGATCGCGATGTTCAATCTGCGCAATATTGCGCGCGACCTGCGCGCTGGGCTGCTGGGTGCCACGCTCGCGCAGCGGCGCTTTCTACGCGATGCACGCGGCCGGTACGAAGTCGTGGTCGCGGTGGGCGACGCCTACGCCCTAGCGATGGCGCTCTCGGCGGGCAAGCCGGCGGTGTTCGTGGGCACCGCGAAGAGCGTGGCGGTGGCGCCGTACGGCCGCTTCGAGAAGCGCATCCTGGCGCGCGCGGCGGCGTGCTTCGTGCGCGACGAGGCCACCGCGCGCAGCCTGCACGGCGCCGTACCGCGCGCAGAAGCGGCAAACGCGATCGTCGATCTCTTCGCGACCGCAGACGATCCCGCGGCGCAGCGCGCGGTGGAGGGATTCGCGCCTGCGCTCGCGTTGTTTCCGGGAAGCCGTGAGAACGCATACGACGATGCGGCGTTTTTACTCGACGTGACGCGCCGGTTGACGAGATTCTCGCCGACGGTCGGTGCCGTGCTCTCGGTGGCGCGCGGGCTCGACGCCGAACGCTTTGGCGCGGACGCCGCTGCGCGAGGTTGGCAGGTGCACGCGAAGCAGGATGCATCGATCCCCTTCACGCTCGGTTCCGGCGGCCGCGACGTCGTGCGCGCGTGGCGCGGCGAGCTCGGGCCGCTCTTGAAGCGCGTCGCCCTCGTGATGGGCCAGGCCGGCACGGCGAACGAAGCCGCCGCAGCAGCCGGCGTGCCGATCGTCGCTTTCGAGCGCGACCGCGACCGCAAGGCCAGTTGGTACCGGCGGCGCCAGCGCGGCCTGCTGGGCGACGCGCTGGCCGTGTTTTCGAGGCAAGGCGACGAGCCGGTGGCGGGCGTGCGCGCCATCCTCGACGACCCCGCGCTCCGCGCGCGCATGAGCGCAGCGGGTCGCGCGCGCATGGGCGAGCCGGGCGGCGCGCTTCGCATCGCAGAGTGCATCGCCTCATTTGGAGCACGCTGCTAATGCGGCGATTCATGCCGGCGGCGCTCGCGCTGATCTATGCGATGGTGCCGCTCTTCCCCAGCTTCATCGCACTCACCAGCGTCGCGTTTCCGGGCATCACCCTGGTCCCGCGTTCGGCGGCGATCGGCGTCATGGCCATCTGCGGCGTTCTCGCGGTGTACGCGGTTGCGATGCTGTCCCGTTACCGCGTGCGCGGATCCCAGCCGCTGCTGCTTCCGCTGCTCTCCGTGTTCGGCGCTGGCGTGCTCGCCGGAATCTTCGGGTTCGATCCGGCCGCCGGGTTGCTGTTCACGTTCATCGGCGGCCTCGGCATCATATGGCACTGCTCGATCGTGCGCTTCTACGATGATCGCGGCGCCGCGACGGCGCTGCTCGCGGCGTATCTCGTCTCGGGAGCGCTCGCTGCGCTCGCGGCGATCGCGATGCTCGCGCTGCGCGCGCCCGCCGCGCAGTACGCGCTGCAGCACGGCCGCGCGACGGGCACGTTCGTGCTGCCTGGAGAGCTCGCGGGCTATTTCATCGTGCTGATTCCGATCGCGTACGCCGTGGCGCGCGTCGGGTCGTCCGCGTGGCTACGCGGAGTAGGGTGGAGCGCGGCGGCGTTCGGCGTGGTTGCGCTCGGGCTGAGCTACTCGCGCGCGGGTTGGATGGGATTCGCGGCCGCGGTCGCGTTTGTCGTCGCCACACGGACGCGGCACGGCGCTCGCGGAGCCGCGTTGGTCGTCGTCGCCGGCGCGATCGCGGTACTGCTGCTGTTCAACGCGCATCACGATCCGAGCGAAGACTATACGCGGCTCTCGATCTGGCAGGCGGCCACGCAGATCATCGATCGTTTCCCGCTCACCGGCGTCGGGCCGTTCAACTTTTCGCGGCTCTACGCCGTCGTGCGCGCACCCGACGCCGACGCGACCGCTTTTCACGCGCACAGCCTTTACCTCACGTTTTTCGCCGAGTTCGGCATCGTCGGCGTCGCGAGCGTCGCGTGGCTGATGTGGCGCTTTTCTACCGAGCTGCGCCGGCGGCTCGCTCACGCGCCGGCGGCGCGGGCATTCTTAGCGCTGAGCGTCACGGCGGGACTGGTCGGTGTCGCCGTGCAAGGCCTCATCGATACCGTGAGCGTGGTGATTTTCGGACTATGGATGCCGACGCTTGGTCTCGCGCTGGGCGCCGCGGGGGACGGCACCTCGCCGGACGGCGAGGGCTAGTGCGCGTCCGCGCGGCCGCGGGCGTGGCGGCGTGGCTCGTCGCGGCGGCCGGCTGCAATCCGCAGGCGCCCAAGGCGACGCCGCCTCCCCCCACGCCGAAGGCTCGGCCCCACGCTACCGCGACGCCGCTCGTGCTCGACATCCGCGGGGAGGGCGCCCTGCACCGGCCGGTCCACCTCATTCAGCAAGTCCACAACCGCGTCGACTACGATCTGCTTGCAAGCTCGTACGAGAGCAAAGGGCCGCAGGGCGACGCGCGTGCCGTCTTTTCGGACGCTCGGGTGACCTTTCGCGACCCGCACGGATCGCAGATAACGGCGAGCGCACCGCAAGCCGTCGTCGACCAGGGAGCCAAAACGGTGACGCTCCTCGACGGCGTGCACGCTCGGTCGTCTTCGGGCATGACGCTGCAATGCACCCAGCTGGTCTACGATCGGGCCAGCGGAATGCTGCACGGCAGCGGCGCCGTCGTGGTGACGGATCCGAAGGGCTTCCGGGCGTACGGTTCGAGCTTCGATTCTGACATTTCACTGACACACATGCGAATGCAATGAGCGAACATCCGGCGATCAAACTCCGCGGACTCGTCAAGCGCTACGGCGAGCGAACCGTCGTCAACGGCGTCACCGCCGAGGTCGAAACCGGCGAGGTCGTCGGTCTGCTCGGGCCCAACGGTGCCGGGAAGACGACCACGTTCTATATGGTGGTCGGGCTGGTTAAGCCCGACGGCGGCACCGTCGTGCTCACCAACGGCGGGCGCGACATCAATCTCACGGGGGCGCCGATGTACGCGCGCGCCCGCAACGGCATCGGCTACCTCGCGCAGGAGAACTCGATCTTTCGCAAGCTCTCGGTCGGTGACAACATTCGGCTGATCTGGGAACAGAACGGCGTGCCGCACGACGAACGGGAACGACGCCTGCCGGGGCTGCTCGAAGAGTTCGGCCTGCGCGCGTTCATCGACGCTCGCGGGGACAGCCTCTCGGGCGGCGAACGCCGCCGTGTCGAAATCGCGCGCGCGCTCGCGATTCAGCCGGCGTTCCTGCTGCTCGACGAGCCGTTTACCGGCATCGATCCGATTGCCGTGGCCGACATTCAGGCGATGATCCGCCAGCTGCGCGACCGCGGCCTCGGCATCCTCATCACGGACCACCAAGTGCGCGAGACGCTCGCCATCGTCGACCGCGCCTACATCCTCAACAACGGCCGCATCGAAGTTTCAGGTTCGGCACAGGAAGTGCTGGACTCGCCGATCGCGCGCCAGTTCTACCTCGGCGAGGGCTTCCGATTATAAGCGCAACGCGGCCCTCGCGATGAGATTCTCGATTCTCGACCGGTACATGCTCACGGAGCTCGCCGGTCCGTTCGTCTTCGGATTGTCGGCGTTCATGCTGATCTTCGCCGCGACGGAGATCCTCAACATCGGAAAGCTGGTGAGCAACGACCACGCGCCGCTGTGGGCGGCGCTGCTGGTCTTTGCGTGGTCGCTTCCCGGCTACGTCGTGTTGGTGATCCCGATGGCGCTGCTCCTCGGGACGCTCCTCTCCGTACAGCGGCTCTCCGGCGAGAGCGAAATCATGGCCATGAAGGCGGCCGGCGTCACGTTCGCGCGCATCGTCGCGCCGTTGTTGGCGGTCGGCGTCCTCTTGTCGTTCGTCACCCTCTACCTTCAGGAAGGGGTCGTGCCGTACGCCAACGACCAGCTCACCGAGATCGAAAACAACGTCATCAATCACGTCAGCGCGTTCAGCCGCGACCTCACCGTCTCGGCGCCGTTGCCCGGGGGCGGGCGTCAGGTGACGATCGCGACGGCCTACGAGCCGCACTCGCGAGCTCTGCTGCACGTGACGCTGATTCAGTACGATAACCACAACGATCCGCGGCAGGTCGCCTTTGCGGATCGCGCCGAGTTCACGGCCAACAAGTGGACGCTGGAGAACTCCAGCGTCTATCGCTTTAATCCGGACGGCACGACGCTGGCGGAGCCGAAAATCCCGCAACAGGAGGTCCAAATCGGGGAGAATCCGAGCGACCTCGTGAAACGAATGAGCAATGGCGATCCGGAAAACATGAGCCGCTCGGAAATCGCCGACATCGTCCACTCCGGCCAATTGACTCAGAACGAGTATCGCAAGTACGTGACGACCTATCAGGACAAGCTGGCGCGCCCGTTCGCATGCTTCGTCTTCATCTTGATCGCGATCCCGCTCGGGCTGCGTTCGATCCGCACGAGCGGCAGCACGAGCCTGGGTTTCGGGCTGTCGCTGATGATCGTGTTCGTCTACTACGTCGTCATGACGGTCTGCTCGTTCGCCGCTGAGGCGTTCCTCGCATTCGCGTCGCTCTGGGCGTGGATGCCGAACATCGTCTTCACGGCGATCGGCCTGGTTCGGCTGCGACGCGCGGCGATAGTATGAATTTCGTTGAAGTCATTCGCGGCGTCGGAAACGTCGCGCTCGTCATGGCGCTCGCCGGCATCGTGGCATACGTGGGCGACCGGGTCGGCCATCAGGTCGGGCGCAAGCGTCTCAGCCTTTTCGGCATTCGTCCGCGCTACACGTCGACTATGGTCGCGATCGCGACCGGCGTCGTCATCGCGCTCGTCGTGACGCTCGTCGCGATCTTCGCCTCGGAGCAGGTCAAGACGGCGTTCTTCAAGCTCAACTCGATCAACGCGCAGATCACGGAGCTGCAGTCGCGCCAGCGGGATCTCGAGGCGAAGGTCGACAGCGGCCGGCTCGTCTTTCCCGTCGACACCCTGATGGTGCCGTTTTATCGCATGATCGATCAGAATGCGTCCCAGGCGCAGAGGCTCGCCACGATCCGCGATTACTACTTTTTCGCCGTGAAGTACGTGAACGCGACGTACCCTCGGCTGGGTTTGCGACCCTACGCGATTCCGCCGGACGCCGAGAAGAAGCTCACGGGTCTGGCCGACGACTTGACGACTGCGGCGAAGCTGTCGCAGGCCAACGTGATGCTGACGGTGACGTCGGACCAAAACCTCTTCGAAAATGACCAGATCCACTTCGCAATCAACGTGACGCCGGACAGTCGGTACTTCCAGAAGGGCCAGGTCATCGCGCAGCTCGTGATTCCCGGCAAGAGCGGCGCCAGTATCAACATCGGACTGATTCAACTGCAGAGCTACGTCTCGATCACGGCGCGGCGTCTGCATCTCGTTCCGTTTCTGGCCGACAACGTGCAGCCGGTGCAGCTGATCCCCGCCGTCGCGCAGATGCAGCAGCAGATCTCGAAGGCCGGCACGTATCTGCTGACGGCGTACGCGGCGGAAGATTTTTATCCGCACCTCGGGGGCATCCCGATCGTGATCGTGCTCACACGGCAGCCGTGACGACCAACGCCGTGATCGGCGTCGATCCCGGCCGCATCAAGGCCGGCTATGCGCTGCTCGACGATGCGGGCGCCGTCGTCGCGGCCGGCATCGAGCCGCTCGGCCGCCTTGACGGTTGTCTGCGCGAGCTGCTGTCGCGGCGCCCCGTCAGGGCAATTGCCCTGGGCGACGCGACCAACGCCGGCCCGGTCCGCAAGGTCCTCGAAGGTCTCGGCGTGCCGATTCACCTCGTCGACGAGCGCGAGACCAGCCGGTTCGCCCGCGGCCTCTATTTCACGGACCATCCGCCCCGGGGTTGGCGGCGGTTGATCCCGCTGGGCCTGCAGCTGCCGGCCCGCCCGGTCGACGATTACGCTGCGATCCTGATCGCGCGCCGCTTCCTTGCAAGGGGAGACGAGGCTGGACCTCCAAGCTAAGAGGCCCCTGCGGCCCTTTTGATGGGAGGATCGGTGTCTCGAGTCGGCGGCATCATGGCAGGCGCGGCGCTCGCCGTCGTGCTGTGCTTGAGCGTTGCCCGCGCATCGGTCATTACCCTCGCTCCCACCGCGCCCGACCTCGGCTCCCAGCTGATGCTGCGGCTCTTCGGCGAAACGTCCGACTCGATCGCGGCGTTTTCTGCCCGGCGCGGCGATCGCGCGAGCGAATCGCCGCTGCGCGACCTCGCGTTACGCATTGCGCCGGCTGCGCCGTCGTCGGGGCTCGTCACGGACATTGCGGCGACGTCTCTCGAGCTGGGCGACGACGCGGCGCCGGCGAGCGGCGGACTCTCGGATCTCGCCGGCGCATTCAACTCGGGCCTGGTGCGCGGCGTGCATTTCTCCCCAGGAGCGCAGCCTCGGGATGACGTCGTCAAGCTCGCGGGTCCCTCGCCGCTTGCGGTGGCGTACCAGCCCGTGCCTCCGCTGCCCAACATATCGCCCGGCCCGGGCACCGTCGCGTTCGACAGCTCGCCCGACGCCGCGCCGCAGACGGCGCCGCTGTCCTCGTCGGCGCGGCTTGGCCCGGTACAGTTCCAAGGCAACGCGCAGGGCAGCTCGACGGAGACGCCCGCCTTGTCGCTGCACGACAACTCGAGCGCCGCCGGCGCGAACTTCCTCGTGCGTGCTGGCGAGCGTGACATCAACTTCAATCTCTCGACGCAATACGAGCACCTGTTGCGCAACGACAGCAACTCGTTTTCCGCGGCCCAGAGCCCAACGTCGGCGTGGCAGCTCCCCGCCGCAGACGCTCCGCTCGCGATCCCGAGCTACAGCGACTTGAACCGCGTGTCGGTCGGCGCCGGCGTAGCGGTGCCCGTGTTCCGCGGACTGACGCTGAATCTCAACTACGGGATCGAGCACCTCTACGGCGGCTATGGGCTGCCGGGTCTCATGAACCTCGACACGGTGAACAACTCGTACGGCGGGAAGCTGACCTTCGACATCCCGGACGCCTCAAAGACGCTCTCGATTTCCGCCTATCAAGAGCGCTTTAGCGACAGCGTGCTGCCGATCAACGGTTCCACGCAGACGCACGAAGACGTAAACTTCACCGTCAAGTTCTAATCAGTGCGCTGGATCGCCGGCGCCGTCGTCGTCATTTTCGTCCTCACGCTGGCGAAGGTGCAGGTCGCGTCCGATTCGCTGACCGCGAGCGCCGCCGCGCCCGGCACGTTTCCCACCCGCATTTCGCCGAATTACGGACGGCTCGTCTACACGTGGCTCGACCGCCTGGCGCCGGCGACCTACGTCGAGACGACGCTCGCGCAGGATGCGCTCGCGCGCGGAGACGCGGACGCCGCAGAGCGCTACGCATTGCGGCTTCCGGCGTCGGCAGTGCGCGACGAGCTGTTGGCCCGCGTCGCGGAAGCCCGCGGTCAGCGCCAATTAGCGTTCGAGTATTTTCTCGCCGCGCCCGACTCGAGCGCGATCGAAAGTTACGCCGAGGCGCTGGCCGCACGCGATCCGGCGTCGGCGTATCGTCTGGAGAGTCTGCTCGCCGCGCGGCTCGAGCTGCTGCGCACGCATCCGGACGCGGTGGCGGAGGCGCGCTGGCGCATGGGCCGGTTCGCGAATCGAACGGCGTGGATTCAAGTGCCGGGAACGCGCGCGCAGAATTCCTGGCTGCGACGCGCGCTAGTGGACTTCGAGGCCGCCGCCGCACTCTCGCCGCTGTCGGAGCGCTACGCGATCGAGGCCGCAAATCAGGCCGATCTCCTCGCCGACCGCTCCCGCGCTGCTGCGTTCTTCGCGCAGGCGCTCGCTATCGATCCGGGCAGCGCCGATGCGGTCGCAGGACTCGGTGTGATCGCGTTTCAGAACGGCGATCGCGCCGCGGCGACGGGCTACCTGAGCCGCGCCCGAGCGATCGATCCGCAATCGCTGATGGTGCGCGCGTTGGAACGCGACCTTCGGTGAGGGTTGCGCTCGACGCGCAGCTCACCGTGGGCACGGCCACGGGAATCGGAGAGTACGTACGCGGTCTCGTGGATGCGCTGCGGCGAAACGGCGTGGACGTCGCGGAGCTGCGCGAGCAGCGGCTCGATCCCTGGCGCTTCGATCGGCGCGTCCTGTGGGACCAAGTGCTGCTGCCGATGCGGGCCCGCGCCAGCGGGGCATCGCTGCTGCACTGCGCGTCCGGCACGATGCCGGCGGTGACGCGCATGCCGACCGTCGTCACGGTGCACGATGTGGCGTGGCTCGCGAACCAGGTGAGTGCGCGCGGGTACGCGCGCTACTACTTCGGCACGTTCTCGCCGAAGCAATACCGCCGGGCGCGAAGCATCGTGGTGGATTCGAATTTCTCGCGCGAAGCGCTGCTGAATCTCATGCCCCGCCTCGATCCGCGGCGCGTGAGCACCGTCTATCCGGGCGTCGCCGAAGACTTCTGCGCCGTCGCGCGCGGCGCGGGCGACGGCCGGACGATCTTGGCGGTCGGCACGGTCGAGCGGCGCAAGAACCTCGAGGTCCTGGTGCGGGCGCTGGAGCGACTGCCCGATGCGCGGCTAGTGGCGGTCGGGCCGCACACGCCGTACGCGGCAGAGTGCGCGGCGATCGCGCAGCGGCTGCGCGTGGCGGATCGCGTGGACATGCCGGGTTACGTCACGCGCGACCGCGTGCTCGCGCTGTACCGCGACTGCGCGGTGGTTGCGGTGCCGTCGCGGTACGAGGGCTTCGGCTACGCTGCGGCGCAGGCGCTCTGCGCGGGCGCGCCGTGCGTCGTCTCCGATCGCAGCTCGCTGCCGGAGGTCGCAGCGGGCGACGCGCCCGTCGTCCCGGCCGAAGACGCGGAAGCCTGGGTCGCGGCGCTGGCACCTGCGCTCCAGGGTGAGGGCTCAGAGCGAATCGTGAATGCGCGCTCGCGCGCGATCGCGCGATTTTCCTGGGACGCCGGCGCCGCCCGCATGGAGGCGTTGTACTCGCAGGCGCTGTCAGTAAATCGGTGACCCCGGAGCGCCGGGCGCGACACTGCCGTCGTCCGGTGCGAAGATGAGTTTGAGCGGGAGGCTCGAGCCTGCTTCGGGCATAGTGACGATCGTAATGCGTACGAAGCCATGCGCCGGCACCACGTACTGCCGCACCTTATAGCGCGAGTATGGCGGGACCTGATGCGACTGCACGAGCACTCCGTCGATCAGATACGTCGCGGTGGAGCGTCCGCCGCGCGGATTCTCGTAGATCGCGACCGACTGTGGCGCAGAGAGCGGGTTCTCGACGTTGACGACAAACGACTGCAGCACGCCGTAGTCGCCCGATAGCGCCTGCCCCTGCATGTGGTTCGGCAATGGCAGCTGCCCGATCGGCAGCTCGAGATAATCCTCGTTTACGCGCCATTGCGTCGCGAAGTGGAACTCGGCGATCGGATAGATGCCGCGCGCATGCATGTGGCCGTATTGGAGCAGCTCCGTACTCGCCACGTTCTCGTCGGGGCTGTCGCTCGCGTTCTCCGCGAATAGTGAAAGGTGCACGTTGCCGCCCGAGAGCACGCGCAGCTGCAGCAGGTTACAGACGATGTCTCCCGCCGGAAGATCCTGCGAAAGGAGGTTGAGCGACGTGTTGCCGCCGATCGTCAGCAGACGGCCCTGATTCTGAATGACGTTGACGAGGAATCGCCGCGTCGCGGTGTGGCCCACGTCCATCTCGTTTGACGACGGTCCGCCGCGGCCGCTGATGAACTGAACGATCGAGGGTTCGCGAGAGAGATTTTCCGCCCGCAAAACGATGCGGCGGTCGGGCTGCCCGCGCGGATTGTAGTGGAAGTAGAGGAAGCGCGACGGCTGCTCGGAGCGAAGCTCCGCCGTGAAGAGCGTGCCGTTCTCGGTGAGGCGCTCCGGATAGTCGCTGACCATCAGCGAGTTGGGCGAAATGCGCGGGACCGCCACGTTCTGCACGTCCACGTGCGTCGATCCGTCGACCTCGATGTCGTTGTTGCCCTGGATCAGGACGGGAACGTCGAACGCCGCCACGTCGTCCTGCTCGAGATTGCCCCGGAAAGGCACGTCGTCCGACGACACGATCACCTGCGCGTCCGGCCGGCGCTGCGCGGCGTCGCGGACGGCGCGCGCCGCCTGCTCGTGCACGAACTCCGCGGCGGCCGGATCGCCGGTCAGTTGCAGCGTCACGTGCGCGGCAATCGAGCCGGCGTAGTATGCAACGCGCACCGGCACGTCGCTGCTGATGTTACGCGCGTCGCTCACGTGCACGCTCGTCACGCCGGGCGCCTTGCCGACGACCACCACCCGC
>Ga0073928_10010800_pt1 | contig 10762 bp, 14 predicted proteins | sample PaiPotPPA55metaG_FD_76969 | JGI IMG/M metagenome (GOLD analysis project Ga0073928, IMG submission 76969) | Iron sulfur acid spring bacterial and archeal communities from Banff, Canada, to study Microbial Dark Matter (Phase II) - Paint Pots PPA... ...
GGTCCTCGGGCCCGGCAGCGGCCCGCAGCCGACCCTGGACCGTACTCCGGCGCGCGGATTCCCGCCGCCGCCTTCCGGGCACCAGCAGCCGGTGACCGCCGGGTTCCAGCAGGCGGCCACTACCGGGATCCAGCAGGCGGCCACCGCCGGGTTCCAGCAGGCGGCCACCCCGCCGCAGGGCTTGCCGGCCCTGGATGACGACGATCCGGTGCCCCCGGCTGCCATTACGCCAGCGTCGGGGGGGCGCCGCGCGGCGCGGGCCGCGGGTCCCCGGCGGCGCTCGTCCCGGGTGGCGTGGCTGGCCCTGGCGATCGCGCTGGTCGTCGTGGCGGGCGCGCTGGCCGCGTACAAGTTCCTGTACGAGCCGCGGGTCAACGCGCCGGTGTCCGGGTCGCTGCGGCTGCCCACCAGCGCTCCCGGATCCCCCGGCTTCGACCAGGCCCTGGGCAAGTGGCAGCACATCGGCAGCCGGGCCCAGGACCCGTCGCCGCTGACCCTGGCCGGACTGTTCCCGCCCCAGTTCGAGCTCGACGGCAGTTCCTACGTGCGGACCGCGGCCGCCGTGAGCAAGGACTGCACCCAGGCGGTGTTCGGCGCCAGCCTGCAGGCGGCGCTGCAGGCCGGGCACTGCACCCAGGTGCTGCGGGCCAGCTACATCTCGGGGAACGGCACCATGATGGGGACCGTCGGGGTGGCCAACCTGATCGGCTCGAACGCGGCGAGCAAGGCCGGCCAGACCACCGGGACGAAGGAGATCATCGCCCCGCTGGCGGCGCAGAAGGGCCCGACCAGCAAGCTCGGCAACGGCACCGGGGTGGTGCAGGCGGAGATCAAGGGGCACTACCTGATCTTGATGTGGGCCGAGTTCACCAGCCTGAAGTCGCCGTCCACGTCCGCGCAGCGCCAGCAGCTCGAGCAGTTCGCGGCCAGCCTGGTCAGCGGCAGCGCCAACCTCAACCTCAGCACCCGGATGCTGGGCGAGAAGCAGTAGCGGTCCTGCGGTTCCTGGTCTGCGCGGCCCGGGTGGCTAGCTCCGCTGGTTCCGGGTAGCCGACCTCTTCCAGGCACAGCCCGTGCGGCGGGACGACCCGGACCGCGGGGTCACGGACGGCGGCCGCGAGCACCTCGGCGGGCCAGCCGGGCGGCCGGCGCCCCTCGCCGACGGCCAGCAGCGCGCCGACCAGGGCACGGACCATGTTGTGGCAGAACGCGTCGGCGACCACGGTCGCGACCGCCAGGCCGGGCCCGTCCTCGGCGGTGCGCCCATGGCCGGCGGTGGGCCCATGGTCGGCGGTGACGCGCTGCCAGTCCAGCACGCGCAGGGTCCGGACGGTGGTCGCGCCCTCGCGGCGGCGGCAGAAGGCGGCGAAGTCGTGCTCGCCCGTCAGGGACGCCGCCGCCTCGTTCATGGCGGCCAGGTCCAGCCGGCGCGGCGTCCAGAGCGTCTCGTGCCGGCGCAGCGGATCGGCCCGGGCCGGGTCGTCGCAGACGCGGTAGGAGTAGCGGCGCCAGAGCGCGGAGAACCGCGCGTCGAAGCCGTCCGGCGCCGGGCCGACGGCGTGCACGCGGACGTCGGGCGGAAGCGCGGCGGCCAGCCGGGTCAGCGGCGCAGACGACGCGGGTGCGGCCAGCGGCGCGGGTCGCGCCGGCGGGCCGGTGGGCGGGGTGCCCGTCAGGGTGGTCCAGGCGGGCGCGGGGACGTCGGCGTGGACGACCTGCCCGCGGGCGTGGACTCCGGCGTCGGTGCGCCCGGCGACGGTCAGGCCCGGCGGTGCGGGCAGCCGCAGCGCGCGGCCGAGCGCCACGGCCAGGGTTTCCTCGACCGTGCGCCTGCCGGGCTGGGCGGCCCACCCGGAAAACCCTGACCCGTCGTAACCCAGGTCAATTCTCAGCCGAACGGACCGTGGTTCCTGCTCCAAGGCTGCCTACCCGATGGGCCGTTGTACACGTAAGAGCGTGTACAACGGCCCATCCAGCTCGTAAGGCACCGCCCCGTGGCGGCCGGGCTCAGGCGTGCTCGTCGTCGGAGTCGGACTCGTCGGACTCGGACTCGGACTCGTCGGCGAGGTCGTCGACCTCCCCGGCTTCGCCCTCTTCCGGTACCTCCGGGGCCTCCTTGGGCAGGGCCTCGTCGGTCGCGGCCTCGTCCGCCTCGGCCTCGGGCTCGGCGACAGCGGTGGCGGTCCCGGCGGCGGCGGGGGCGGCGGCCGTCGTGTCGGCGCGGCGGGCGCGGCGGCGGGGCTTGGCCGCCACCGGCTCGCCGCGGACCAGCTCGATGACCGCCATCGCCGCGTTGTCGCCCTTGCGCGGGCCGATCTTGGTGATGCGGGTATAGCCGCCGTCGCGCTCGGAGAACTGGGGAGCGATCTCGGTGAACAGCTGGTGCACCACGCCCTTGTCCGTGACCACGGTCAGCACGTGCCGACGAGCATGCAGGTCACCGCGCTTGGCGAAGGTGATCAGCCGCTCGGCGACCGGGCGCAGCCGCTTGGCCTTGGCCTCGGTGGTGGTGATCCGGCCGTGCTGGAACAGCGCGGTGGCCAGATTCGCCAGGATGTGCCGCTCGTGGGCCGGGCTGCCGCTCAGGCGGTGGCCCTTGGTGGGCGTGGGCATTCGGACCTCTCCTTGATCTCCGCGGCCCCGTGATCAGGGGCACGGACGCGTCAGTACTGCTCGGTCTCCACGTAGCTCTCGTCGTCGTCGCCGTACGCGCCTACCGCGCTGCTCGGGTCGAATCCGGGCGGCGAGTCCTTGAGCGACAGGCCCATGTCAATGAGCTTCTGCTTGACTTCCTCGATCGACTTGGCGCCGAAGTTCCTGATGTCGAGCAGGTCCTGCTCGCTGCGCCCGACGAGCTCGCCCACCGTGTGGATGCCCTCGCGCTTGAGGCAGTTGTAGGAACGCACGGTCAGGTTGAGGTCCTCGATCGGCAGGGCCAGGTCGGCGGCCAGCGCGGCGTCGGTCGGCGAGGGGCCGATGTCGATGCCCTCGGCGTCGACGTTGAGCTCCCGGGCCAGCCCGAACAGCTCGACCAGCGTCTTGCCGGCGCTCGCCACCGCGTCCCGAGGCCGCATGCACGGCTTGGTCTCCACGTCGAGGATGAGCCGGTCGAAGTCGGTGCGCTGCTCGACCCGGGTGGCTTCCACCTTGTAGGTCACGCGCAGCACGGGCGAGTAGATGGAGTCGATCGGCACCCGGCCGATCTCCTGGCCGGGCTGCTTGTTCTGGGTGGCCGAGACGTAGCCGCGGCCGCGCTCCACGGTCAGCTCCATCTCGAGCTTGCCCTTGGCGTTCAGCGTGGCGACGTGCAGCTCGGGGTTGTGCACCTCGACGCCGGCCGGCGGCGCGATGTCGGCCGCGGTCACGTCGCCGGGGCCCTGCTTGCGCAGGTACATCACGACCGGCTCGTCGTGCTCGGAGGACACCACCAGTTCCTTGAGGTTCAAGATGATGTCGGTGACATCTTCCTTCACCCCGGGGACGGTGGAGAACTCGTGCAGGACGCCTTCGATCCTGATGCTGGTCACGGCCGCGCCGGGGATGGACGACAGGAGCGTCCGGCGGAGCGAGTTGCCGATGGTGTAGCCGAAGCCCGGCTCCAGCGGCTCGATGACGAACCGGGACCGGAATTCGTCGACCTGCTCCTCGGCGAGCGAGGGGCGCTGAGCAATGAGCATTGTTCTTCCTTTCCGCGACGCCCGCTATATGACGTCACAGTGTTTGCCCCCGGGGGATGACCCCCCGGGGACGCCCGGGGACCCCGGGTTACTTCGAGTAGAACTCGACGATCAGCTGTTCCTGGACCTGCGTGTCGATCTGGGCCCGGACCGGCAGCGCGTGGACCAGGATGCGCATCTGGTCCGAGACCACCTCGAGCCAGGCCGGCACGGTGCGCTCGCCGATCTCGGCCTGCGCGACAACGAACGGGGTCATGTCGCGGGACTTGGGGGCCACCTCGACGATGTCGTTCTCGCTGACCCGGTAGGACGGGATGTCGACCTTCTTGCCGTTCACCGTGAAGTGCCCGTGGCACACCAGCTGGCGGGCCATGTCGCGGCTCTTGGCGAAGCCCGCGCGGAACACGATGTTGTCCAGGCGGCGCTCGAGCAACTGGAGCATGGTCTCGCCGGTGCGGCCGTGCTTGCGGGCCGCCTCCTCGTAGTAGCTGTGGAACTGGCGCTCGAGGATGCCGTAGATCCGCTTGGCCTTCTGCTTCTCCCGGATCTGCTGCAGGAAGTCGCCTTCCTTGGGCCGGTTCCGGCCGTGCTCACCCGGCGGGTAGGGCCGGATCTCGATCGGGCACTTCGGCGAGTCGCACTTCGCGCCCTTCAGGAAGAGCTTGGTCTTCTCCCGGCGGCAGAGCTTGCAGTCCGCGCCTGTGTATCGAGCCATTGTGTCGCTATCTCCTCGATGGGCTCTGTCAGACCCGGCGCCGCTTGGGCGGCCGGCAGCCATTGTGCGGGACGGGGGTCATGTCCTGGATCGAACCGACCTCCAGCCCGGTCGCCTGCAGCGACCGGATGGCGGTCTCCCGGCCCGAGCCCGGGCCCTTGACGAAGACGTCGACCTTTCGCATGCCGTGCTCCATGGCCCGGCGCGCGGCCGCTTCGGCCGCCATCTGGGCCGCGTACGGGGTCGACTTACGCGACCCCTTGAATCCGACCTGACCCGCGGACGCCCACGAGATGACGTTGCCCGTCGGGTCGGTGATCGAGATGATGGTGTTGTTGAACGTGCTCCTGATGTGGGCATGCCCGTGAGCGACGTTCTTCCGCTCCTTGCGGCGCACCTTCTTGGCGGCGGCCTGCTGACGGCTCCTAGGCGGCATCTGCTTCCTTCGAGGTGATCGGTCCGTTCGGACTACTCATTACTTCTTGCCGGCCTTCTTCTTGCCGGCCACCGTCTTCTTCTTGCCCTTGCGGGTGCGCGCGTTGGTCTGCGTCCGCTGCCCGTGCACCGGCAGCCCGCGGCGGTGGCGGATGCCCTGGTAGCAGCCGATCTCGACCTTGCGCCTGATGTCGGCCTGGACCTCGCGGCGCAGGTCACCTTCGACCTGGTAGGTGGCGTCGATCCAGTCGCGGAGCCTGATCAGCTCCTCGTCGGTCAGGTTGTGGACCCGGGTATCGCCGCTGACCCCGGTGGCCTGCAGCGTCTGCAGGGCCCGGGTACGGCCGATGCCGTAGATATAAGTGAGCGCGACCTCGAGCCGCTTATCGCGGGGGAGGTCGACGCCGGAAAGCCTGGCCATGGACGGGCAGTTCTCCTTCTTCTGGCGGAGGTCCTGCGCACCGCCCCCAGGCCCTGCCCGGACCTGGCCCCGGCCTCCGACCGGGGGTCGCCGCCAGCGATGGCGGCCTGCGGTGCGTGTCTATATCGATGCGTCCTGAGTTTGTGCGTCCTGAGTTTGTGCGTCAGCCCTGGCGCTGCTTGTGCCTCGGGTCGGCGCAGATGACCATGACGCGGCCGTGCCGGCGAATGATCCGGCACTTGCTGCAGATCTTCTTGACGCTCGGCTTGACCTTCACGGTGCTGTCTCCACTATGTCTGGTTTGTTACTTGTACCGGTACACGATCCGCCCGCGACTGAGGTCGTAGGGGCTGAGCTCTACGACGACCCGGTCGTCAGGCAGGATGCGGATGTAGTGCATCCGCATCTTCCCGCTGATGTGAGCGAGAACCTTGTGCCCGTTTTCCAGCTCCACCCGGAAGAAGGCATTCGGCAGTGACTCGACTACTGTGCCTTCGATCTCAATGGCGCCGTCTTTCTTGGGCATGTCCTCCGCGCTTCGCTCTATAGGGTGGTGGTCCGCGCCGGAGCGCGGGTGGCCTTACTCTGCTGGGCGGTCCGCCTTCCCCGCCTGGCTCACGCCCGTGCTGACCTAAGACAGCGGGACGAGAAAACCGGGAAGGGCTCCGAAGGGTCCGTACCGCTCGCATACGCGAGCCCCGGGTGCTAACCGCGGGGAACCCAGTAGATGGGCCGGAGACGAGTGTACTCGACCCGCAGCACCAACGCGAACCGCCCCAGATCTGGGACACCATATAAGACACCGCAGGACGCGCGGCTATTCCCCGCGCCGCCGGGCCCGGCGGATCATCACCCAGATCCAGGGGATCGCCACCAGCAGCCACCACGGGAACCAGGTCCCGACGCCGACCACCGCCGCGACCGCCCAGATGGCGATCAGGGTGCCGGTGACCACGGCCCAGGCCCCCATGGCCACCGGGAACCGCTCCGCGAGCGGCTGGCCCGGGTCGCGCGGCACCAGGGACTGGTGCGGCAGGCCCGCGGGCCGCCGCAGCGACTCGTGCGGCAGCCGGTACAGGTCGATGACCGGCAGGTCGGCCAGCAGGTCATCGAGCTCACCCAGCGTCTTGGCGTCGAGGGCGGCGTTCATCCGCTCATCGAATTCCTCGGCCGTCAGCCGGCCCGCGGCGTGATGCTCGCGGAGCAGCGCCGTGGCGCGGTCGCGATCCGCGTCGGAGGCGCGGATCCGCGGATCACCAGGCACAGGTACACCTTCTAAGTCGGCGGAACGCTCGCTGTGTCCCTGTCTCTAGTATCGCCCAGGCGGGCCAGGCCGCCGTCCTCGGCGGTCAGTACCCACGGGCCGTCCGCGGTGATCGCGACCGTGTGCTCGAAGTGCGCGGCCCAGCTTCCGTCCGCCGTGGTGACCGTCCACCCGTCGTCCAGCAGGACCGTCTCGGGGCTGCCGAGCATGACCATCGGCTCGACGGCCAGCGCCAGGCCCGCGCGCAGCCGCAGCCCGCGACCGGGCCGGCCGTAGTTCGGCACCGGCGGGTCCATGTGCATGGCGGTGCCGATGCCGTGCCCGGTGTACTCCTCGACGACGCCGTACGGACCCGCCGCGGCGATGCTGGACTCCACCGCGTGCGAGATGTCACCCAGCCTCGCGCCGGCCCGCGCCCGCGCGAGCCCCCGCCACAGCGCGTCCTCGCACACGTCAAGCAGCGCGGCGTGCTCGGCGGAGATGGCGCCGACCCCCACGGTGACCGCCGCGTCCCCGTGCCAGCCGCGGACGATGGCGCCGCAGTCGATGGAGATGAGGTCCCCCTCGGTCAGGCTCCGGGCCGCGCTCGGGATGCCGTGCACGATCTCGTCGTTCACCGACGTGCAGATGGTGGCGGGATACCCGTGGTAGCCCAGGAACGACGGGGTCGCGCCCGCCGCGCGGATCTCGCGCTCGGCGAGCGCGTCAAGCTCGGCGGTGGTGACACCGGGCCGGACCGCCGCGGCGACCGCCGCCAGGGTGTGCGCCACGACCAGCCCCGCCTCGCGCATGACCGCGAACTGCTCGGGGGTCTTGATCTGGATTTCCTGCGCGCGCCGGGGCCACATGCGGACCGTCCTTCAGCGTACGAACGGGCGGAGCGCGGCCAGCGCCCGGCTGGTGATCTCCTCGACCGGCCCGGTCGCGTCGATCCCGATCAGGATGTTCTCGTCGGCGTAGAACGCGATGAGCGGGGAGGTCTGCTCGGCGTAGACCTCGAGGCGGTGCCTGATCGTGTCCTCGGAGTCGTCGTCGCGCTGGAACAGCTCGCCGCCGCAGTCGTCGCAGATGAGGTTGCGGGCCGGCGGGTCGTACAGCACGTGCCAGACCCGCTCGCAGCGGCGGCAGGTCCGGCGCCCGGACAGCCGGCGCACCACCTCGTCCTCGTCCACCACCAGCTCGAGGACCACGCTCAGCCGGGCGTCCCATTCCGAGAGCATCTTCTTGAGCGTCTCGGCCTGCGGCACGTTCCGGGGGAACCCGTCGAGCAGGAACCCCTCCTGCGCGTCGTCCTCGGCGAGCCGGTCCCGGACCATGGCCACGGTGACCTGGTCGGGCACCAGGTCACCGCGGTCCATGTACTCGCGTGCCTTGCGGCCCAGTTCGGTGTTGCTCGTCACGTTGTACCGGAAAATGTCACCCGTCGAGATCCTCGGGATCGCCAGGTGCGAAGAGATGAACTGGGCCTGTGTCCCCTTGCCCGCACCGGGGGGCCCGACGAGGACTATGCGCACTATCGCAAGAAACCCTCATAGTTGCGCTGCTGCAACTGGCTCTCGATCTGCTTCACGGTGTCGAGCCCGACGCCGACCATGATCAGCAGGCTGACCCCGCTGAACGGGAACTGCTGGCCGACTCCGATGGCGGTGAGCGCGACCAGCGGGAACAGCGCGATCACGCCCAGGTAGGTCGAACCGGGGGCGGTGAGCCTGCTGAGCACGTAGCTGAGGTACTCGGCGGTCGGCCGCCCGGGCCGGATGCCGGGGATGAACCCGCCGTACTTCTTCATGTTGTCGGCCACCTCGGTCGGGTTAAAGGTGATCGACACGTAGAAGTAGGTGAACCCGACGATCAGCACGAAGAACAAGAGCATGTAGAAGCCGCCGGTACTCAGGCTGCCGGACGTGCCCTGGGCCAGATACCGCTCGACCCAGGACACCCAGCCCTGAGGTTTCGTCGTGTTGCCGAACAGCTGCGCGCCCAGGGTCGGGATGTAGAGCAGCGACGAGGCGAAGATGACCGGGATCACGCCCGCCTGGTTGACCTTCATCGGGATGTAGGTCGAGGTGCCGCCGTACATCCGGCGGCCCACCATCCGCTTGGCGTACTGCACCGGGATGCGGCGCTGGGCCTGTTCCATGAACACGATGAAGGCCACGATGGCGACCACCACCAAGATGGCCACGCCCGCGTAGAAGGCCGACTTGTCGCGGTAGATGGCCAGGATCTCGCCGGGGATGACGGAGATCACGGTGGTGAAGATCAGCACCGACATGCCGTTCCCGACCCCGCGGTCGGTGATCAGCTCGCCCATCCACATGATGACCGTGGTGCCGGACACCATGCAGATCACCATGGTGGCGACGTTGAAGATCCCGCCGTTCGGGATCAGCGGGTTGGCGCTCCCGGACGCCCCGCACCCGTTGAACAGCGTGCCGGAGCGGGCCAGCTCGATGTAGCCGGTGGACTGCAGGACCGCCAGGCCCACGGTGAGGTACCGGGTGTACTGGGTGATCTTGGCCTGGCCGGCCTGGCCCTCCTGCTTCAGCGTCTCCAGCCGCGGGATGACCACGGTCAGCAGCTGCAAGATGATGCTCGCCGTGATGTACGGCATGATGCCGAGCGCGAACACCGACAGGCGCAGCAGGGCCTGGCCGCTGAGCAGGTTGACGATAGCCAGGACGCCGGCCGTCGAGCTGCCGGCGCTGGTGGCCAGGTTGGAGCAGTAGGCCACGTTCTTCTCGGCGATACCGGGCGTCGGCAGCGAGGCACCCAACCGGAACAGCGCGATCAGGGCGAGCGTGACCAGCATCTTCTTGCGCAGGTCCGGCGTCTGGAACGCCCGCACGAAGGCCGTCAGCATGCGCAGTCCTCGGTTCGGTTGATCGGGCAGTCCACGTATCTTACCCGGCGTGCCATGGGATGTCTCCTTTGGTGAGGAGGCGCTAACGGAGCTCGGTGACCGTACCGCCGGCCCGCTCGATCTTCTGGACGGCGGTGGCCGAGAACGCGTGCGCGGTCACCCGGAGCGCGACCGAGAGGTCACCGGAGCCCAGCACCTTGATCAGCTCGCCGGACCTGGCGGCGCCCCTGGCCACCATGTTCTCCGGGGTCACGTCGCCGCCCTCCGGGAACAGCTGGGCCAGCCGGCCGGTGTTCACCACCTGGTAGGTGGTGCGGAACCCGGAGTTGGAGAAGCCCTTCAGCTTCGGCACCCGGCGCTGCAGCGGCATCTGGCCGCCCTCGAAGCCGAGGCGAACCGTGTTGCGCGCCTTGGTCCCCTTGGTGCCGCGGCCCGCGGTCTTGCCCTTGGACGCCTCGCCGCGGCCGACCCGCATCTTGGCCTTGTGCGCGCCCGGCGCCGGCCGCAGGTGATGCAGCTTGAGCCCGCGCCCGGACGCCGTCTGGCCGTCGGTATTCGTTTCCGGCATCTAGTCCACTTCCTCCACGGTCACCAGGTGGCGCACCGTCTTGATCATGCCGCGGAACTCCGGGCGGTCCGGCCTGACCACGACCTGGCCGATCCGGTGCAGCCCGAGCGAGCGCAGCGAGTTCCGCTGCGCGCTGTTCCCGCCGATCTTCGACTTGATCTGGGTCACTTTCAGCTGTGCCATCTGTGTCTCCCTAGGACCCGGCCGCGGCCGCGCGCGCCCGCAGCATGGCCGCCGGCGCCACGTCCTCGATCGGCAGGCCGCGCTTGGCCGCGATCTCCTCGGGCCGGTTCAGGCTCTTCAGCGCGACCACCGTCGCGTGCACGACGTTGATCGGGTTGGACGAGCCCAGCGAGCGGGACAGCACGTCGTGGATGCCGGCGCACTCGAGCACGGCCCGGACCGGGCCGCCGGCGATGACGCCGGTACCCGGGCTGGCCGGCTTCAGCAGCACGACCCCGGCCGCGGCCTCGCCCTGCACCGTGTGCGGGATCGTGCCGGCGATCCGCGGCACCCGGAAGAAGTGCTTCTTGGCCTCTTCGACGCCCTTGGCGATGGCGGCCGGGACTTCCTTGGCCTTGCCGTACCCGACGCCGACCATCCCGTTGCCGTCCCCCACCACGACCAGCGCGGTGAAGCTGAAGCGACGGCCGCCCTTGACCACTTTGGCCACGCGGTTGATCGTGACCACGCGCTCCAGGTAGACCGTCTGCTTCTCGGCCTGGCCGCCGCGCCGGTCGTCGCGGCGCTCGCGCCGCTCACCACCGCCGCCCTGGCCTCCGCGCCGCGGAGCTCCTGGCATTAGCTTCCCTTCCTAAA
>Ga0073928_10010801_pt1 | contig 10762 bp, 8 predicted proteins | sample PaiPotPPA55metaG_FD_76969 | JGI IMG/M metagenome (GOLD analysis project Ga0073928, IMG submission 76969) | Iron sulfur acid spring bacterial and archeal communities from Banff, Canada, to study Microbial Dark Matter (Phase II) - Paint Pots PPA... ...
GCCGTCGCGGTCGGTCTGAACGTGCCGGAGATCCGCCTCATTCCGCTCGACGCGATCGGTGGAATCCCGCGAGCACTGCCGCGGCTGCGCTTGGACGAGCCGCGCGTCGCGTATGGAATCGAACGCTTCGACCGAACCGATACGGCGCGCGTTCACGCGGAAGATTTTAACCAAGTCGCCGACCAGAAGCCCGAGGAAAAGTACGACCGCAAAGCCTCGCATTGGATCGCGCGCGTCGTCAGCGAACTGTGTCCCCAATCCGATGTCGACGACGTCGTTCGCCGCCTCGTATTCGGCGTGTGCGTCGGCAATAACGACATGCACCTCAAGAACTGGGGCCTCGTCTATCCCGACGGACGCAACCCGCGGCTCGCACCCCTCTACGATTATGTCTTCACCCGGTACTATTATCCGAGCGGCGAACTCGCACTGACGATCGGTGAGGAGCGGGAATTCGAGCGCGTCGGCCGCGACGCTCTGCGCCGTTTCGCGCGTCGTGCCGAGCTATCAGAGCGGCGTACGATTGTTCTTGCGAACGAGGTTGTGGAAGCAGTGCACGAGGCATGGCGCGTGATGGCGGTTGAGGTCGCGGATCGTGAGTTCGTCGAGGCGATGGAGCGACACTTCAAGACGGTGCCGCTGATGGCGGGCCGGTGAAGACTACGCTTTGCCGACGAGCGCGCCGTCGAGCGCGATCGTCGTCCCGCCGGAGGCCGCGGCTGCGGCGGCCAGCTCGGCACTTGCGGTGAAGACGATGCACTGCGCGCGCTCGGCGCCGTGGACGAGGATCGGCAGGCAGCGTGCGATGCGCTCGGCGTCCCAGAACGCAAACGGATCGTCGAGCAAGAGCGGCGGCGTTTCGAGCCCTTCGGCGAACATGCGCGCGGTCGCGAAGCGGACGACCAGCGCGATTTGATCGCGGGTCCCCGCCGAGAGCCGGTCGAGCTCTTCGATCGCTCCGGTCTCGGGGACGCGGACGCGGATCGCGAGCGTCGCCGGATCGAGCCGCACCTCGCCGTACCGGCCGCCGGTGATCGTGCCGAGCACGCCGGCGCTGTACTCCTCGAGCCGGCGCGCGAACGCGCGGTGCGCTTCCTCTTTTCGCGCGTCGATCGTCGTGCGCGCGAGCTTGAGCGCGCGGTCGAACGCGTCGAGCCGCTCGATCTCGCGGCGCGTCGCGGCGAGCTCCTCGTCGAGCGCGGCGATATCCGGAACGTTCTCCTCGCCGCCGCGCAGCTCGCCTTCGAGCGCCGCCACCGACCGCTCCGCATCGCGCGCGCGGGCGTCGAGCTCCGCCCGTTCGGCTTCGAGCGCGCGCAGCGTCAGCGGGTCGTCTTCGGTAGCCGGTTCGACGCCCGCCGCGAGCAGCGCATCGAGCTCGGCCTGCACCGCGAAGTCGTCCTCACCGTGCAGGATGTTGCTGCGCTGCATGGCGAGCATCGCGAGGCCCGCGTCGAGTCCGTCGCGTTCGCGCCGCCGGTTGGCCCGCCGCCGCGCCGCGGCGCGCCGCGCGTCCCGGTCGGCGACGACGTCGGGGACCACCGAGTCGGCGAGCGCGTCGAAACGTGCCGCTTCGGCCTGCGCGGCGGCGCCGGCGGTATGCGCGCGCGCCTGGGCCTTGAAGGCGGCCTGTTCGCGGACGGTGAGCATGCGCAGGCGCTCGCGGCGGTGCGCGAGTTCGTCGATCGTCGCGATCCCGAGCGGCGCCAGGACGCGCACGACCGCCTCGGCCGCGGCACTCTCTTCGGCGAGCGCCGCGTCGGCGGCTCGTTGCCGCGCATCGGCGTCGCGCCGGCGCGCGGTGCGTGCGCGTGCGCCGGCAAACGCGGCCAGCGCGAACGCGACCGCGATCGCGCCGGCGATCGCGGTCCACAGCCAGAGATGCGCGATCGCGACGCCGACGTCGGCGACCGTGGCTGCGAGTGCCGCGCCGATGAGTACCCCGCCCGGCGAGCCTCCGTCACCGTCGCGCCGGGCGCCTGCGGCTTCACTCGCGGCGGCGGCCGCGTGCCCGCGCGCCGTCTCCGCTCGCGCGCAGGCCGCGCGTAGCGCGTCGAATCCGGCCTCGTCGAACGTTCCGGCGTCCCGCCGCCGTTCGGCCAGCTCCTCGCTCTCGGCAGCCGTCAGCGCTTCCTCGGCGACGGCGCGTGCCGCCGCGTCGGCGACGCTCTCCGACGAGCGCCACGAATACCAGGCGTCGTCGAGCGCCGCGACCCGCTCGGCGGCAAAGGTCGCGACATCGTCGAATGCCGCGCGCGCCGTCTGCAGCGCGGCGAGCTCGTCCCGATACTCTTTGAGCGCGTCGAGGCGCGCGCGCAGACGCGACGCGCGCAGCGTGCGGATGCGGCGTTCGAGCTGCGTCGCGCCGGCCGCGGCACGGTCGCGTTTCATGCGTTCGGCGACGATCCTCTCCCGCAGTGAGGACTGCCGCTCGAGCGCCGCGCGCGCGTCGGCCGCCGCGCGAACCTGATCGGCCTCGAGGTCGCGCAAGCGCTTGAGCGGCGCGTTCTTGTGGGCGAGCTTGGTTCCGACGTGCTCGCGCTGCGCGTCTTCGAGCCGCTTGAGCGCGCCCAGCGCGGCGTCTTCCTTCGGTCCGCCGTCGAGCGCGTGCGCCAGCGCCGTCGAAACCTGCCCGGCGGTGCCGCTGTCGAACGCCATCGCGCGCTGCCGCACGCACGCGGTCTGCACGAACACGTCGAGCGAGATCCCGAGGTGGACGTCCCCGGGACTCAGGTTCTTGCCCAGGCCGAGCCGCGCGGCCGCGTCGGCGCCGGCGGTATCGAAGACGCGTACGCCCTTGGTGTCGCGCTCCAGCGCGCGGTGGACTTCCCACTGCGCGCCGTCCGACGTTTCGTAGGTCAGCGCCGTCGCGAAGGCGGTTCCGGTCCACGGGCGCCAGCGGTCCTTCTCGCCGCGCTGCAGTCCGTAGAGCGACGCGACGAGCGCCGCGGCGAGCGTCGACTTTCCCGCTTCGTTCGGCCCGATCACGACGTTGAGCCCCGACCCGAACGCGAACGTACGATCCGCGAGCCGCCCGAAGCCGTCGATCCGGAGCGACCGAAGTCTCATGGGCGGAGCTCGCTGTCGGCGAACGCCGCGACCGTGAGACGCAGCGCGGTGCGCGCGTCGGCGTCGCCGCGGTCCGCGAGCGCAATAAGATCCGCGACGGCGCGACCGCGCACGTTCGGTTCGCGCGCGATCGCCGCGTAGTCGGCGGCGATCGTCTCGTCCGCGATCTCGATCGCACCGAGCGCGGCGCCGAAACGGTCGGCGATCAGGTCGCGATCGACGCGCGTCCCCGGCGCGATCGTCCCGAGTAGGCGCACGCGCAGGTAGTCATCACGGCCGAACGGCGCGAGCGCGGCTTCGAGCGTGCCGAGCACGACGTGCTCGCTCGCCGCGTCGTCGAGCGAAACGTCGAGGTCGACCAACCGCGTGCGCGCGAGCGCGACCGTCTCGAACGCGACGTGCAGGTTCTCGACCGTGACGACCAGCGCGCCGTGCGCGCCGCGCTCGCCGAACTTGATCGGCTCCGGCGAGCCCGGATAGGCGAGCCGCGGAACGCCGGCCGCGTCGCGCACGACGGTGCCCCCGTGGTAGTGGCCGGTCAGGGCGCACGACGCGCCGGATGCGACGATCTCGCCGAGGGTGAACGGCGCGGTGGCGCGCTTTCCCGGCGGACAGCGGTCTTCGTCGCTGCCGTGAACCAGCGCGAGCCGTACGCCCGGACGGTCGAAGTGGGCGTTCGCGAACGGGCGCCCGGGTTCGGCCGGCGCATGCCCGAAGCCGTAGATCGTGAGGCCGTCGGCGAGCGGATACGAGTTCCATGCCGGCTCGGCGAAGACGCGCAGGTTCGGCGGGCGATCGTCGCGCGCGTAGAGCGCCCGGGCCGAGTACGGGTCGTGATTCCCGGGTGCGACGAACACCGGGCCGCCGAAACGTGCGACCTGCGCGAAGATGAAGCGAGCGGTTTGGGGGCCGGCGCGCTCGGCCTCGTACAGGTCGCCGCCGATCGTCAACGCGTCGGCGCGCCGTTCGAGCGCGAGGTCGACGACGCGAGCGAAGGCGTCGGCGATTGCCGCCCGCCGGCGCGCACCGCCGCGCAGCTCGGTGAACGCGGTTTCGAGGTGGACGTCCGCGGCATGCACGATCGTCGTTCTTCCGCCCATCGGAACACCTGTTCGCCGTCGGCAGGGGAAAAGCCGGGCTCCGGGTATCAGCCCGGGACAACCATCGCCCCGGGGGATCGCGTATGCACCGTTCCTTGCTCGCCGTTGCCGCCGCCGCGGTCGCTTGCAGCGTCGTCGCTGCCGCCACACCGGTCGCGACGCGAGCGGACAACGGACCCTCGGAGGTCGTCGTCGGCGCCGTCCTCCCCTTGACGGGCGAAGAGAGCACCGTCGGGACCTACTACAAGGCAGCCTACGAACTGGCGACCAAGGAGATCAATGACCACGGCGGGGTACAGCTCCGTACGTACGGTCGCAAGATCCCGGTTAAGCTGATCATCTACGATGATAAGACCGATGCCGCGACCTCGCGCAATTTGTACGAGCGCCTCGCGGTGCAGGACCACGTCGATGCGATGCTCGGCGGTTATTCGACCGATCTCGTCCAGGCGCAAACGGTCGTTCCGAACCAGCATGGCATCCCGTACGTCGGCGGCGGCGGCGCCGCGTCGGCGATCTACAAGCGCGGCTTCAAGACGATCTTCAGCCTGCTGGCGTCGATAGAAAACCTCGCGTATACCGAGTGCGACTTCATCGAGGAGATGCAGGCGCAGAAAAAGCTGCCGAAGCCCCTGCGTATGGCCGTCGTGTTCGAGAACACGCCGCACGGACAAGATTTCGCCAAGGGCCTCGCGCAGCGCGCGAAGGCGAAGCCGCAGAGTTTCCAGATCGTGATGAGCGAGGCGTTCGACCTGCACGGCAAAGACTTCACCCCGCTGCTGCAAAAAGTGAAGGCGACGAACGCGAACGCGTTCATGGCGGACGCGCACCTCGATGACTACATCACGATGCAGCGCCAATACACGCAAGCCGGGATGCACCACGCCTACATCACCTATGGCGCGCGCGGGCCCGACAAGAAGGGTCGCGACGCGCTCGGGAAGAGCGCCGATTACATCGTCGCCGCGTCGTGGTGGAATCAGGCGATCCCGAACGCGGCGGTCAAGGCGTTCGACGACAAGTGGGCCAAAGCGTATCCCAAGCTCAACACCGAGTGGTACTCGGCGGTGCCCTATGAAACGGCGCGCACGCTGTACATCGCGCTGACGGAGACCGGCTCGGTCGACAAGGCGAAGGTCGTCGAGACGCTGCGTCACATCGACATTCGCGACACGGTGCTGCCCGGCGGCCACATTAGGTTCCCGGCTGACGGGCAGATCGAAGCGCCCTTCGTCGTGACCGAGAACCTGCCCGACGGCAAGACCGTGATCGTCTATCCGCACGCCGAGAGGACCGGCGAGGCGGTCCTTCCTGTGCCGGGATCCTAGGCGGCGCACTCCTGGACACCCTCTCGACCCTGATCTCCGCACTGCTGGTCGCGGGGCTGTACGCCGCTATGTCGTACGGCCTCGCGCTCATCTACGGCGTGTTGAAGATCATCAACCTCGCCAACGCCGGCTTCTTGATGCTCGGCGCGTACGTGACGTGGTGGCTCTTTACCGCGTATCACGTCGATCCGCTGCTCGCCCCGCTGGTGATCATCCCCGTGTTCTTCCTCATCGGCGTCGGCCTCGAGCGCACGCTCGTGCGCCGCGTGCTCGGCGCCGAGCCGATCATCTCGCTGCTGCTGCTGTTCGGCGTGTGGCTCGTACTGCAGAACCTGGCTTACGTCATCTGGACCGGCGACACGCGCTCGATCGAGAACCCCTTCGTCGAGTCGACCGTCAAGTTCGTGGGACTGCAGCTCTCGGTCCCGCGGTTGTACGTATTCGCGATGGGTATCCTCAGCCTGATCGCGCTGCAGCTCTTTCTCACCCGCACGTACCTGGGGCGGGCGATTCGCGCGACCGCGCAGGACCGCGACGCGGCGAGGCTGGTCGGCGTCGACGTCGACCGCGTGATGGGGATCGCATTCGGGATCGGGATCGCGCTGGCGGGATTCGGCGGTTCGCTGCTCTCGCTGCTGTTTTCGTTTACCCCTGATTTCGGGCGCGTGCTCTCGCTCAAGTCGTTCTGCATCGTCGTGCTGGGGGGGCTCGATTCGATCGTCGGCGTCGCGTTCGGTTCGGTCGCGCTGGCGATTGCCGAGGCGTTCGGCGTGCGGTACATGCCCGCGTCGATGCAGGATCTGATCTCGTTCGTCGTGCTGGTCATCGTCCTGGTCGCGCTTCCGAAGGGAATTGTCGGGACGCTGCGGTCGCTGCGCCGTGGCTAGGAACGCAGCCTTCGCCGCGATCGCGATCGCGGCGTTGGTGGCGGTACCGTTCGTCGCACCGGGCGCCGAGTACGCGCTCGACGTGCTGTTCCTGATCTTCCTGTACGGCGCCATGGCGACAGCATGGAACCTGGTCGGAGGCCTCGCCGGCCAGGTCTCGTTCGGGCACGCGGCGTTCCTGGGGATCGGTGCGTACGCGACCGCGATCATGACGACGAACGGCGTCTCGCTTTGGATAACGGTTCCGGTCTCGGCGCTGCTGGCCGGCGTGTACTCGCTCGTGATCGGGATCCCCGCGTTCCGTTTGCGCGGTCCGTACTTCTCGATCGCGACGATCGGCATCGGCGAGGCGACGCGGCTGATCGCGCGCAACTGGTCCTCGCTGACCGGCGGGGTGTCGGGGCTGACGCTCTCGAGCGCCCCGCCGCTGCTGATGCAGTACTTCGCGGCGCTCGCGCTGCTGGTCGCCGCCGTCGGGCTCGCGGCATGGATCCGCGCTTCGCGGTTCGGCTACGCGCTGGCAGCGGTGCGCCAGGACACGGACGCCGCCGAGACGCTCGGCGTGGCGACGACCGTCGCAAAGACGCAAGCGCTCTTCATCTCGGCCTGTATCCTCGGGGTCGCCGGGAGCATCTACGCGCTGCATTACCTGTTCGTCAGCCCGGATTCCGTGTTCGGCTTTTCGACCTCGATCGCGCTGGTGATCATGCCGATCATCGGCGGGCTCGGTACCGTGACCGGGCCGCTGATCGGCGCCGTCATTTACACGTTCATCCGCGAACAGCTCGCCGCGACACTCGCGAACGTCGACCTGCTTGCCTTCGGTGTGCTGCTGATCGCGATCGTCGTTTTCGAGCCTCGTGGTGTCATCGGAATCGTGGATCGCATTCGCGGGATTCGCAAGCGCCGTCCCGTGACGGTGCCCGATGGCTGACCCGATCCTCGAAGGGCGCGGTCTCACCAAGCGGTTCGGCGGGCTCGTCGCCGTCGACTCCGTCGACATCGCGATCGAGCGCGGCGAGATCTGCGGCTTGATCGGGCCGAATGGTGCGGGTAAGTCGACGCTGTTCCGGCTGATCTCCGGCGTCATGGCGCCGACGGCGGGAGTGGTTACGTTCAACGGCCGGCCGATCACCGGCCGGTCGGCGCACGACGTGTGCGTCGCCGGGGTCGCGGTCACGCACCAGATCGTGCGACCGTTCCGCGACATGAGCGTCGTCGACAACGTGATGGTCGGCGCGTTCTTCGGCCACCGCCCGCGCCCGCGCGGCCGCAGCGGCGCGCGCGCCGCCGCGATGGAGGAGCTGGAGATATGCGGCCTCGCCGATCGCGCGGAGGCGCCGGCGCGGTCGCTCACCCTCGGCGGGCACAAACGGCTCGAGATCGCGCGCGCGCTCGCGACGCGCCCCGAGGTGCTGCTGCTCGACGAGGTGCTGGCCGGTCTGAACCCGACCGAGACGGACCGCACCCTCGACCTCGTCCGCACGGTGCGCGAACGCGGGACGACGATCGTCATGGTCGAGCACAACCTGCGCGCGGTGCGCGGCGTGTGCTCGCGGATCGTCGTGCTGGTCGAGGGCCGCAAGATCGTCGAAGGCGATCCCGACGCCGTGCTGACCGACGAGCGCGTCGTCAGCGCGTATCTGGGAACCGCGCATGCTTGAGGTGAACGCGCTGGCCGTCGCGTACGGCGACGTCCAGGTGCTCTGGGACGTCTCGCTGCGCATCGAGCGCGGCGAGATCGTCACGCTGCTCGGCGCGAACGGCGCGGGGAAGACGACCCTCTTGCGAGCGATCTCGCGAACCGTGCCCGTCAAAGGCGGGACGATCGCGCTCGACGGCGAGCGGCTCGAACGCGCACCGTCCTCCCGGATCGTCGAGCTCGGCGTCGCCCACGTCCCCGAAGGCCGGCGGCTGTGGCCCGACATGAGCGTCGAGGACAACCTGCTGCTCGGCTCGTACCCGCGGCGCGCGCGCGCCGACGTGAAGCGCTCGCTGGACTACGTGTTCGCGCTGTTCCCGCGCGTGCTGGAGCGCCGCCGCCAGATGGCGGGGACGCTCTCCGGCGGCGAACAGCAGATGGTCGCGATCGCGCGCGGCTTGATGAGCAAGCCGTCGATCCTGATGCTCGACGAACCGTCGCTCGGGCTCGCACCGATCGTCGTCGCCGAGATGTTCGAGGCGGTGCGCCGCATCAACGCCGAGGGAACCACGGTGCTGCTGGTGGAGCAGAACGTTCGTCAGGCGCTGGAGCTTGCGATGCGCGGCTACGTGATCGAGACCGGCCGCGTCGTCAGCTGCGGAACGCGCGCAGAGCTGCTCGGCAGCGACGAGATCAAGAAAGCCTACTTGGGATTGTGACCGCGAGCAGCTCGCGGAGGCGCGGCTTCTCGACTTTGCCCATCGCATTGCGCGGGAGCGCGTCGATCGGGTAGAGGTGCTTCGGTACCTTGAAGCTCGCCAGCCGCTCGCGCAGCGTCGCCAGCGCGCGCTCGGCGTCGAACTGCTCGTCGGTCTCGACGAACGCGACCGGGATCTCGCCGCGCACCGGATCCGGCTGCCCGACGACCGCCGCCGCGCGGATCCCGGGGATGCGCAGCAGCTCGTCTTCGACCTCGATCGGGTAGACGTTGAAACCGCCGCTGATCACGAGCTCTTTCAGCCGGCCGTTGATCGTGTAGCCGCGCTGCGGATCGAAGGTCGCAAGATCACCGCTCTTGTACCAGCGGCGGCCCTGCGCGTCGTGCGCGAACGCGGCGGCCGTAGCCGCGTCGTTGCGCCAGTATTCCTTGAACACGTTCGGGCCGTGAACCAGGATCTCGCCCGCGTCGCCGGGAGCGACATCGGCGGCGGTCGCGGGATCGGCGAGCCGCACCGCGACGTTGGGCAGCGGAAAGCCGACCGTGCCGGCGTACCGCTCGCCGTCGTAACGGTTGCTGAGCGCGAACCCGAACTCGGTCGAACCGTAGCGTTCGAGGATCGAGACGCCGAAACGGCGCGCAAACTCTTCGTGGACGCTGGCCGGCAACGCCGCCGAGCCCGAGACGAACAGCCGCATGCGGTCGAAGCGCGTCGCGGGCGGCGCCTGTTCGAGGATACGCACGTACATCGTCGGCACGCCGAAGAACATCGTCGCCTCACCGGCGGCGAGCGCAGCGACGACCTGCTGGGCGTCGAACCGCTCGCGCAGCAGCACGCGCCCGCCGGCGACCAGCGTTCCGTTGAGTCCGGCGCCGAGTCCGTGGACGTGGAACAGCGGCAGCGTGAGCAGCAGCGTGTCGGACGGCGTCCACTGCCACGCTTCGATTAGCGCATCGGCGATCGCCCCGAGGTTGCCGTGGGTCAGCAGTGCGCCCTTCGAACGGCCGGTCGTGCCGCTGGTGTAGATCAGAATCGCGCCGTCGTCCGGGCGCGGCGCCGGTGCGCCCGCAACCGGTGCAATCGTGTCGTCGTGCGCCCAGCGCTCGACGTCGGTCAGCTGCACGATCGCGCGCTCGTCCTGGGCCGGAACGTACTGCGCGCTGGCCTCGGAGACCGCGACGACCGACGGCGTCGCATCGCTCAGAATGTGCTGCAGGTCCGAGCTGCGGTAGAGCACGTTGACGGTGACGACGACCGCGCCGGCGCGCAAACCACCGAGATACCCGTACACGAATCCCGGCCGGTTCTCGGCGTAGACGGCGAGCCGGTCGCCCGGCTGCAGTCCGGCGTCGCGCAAGCGTGCCGCGACGCGCAGCGAGGCATCGCGCAACTGCGCGTACGAAACGCCGTCGAGTGCGAGCGCGCGGGGCCGCGCGTCGGCGTGCGCGTCGAGGGCGTCCAGAACCGAGCGCGTCATCCGGGGCCCCTTCGCTCATGCACCGAGGCGGTCCGCCAGCTCGCCTATCGCCTGTATACGCTCTGCGAACGTCTCGGCCTGGCGGAGGATGCACGTGCGTACAACGAACTCATCACTAGCTGGACGGGCATAGAGTCTGCCGCCAGCGTCGTGCCAACGGAAGAACCACAAGGCAACCTCTTTAATTAATATGCAACCATGCTGGAGCAAAACCTCATGAAACCCTGGCGCGAAATAGCCGTTCCGCATCCGGACGTTCTGGAAGGCACTTTCCTGCAATCTGAGTTTGCTGCGGATATCACCGCCGTTCATACTGGCAAGGCCTCCCGTGAATATCAGGATGCGACAGCTTTTTTCCAGCGTACCTTTATCACGGAGGGCATGGGGCTGTTGCTCACTTCCGTGGCCAAACGACTCAATGGTCAGGGCGGTGACCCGGTCGTCCAGCTGCAAACGGCATTTGGCGGTGGTAAGACGCACACCATGTTGGCGGTTTATCACTTGGCCACTCGCGATTGTCCGCTCAATGACCTTCCAGGC
>Ga0073928_10010804_pt1 | contig 10759 bp, 8 predicted proteins | sample PaiPotPPA55metaG_FD_76969 | JGI IMG/M metagenome (GOLD analysis project Ga0073928, IMG submission 76969) | Iron sulfur acid spring bacterial and archeal communities from Banff, Canada, to study Microbial Dark Matter (Phase II) - Paint Pots PPA... ...
TCCCTGCACCGTCCGCGGCTTTCGCGAACACGAGAACGACGGTCCCAGCATTCTCGTTACCACCGACATGGAGGTGCCCGAATTCGAAGAGCGCACCATCGAGCTTGCCGACGGGAGCGAGATTGAAGGAGTGCACGTCTCCATGGGCAATCCGCACTTTGTCATTCTTCTCGGCGACATGATCTCCGATGGTCCCAACTTCCTTGTGAATGGTCGCTCCTGGGAAGAGATTGGCGAAGAGATCTGCTTTCATCCTGACTTCCCAGATCAGACAAACGTGGAGTTCGTGCGCATTATGAGCAGCGCCTCGGGCCGTCTTGACCATGTCCAGATTCGCATCTACGAACGAGGCGTCGGCCCCACCACTTCTTCCGGTACCGGCACATCCGCAACTGGAGTGGCCATGATCGCTCTTTATGACGCAGAGTCTCCCCTCGAAGTTGCCGCTCCCGGTGGAATGCAGACCGTCGAATGGGCAGGCCCCGGCGAAAAGCTCTACCTCACCGGCCCGGCCACCCTCATCGCCCGCGGCGAGGCCTGGTAGATGACTGACTTGCTCCGACCCAAAGCAGCAGCCGTTGGTGTCAAGGTAGCCGTACTCTCCCCGGCCTCCACTCCAGAAGCAGCCCGCGTCGACCGCGGCCTCGAAGCCCTGCGCAACCTCGGCTTCCTCCCCATGGCGGCCCCGCACATGCTCACCCGCGGGCCGCTCTACTTCGCCGGCACCACCGAGCAGCGACTGCTCGACTTGCACGCCGCTTTCGCCGACGAAACCATCCGCGTGCTCTTCTCGACGCGCGGCGGCTACGGCTCCAACTACCTGCTTGAAGAGCTGGACATGGACGTCCTCGGCGATCATCCCAAGCCGCTCTTCGGCTACAGCGACCTGACTGCGTTGCAAGTCACTCTGCTCGACACCCTCAACATACCGTCCTTCCACGGCCCCATGGTCTCGCCCGACTTTGGCCGCGAAGACGGCGTCCACCTGCCCAGCCTGCTGGCCGCTCTCTCCGGCGAACCCTACAAGATCGGCAAGGCCGAAGGGCTCAAACTCCTCAAGGCCGGCTCCGATGGCCATCCCGTGCGCGGCATTCTCTACGGCGGCTGCCTGAGCATCCTCCTCTCGCTGCTCGGTACCGCCTATGAACCGCAGACCGAAGGCAAGCTGCTTTTCCTCGAAGACGTCGGGACGAAGCCCTATCAAATTGACCGCATGCTCTGGCAACTCAAACAAGCCGAAAAGCTCGACGGCGTGAAAGGCATCATCTTCGGCGAGATGCTGGATTGCGTCTCACCCGGCGCGCCCCCCGGCCTGATCGACGAAGTGATCCTCAATGCTCTCGATGATTTCGACGGCCCCATCGCCATCGGCCTGCGCAGCGGCCACGTCTCCCGCGCCAACGTCACTCTGACCTTGGGCGTCGAAGCCGAATTCGTCCCCACCCTCGACCCCGAACTCCGCCTCCTCGAACCTGCCGTTGCTCGTTAATCGAGACGGCTTTTGAATCTATGACTGAACCCCCGAAGCAATCCGTGAAACACATCCACCTCAGCGGCATCTGCGGCACGGCCATGGCCTCGCTCGCCGGCCTGTTGCGTGAAAAAGGTTGCCGCGTTACTGGCTCCGATGCCGCCGCCTACCCGCCTATGAGCGACCTGCTCCACGAGATGGGAATCCCCATCGCCCAGCCCTACGCTGAATCCAACCTCGACCCGCGTCCGGACCTCGTCGTCATCGGCAACGCCCTCTCCCGTGGCAACCCCGAAGTGGAGCGCATCCTCGATTCGCAAAGTACGGCCGAGCGCATTCCCTTCACCTCCATGGCTGCCGTTCTTCGCGACGAATTCCTCGCCGGCCGCGAATCGCTGGTCGTCGCCGGCACCCACGGCAAGACCACCACCACCAGCATGCTGGCCTGGATCTACCAGACAGCTTCACTTACCGATCCAGCCTTCGAACCGTCGTTCCTGATTGGCGGCGTGGCGGAAAATTTCGGCACCAGCTACCAACTCCGCCCCACCCGCACCTTTCTCATTGAAGGCGACGAGTACGACACCGCCTTCTTCGACAAGGGTCCCAAGTTCCTGCATTACTTCCCCGATGCCGTCATCCTCACCAGTGTCGAATTCGACCACGCCGACATCTACGAAGACCTGGCCCACGTCAAGACTGCCTTCAAGCGCCTGGTTAATCTCGTTCCTCGGCGCGGCCTCATCGTGGCCTACGACGGAAGCGCCAACGTCACCGAGTGCATCAGCCACGCCTTCTGCCGCGTCGAACGCTACGGCTTTTCCGAGCAGGCTGACTGGCGCCTCCAGAACTTCCGCTTTGAGCAAGGCCAAAGCCGCTGGCAAGTGCATCGCAACGGCGCCCTCTGGGCAGAGTTCGCCATGTCTCTCGCCGGCGAACACAACGCCCTCAATGCTACGGCGGCCGCCGCGCTGGCCTTCCACAACGACATCCCCCTCGCAGCCATCCAGCAGGCCCTCGCCACTTTCCAGAGCGTCAAGCGCCGCCTCGAAGTCCGCGCCGTTATCGACGGCATCACCATCATCGACGACTTCGCCCACCACCCCACGGCGATACGAGAAACGCTGAAGGCTCTCCGCGAAGTCCATCCCCACGCCAAACTCTGGGCCGTCCTCGAGCCGCGCTCCAATACCCTGCGCCGCAACGTCTTTCAGCAGGAACTCATCGATGCGCTTGGACTCGCCGACGCCGTCCTGCTCAACGCCGTCTACCAGCAGGAACGAATCCCCGAGAACGAGCGCCTGCATCCTGAGCAAGTCATCTCCGCGCTGAATGCCGCCGGGACGCCCGCTGAACTCTGCGCCAATGTAGCCGCGATCATCAACGCGCTTGACCGCCAGCTCAAGTCAGGGGACGTCGTCGCCATCCTCTCCAACGGCGGCTTCGACGGCATCTACGAAAAACTCCCCGCCAGCCTCGAAGCCCGTACCGCAGCGAAACCAATATGATCGCGTCCCTGCTTCTGCTGACGGCATTCGTGGTCCTGGGCTTGCCCACCGCCGCGGTCTGTCTGCCCTGGGCACTTATCACCGGCGACATCATGCCGCTTTACCATGCCTCCATGTTCATCGTGCGCACTGGCCTCCAACTTGCCGGCATCCGCATCGACGTCCAAGGCCTGGAAAACGTACCACCCCGCCACGCCTGCATCTTCATGTCCAACCACGTGTCGAATCTCGACCCGCCGGTGCTGCTCCCGCTGATCCCCGTCCGCACCTCGGTCTTCCTCAAGCAGTCGCTGATGAAGATTCCCATCCTTGGCTACGGCATGCGTTTGGCCGAGTTCGTCCCCGTCAGCCGGTCGGGTTCCGTCGAAGGAGCCGTCGAAAGCGGCAATGCGGCCAAGCTTGTTCTCGACAAGGGCATCCATATCACCACCTTTGTCGAAGGCACACGCTCCCGCGACGGTCACCTGCTGCCCTTCAAGAAAGGCCCGTTCTATCTGGCCATGGAAACCGGCGCGCCCTGCATCCCCATCTCCATCTGGGGAACGGAAACGATGATGGGCAAGGGAAGCCTGCGCATTCGGCCCGGTACCGCCCACGTGCGCTTTCATCCACCCGTCTGGCCGGCAGCGATCGGTGACCGCGAAGCGCTCTTGTTGGCCGTCCGCGAAGCCATCGCCTCCGCCCTGCCGGAACACATGCGCTGAAGGCAGGAAGTAGGGAACAGCCGTTCCCGGTTTTGCTCTCTATACCCTCGTCCCTGTTCTTCCTACTTCAGGATCGCATTGTACCCATCCGCAAGCAGCTTTTGCCGCATGGCATTAGCCTCCGCTCGCGTCGCAAACGGACCCACCTGCACATGCAGCAGCGCATCGCTCGGCTCATGCCGTGCTGTCACTGTGTATCCATGCTTGCGCAGCGCGCTCACCAGGACATCGGCATCGCCAGGATTCGAAATCGCCGCAATCTGCACCATGATTCCGTTCGCGGGTGCAGCCCCATCGGTCTGGCTCGCCATCGCCGGCTTGACCGTCGCGGTCTGCAGCACAGTATCCTCCACCTTTGGCTTCGTGGTTCCAGCTTCGCTTGTAGAGGCCGCATCCGGCTGCGGATCAGGCGCAGGCGTCTCCTCTACGACCGGCTGGCGCGCAGCCTGCTGCGCAGAAGCTGACGGCTTCGGCTTCGAATCCGCTGTCAACGGCGTGGTCGTTCCCTTGTCGACCGCATCCGCATTGGCAGCGACAGGCGCTCGCCGTCCCAGCGTGTAGCCCATCCCAAAGAACAGCCCGCACAGCAGTACCAGCCCGAAGAAAATCGCCAGCAGCGTGGTGGAACCGAGCGTGATCTCGCGATCGTGTGGGTCACTTTCGTCCATGGGCCCTGCGAGTTCCTCATCCTCGTCAAATGTCGTCTTCATGAAAGAATCCTTGCTTCAAATTCTGACACGTCCGGAGTCTCACGCGACGTGCCCGTTCCGTCCTGATCTGTCCCGGCCTATTTCAGCGCCGGCGACCGAGGCAATGCATCCCGCATCAGCGACAAAATATCCACCGGGAGCGGGAACACGATGGTTGTATTCTTCTCCACGCCAATTTCCGTCAGCGTTTGCAGGTAGCGCAATTGCATCGTTAACGGCTCGGTGGCCAGCAGCGCCGCTGCCTCGACCAGCTTCTGCGCGGCCGAGAATTCGCCTTCCGCATGAATGATCTTCGACCGCTTCTCGCGCTCCGCCTCGGCCTGCTTGGCCATGGCGCGCAGCATCTGCTCCGGCAGGTCCACCTGTTTCACTTCGACGGACTGTACCTTGACGCCGAACGGCTCGGTCCGCTGGTCGATGATGCCCTGGATGCGCAGATTGAGTTTGTCGCGATGGCTCAGTAGTTCATCCAGTTCCACCTCGCCCAGCACCGAGCGCAGCGTGGTCTGCGCAAATTGCGATGTCTGGTAGGCGTAATTCGCCACCTTGACCACCGCGAGGTTCGGGTCCACGACCCGCAGCGTGACCACGGCATTCACCTTGAGGGTCACGTTATCGCGCGTGATGATGTCCTGCGGCGGAACTTCCATCACTTCCTGGCGCAGCGAAATCCGCACAATCTGGTCCAGCGGACGAAATACCAGAATCAGTCCCGGCCCCTTGGGCTCCGGCAGCGCCCGGCCCAGGCGAAAGATGACCCCGCGCTCATATTCGCGCAGAATCTTGATGGAATTCAGCAAATAGAGAACAACAATGGCCCCGATGATCAAAAGTGTGTAGCCAGAAAAAGCCATGAAATGTCAACCCCGCTCAGGTCGGATTGTACTCCAGAGAGAGCTCGGCGACCGGTCTAGCGAGACGCGGTGGGCGTTGCGAGAATCTCCGGCTGCACCTCAAGCACATCGCCATGAAAGCCGGTAACGCGCACCGCGGCCTTCACTGGAAGCGGTTCGGATGAAAATGCCTGCCAAATCTCTCCCTGCACCAGGACATGCCCGATGGGGTGCAGGCCTGCCTCCTCCCCCTGCGAAGCCGAAGGCCATAGCGGCTCCATCGCCGTGGCCGGAGCGCCCACCAGTGCCGCCAGTCCGGTCAGCGCCTTGTTCCTCCGCGCCCGCACCGCCAGCCGTAGCAGCAGAACTGTAATCCCGCCAAACGCCACGCAAAGCGCAATCGCAATCGCCGGCTGGATGGCCATCTCCGGAATCGGCGCATCCACCAGCGTCAGCGTTCCAAATGCCAGGCAGGCTATCGCGGCAATCCCCAGCACCCCATGGCTGGCAAACTTCAACTCCATCAAGAACAGCATCGCCGCGGCCAGCAGCAGCAATACCGCCGTATGCCGAATCGGCAGCAAATCCAGTGAAAACACCGCCAGCAGCACCATCACTGTGCCCAGCGCTCCCGGAACCACCGTGCCTGGAATGTTGAACTCAAGATAGATCAGCATCGCGCCCCCCACCAGCAGCAGCAACGCCAGGTTGGGATTGGCGAGGTAGCCAAGGAGTTGTTCGCGCACCGTCGGCTGCAGCGTCTCCAGCTCCGCATTGCGCAGGTGCAACGTGAAACTGACCGGGTTGCCGGCCCCGTCGACGCGTTGAATCGTCTTGCCATCCAGCGACGCCAGTAAGGCGCCATCACTCGACGCGATCACGTCGATCAGGTGCTGATCCTTCGCCTCATCCGCCGAATAGGCTTTGGAGTTGCGTACCGCCTCCTCGGCTACCTGCGCATTGCGCCCGTGCCGCCCGACATAGCTGCGCAGAAACGCCGCCGCATCGTTCTCCATCTTCTGCCGCAAAGTGTCATCCGGCACTCCCGAAGACAGCACCGGGTGCGCCGCACCGGCATTGGTCCCCGGAGCCATCGCGGCAATATCCGCCGACTCCAGCAGGAAGAATCCCGCCGACCCCGCGCGTGCCCCCGACGGCGCAATGTACACAATCACCGGCACCGGCGAAGACAGAATCTCCCCCACCATGGTCCGCGTCGAGTCCAGCAATCCCCCCGGCGTATCCAGGTCGACCAGCAGCGCTGCCGCATGCTCCGTCTTCGCTTTCTCCAGCGCCCGTTCCAGTCGCCCTGCGGAAATCGGCTGAATGGTGTCACGCAATTCCAGCCGCAGCACCCGCGGATTCGACAGGGGCGCTCCAGTCTGCGCACCGCCATTCAGGCAGCAACACAGCAGCACCAACACCACCCAGAACAGGAAGCACGCTCGAAAACGAATCATGAGGAACCCCTCTTGCTGCCCCCGACTGAAGGCTTAGACCTCAGGGCTTCACCGGCGTCTCCGGCTTGGCACCTGCAGGAACCTTTGCATCCGCCGTCGGATGACTTTCCATGCGCGCATCGATCGCCTTGCGCAAATCCTTCGCGGCCCGGCTTGATCCATCCAGCGTCACGGCTTCCGCCGCATGGTCGCGTGCCTCCGGAAGTCTGTTCGCCGCCAGGTCCAGCCGCGCCAGCACCAGGTACGCTTCGAGATTGGGTCGCCGGTCCAGCGAAGCCTGCGCTTCCTTGCGCGCCGCGTCGCTGTCGCCGGCCCGCTCGCGCACTTCCGCCAGCCCGGCATGCGCCTCGGCGCTGTGGTCGTCTGCGGCCAGCGCCGCCTGGTACTCGCGCTCTGACTCCAGCAGCAGCCCGCGGTCCAGCTTGTCATGTGCCGACTTGCTCAGCCGCGCTGCCCGCTCCGCACCTGGCAGCGCTGCCAGCCGCGTCGATTCCACCGCGTCCAGCATCAGCGCCGCCTGCCGGAACGCCGCTCCGTTGTATGTGCGCTTGATGCGCTCGATCGATTCCGTCGTCCCGCCTTCCGCCGTATTCTTCCATGCCGCCTCGGCTGCCTTGGCTTCGCTGTCGTTGGGGCGAAGCTTCAGACTCTGCCCCATCTCCATCAACGCGCCGGCCTTGTCGCCGTGACGATGCAGGCTCACGGCAAGATTGAAATGATAATCCGCATCGGTCATGTCCGCCGCTACCGCCTGGCGAAACAGCGCCACCGCATCATGCCCGCGCCGGCTGCTGGCCACCGCTTCGTTGTTCACCACTTCCGGCAGCGGCAGCACCCGCGCCACTCCCGCAAAAGCCTCTTCCGCGCGCGGATAGTTGCCGGTAAACATCAGCGACAGGCCGCGATAAAATCCAGCCTCCAACTCCGCCGGATCGCCGTGCTTCACCTTGGCAAACGAGACCGCCGACTGCTCATATTGCTGGCTGGCGAATTGCAGCTTGCCTGTGGCCAGCCACGCCTCGGTGAAGTCCGGACTAAGATCGGTCGCCTTCTTCAAGTGCCGCAAGCGTTCCGCGGTGTCCTGCTCCGTCAACCCCCGGACATACTGCTCAAACGCATCCAGCCGCAGTTTGGCTCCGGCCACGCGGAAGGTCTCCTCGGCCACGCCAAAGCCGGGGTCCAGCTTGCGCGTGATGCGCCAAGCAAGCGAGTTGAGCAGCGGAATCAGCTGCGAAATCTCTCCGCTCGAGGTGATCTCTTCTGAAATTTTCAGCTTGGGTACATCCACAATGCGCGCCTTCAAGATCAGCGTCGTGCCCTTGGTCGCATAACTGCCAATCACGATTGAATCGGCATCGAGCGTCTGCGCCAGCCGGAGAGCGGTCGCCCTGCTGGGTTGAAACGTCTCCGGCAGCCCCAGGTGATCGAGTGCATATAACCGGTCTTCTCGGCTCAGCGGCAAAAATCCCGCGGAAGTCAGTCGGCTGTTCAAAATCTCCGGCGCCGCTTCCCGAATCCAGTCCAGTCCGGCCTGCCCCGTCGCAGTGGGCGGAGCAGCGCTCAGGCCGCTCCCCTCTGCGCCCGCATCCACCATGTTGTCAAATGGCAGCACCAGCACAATGCGTTCATGGCCCACCAGAGAGCCAGCGTCGTCACTGCCGGCACTCGGCGATCCAGACGGACTACGTTGTGCCACGGACACGGCAGCCCCTGCTCCCAGCGTAGCCACCAGCATCAGCGTCATCAGGAATGATCGAAAGAATCGAGTTCGAAAGAATGCAATCACGTCATCCTGATTATAGGTCGCGAGCTGCTGGCGCATTCGCCAGCTGCCCATGACGACTATCGCGAAGTGTCAGGTTGCGTCCGCAACTGGGCCTCGACCGAACGATGAAAGCGAATCAACGCTGCCCATTCCAATTCGTCCGTATGCTCCCAGACAAGATCGCCGCGCAGCTGCCGGGCAATCGCCGGCGCCGATAAATCCTGGTGCAGGCCAAAGTACTCCGACTCCACTTTCGGGCTGTCCAGGTGAAAGGGAAATGCCACCGGCTCTTCCTTGGTCGAAAACACCAGCGCCGTCGAATATCCCGACGGATCTTCCCCCGCCTTGGCAATCTGCGGCGCTGTAAAATCCTCCAGCCGGGCTACCTCAAAGGGCGTCCTGACATATCCCAGTTCAGGCTTCGTCAACTCGTCCGTCATCGGCCACGCCGTTAGCACTGTCGATCCGGGATACCGCGCCACCAGCTGCCGGATCGCCTGCTGGTGCAGCCGGATGACATGCGCATAAGTCAGGTTGTCTTCCGGTGCAAACCCGTACGGAGGATTGATAAACAGCGCAACCAAGAACGCCGCCGCGGAGAAAGCGGTCATCAGGGGCCAATAACGTACCCGGCGATGAAAAGTGGACACCGCCACCAGCAGGATCAGCGGATACATGGGCAGCAGGTAACGCGTCAACAACGCCCCACCCAGCACTGAAAACGCCAGCGCATTCATTAGCAGCAACGCATAGATACGGCTCTGTGCGGGAAAGCTGATGCGCGTCCGCATCCGCCCCGCCTCGTTTTGTACCGGGTCCAGCAGCATCGCCGCCGCCGTGCACAGCACCGGCACAAACATGTTCATGTGCAGAAACAGGTGCATCAACCGATGCGCAAACGCCGCCGCAATGCGCAGCGGCTCCAGCGTTGAGGTAGCGTTGTAACGCAGAAACTCCGGGTTCCCAAACAGAAAGCGGGTCCGCGAATAGTGATAGGCATACCACCCCGCCAGCGGCAGCAGGCACAGGCAATACCACGCTGCCTGGCGATAGCTCTCGCGACGGATGGCGACCGGCTTCCGCAGCGCCGCCCCCAATTCAAAAGCTGCCAGTGCCACCGGCGTGATGATGGCTGTCTCCTTGGCCAGCACTGCGACCGAAAACCACACCGCCGCCGGCCACAACGGACGCTTGCCCGGCTTGCCGTCGCTCATCGCTCCTGGCCGATCCGGCAGTGCATAGACCAGTCCCCACAGCGTCGCCGCTGCCGCAAAAATGTCCGCATGGGCCAGCGTGCTCTGCGCAAACCAGATCGGATACAGCCCGGTCAGCACCAGCGTCCAGAAAGCCACCTGAGGGCTGCCATTTAGCTTCATGGCCAGTCTCCACACCGCCAGCAATCCCATCGACGCCACGATGAGAATCGCCTCCCGCGTAACCTCGGGATGAAAGCCGCATACCTTCCACCACAGTGCGAGATAAATCGACGGCAGCGGCGGATGCGCATTGCTGATCGTCGTCAGCGGGATCAGCGACCCGGTGCGAAAAAAGTCCCACGCCGCAGGGATGTAATATCCCGCCTCATCCCAGAAATACGGCAGCCTCAGCAGGCTCCAATGAGTCAGGTACAACGCCGCGAAGATGACCGGGAAAATCATCCATAGCGGCAGCGGCTCATCCATCTTCGGAGTCAGTAAAGCAATCCATGAGAATCGCAAAATCCGCCGTAGAAACGAAGGCTCCCTCGGCGACGGTTCCCGTTCCGCGAACTCTCGCCGAGCCGCTTCGTTCCGCTCTTGCGCAGCATCAAGGTGGTCAGAATGCGGCAGGCAGACCGCGTCCCTGTTCCGCCGTACGTCGTTACGGCTCATCTTCACTCGCTGATCCATTCATTGCCACGGGTCACTTCTATGGGGATGTCCGAGCCTCTTTGGAGCATTTTTACTTCCGCTCTTAGCAAAGGAAGAAGGCAGCACGCGGCTTTTTATCAAGAAAAGCCGCACTTGGCTGCCGTTGGATGGAAGCACTTCAAGTGAAAATGCTCTAGTTCACGACACCTTGGGGGAAGTTTGGATTCTGCGGCTCCAGGTTCAACTCCCCAAAGGCCTGCTCATACTGGGCAAGGTTCTGCCCCAGCACATTCCACAGCGCTTTGGCTTGTTGCGGGCTGACGTAGACGCCCTGGAAATTCTCGATGGAAACCTGATCCGGCGCGGTCTGGTTGACTCGTCCGAAGAGCAGGAAGAAGTCCCAGAGATTAACCCGGATCTGCACGCTGTTGGCGTAGCCCTCCCGATAATCGGAGGCA
>Ga0073928_10010805_pt1 | contig 10759 bp, 11 predicted proteins | sample PaiPotPPA55metaG_FD_76969 | JGI IMG/M metagenome (GOLD analysis project Ga0073928, IMG submission 76969) | Iron sulfur acid spring bacterial and archeal communities from Banff, Canada, to study Microbial Dark Matter (Phase II) - Paint Pots PPA... ...
GCCCAGCAAGGCCGGGAATCCTTCCTGGCGCAGTGCGCGGGTTGCCATGGAATCGAGGGCAGCGGCCAGACGGAAATGGGAGTGAATCTGTATCCCAGGGTGCCTGATTTGCGTTCGGATGCAACCCAGAATCTGACGGACGGCGAAATCCATTACATCATCGAAAACGGAGTCCAGCTTACCGGAATGCCCGCGTGGGGCAGTCCGCACAAGCAAGACTCAGGGGACAGCTGGAAGCTGGTTCTGTTCATTCGCAGCCTGCGTCCGCTGAATCATAAAGAACAATCGCGACAGACGGCCACTGCAGGCTCGGCCCACTATGTCGGCTCTCAAGCTTGCGAGAAATGTCACGCCGGAATCTATGCCGGCTGGAAAAAGACGCCCATGGCAAACGTGGTGCGCGATCCGCGGACTCATCCGGATGCGATCATTCCGAACCTCGCTACCAATAATGTCGCCAAGTTCTCCGCCGATCAGGTGGCATTCGTCTATGGCAGCCAGTGGAAGCAGCGCTACTTCACGAAGGTGGGCGACGATTACTTCCCGCTGCCGGTGCAGTGGGACGTGCGCAATCGCGCATGGCGCCCGTATAAGGTTCCCACGCAGGGCGGAGATTGGTGGACAGCGGTGTACGGGCCGGATAACATGCAGCGGCCAACCGGCCCGTTGTGCGATGGCTGTCATTCCGTGGACTACAACGTTCAGACCAAACAAGTGGCAGAGTGGAATGTCGGATGTGAGCGCTGCCATGGACCGGGCAGCGAGCACGTGGCGCATCCTACCCGAGGCGACATTCTCGATCCGGCGCAAATGGATGGCGTGGCCGCGAATGACACGTGCATTCAGTGCCATTCCCAGGGACAGCCTCTGAGCAACCCCATCGAGGGGAAATATTACGACTGGGCGGTCGGCTACCGTATTGGGTTAAGGCTGCAGGATTTCTGGAAACTCGAGGATTGTAAGCTGGGCGAAACCAGCTTCTACTACTTTCCGGACTGCACCGCGCATAAGAACCGCATGCAGGGCAACGACTTTGCCCAGAGCGTGATGTACCGGCATGGAATTACCTGTTCCTCGTGCCACGATGCGCACGGCACGGAAAACTACGCTCAGCTGAGAAAGCCTGCGAATCGGATCTGCCTGGATTGTCATGCCCCGGCGGGCCCCAATGGTCCGCGTGCGGCCACGCTCGAGCAACACACACATCACAAGGATGGAAGCGCCGGCAGCGATTGCATTGCCTGCCACATGCCAGCCATCGAAACGGAAGGCGTTCCGGGAACGTTTGTGCATGCCCACACTTTCCGCTTCATCGCGCCGGCCATGACCGACAAGTACAAGATCCCCAGTCCTTGCACATCGTGTCATACCGACAAATCCACGGCGTGGGCCGAAGATGCGATGAGCCGCTGGCCCGAGCCATCGCCCTGGCGGCTTCGATAGCGCTCGATCGCCGGATGGTGGCGTCCGATACGCTTGAACACCTCAGCCTTGTGCGGCCGCTACGGTGTCATAAAACGGGAAGAACTGCTCGACGTGCGCAACCTGCATCGTGTCGCGCACACGCTTGGTTACGCCGGCCAGTGCCAGGCGGCGGCCGTCCTTCTGGTGGTTCACATAGGCGCCCACGAGCGCGCCGATGCCCGCAGAATCAATGTAGGGAACCTGGGTAAGATCGAGGATCAACGTGGGCTGGGTGCTGCCGCGCACCAACGCTTGAAACTCAAAGAAATTGGAGATAAGAATGGGACCGCTCAGGCGCAACACGCGCTGCCCTGCCCGTGTCTCGCTGACGTCTTCGATGTGCAAAGGTTCCTGAGGCATGCGCAGATCGTATTACGGGAATGTGAACATGGTGTTAAAAGGCCCGGGTATGTCTCGGACAGAACTCTTCCTGGGGCTAACCGGATGAGCCCCGGCGTCCTCACCGCTCCCGTTACCCTACGCCGGCTCCAGCCCCTTCTCGTGCACCTGCGCGATGAAGCGATCGAACTGCGCATGGTCGAGACCGACGGGCATGTTGGCCGTAGCGGGCTTCTTTGCCTACATCGTGCCAGCAGGGCATCCAGCAAAATTGTTTGCTTTCCGCCCCGCCTTCGAGCACGACTAGAAACGGGTAGAAGGTGACTTCTTCTTCCTCTTCGCCGGGCCATGACTCCAGCTTGCTGGGGAGGAGCGCGGAAATAACCTTGAAGTCTCCGTCGCCGGCGCCCAGTTGAAAGTCGAGATGCACACGCAGTTCGCGCGTGCCTCCACAGGCCGGGCACTCTTCGGGGGCCATTTTCGGGGAGTTGTACAGGGTGTCGAACAGCTTGCGGTGCCTGCGACATTTCTTATGAATTGAATGCAGGTAAAAAATATTGTGACGCCAGGGGACTCCTGTCAGGGAAAATCGTTGATTTGTTTGATTTCTGATTGATGATGGACGATTGGAGAACCCGCAGAGTCCGAGTCTCAGGGTTTCAATCAGCAATCAGAAATCAATAGTCATCAAATTCCGGCGAACGGAATCATCGGCGGTGTCGATCAGGGCTCGATCGTGGCCTCATCAACCAGCATGATGGGGATGTCTTCCTTCACCGCATAGACCCGGCGGCACTGCGTGCACTTCAAACTCTCCGGATTTTGGCGGTATTCAAGCGCCTGCTTGCACGCCGGACAAACCAGAATTTCCAGCAGATCTTTGGCAATCATGACTCTGCATTGTACGACAGGGGCTCCGGCGAAGGTGGGAGGAGGATCACAAGCCTGGGCAATATCGAATCGGGTCAGGCGTTTGGGCCAAAGAATCGTATATCGGCTTCCATCAGTCTTGCGATATCGAGCGCGCAGACGTGCCCATGTACGTGCGCTCTCAACGATAGCTTTCATCTGCGCCAAGGACGCGTCTGGATCATCCCTGAGGATAAAGCTATTCATTTCGCCAGAACCTAAATCGTGACCATCGACGCGGCTGTGACACGGCATCTCCTCAAGTGGGCGATACTCGGTCGCGATTCGGGTGTGGTGGTCATTTCCGAAGGACGCCGAGTTCCACTGCAACTCAAGCCGGTATTTCATAGTCCTTTCAGCGAGTTTAACGCAGTCCACTACCCGCAATGACACCAAGGGTGCTCCTGGACGGTGTAAGATTCTAGTTCCGGAAGCCTGAAGCCGGGCGCCGGCAGCCGAAAGACATGCCTGCCACCATCCTCGACGGAACCAAGATCGCGCACGCCATTCGCAGTGAAGTGGCTGCGGAAGTGAAAACCATGGCTGCCGCCGGGGTGCGTCCGGGGCTGGCCGTCGTGCTGGTCGGACACCATCCCGCCTCCGAGATTTATGTGCGCGGCAAAGTCAAAGCCTGCGAGGAAGTGGGCCTCCACAGCGAGAAACTGACCCCGCCCGAGACCGCCACGACCGCCGAGTTGGTAGCTTTGATTGAAGATCTGAACCGGCGCGACGATATCGACGGCATCCTGGTGCAGCTGCCGCTGCCCCCGCAGGTGGATGCGAAAAAAGTGCTGATGAGCGTCGACCCGGCCAAGGACGTCGACGGATTCCATCCCGTGAACGTCGGATTCCTTTCCACGCAGCGTCCCGGCCTGGTTCCGTGCACGCCTGCCGGTGTAATTGAGATTCTGAAGCGCAGTAACATTCCCATCGCCGGGCGCGAAGCGGTGGTCGTGGGTCGCAGCGACATCGTGGGCAAGCCCGCCGCCATGTTGCTGCTCAACGCCAACGCCACCGTCACCGTGTGCCACTCGAAGACGCATGACCTGCCCGGAGTGTGCCGGCGCGCCGATATCCTCGTCGCCGCCATCGGACGCGCCGGAATGATCACCCGCGATTTCGTCAAACCCGGCGCAACCGTGATCGACGTGGGCATGAATTCCATTACCGACGCGGGGCAATTCCAACGCTTCTTCGCCGGCAATGCCCAGAGGCAAGCGAGCTTCGGCAAGAAAGGGTCGACGCTGATCGGCGACGTCCATCCCGACGTCGCCGAAATCGCCGGCGCCCTGACGCCCGTGCCCGGAGGCGTCGGCCCGCTGACCATCGCCCGGCTGATGTTCAACACGGTAAAGGCAGCGAAGATGCGCCGGGGAAATCAAGTCCCAGAATTGTCGCGAGCATAACCACAATGACGACCGCTCGGAGAAGTTGTTATGTCTCTGCGTCCTCAGCGTCCTCTGTGGGGAAGGCTTGTGATTTGGGAGCCTCATGCTGAAAGTTGGCCTTACCGGAGGCATCGCCGCCGGAAAGTCGGTGGTGGGTGAGATGTTCGTCGCGCTGGGCGCACATTTGGTGCAGGCAGACCGCATTGCCCACGCGCTCATGCAACCGGGGGAATTGGTCTATAGCGAAGTCGTCCGCCACTTCGGCCGCGAGATCCTCAATCCTGACGGCAGTGTCAGCCGCGCCAAACTAGCCGAGTTCGCATTCGGCCCCGCAACCGCTTCCGAAGGCGCGCGGGCTTCGCGGATCGAGGAACTGAACCGCATCGTGCATCCCGCAGTGATTCGCAGTCAGGATGAGTGGATGGAGGAGATGGGTCGCCAGGATCCGCACGCGATTGCCATGGTGGAGGCGGCGTTGCTTTTAGAAGCGGGCGCCGGCGAGCGTTTCGATCGCCTGGTGGTCGTCACCTGCGGTGAGGAACAAAGAGTGACCCGCTTTGCCGCCCGCCAGAAGATGGATCTCGAAGCTGCCCGCAAGGAAGTCATCCGCCGCATGGCCGCCCAACTCCCGGATGAGGAAAAAATCAAAGCCGCCGACTACGTGATCGACAACTCGGGTCCGCTTGAGCAGACCAGAGAGCGAGTGAGGCTGGTGTGGCAGGAACTTCAGGCGGACAAGAAGAAGTCCTAAGGCTAGTTTCCATTCCACCCGTGAGCCAACTGTCCTAGTGAGCGAAGCCGAACCAGCTCGGGACTCCCCGAAAGTTGCATAGGTCCCGCGCGGCAAAGAACGCTGCTCAGCATGACAGCGCGGTTCCGTACGCCTAGAATCTCGCTCATGAAGCCCAAGACTTTGTACCTCGCGCTCTGCCTCGCCGGCTTGCTGCTTCCTTACTCCCAGTTTGTTCCCTGGGTCTTGCAGCACGGATTGAATCCTGCTCTTTTTGCGCGCGAGCTGTTCGCCAATCGCATCAGCGCGTTCTTCGGTATGGATGTCATTGTCTCCGCCGTGGCTCTGCTCGCGTTCACCCGAATCGAAAGCAGCCGCGTCGGGATTCGACGGCGCTGGCTCGTAGTGGTCGCCGTGCTCTCGGTGGGTGTTTCGCTCGCGCTGCCATTGTTCCTCTACCTGCGGGAACTAGCGACGGAGCCGACAGCGCCCGCCGCTTCGAGCAGCGCCTAGGGGACATGATCTCACTCTAAGTTCGCTGGTCGACCGAGCTCAAAGTCCGGGTCGCTTCGGACCAGGCTCAGGGGCAGCCTCCGTCCCCGTTGACAACCTTTGCGTCCCGGATGATTTGATGAACGGATCGCTTAGGCGCTCTAACTCGATCGAACGAATCGGGTTGGAGCTGGCGTGCTTAGTGCCGATCCATTGTTTAAAATCACTGTAGGGATCTTTCTACCCCCCGACTTCGTATTGAACTTCGGATAGGTTGAAATCATGAAACTCATGCGCCCGTTGATCTTTGGGCTCGCCCTGGCCGGCGGGTTTTTCTACTTCACAACCTGGCGGTCCAACTCGCAGGCCGGGGGATTGCACTCTTCCAACTGGTTCAGCCATCCAGCGCAGGTCGAAATCACCGAGGCCGCTCCTAACGAGGCGCTCGACGGCGAAGAGCAGAACAATATCTCCGTCTACAAGAAGAACATTCCGTCGGTGGTGAATGTTACGTCGCGCGCCATGACGTTCGACTTCTTCTACGGGCTCGTTCCGCAGGAGGGCCAAGGCTCGGGATTTGTGATCGATAAGGAAGGACACATCCTGACCAACTATCACGTGATCGCCGAAGCGCGGCAGGTGGAAGTCACCATGCACAACCGCAAGAAGTACAAGGCGACGGTGATTGGAACCGATCCGCCGCACGATCTCGCGGTCATTCAGATCAAGGCCCCTGACCTGATTCCAGCGATCCTGGGCGATTCGCGCAACCTGCAGGTCGGCCAGAAGGTGTACGCGATCGGTAATCCGTTCGGCCTGGCGGGAACCATGACTCGCGGAATCGTGAGCTCGATCCGTCCGGTGCGCGAGCCCAACGGCGCCATGATTGACGAAGCCATTCAGACCGATGCGGCCATCAATCCCGGCAATTCGGGCGGCCCGCTGATGAACTGGCACGGCGAGGTGATCGGCATCAACACGATGATTCTTTCGAACGCAAATCAGAGCGCCGGCATCGGCTTTGCCATTCCCATCAATACCGCCAAGGCCGTGCTGAACGATCTGATGACGCTCGGCCGCGTGCGCCGTCCCGCACTGGGCGTGCGCACCATTCCGATCAGCCCCGAACTGGCGGACGAGATGGGCTTGTCCGTCGACTACGGCCTGCTGATCATCCAGGTAACGCCCGGCGGCTCGGCCGATCAAGCCGGGCTCAAGGCTGGGTCGGAACGCGCCTACTTGGGAAATACCGCGATCATGCTGGGTGGCGACCTGATCGTAGCCATTGACGACCAGAAGGTACAGGACGAAGAGGATCTTTCGCAGATGATGAACAACCACCGTGCGGGAGATACGGTGAAGGTGACCATCTACCGCAACAAGAAAAAGCTGGATGTGACCGTGTCGCTGGGCGAGGCGCGGCAGCAGGTGTAAGAAACGTAGCGGTCAGCTCTCAGTCTGCAGTTTTGAGCCTCTCCAGCCTCTCCTGGCGCGGCGGCGCCGGTTGTTTATTTCCCTCGTGGCTAGGGCCTTTCTTTCTTGCCTTGAAAACAGCACGATTCCTCTGTAGTCTGTCCTTCTGCCTATGACTGCCGTCCTTTAGTTCTGCGAATTGCTGCGTTGAGCGAAGCGCGCACCAGTGTGCGCGGCGGCGCTCCCGCCAGGTTGTCTCACTACGAGCGTTCCCAAATCAGAAAGGATTTCTCCCATGCAATTCGTGGATAAGGCACTCGCTCGCCGTCTGGAGTCGGGGGAAGAGATGCCGCAGGTGTTATACGCGCGTATGTTTCAGAAAACGCGGCCCGAGATCGGCGCGGCCGAGGAAGAGATTTGCGGCGGGCATATGGTGTTTGCCGGACTCGGATCGCCCATCGGGCGGGCGACCGGAATCGGGTTGGACCGTCCAATCACCGCCGTGGATATCGATCAGGTGGAGCAGTTTTACCGGGCGCACAAGGCTCCGTCGCAGGTGGACTTGTGCCCCTTGCACGACCCTTCGGTATTCGAGATGCTTAAAGAACGCCGGTATGCGATTGCCGAACTGAACAATGTGTTGTACCGGAAACTGGATGCGGCCGAGAGGTTTCCTCCGCCTCCGCCGGGATGCGAGATTCGGCGCAGTCTCATCGAAGAAGCCGACGCCGCCGGCGCAATCGTGGAGGGAGCATTCTTTCCCGATGGCGCTCCGGAGGCTTTTCAGGGACTGATCGCGCCGTTCTACCGGATGGAGCAGGCATTGGCATTCATAGCCAGTATCAAAGGCACGCTGGTGGCCTGCGGAACAGGGTTGGTCATCCCCGAGCACAGAGTCTTTGCCTTGTGCGGCGCCGGAACGCTTGCCGGGTTTCGCGGACGTGGGCTGCAAACCGCATTGCTGCGTGCCCGCATGGCCGCCGCCGTCGACGCCGGATGCGAGTACGCCGCGGTGGTCACGCAGGGCGGGAGCATCTCGCAGCGCAACGCTGAACGTCTGGGCTTTCGCGTGGCCTACAGCAAAGTGACGGTGATCAAGCAGACCGAGGTGTAGTGCCGGCATCCTGCCGGTCGTCCCGGCGGGCGTCTCGCCCGCCGGCGCTGGCGGAGCCACGTTCGCTCGTTGCGTCCACGGCCGCGTCCATAGCATAGTGGAAGCGATGATTACCGAAACCCCCGTCCTCGAAGGCAAGCACATCCGACTGGAACCGCTCGAGCACCTCCACGTCGAGGGATTGGTGGCCGCGGCCGGAGACGACGCCGAGTTCTACCAATGGAGTCCTGTCCCCCGGGGCAAGGCTGCGGCGAAGAATTATGTAGACACGGCCTTGGCGTGGAGAGATGCGGGCAGCGCGGTCCCGTTCGCCATCGTGCGAAAGCAGGACGGCATTGTCCTCGGTTCGACGCGCTTCTGGAACATCGAACAATGGTCGTGGCCGCAAGGTCATCCCGCGCACGGGCGCAGTGTCCCAGACGCGTGCGAGATTGGCTACACTTGGCTAACCCGCTCGGCCACCAGGACGGCGGCCAACACGCAGGCCAAGTTCCTCATGCTGACGCACGCCTTTGAAGTATGGCAGGTGCTGCGCGTCTGCTTTCACACCGACGCCCGCAACCAGCGCTCCCGCGCCGCCCTCGAGCGCATCGGCGGGCAGTTTGAGGGGATCCTCCGCGCCCACCGGATGGCGGCCGACTTCATCCCTCGCGATTCGGTGCGCTACTCGATCATCGCGGCCGAGTGGCCCAACGTGAAGCGGCGGCTCCTTCAGTTCGTCGATCGTTAGTTCCACCCGATTCCTTGCGCACTCGAGCAGCGCAATCCACCTGCGTTGCCAACCTACGCAATGGTTTTCGGTTCGAGCCCGTAGGCGTCCACCCACTGATCATACGTCTGCTGTTTGGCCGGCCACTGGAAGCAGAGCCCGTAGCCGTCAGGATCGGTAAACCAAAGCTGCTTCATGCCGTAGGGCGCGATCTTCGGTTCTTTCACATTCAGGCCATGGGCGCGCAGGTGCTGGTAAGCGGCGTCCAGGTCCTCACATCCGAAAAACAAGCAGGTGTCGCTGTGCCCGGTGGTCCTTACGGAATCGGGTGCCGGCGGCCGCTGGTCGGCTTCATAGGCGGTATTGAGCATCAGTTCTGCGCCGTTCAGCTTCAAGTGCGCCCAGTTGCAGTCGTCCCCTGGTTCAGACGTGGCGGAAACGTTGAAACCCAGCACGTCGCGATAGAACCGAATCGCGGTCGGCATGTCGAAAACCTGGATCAGCGGAGCGATACCGTGAATGTCCATTGGCGAACTGTCCTCCCGGCCTGGCCGAAAAATATAGCAGAAGATTGGAATCTCCCGATTGCGACCTCCACCGTTTGGACGCGCTTTGCCTCCCACGGTAAGCGAAAGAGATTCTGGGGTGCGATTTATGAGAGATTAGTCTGCTGAGAATTGAAATGAACGTGGATGCCATTCGCGCGTACTGCCTGTCGTTTCCGGAGGCAACGGAAAAACTCCAATGGGGCGATGCCCTGTGCTTCAAAGTCAGGGCGAAGATGTCGCCGTGCTGGGACTGGACCAGGTGCGGCTAACCTTTAAATGCACGCCTGAGACTTTTGGCGAACTGCTCGACCGGCTGGAGGCGCTCGGCAACGAGGAAGCGAAACAGCTGATCCGGCAATCGTACGAGATGGTCGCCGCCAAAGCTCCGAAAGTCGCGAGCAGGAAAGAGGCCACAAAAACGCGGACGAAGAAGCCCCTGCCGCCCCCAAAGCGCAAGAATCGTTCTCGCACCAGGAAGGACTAGAGCGCTCGTCCCGTATGCTGTCGTATGCTGTGGCCTGATTTGACTCCGCTTGCCGCAGTCGGCTAGCCTCAGAGTTCGCCCCCGAGGTTCCAAAGCCGTTTGGCCTGCATGCGATCTCCGCATAAATCGTTGATTTTGTTGTTGATGGCGCTGGCTGCGGCGCCTGCGCTCAGGGCCGCCGTTCAACCGGCACACGCGCCACACGCGATTGTCGCCAGTGTGCATGAATTGGCGTCTCAAGTTGGCGTGGAGACAATGCAAGCCGGGGGCAATGCCGTCGACGCCGCGGTTGCCACCGGATTCGCGCTGGCCGTGGTGCATCCTCCCGCGGGAAATATCGGCGGGGGTGGCTTTATGCTTATTCGCATGGCCGACGGGAAGACGCACTTTCTCGACTACCGCGAAAAGGCTCCGGCGGCAGCGACCCGCGAGATGTATCTCGATCCGCAGGGGAACGTCATCCCGGACGCCAGCGAGATTGGTTATAAGGCGATCGGCGTGCCGGGGTCGGTAGCGGGGATGGTTTACGCCGAGCACAAGTATGGCAAACTGACGCTCAAGCAGGTGATGGCTCCGGCCATCCGGCTGGCGCGCGAAGGATACGTGCTCAGTTGGGAAGAGGCCGGCGATCTGCAGGACCGACATCTGGCTGAGTTCCCGGAGTCGCGTCGCGTATTTCAACGCAACGGCGATTTTTACAAGGCGGGGGAGACGTTTCGCCAGCCCGACCTGGCGCGCACGCTGCAACGCATTTCCCAGAAGCCGGATGATTTCTATCATGGTACGCTCGCGCGCGAACTCGCCGCTGCCCTGCAGAAGGGCGGAGGACTGGTTACCGCCGACGATCTGGCGCACTACGAAGTGAAGGAGCGTGAGCCCGTGCGCGGCACCTATCGCGGATATGAGGTCATTAGCGCGCCCCCGCCCTCGTCCGGCGGAACCGTGCTGATCGAATCCCTGAATATCCTGGAAGGCTACGATCTCCGCACAATGGGAAACCGCTCGGCGCAGTCGGTTCATTACACCACCGAAGCCTTCCGGCGGGCATTCTTCGATCGCGCCGAATTTATGGGCGACCCTGATTTTGCGAAGATCCCGGTCGCGCAGTTGATTGATAAAAAATATGCGGCCGCCTGGCGCGATGCCATCGATCCCGCGCACGCCAGCCC
>Ga0073928_10010807_pt1 | contig 10758 bp, 8 predicted proteins | sample PaiPotPPA55metaG_FD_76969 | JGI IMG/M metagenome (GOLD analysis project Ga0073928, IMG submission 76969) | Iron sulfur acid spring bacterial and archeal communities from Banff, Canada, to study Microbial Dark Matter (Phase II) - Paint Pots PPA... ...
ATCCCACAGCTTGTTTTCAGTCAAATATTTCTCAAAGCGCGCGATCGGATCGCGAGCCTTCCAGTAATCGACCATTTCCTTGGGAACGTATTCTGCGGGATCGTGCTGGGCGTGGCCTTTCATACGATGCGTTTTTACTTCGATAAGAACAGGGCCGCGGCCGGCACGGCACTCGTTGACGGCTTCCTTCGTGGTGGTATAAACCGCGCCAACATCGTTGCCGTCGACGACCTTGCTTCGAATGCCGTACGCAACGGCGCGATCCGCGAGATTCTTGACGGGCACCTGCCGCGAAACCGGCGTGGAATAGGCCCACTGATTGTTTTCAAGCACCAGCACAAACGGCGCGCGTTGCGCCGCCGCAAGATTCAATCCTTCGTGAAAAGCTCCGGTGGAGCTACCTCCGTCGCCGATCCAGGTGAGCGCGACGATGTTCTGGCCTAGGTAACGCCCGGCCATGGCGACGCCTGTCATCACTGGAATCAAATCGCCGAGCATCGAAATGGGCGACACTGTGTGACGGGTTTTCAGATCGCCGAAATGGCTGGTGCCGTCCTTGCCGAGCGTGGGCGAAGTATATTTCGCCATGTGCTGCGTAAAAATATCACGCGGAAGAAAGCCCTTCACGAGCAGCGCGCCGATGTTGCGAATCATCGGCGCGAGCCAGTCGCGCGGCTCGAGTGCGTAAGCCGTTCCAACCGAGACGGCTTCCTGCCCGAGACTCGAATACAGCCCGCCGACAATCTTGTTCTGCCGGAACAGACGCACCATTCGGTCTTCGAGCTGGCGATTGAGCTGCATGTAGTAATACAACTCATGATGCTGTTCGCGTGTCAGCTTTGCGATCATTCGATTTTCCATTCCCGGTTTTTCAAGCCAGAAGACCTAGAATTACTCATAAGATGCTCAACCTCGGCAAAACTAAATCGCGGCGGCTGTGGATTCCAGAGCCGTGCTGAACTTTGAATTGAGCGCGCCAAGAAGTTCAGCGAGCAAAACCAGCTGAAGCTCGCGACCGAAAACCTCGCCAAAATGCGCAACCAAGCGGGCCCGGACTTCGCCCGAACTTACCGCTCGTCCCAGCACGCTTTCGAGCGACGTGGCATGTTTATCGGCAATGCCACACGGCACGATCAAATCAAAGTATCGCAGGTCGGTGGAAACATTGTATGCGAATCCGTGAGAAGTGACCCAGCGGCTTAGGTGAACGCCCAGCGCTGCGAGCTTTTCTTCGCCGCGCGGTGTTTCCACCCAGATACCGTGCTTGTCAGCAATCCGCTTCGCAGCTGCCCCGAAGTCCGCCGTCGTGCGAATCATGACTTCTTCGAGCTGTGCGACGAACCAGCGCACGTCACGGCGATGCTCTGCAAGATCCAGTATCGGGTAGCCGACGACTTGCCCGGGGCCGTGGTAGGTGATGTCGCCGCCGCGGTCAGTTTCACTGAATTCCACGTTCATTTGGTCAAGTAGCTGATGGCTCGCCCGCAGGTGCTCGCGTTGGCCGTTACGACCAAGCGTGATTACGTGAGGATGCTCGCAGAGAAGCAACACGTCCGGGATTGTGCCGTTTTTGCGTGCTTCGATAACTCTGCGCTGGAGTTCGCACGCGCGCCTGTAGGGCACAAGGCCGAGTTCCACTACCCAACAGTTTTTTTTGGGTTGATTCACGAGCTTTTGGAACGCCTTCCCTTCGCGCGTCGATATTAAATATTGATTGAGAGACCCCGGACGGCGTTGAATGCGTCGCCCATAGCTTCCCAAACCGTAGGATGCGCGTGAATCGTCGCTGCCATATCGTCCAGCGTGGCTTCGAGCCCTAGCGCGGCGACCGGTTCGGCAATAATCTCCGTTGCCAGCGGCCCGATCGCATGAACTCCGAGGATTTCACCGTACTTCGCTTCCGCTACGACTTTGATGAACCCCTCGTGCATCCCGAGAATCGTGGCCTTGCTGTTGCCGACGAACGGGAACTTCCCGGTCTTCACCTCGTAGCCCGCTTCGCGCGCCTGCTTCTCGGTGAGACCGATGGAACCGATTTGCGGTTCGCAGTACGTGGCGTTCGGGCACCGCTTGCGGTCGAACGGCTGGACGTCTTTACCCGCCATTCGGCCGACGGCGATGATTCCCTCCATCGAAGCGGCGTGCGCAAGTTGCGGGAGGCCGGCGACGATGTCGCCGATCGCGTAGACGCGCGGTTCGTCGGTTTCAAGATACGCATTGGTGTGAATAAAACCGCGCTCGACTTTGATTTTTGTCTTGTCGAGGCCGATATTTTCAGTGAGCGGACGACGGCCTACGGCGATCAAAACTTTCTCAGCGCTGATGGTCTGGGATTTCCCAGTCTTGTCCTTGAACGCCACGGTGACGCCCTTGGCGTCCTTCTTCACGGATTCCACTTTCGCTTCCGTCTCGATGCGAATTCCTTTTTTCTTGAAAGCCTTCTCGAGTTCGGGAGAAATCTCCTCATCTTCGAGCGGCACGGCTCGCGGAAGCATTTCGAGGATGGTAACCTCGGCACCGAAAGTGCGGAAAATCGAAGCAAATTCAACGCCCACAGCGCCCGCGCCGACTACAACGAGAGATTTTGGAATCTCCGGCAGCATCAGGATTTCGCGATTGGTGAGAGTTGTCTTGCCGTCGATTTCAACTCCGGGCAGCGTACGAGCGTCGGACCCGGTAGCGAGCATGATGAAATTGGTTTCGAGCTCGGTGGTCTTGCCGTCTTTTTCAACCGAAACGCGACCGGGACCTGCAATTTTTCCCCAACCTGTGATCGTTTCCACCTTATGCTTCTTGAAAAGCGACGCGATTCCGAGCGAGTGTTTCTTGACGATCTTGTCCTTGCGCGCCAGCATCGCGGGCCAATTGATCTTCACGTCCTTCACTTCGAAGCCAAATTCCTCGGCGCGCTTAAAGTAGTCGTAGATATCCGCATGATGCAGAAAGACTTTCGTGGGAATACAGCCGATATGCAGGCAAGTGCCGCCGAGGAACGGATCCTTCTCAACAACCGCCGTCTTCAGGCCCCATTGCGCCGCGCGAATCGCAGCGACGTAGCCGCCCGGTCCACTCCCGATGATTACGAGATCGTATTTTGCCAAGCAAGACCTCCCCGGCGCTTTCTCACTGACTTCGGCCGAGCCTTATAGATGCGCGGAAGGGGTGCTACGATGGCGGCTCTTCCAGGCACGCGAACAGAAGATTTTAGCAGTCACACTCCGCCGCCGCAACCGCAACCCTGCCCTACCTGGATCTGACTTTCTCGCACAGCACCACCTGTTAAACTCCCACTTTCACGGACCCCTCTGGCTCACAGTTCTAGCAGCGGCTATTAGGGAAGCCTAGGGGGACACGATGTGAGTAGGCTCTCCCAGCTCTAGTAGCTATTTGACAACGACGACGCGCATCGGTAATATCGCGTGTTTTGGGTGAGCCGTTTAGCCTCACCTAGGTACCCCCAATGGACAAAAAGCGGTTGGAATATTACAAAAAGAAACTAGCCACTCGGCGCGAGGAACTCGCCCGCGGAATCGCGCGCACGGAACAGGAAGGCCGCGAAGCCGACGAGGACCCGACTGTAGACCTCGCTGACAAGGCCGCAAACTCCTACACGAAGGAATTCCTCTTCGGCCAAACTCATAACGAGCGCTCGCTATTGCAGCTGGTCGACGACGCACTCGTGCGCATCAAGGACGGCTCGTTCGGCGAATGCATTTCGTGCCATGAAGAACTTCAGCAAAAGCGTCTCGAAGCCGTGCCGTGGACGCGCTACTGTATTACCTGCCAGGAGAAAATGGAACAAGGTCTGCTCTAAGTTCGTGCTCACCGGACGTGAGATTTTCTGGCGCGCTTTTGAGGATGTGCATGAGCGTCAGGCGCTCTAAGACTGTGTGCTGTATAGGCTTCCCGCTTTGCGATAAGCCTCTTCCCTCCCAGCTTTAAATCAGATAGCTTCTACCTTACCTGGAGTGTTAACAACTCTTCCGTGATCATTCGCGAAGCGCTCGATGCTCTCACTGCCATACTTTTTCCAGCGCCTTGTCGCATCTGCACCCGGCCACTTACCAATGCCAGCCGAGTTCCGATCTGCGCGATATGTCTGTCGTCTTTTGAGCGCATCGCGGAGCCAATGTGCAAATGCTGCGGCCGTCCGTTTGCCTTTGTACCCGCCGCGCAGTCGCTCCCGCAGCTCTGTCGGCTCTGCCGCGCCGACGTCTACGGCTTTTCCCGTGCGCTAAGCTTCGCGATCTACAACGATGCCCTAGGAGCTGCGATTGTTCTTTTAAAATATGAAGAAGTAAGGCGGCTTGGTGACTGGTTCGCCAGGCAACTGGCGGAAACATTAGCGAGGCACGGGGAAGCCTTTCATCCTGATGTCATCGTCCCGGTCCCGCTGCATCGAGAACGCCTGAGGGAGCGCGGCTACAACCAAACGGACTTGATCGCGCGGCCCCTGGCGCGCCAACTTGGAGTCAAGCTCCGGCTCGATGTGCTGGTACGAACCCGGCCACGTCCGGCGCAATTGGTGCTCTCTCGCACGGAGCGCTGGAAGTCGGTACGTGGCGCGTACGCGACGCGCGCGGGGGTGCGAGTTGACAAGCTACGCGTCCTGCTGGTAGATGATGTAATGACGACTGGCGCGACGCTGGATTCATGCGCTCGCGCTCTGCGAAAGGCAGGCGCCACCGAGGTTTTTGGGATTACGGTGGCGCGGCTCGTGCCCGCCTGGTCGCCGTCGACCCCGCCGCAACAGCGGGAGCAGCAGTAGATTGGGCAAACCAGCGGGTTCCTCCAGCATCAAAAGGGGGAGCGGTAAGCGACGCTCAAGCGGCGCAAATGGATAACCGCCTCAAGACCGGCTTACGCCCGCGGCCCAAAATTGGGCTCGGCGTAGCGCCGTCCGATGCACTCCCGAAGATGCTCTCCGCACCAGCCAGCCGCCCGTCCGTGATGCAAGCGCCCGTGCTGGTTCTGAATGCTACATTTGAGCCTATTAACGTGACGGCGGTGCGACGCGCCCTAGTTCTGATGCTCAAGGGCGTTGCGCAGGCCGAGGAAACGAACCATACGAGGGTGCATACCACTTCAAAGGCGATTCAAGTGCCCTCGGTGATCCGGCTGCTCAGCTACCGACACATCCCCCAGCAGAGCCGCGCCCTTTCGCGCAAGAACATTCTGCTTCGCGACCGCAACACGTGCCAGTTCTGCGCGCATGCTTTCCCCGCGTCGGAGCTTACGCTCGACCACGTGATGCCGCGTTCGCGCGGGGGACGCTCGTCGTGGGAAAACCTTGTGGCTTGCTGCTACCAGTGCAACAACCGCAAAGGTGATCGTACTCCCGAAGAGGCCGGGCTGAAGCTCCAGCGCCGCCCACGTCCGTTTACCCTGCACACTTCCCGGCAGTTGATGCGCCTGATCGGCCACCGCGACGAGAAGTGGCGAAAGTACCTCTTCTACTAGACTTTCGCGGCGATGAATTTTTCGGCAACCTTTTCGAATCGAGCGCATCTAAATATTCAAACACTTCTAGGACACACCCCGGGAAGCGGCCCTGGCACAACCAAGGTTGCTTCCCTTCTAATTTCCACCCCGTGAAATTTCGGTTAGCCGTCCGGAGCAGGCACGTCATTGCCGGAAAATTACCCGCACGCCACGACGCCAATTCTCGTTCAAGCCGATACGCGTGACGTGGATTTCCGGCGACAAGTACTTCAGCACTACATCTGACGCGGAATGAAAACGCAGCCCGGGCGCGACCAGCCACACCAGCGGCGGCGCGGGATCGAGTTCCACCCCCCCCGAAATATCCGTACCGTCCAAAATCCCCCTCGCGCTGATGCCGTCTCACTCGGAGCCAGTAGTCCACAGCTTGAATCGGCAGCTGAATATCTTCCGAAGCCTTGAGTTCGATGACCACGAGACGGCCCCTCCGGGTGAGTCCTAACAGATCGAGCACCCCACGATCGCCTGCGGCTAGAGCCGGGACCTGCGAATAAAGATGCGCCGGGTCAAGCTGCGCGTCGAGGCGCGATGGATCTTCCAAAAGGAGCGCCTCGAGCCAGCGCTCCGGAGCAGCGCGGTAAAGAAAGTGGTTTGTTTTCCCGGTCAGCGCATTGCGGTGCAGATCGATTTGGTGCAAGAGCCGCTCAAGAGCGGACTCGGACTCGCTCGTGAGCCTTCGACGCGAATCGCCAGTGCCAAACAAAATCCCTCCCGCCGAAAACCACGCAAATTCAAGACCGCGAAAGCCAAAAGCAACATCATGGCTTCGCGGCACCGCGCGCGCCGTGAGTTCGCGCGCCACCTCAGAAGCATCGGGCGCGAGCGCGCGGATTCGAACAAATGCCTCGCGCGCTGCCGCCATTGCTGCCTCAATCTCCCCGCGAGTGGTGAGCCAGCTTTCCAAATTTCCCGCATCGCACGGATCCATCTTCTGCATACGGGCATCTGGTCCGCTGAGTTCGTAGATTTCGACGTGTGTTGCCGGCGAAAGGGCCAGAACTCTTTCGCGCGCTGCGCGAGTTGCTCCCTCGGGCAAGAAAAGACGCAAGCCCCCTACCGCGCGTTTGTCCGGATGAGCGCGCGTCCAATCCAGCCAGAGGATTCCGAACGTGAGGATTCCCTCGATCGCTGCGGCATCTTCAGTGGGAGCAGCGGCGAGCAGCGCCCAGGCGCGTGCGCCTTCGTGCATCCGCCCGCGGACGTAGAGACCCGAAAAGGAATGCTTCAGATCTTGAGCTGCCGTGAGCGTTTCCACTTCCGCGTCGGGAAAACGCTCGGATAGGATGCGACGAAAGCGGGCGCGGAACTGTTCCCGGGTTACGCGTTTCGGATTGCGAGACGAATCGGTGCGAAGAAATTCGAGCTGGGAGGGTTTCGCGCACCCAAATTGCCGCACTTCAAGTACAATTCGATCTCCGGAACGTTCCTTCACTTGCAGCACACGCCGCGTCAGGTTGCGCTCATCAGACCACAGGTGAACGAGCGGTTGCTTTCCCTCGCGGCGAAGCTCCCAATGCAAATCTGCGAACTCGGCCAGCCATTCGCCGTCCTCGCGAACTTCCGCGCAGCCGGATCCGGCTATCTCGCCGATTGCACGATCGAGCTCGGCCCAGTCATCCACGGCCACTGCCCATCGCTCACCACCCATCGTTAGATACAGACGCGGAGTTCGTTCAGATACAGTTACAGCAGCGCGAAAACATCTCTGCGCCTGCGCTATTCCAAGATCAGGCCAATCACCTGAATCGCAGGATATTGCTGGTTCCACTCCGAAGGCACATGCTCGAACGTAATCTGAAAGTCTCTGCGCGCCCCGCCCGTGAGAGGCTGGGCACCCGGACCGATCAGGTGTTCCGTTTCGCGCAAGATTACTTGGTTGAACGGATCCCGAAATTCGAGCGTCACGTCGAGCCCGCGGATGGTTCGTACGCCATCATTCGAAATCATGCCTGCCACGTAAGTAAACTCCTGATTCAGCATGTTGGTGGCTTTTGACAACTGAATATCCGTGAAGTGGATACGCTCAGCATACGCTTGCTCCGCCGCGGCGAAAGGCAATCGGGGACTCGCCGCCGATTGATGGGATTTAATCGAACGGGTTACAAGGAGAAGGCCGCCAACCATCAGAAGAACCACGACCGCGCCACCGGCAAACGCCACCGGTAGCCTGCTTCTATCATCGCGGGGCGCGCTGACTTCAGGCTCCATAGTTTCCGTTTCCCGCCTCAGCGCCCGAACGACAAGCGCAGGACCAGCGGCTCGGGAAGTCCCGCCTCGGACATGCGCTGCTGCACGCTTTCAATGTCGTACGCAACCCTCCAGAACTCGACGGACTTGTGTTCGAGATCGGCAATAACGAATGCGGATCGAGTGTCGCCGTCGCGCGGCTGTCCAATCGAGCCTGGATTGATCAGGTAAGTCGTGTTGTCCTCCAGCGTCAGAGTAGAGAACAGGTTTCCGCCAGCGGGTTTGAAATGAAGCACGCCAATTTTGTCGTCGTGCATCGTGAAGCCGCCCTGCAGGTGCGTGTGGCCGAAAAACGTGATCGGCGAGGGGGCATCGAGCAGGCTGTCCAGCGCCTGCGCCGGGGCGAACACATATTCGTCCTCGTCGCGGGCCGCGCCATGAACGATTGTGAAGCCGTCAATTGAAAGAGGTCCCGTGGGCAGCTTTTCAAGGTAATCGCGATTCTCGGGACGAAGCTGGTCGCGCGTCCACAGGGCAGCGCTGCGAGCCACTGGGTTGAAATCGTCCGCGTCGGCGATTCCACTGCCCGCTTTGTCATGGTTGCCGCGGATCGTCACCGCATTTAGAGCGCGAATACGGTCAATCACTTCATTGGGATCGGGGCCGTAACCTACCACGTCGCCCAGGCAAATGACCTTGTCCCACTTGCCCTCAGCAGCCTGGAGAGCCGCCTCAAGCGCTGTGAGGTTCCCGTGGATGTCACTCAGTATCAGATAACGCATTCAGGTCTCCAACCTGGAAGATGCGGATTATAGACGAACGCGTGGCTTGTTGCACGAAAGTCACGGTCTGAAAGGCCAGAGCCGGACGAGACGCGCACACGAACTTCAACGGATCAACATGCAATCTCCGTAGCTGTAAAATCGATACCCTGCCTCAACTGCATGCCGATAGGCTGCCAGCACGTGTTCGCGCCCGGCGAACGCCGCCACCATCGCCAGCAGGCTCGATTGCGGCAGGTGAAAATTTGTGAGGAGCTGATCGACGACCCGGAACGATTTGCCGGGATACAGATAAATATCGGCTTCCGTTCTTCCTGCGGCAACCTCTCCTCCGCCAGCCGGACTCTTGACGGAGGCGTCTTCGAGCGCGCGGACCACCGTTGTGCCTACGGCCAGCACAGAGCGCCGTGCCTTTCGCGCACCTGCGATCGCCACGGCCGTGGTTTCGGGAATGTCGTAAAATTCCCTATGAATCTTGTGTTCTTCGATGCGTTTGGTACGAATAGGCTCAAACGTACCGAGCCCCACTTCGAGGGTGATCTCCGCGATTTCGATTCCGCGCGAACGCAGCCGGTTCAAGATTTCCGGAGTGAAATGCAGTCCCGCGGTGGGCGCTGCAACGGCGCTTCCTTCTCTCGCGTATACCGTCTGATAGCGCTCGCGATCGCTCGGCTCATCCGAACGCTTGATGTACGGAGGTAGCGGAATGTGCCCGAGGCGGCCGAGCGCCTCACGAAAATTATTCTTCGACGTGAAATGCAAGATCCGCAGGCCGTATTCACCCCGCCCCTCGACGCACGCCTCGAGTTCACCTTCACCGAAAGAGATTCGCTCTCCAATCGGAATTTTTCTACCGGGGCGGACGAGGCCTTCCCAAACGTCCGAATCCAGTTGCCGCACGAGAAGAACTTCGATCGGAGCCTGCAAGAATTCACTGCGAGCAGGATTGTTGCGTCCTGACGGCTCCGCACGCACGCCGGCGCGGCGTCCGAAGAGTCTCGCGGGCAATACACGGGCGTTGTTGACGACGATCAATTCGTCGCCCCGCAGAAGCTCGGGCAGGTTTCGGAACTCGCGGTCTTCCCACGTGCCCGCCGCGCGGTCAAGAAGCAGCATGCGCGAGGCATCGCGCTCCGCGAGGGGATGCTGCGCAATCCGCTCCGGGGGCAAATGGTAGTCGAGTTCGGTGAGCTTCAACTGAGACTCCTGCCGTCGTAATTGTAGCGGACAACGCGATAAGATAGTCGCGCGAGGCAGAAGACTGTGGCAGAAGATCGCGTCGTAATCAGTTCGCGAGGCGTGGAGCGTCTTCGTTCCGGGCATCTCTGGGTCTATCGAAGTGATATTCGCTCCGCGCAAGCGGAACCAGCGTCCATCGTCCGCGTGACGGATGAGCGCGGACGCTTCCACGGACGCGCCTTTTACAGCGACAAATCGCAGATTGCCGTGCGCCTGCTCACCCGCGCGGATGTCCCTGTTGACCGGGCTTTTTTTGCGCAACGCCTGCGGCAGGCTGCCGCGTATCGACGGATCATCGTCGAAAATACGGAAGCCTACCGCGTGGTGTATGGCGAAGCCGATCAAATACCGTCACTGATAGTGGATCGCTATGGCGATTACCTAGTCATCCAGACTTTGAGCCAGACCACCGATCGTCACAAAAACATGCTCGTCGAAATCCTCGCTGAGCTTTTCTCCCCGAGAGGAATCCTGGAACGCAACGATCCCAAAGTCCGGCTGCTCGAGGGGCTCGACCAGCGCGTGGGCACTCTTTATGGCGAAATTCCTGCCGAAATTGTCGCGAAAGAAAATGGCATCTCCTTCGGATACGACTTAGCCAAAGGGCAAAAGACTGGCGCGTTCCTTGATCAGCGCGAAAATCATCAAGCGGCGCGCCGGTACGCCTCCGGCGAAGTACTCGATTGCTTTTCATATCAGGGGGGCTTTGCATTGACGATCGCTGAAAAATGCGAGCACGTCGAGGTAATCGACATGGCTCCCGCCGCCATCGAATCGGGTCGCAGAAACCAGCAGCTCAATTCCATTTCCAACGTTCATTTTCGCGAGGGCAATACCTTCGACTTACTGAAGGAGTACGACGAGGCGGACCGGCAATTCCAGATGGTCATCCTCGATCCGCCGGCGTTCGCGAAGAATCGAGACGGCGTGGAAGCCGCTCAGCGCGGCTACAAAGAGATCAATCTCCGAGCCCTCAAAATCCTCAAACCCGGCGGGTTCCTCCTTACCTGTTCTTGCTCCTATCACATTCCCGAGGCGCTGTTTCTCC
>Ga0073928_10010810_pt1 | contig 10756 bp, 9 predicted proteins | sample PaiPotPPA55metaG_FD_76969 | JGI IMG/M metagenome (GOLD analysis project Ga0073928, IMG submission 76969) | Iron sulfur acid spring bacterial and archeal communities from Banff, Canada, to study Microbial Dark Matter (Phase II) - Paint Pots PPA... ...
CGCTGGCCTTGATCAGCAGCGGAAAACCAATCCGCTCGGCCTGTTCCTGCAGCGCCGGCGGGGACTGGTCGTCGCCGTCGTATCCGGGTACGGTCGGCACGCCGGAGTCGCGCACGCGGCGCTTCGCCTCGATCTTGCTGCCCATCGCCGCCATCGCTTCGGGACTCGGTCCGACGAAAACGATGCCCGCGTCGCGTACGGCGCGCGCGAACGGCGCGCGCTCGGAGAGGAATCCGTATCCCGGATGCAGCGAGTCGGCCTTCATCGCGAGCGCGGCAGCGACGATTGCATCGGCGTCGAGATACGACTCTGCCGCACTCGCCGGACCGACGCACTGCGCGTCGTCCATGAATTGCAGGTGGAACGCGTCGGCATCGGCTTGCGAGTAGATTCCGAGCGGGACCACGCCCATCTCGCGTGCCGCGCGCGCCACGCGCACGGCGATCTCGCCGCGATTGGCGATCAGCAGCCGCTTAATCACCGGCGAACGAGGCGCGGCGCCGCTCGAGGAAGGCTCGAAGTCCTTCCTGACCCTCGGGGCTGACGCGCTGCCGCGCGATCGCCCGCGTCGTGATCGTTCGCGAGTCGTCGTAGCCGTTGTCGAGCACGCGGTGCACGACGAGCTTGGCGGCAGCGACGGCTGACGGGCCGGCGGTGCGGAACTCGGCTAAGCGCCGGTCGACCGCGGCGTCGAGCCCGTCGGTCGCTACGACCTCGTGAACGAGACCGATCGCTCGCGCGCGTTGCGCGTCGAAGCGTTCGCCGGTAAGGAACAGCGCGCGCGCATGTGACGCACCGATCTTGGCGAGCACGAAGGGCGAGATGACCGCGGGGATGATGCCGAGCTTCACCTCGGTAAAGCCGAAGATCGCATCCTCGGCCGTTATCGCGACGTCGCAAACGGCGGCGAGTCCCGCGCCGCCGCCGAGCGCCGCGCCGTGGATCCGCGCCACGACCGGCTTGGGGCAGTTGTCGATCGCGCGAAACATGTCGCTCATTCTCTCGGCGTCGGCCAGGTTCGAGTCATACGGCAGGTCGAGCGACGCGCGCATCCAGCCGATATCGGCGCCTCCGCAGAAGACCGGGCCCTCGCCGGAGAGCACGACGGCGCGAACGTCGTCGGATGCGGTGATGCCGGTAAAAATCTCGTACATCTGCGCGATCAGCTCTGCGTTGAAGGCGTTGCGCACTTCGGGCCGGGCGAGCGTTACGCGGGCGATTCCGTCGGCGATGTCGAGCTTGATTTCAGCCATGCGGCCTGGAGGGTTCGCGGCCTCATCCAAACGGGCCTCGCCCGCGTTATACTAAGGAGATGAAGGACGCCCGGCGCCCCGCGATCTATCGCTACGCGTTCCTGACGCGCGCGAGCCACTGGCTCTGGGCGCTCGCGTTCGTCGTTCTCGTGGGCAGCGGATTGCAGATCTTCAACGCGTCGCCCAACTTGGACGCGTCCGACAAGAGCGATCCCGCTCGACGCGTGCTGGCCATCGGGGCGCCGTCGCAGGGCGTCGGGACGACGACGATCTTTGGGCGCAGGTACGTCACGACGGGATGGCTCGGCTGGACGAACGACGGCATGGGTGGAAACGGCGCGCACGCGTTTCCCGCAACGATCACGATTCCGGGCTTTCAAGACCTCGCCGGGGGACGGCGTTGGCACTTCTTTTTCGCCTGGATCGCGTTGCTCTGCTGGCTGGCATGGCTGATCTCCGCCGCGATCAAAGGGAGCCTTCGCGACATGATCTTGCGCCCGAGCGACCTCCCGAAGCTATGGCCGATGCAGGCGTACTATCTGAAGCTGCGCAAGACGCCGCCGCCGCACGGCGTGTACAACCCGCTGCAGAAGGCGTCCTATACCGGCGTACTCTTCGTCATCGCGCCGCTCGTCGTTCTCACCGGCCTCGCGCTCTCGCCCGGCATCGACGCGATCGCGAATCCTCTGACGATTCTCTTTGGCGGTCGGCAATTCGCGCGGCTCTGGCACTTCGCGGGTATGTTGTTGCTGCTCGCCTTCTTTGCGATCCACACGTTCCAAGTGGCGACGCAGGGCGTCGTCAACCAGATGCGCTCCATGATAACGGGTTGGTATCAACCCGAATGAAGCGGCGGCTCTTCATCGCATCCACGGTCTCGGCGCTCGCGGGCTGCGGTCCGCTCACGTCGGGGCTCAGCCAGAACGACGGCTTCCGCAAGGTGCTCGCATCGGTCGAGCCGATCGACCACCATCTGATCGGCACGCGCGGGCTCGCGCGCGAATACAGCGAAGGCGACGCCGACCGGATCTTTCGCGTCAACGGCTTCGCGACACCGTCGGATGCGGCGTACACGAAATTGGTGGCGGATGATTTTGCGACGTATCGTCTCGTCGTGGACGGCGCCGTGGCCCGGCCGCACGCGTTCAGGCTGGGTCAGCTCCGCCGCATGCCGCAGCAGACGCAGATCACGCGGCACGATTGCGTCGAGGGATGGAGCGCGATCGGCAAGTGGAGCGGCGTCCGGCTCGGCGAGTTGCTCGACGCGGTGGGGCCGCGCGACGACGCCCGCTACGTCGTGTTTCGGTGCATGGACAACGACGGCTCAGGCAATCTCTACTACGAGAGCCTCGACCTGCACCAGTCGTATCACCCCCAGGCGCTACTCGCTTTGCGTCTCACCGACGCGCCGCTCGATCCGGATCACGGCGCGCCGGTGCGGCTGCGCGTGCCGACGCAGCTCGGCTATAAAAGCGCGAAGTGGATCGCGCACATCGAGGTCGTGGGAAGCTTCGCTCGGATTGCCTCCGGGCAGGGAGGCTACTGGGAAGACCAAGGCTACGAGTGGTACGCGGGAATCTAGAGCCCCGCCGTCGCGGCCGCCGCGCCTCGCGCGTTACCCTACTGTCATGACCAGGGGCGCGCTGGTCACCGCTGCTCTAGCTCTCCTCATGGGGAGTTCCGCGGTCGACCTGCGCGTCTCTTTGCGTTCCACGGCGGCCGCGTATCTGGCGAGCATGCCGAAGATCGGGCCGATCGCCGGGCGCGACACGACCTACGACTACTACGAACGGCTCAACCAGGACGCCGAGCAGCTCGACGATCCGAGCATCCCGCAGGGCTATTCCGATGACGCGTGGTCGCAGACGGTCGCCCGGATGGCGACCCTCGACGTCAGCCTCGCGACGCAGCTGCTGCGGGGCAAATACGATTCCATGGGCGCGATCCGCGGCCTCGGCGAGACGCTGGTGCGCTCGTCGCACGACGGCACGATGCAGCCCGTCGCGGTGTACGTGCCGTCGAGCTACGCGCCGGGGCACCCCGCCCCGCTCGTCGTGTTGCTGCATGGGCGTCCCCAGTCGGAGACGCAACTGCTGGCGCCGCCGTACGTCGCGGAGCTCGCCGAGCGAACGGGAGCCGTCGTCATCGCGCCCTGGGGCCGCGGCTACTACAACTTCCGCGGATCGGTCGCCGACGTCTACGACGCACTCGACGCCGCGACGCAAGCCTTCTCGATCGATCCGCGCAAGCGGTATCTCGCCGGATATTCGATGGGCGGCTTCTCGGTATTCGAGGTCGCGCCGGCTCGTCCGCGAGCCTGGGCGGCCGTCATGTGCATCGCGGGCGCGCTCTTGGGATCGGATTCGCAGCGCGTCGTCGCATCGATGCGGCGCACGCCGTTCTACGTGCTGACGGGCAGCGCCGACGACAGCATTCCTACGCAGTACCCGACCGCAACCGCGGCGTTTTTACAGAGCACCGGAATGGACGTGTCGTTCTACTCGCAGTCCGGCGGCATCCACCGGCTCGTCACGTTATTGCCGATCGTCACGCTCGCCTGGAACGACATGCTGCACGGCGTCGTGCGGGCGCCGCAGCAGGCTCTGGGCAGCGTCACGCTGCCGGCGACGATACCGGCAAGCAATACGAAGCCCTAGCTTGAAACGAGGTGCCGCCCGTTTGACCGCGCCGCTCGCGGCTACATGCGGAAGACGCCGAACTGCGTCCGGGGCTGCGGCGCGTGGGCGGCCGCATCGAGGCCGATGGCGACGACGCGGCGCGTGTCGAGCGGATCGATGATGCCGTCGTCCCAAAGCCGCGCGGTCGAGTAGTACGGACTGCCCTCGCGTTCGTATTTCTCGAGGATGGGCGCCTCGAAGGCCGCCTTCTCTTCACTCGTCATCTCGCCCCGAACCGTGGATAGCACGCTGGCCGCCTGTGGACCGCCCATCACGCTGATGCGCGCGTTGGGCCACATCCAGAGCTGGCGCGGCGCGTAGGCGCGTCCGCACATGCCGTAGTTGCCGGCGCCGAAGCTGCCGCCGATCACGACGGTGAACTTTGGTACCTCGGCGCACGCGACCGCCATGACGAGCTTCGCGCCGTCCTTGGCGATGCCGCGGTTCTCGTACTCCTTGCCCACCATGAAGCCGGTGATGTTCTGGAGGAACAGCAGCGGCGTGCCGCGCTGCGCGCAGAGCTCGATGAAATGCGTTCCCTTCAGCGCGCTCTCGCTAAAGAGTATGCCGTTGTTGGCGAGGATCCCGATTGGGTGCCCTTCGATTCGCGCGAAGCCGCAGACCAGCGTCGTGCCGTAGCGCGCCTTGAACTCGTGAAACTCCGAGGCGTCGACGAGCCGCGTGATGATCTCGCGGACGTCGTAGCCGGTGCGGCTGTCCGCCGGAACGACGCCGTAGATTTCGCGAGGGTCGTCTTTGGGCGGCTGCGCGTCGATGCGGTCCCATTGGCGCGGCATCTCGAGGTGGAGATTGCGCACGATTTCGCGGATCATCGCGAGCGCCTGATCGTCGTCGTTCGCAAAATGATCGGCGACGCCGGAAATTCGCGTGTGCACGTCGGCGCCGCCCAGCTCCTCGGCCGTCACCTCCTCGCCGGTCGCCGCCTTCACGAGCGGCGGTCCGCCGAGGAATATCGTGCCCCTGCCCTTGACGATGACCGTTTCGTCGCTCATCGCCGGGACGTAGGCTCCGCCCGCGGTGCACGATCCCATCACGGCGGCGATCTGGGCGATGCGCTTACTCGACATGCGTGCCTGGTTGTAAAAGATGCGGCCGAAGTGATCGCGATCCGGGAACACGTCGGCCTGCAGCGGCAAGAACGCGCCGCCGGAATCGACGAGGTAGATGCAAGGGAGGTGATTCTGCTCGGCGATCTCTTGCGCGCGCAAGTGCTTCTTGACCGTCATCGGGTAATACGTGCCGCCCTTTACGGTCGCGTCGTTGGCGACGATGACGCAGTGCTGCGCTTCCACGATGCCGATGCCCGTGAGAATTCCCGCCGAGGGCGAGTCGCCACGGTACATGTCGAAGGCCGCGAGCGGTGAGAGCTCGAGAAAGTCGGAGCCTGGATCGATCAGCCGCTCGACGCGCTCGCGCGCCGTGAGCTTGTTGCGCTTGCGATGCTTTTCGACTGCCTCCGGCCCGCCGCCGCCGCGGACGCCGATCAGCCGCTCCCGCAGCTCGGCAACGAGGCGCTCCATCCGTTGGGCGTTTGCGCCGAATTGCTCCGAGCGTCGATCGAGCCGCGACTCCAATACCGCCATCGCCGCTCGCCATTCGGCGCTCAAAGCTGAGAGCCCGGTTAGACCCGCGGGAAACGCGCGGGCCGGCCGGGGGCCGGCGGCGTAGGTAGCAGCGATGGCCGCCCAGACTCAGGTCGACGTCGGCGGCATCCTGCGCCCGCAGGGTCGCCCCGATTTCTCAACGGCGTTGCAGCCGCATCGTGGAATGCTCGGCACACGCGCGGCCGCGCATTTGCTGCGCCGCGCCGGTTTCGGCGGCACGCCCGATCAGATCGCGCGCTACGCGTCGATGCCCGCGCCCGACGCGGTGGCGGCGCTGCTCGACGTGCCGTCCGCAGACTCCGTTTCGCCGCCCTCCGAGCTCGACGACGCGTCGTACACAAGTGCCATGGGCGACTCGCTCGATCGCGCGATGATGCGCCGCAAGCGCAGGCGTGCCGGCCAGGCTGCGATCGCGGCGCTGCAAGTTTGGTGGCTGAACCGGATGCTGACGGCGTCTCCTCTCCAGGAGAAGATGACCCTCTACTTCCACGGTCACTTCACGTCGCGCGCGACGCCGCTCTTTCCGACGATCACGTACAATCAGAACGCGCTGTTCCGAAAGTACGCCCTCGGCAATCTGCGCGACCTCACACGTGACGTCTCCAAGGACGCGGCGATGCTCATCTATCTCAACGGCAATCAGAACGTCGCGGCGCATCCGAACGAGAACTACGCGCGCGAGCTCATGGAGCTCTTCACGCTGGGCGTGGATCACTATACCGAGCAAGACGTCCGCGAGTCGGCCCGTGCCTGGACCGGATGGCGCGTCGTCAACCGCACCGACACGGTCAGCTTCGATGCGAGCCTGCACGATTCGGGAAGCAAGACGTTCCTCGGCCGCACCGGCAACTTCAACGGCGACGACGTCGTCGACATCATCTTCGCGCAGCCCCAGTGCGCGCGCTTCTTCGCCGCGAGCCTGCTCAACTGGTTCGTCTACAACGATCCGGAGCCGCAGCTCGTTGATTCCGTCGCCGCGTTATTGCGCAGGCACGACTACGAGCTCGTTCCCGTCGTGAGTGCGATCCTGAACAGCGGCGTGTTCTACAGCCCGCGAGCCTATCGCGCGCTCGTCAAGAGCCCCGTCGAATTCCTGATCGGAACCTACAACACGCTCGGTTTGAAGCAGGTCGACGACACCGCGCTGCCCGCGCTCCAGCAGATGGGTCAGCGGCTGCTCTTTCCCCCGAACGTGGCGGGCTGGCCGGGAGGGCAGAACTGGCTGACCAGCGGCACGATGATCGCGCGTCAGAATTTCCTCACGCGTCTGCTCGGGACGCAAACGCTGGCCGACTCGTCGTGGCTGCACGGCCTGCCGCTCCAATCGGCGAGCGCCTCGCGCGTCCTCGCGCAGACGATCTTGCAAGGCGACGTGGCGCCCGCGTCGCTGTTCGAGCTCGAGAGCTACTTGGGCGGAGCCGGTAACGCGGCGCTGGCGTCGCTCTCCGTGGAGAACTACGGTCAGCGCGTCAGCGGCGCCGTGTACCTCGCGATGGCCACGCCGGCGTACCAGTTGAACTAATGAAACGCATGAATCGATGAAACGCAGCAGCTTTTTGTTCGGAACCGTATCGGGCTTGGCGATCGTCGCTAACCCCGAGCACGTCTTCGCGAAAGCGCTCGCGCAGGCGCCGCTGCCGGGCCTGCCCGGCAGTCAGGATCGCTGCTTGGTCATCGTGAACCTGGCCGGCGGAAACGACGGGCTGAACTGCGTCGTGCCGCACGGCGACGGGCGGTACTATCAGCTGCGTCCGGCGCTGGCGATCGCGCGCGGCGACGTGCTGGCGATCGACGCGCAGGTCGGGCTCAACCCCGGGATGCGCTCGCTGAAGGCGCTGTACGATAAAGGCATGGTCGCGATCGTACAAGGCGTCGGCTATCCGAACCCGGATCACTCGCACTTCCGCTCGACCGAGATCTGGCAGACCGCGGCACCCGACCGCTACGAGCACACCGGCTGGCTCGGACGTTACTTCGACGACGCGTCTCTACCGCGCGACAATCTCTTCAAGGGCGTGGCGGTATCGAAGGTGCTGCCCGAGGTGCTCGTCTCGGATCACACGGACATACCGGCGGTTCCGGCGCTGGATCAGTACGCGATGGCCGCGGACCGCAACGCCTTGGCGAGCAAAGCGTTCTTTACCGAAGCGCACGACCGGCGGCTGCCGTTCGATTCCCCATACCTGGCGCACGTCATGGAAATCGAGGGGAACGCGCAGCGCAGCTCCGAGGAGCTGCCGAGGCTGGTCGCCGGGTACACGACGAAGGCCTCATATCCGGCTACGCCGCTCGGACGCAGCCTCGCGCTGGCGGCGCAGATCGTCGGCAGCAAGCTCGGAACGAAGGCGATCTACGTCGAGCACGGATCGTTCGATACGCACGTCAGCCAGGTCACGACGCAGAACCGGCTCTTGGCGCAGTTTTCCGACGCGATCGGAGCGTTCCACCAGGATCTGGCGGCCCACGGCAACGACCGGCGCGTTCTGACGCTCACGTTCAGCGAGTTCGGCCGGCGTATCCAAGAAAACGGCAGCCGCGGCACCGACCATGGGGAAGCCTCGCCGCTGTTTTTGATCGGCGGCGGCGTGAAAGGCGGCCTGTACGGAACGCTGCCGGACCTCGGCGCCACGAACATGGGCAACGTCCGCTACACGGTCGATTTCCGCAGCGTGTACGCGACGGTGCTCGAGCATTGGCTCGGCCGCCCCTCGACGACCGTGCTGGGCGGCGCGTTTCAAAAGCTCCCCGTGCTTGCCTAGTTCCGTCTTATTCCTGGGTAGCGGCGGCGCGCGTTTCGTCGTCGCGCGCCAGCTGCGCGCCTCTGGCGGGATGTGGATGCGCTTCGGCGACACGCAAATTCACGTCGATCCCGGCCCCGGCGCGCTGGTGCGGGCGCTGAGCCACGTGCCGCCCTGCAATCCGCGCGAGCTCGAGGCGATCGTCCTCTCGCACAAACACCTCGATCATTCGAGCGACGTCAACGTGCTGATCGAGGCGATGACGTCGGGAGGATTCCGCCGGCGCGGCGCCGTTTTCGCCCCGGTCGACGCCTTCGAGGAAGAGCCCGTCGTGCTGCCCTACGCCCGGCGGTTCGTGGAGCGGATCGAGTACTTGGAGCCGAGCAGCGGTCCCTATCGAATCGGCGCGGTCGAGCTCTCGACGTCCGTGCGCCACGTCCACGCCGTGCAGACGCACGGCCTGCACTTCGTTCACGAGGGCTTACGCGTCTCGTATCTGCCCTGCGGGCGGTATTTTGACGGCCTCGCCGCCGACTACGCGAGCCGGCGTCCCGACGTGCTGATCGTCAACGTGCTGCGCTACCGCGACGATATGAGCGTCGACCACATCACCTGGGCGCACGCACGTAACGTCGTCGCCGAAGTTCGACCGAAGGTTGCGCTGTTTCAACACTTCGGCACCAAGATGCTCGAAGCGGATCCCCCGAAGCTGGCGCAGCGGCTCGAGGACGAGCTCGGGCTGCGCGCAATCGCGGCGTACGACGGCCTTACGGTTGATATAGAAACGGAGGTCGCGGCTGCCGCAGCCGGTTGAAGCGCTGGAACGGCTGCTCGTGCGGCGGCGGAGGCGCGGTCGCGCTCGGATTGCGCGTCGTCGGTAGGCGCGTGCTGCCGCTGAGCTCCTGGCGCACGTGCGGGTGCTGGTTCATCGATCCGCTGTACAGATAGACTGAGCCGTTCTTCGACGTGGCGGTCACTACCGGTCCGCCGCCCTCGACCGTCGCCTGTTTCGTCGTCGGATTACCTTGCACGTGCGCCTCGGCGTGGAAGCTCGACACGACGTGACCCGAGCCGCTATGCGCGCCGATCTGCGCTCCGCCGCGAACTCCGAGCGCGACGTTGCCGTGGTCGGACTCGAAGCGCGCGAGCCCCGGCTGAAAGTGTCCGTTGTCGTAGACGATCGAGCCGTAGGTGCTCGTCGCTTGGATCTGATGCGACGTGCATCCGACGAACAGCATGTTTCCGGTGGCCGTGCGCATGCGCAGCCGGTCGAACGACGAGTTCGTCGCCACGACCTTTCCGCGCAGCGATTCGACGAATCCCGTGCCGCCGACGCCGTTGAGATCGATCCCGGCCATGCGAGTGTGGGCGACGAAGATTCCGTGATAGCCGTTGATCGTCAGATGGCCCGCTCGAACGTGTGCGATCACCATGCCGGCGTCCCGCGGGACCGTTATGGTTACATTACCCGCGCCGCGCGCAATGATCGCATCGTGCTGCGTTCCGGGGATGTCGGGAAGCACGAACGTCTCGGCCGGCAGCGTCACCGGACCGTGCTCGGTCTGGACCTGCTCCGACGAGATCTGAACTTGCTTCGGCTCCTGAACCTGCGCGGGGGGCAGATGCACGACGTTGAGCGGCTGGTCGGATTGGATTTGTACCTGTGGCCGATCCCACGTCTGCACGGTCAGGTTGCCGCGGTTGAGACGAACGTTGAGTACCGCGGACGGGCCAACGTCGTACTGCTCGTCGGCGCGTGCGGGCGCCGCGAGTACCAGACAAGTTAGCGAGGCGAGGACCATCGCGACGGCCCCTCGACTCAGGATTTCGGGCACGAACTGATTGTATCGAGAGTGCAGCGCACGCAACATGAAAGCTAGGTGAACGGAGCCTGGACGCGGGGTAAGAGGACCCGAAAGCGCGCACCGCCGCCGGGTGCATTGCTGACCGTCGCCTCGCCACCGTGCACGCGAGCAATCGAGCGTACGATCGCTAAGCCGAGGCCGGTGCCGGGCACCGCCCGCGACCGGGCCTTGTCGGCCCGATAGAATCGTTCGAAGATTTTTGATAGCTCCGACTCGGGGATTCCCGAGCCGGTGTCGGTCACGTCGACCCAGGCGGACTGCCGGTTCTGACCCACGGCGACGTCCACGTTGCCGCGCTCGCTGAACTTAATCGCGTTATCCACGAGATTGCCGACGAGCTGGCGCAGCAGATTCGGGTCGCCGTAGACGATCGGCGTGCCGGCGTGGGTGAAGCGCACCGCGATACCCTTTTCGGCGGCCCGCGCTGAGGCGTTCTGCGCCGCCTCGCTCGCGATCTGGGCCAGCGAGACCGGCTCCTTCGGAAGATCGTCTCCCCGATCGGCCTTTGCGAGCGTCAGCATGCCGTTGACCATGCCGGCCAGGTCACCGCTCTCGCGAACGATCGTCTCGAGGCTCTCGCGCCGGATCGTCTGATCC
>Ga0073928_10010811_pt1 | contig 10756 bp, 9 predicted proteins | sample PaiPotPPA55metaG_FD_76969 | JGI IMG/M metagenome (GOLD analysis project Ga0073928, IMG submission 76969) | Iron sulfur acid spring bacterial and archeal communities from Banff, Canada, to study Microbial Dark Matter (Phase II) - Paint Pots PPA... ...
GTGCACGGCGGCACCGCACCCCTCCTTCTCCCGCGACACGATACGATCGCCGCCTCGCCGAGATTCTCGCTCACGCCACCGAGGTTTTCTGCAAGAAAGGGTACGAAGGCGCATCGATGCGCGATCTCTCGCGCGCCACCGGCATGTCGCTGGCCGGACTCTACTACTACTTCGAGTCCAAAGAGCGGTTGCTGTATCTGATCCAGAAGCATACCTTCACCACGATTGTCGAGCGACTGAAGACGCGACTGGAAGGGGTGAGCGATGCCGAGGAGCGCGTCCGCATCTTCATCCTCAATCATCTGGAATATTTCCTGGCGAATCAGGCGGCCATGAAGGTTCTGTCGCACGAAGCTGAGGCGCTCAAGAATGGTTTTGCGTCTGAAGTTGCTGCCATCAAGCGCGAGTACTACCGGATCTGCGTTGGCCTGCTCGACGATTTGAAAGCCGATCGCGGATTGCAGTTTTCTACCCGCATTGCCGTGCTCAGTCTGTTCGGCATGATGAACTGGATCTACACCTGGCACAACCCGCGGGTCGACGCGGACGCAGCGTCGATTGCCCGCGAGATGGGCGATGTTTTTCTACGAGGCATATTGGCGGGCGCGAAAGCCCGCAAGGAGCGGTAGAAGGGCGACCATTGGAAAAGATTTGGGAAAGGGAACGGCATCGAGCCGTCCTACTTTTGTGAGATTCGAATAAGGAGTTTTACATGGCGACTACAATGCAACCCGCAGCTGGCGAAACCTCGAAGCAGCTCGTGAACTATCGCATCGACGGCGGCGTGGCCGTGATCGAGATGAACGATCCGCCCGCGAACACCTACACCTACGAAATGAACCGGCAGCTGGACGAGGCGATCCTGAAGGCGCGCATGGACAACGACGTCTACGTGATCTTGCTGACCGGCGCCGGCGATAAGTTCTTCTCTGCGGGCGCGAACATCAAAATGCTCTCTACCGTCGATCCCACCTTCAAGTACTACTTTTGCCTGCACGCGAACGAGATGTTGTTGCGTCTGGAACATACGCCGAAGCTGGTGATCGCGGCGATTAACGGCCACTGCGTCGGTGGCGGCCTCGAAATCGCCATGGCAGCGGATATCCGCATCGCGCGCAAGGAAGCTGGCAAGATTGGGCTTCCGGAAGTGAATCTGGGGGTGCTTCCAGGGACTGGCGGCACGCAACGCCTCTCCCGCATGGTCGGCAAGAGCAAAGCGATCGAATTGATGGTGACGGGTAACACGTTCTCTTTCGAAGAGGCGCTTGAGCTGGGCATCATTAACGACATTTTTGAGAAGGACGGCTTCATGGAAAACATCATGGAGTACGCCCAGCAGTTCTGCCCGCCGAACAAGGCATCGAAAGCGGTAGGACGCATTAAGCGCGCCGTACAAACCGGTTGGGAGATTCCCATGGAGTCGGCTTTGGCGGTGGAGCGCGAGAACCAGCAGTTGCTATTCCAGAGCGAAGACGCGAAGGAAGGCTTGGCGGCATACGTCGAAAAACGTCCGGCGCAGTTTAAAGCGAAGTGAGCACCTCTGCGGGCGGGATGGAGCAGTTTGGCATTTAGTCGTCCGTCGCTGGTCCATGTTCGCATGGGCCAAGTGCCAACTGCCAGTTGCTTTGAGAGAGCAATTCATTCGTGTGAGGTCGAAATCATGCCGGGAAAAGTGGCAAAAATCGGAACGTTCAGTGACTGGATCGGTCTGTTCAACGATTGGCGCAAAGACATTGGCGTCAATTCGAAGGACATCGACGCCTTCCATTTCGATACGCTCTATGGCGCCGTCGACACTGAAGAGATCGAGTTCGGCTCCTACAAGGGCCGCCGCAAATGGGAGAACCTGCGCCAGATTCCGACGCAGCAGATGCGGGACGCGCTGATGAACATGATCGTCTACCAGGGCGATACCGAGTTTGCCAGCGTCGAACAGCAGCGTAATTTGCTGGAAAACGCGCCCACCGAGTGGGATCGCCGAGCCATCACCCGCGTCATGATTGAAGAGATGCGCCACGGCTGGCAGATGTGCGCCTTGCTGGTCGACCACTTCGGCTACTCCGGAAAGGTTGAAGCGCAAAAAATGCTGGAGCGGCGCGCGTTTGACAACAAGCGTCTGCTGGGCGCGTTCAATGTCGACGTCGACAACTGGATGGACTTCTTTACCTACACCGACTTCGTCGATCGCGATGGGAAGTTCCAGTTGCAGATGCTGAAGTATTCCGCATTCGCTCCCCTGGGACGATCGATGTCGTACATGCTGCGCGAAGAAGCCTTCCACATGGGCACCGGCAACGACGGACTGCGGCGCATCGTGGAAGCCGGCGTGATTCCGGGGTGGCTGATTCAGAAATATCTCAACAAGTGGATTTCAAGCTCCTACGACTTGTTCGGGACTGATCACTCTTCGTCCGCCCATTGGGCGTACGTGTGGGGCGTGAAGGGCCGTTACGATGAAGCGAAGAACGAGCTGGCCCCCGATCTCGACGACCTGAACGATTACAACCGGAGTCTTTATCGCGATGAAGTGGCGGGCTTGATCGAGCGCTTCAACAGCGCACTGAAACCGGGCCAGCCGAAGCTGTATGCCCCCAACCTCAAGTTCAACCGCGCCATCGGAAAATGGGCCGGGCAGAAATTCCACGCGCAGACCGGCGAGCCTCTGGATGACCGTGCGTACGACCAACACCTGAAAGATTACATGCCGTCGCTCGAAGACAAGAAGTTGCCGCTCGACATCATCAACAACGAGAAGAAATGGATCGCAGAGAAAACTGGTGCTCGCGATCCGCTCTCCACTATTGGCGAAGTGCGGAAGTCGGCGATCAACCTGTAGAGTGCATATGGCGAGCACACCCACGGACGCTAAACTCGCTCGGATCTCGCTCGAGATCGAAGGCTCAGTCGCGCGCATCGGGCTTCGGCATCCGCCGCTGAATGTCATCGACATTCCCATGACGGAAGAATTGGCGCAGTGTCTGGCGGAGATCGAACCTCAGGCCAATGTTTCGGTAATCGTGTTGAGCGGAACTGGGAAAGGGTTTTCGGCGGGCGTGGACGTGGCTGCTCACGCTCCCGACAAAGTCGAGGAGATGCTGACGAAGTTCCACTCTGTGATTCGTGCCCTGGTCGCAACCAAGAAAGTCACGATCGCGTCAGTGCATGGACACTGCCTGGGGGGTGGCGCAGAGATGGCCATGGTGTGCGACATGGCATTCACGACCGAGTCGGCGCAGTGGGGATTTCCGGAGATCAAACTGGCCTGCTATCCGCCCGTGGCGTGCACGACGCTGGCGTCGTTGGTCGGCCAGAAGCGGGCAGCCGAATTGATTCTGACGGGACGCACCCTCGGTGGCAAAGAGGCTGCGGAGATCGGTCTAGCCAACCGCGCCCTGCCTGAGGGCGGGTTAGATGCTGCTGTGCATGAATGTATCGCGCATCTCGACGCGCTCAGCCCAGCCGCCTTGAGGTTAGCCAAGAAGGCCTCTTACGCGTGGGACTCGATGCACTTCGACAAAGGCCTGGCCCGCGCTGAAAGAATTTATCTGGAAGAGCTGATGCAAACCCAAGATGTGCGAGAAGGCATCCGCGCTTTTATGGAAAAGCGGATGCCGCAGTGGACGGGACAGTAGCACGGTTGCAATCGGACAAAAGAAAGATGGATTACGAGATCACCCCCGAAGAGGTAAAGGCCAAGCTCGATGCCGGCGCGCAATTCACGCTGCTCGATGTTCGCGAGCCATGGGAATTTGAAGCTTCGCGGATCGAGGGTGCCAAGCTGATCCCCATGGGCGAGGTGCCGTCGCGGGCGCATCAGGAACTCGATCCCGAGGATCACGTGGTGGTTGTTTGCCATCACGGCGTGCGGTCGATGAATGTGACGGTGTGGCTTCGGCAGCAAGGATTCGAAAAGGCGCAATCCATGCGCGGTGGCATCGATGCCTGGTCTCGCAGAGTGGATGGAAAGCTGCCGATGTACTGAAAACAAGCTGCTAGCTCCTAGCTTCTAGCCAAGGCGGTCGAGTCGGGCTAGGCGCTAGCAGCGAGCAGCTAGAACCTGTCTTCTCCATGAAAAAAGAACTCATCGAACTGCGCGTCAACGGTCGGACTCATGAGGTAGCCCTCGAGCCCACCGCGCTTCTGCTCGACGCGCTGCGACAGCAATTGCAGCTGACGGGCTCGAAGCGCGGCTGCGATGATTCTTCCTGCGGCGCATGCACTGTGCTCGTCGATGGGGTGGCGATGATGTCGTGTACGCTGCTTGCGGCCAGTTGCGAAGGGCAGGAGATCACGACCGTCGAGGGAGTGAGCGCGCACGGCAGTCTGGCGGCAATACAGAAAGCGTACGGTGACTGGGGCGGAGCGCAATGCGGCTATTGCACACCCGGTTTCATGATGACAGTCAAGTCGCTGCTGGCTGAGAATCCGGATCCGTCGGACGCTGACGTTCGCGCCGCCCTCAGCAGCAATCTCTGCCGCTGTACCGGTTACAGCCAGATGTATGAAGCCATCCGATCGGCGATTGCGGCGGAGCGCAAGGGTTTGGCCGTGGCCGAATGAAGTGGCCGCGCCCGCGAAAGCAGATTCCGGGCTGCGCTCGGAATGACCAGGGTAAGGACTCGGAATGACAAGACGGACACTCGGAATGACCCGATGAGCGGGGACTTCTCCATTATCGGCAGGCCCACCGCGATGATCGACGCGGCGGAGAAAACGACGGGAGTTGGCAAATACACCGACGATCTGAGCCTGCCCGGTATGCTCACGGGCAAAATTCTGCATTCGCCGTATCCGCACGCACTTATTAAGAGCATCGACACGAGCCGCGCTGAAAACTGTGACGGAGTCGTCGCGGTTGTCGTCGGCAAGGATGCGCCGAATCCCTACGGCATTCTTCCGGTGGGCCACGACGAATACGCGCTGGCTCTCGACAAGGTGCGCTACGTGGGTGACAACGTGGCATGCGTAGTCGCGGTTTCGGAATCGATCGCCGAGAATGCGCTCGAGTCGATCGCGGTCGAATACGAGTTGCTGCCCGCCTACTTCGATCCCGAAGAATCGATGAGAGCCCAGACCAATCTCATCCACGGTTCCAAACCGGGCAATCTGGAGAAGGATTATCACCACGTCTTCGGCAATCCCGACCAGGGTTTTGCCGAAGCCGACCAGATAGCCGAGGCGCGCTTCATCGCGAATGAAGTGACGCACGCGGCGATGGAGCCTCACTCCACGCTGGCGTCGTTCGAACTCGACCCGCACACCGGCAAGCCCGGGCGCCTCACCGTGTGGTCCTCGACCCAGGTCCCGTACTACCTGCAACACAAGCTTTCTCTTGTTCTCGAAATGCCCATGTCGCAGATCCGGGTGATCAAACCTCTGGTGGGCGGTGGATTCGGCGGCAAAAGCGAAGTGATTCCGATCGAAATCATCGCCGCCATCGCCGCGCGCAAGGCTCAGGCGCCGGTGAAGATCACCTACACGCGCGAGGAAGTATTCTGGGCGCACCGTGGACGTCCGCGCACCATCATTGACCTGAAGACTGGGGTGAAGACCGACGGCCGCATCACGGCGGTGAAAGCGCGGGTGGTGCAGGACGGCGGTGCCTACTGCTCCTACGGCGTAGTGACAATTCTCTACTCCGGAGCGCTGCTGGGCGCGCTTTACGACATCCCGAACATTCAGTACGACGGTTACCGCGTGCTGACGAACAAGCCCGCCTGTGGCGCAATGCGCGGCCACGGCACGGTAAATGTCCGCTTCGCCTTCGAATCTCAACTGGACGAACTCGCGACAAAAATCGGAATGGACGCGGCGGAGATTCGGCAGCGCAATCTGCTGCAGCCGCCTTGCATTACCGTGAACGGTCTGCGGGTTCAAAGTTATGGCTTGCCCGAATGCATCGAGAAAACGGTGGAGCGCTCCGGCTGGAAACAGCGCAAGGGCAAAATGCCCAAGGGACGCGGGTTGGGTATAGCGTGCAGCCATTATGTCAGCGGCGCGGCCAATTCGATCATTCGCTCTGACATGCCCCACTCCACGGTGAATATCAAGATCGATCGTGATGGCGGTGTGGTGGTGTATACGGGCGCCTCGGAAATTGGTCAGGGATCGGACACCATGACTGCGCAGGTCGCCGCCGAAGTCTTGGGATGTTCGCTTCCTCGCGTTCGAGTGATTGCCGCTGACACTGACCTGACGCCGATTGACATCGGGTCTTACTCGAGCCGGGTTACTTTCATGGCGGGCAATGCGACCTTGCGGGCGGCTCGAGAAGTAAAGAAGCTGATCGCCGCCGCCGCGGCACAGAAGATGATATGCGGCGCCGATGATCTGATATTCCGCGATGACCTGGTCTTTAAGAAGGGAACGAGGGACACGACGGTGAAGAAAGCCCTGGCTGACGAGGTCGATCTAACCCAAGCGGGAGCCTCCGTCAGCGGACGCGTGGAGGGCCAGATCCTTCGCAGATCGCTGCAACAGAAGCGGAACGAAGAAGGCCCCAAAGACTGGATGACATTCGAGGAAGCAGTCGTCGCGGCCATCGACTTCCACGGAGCCCTCACCGGCACTGGATCGTATGCTCCTCCGCAAGAAGCCCGTGGTGGCAAACACAAGGGAGCAGGCGTAGGACCGTCGCCAGCCTATTCGTATTCAGCGCAAGTCGCGGAAGTCAGCGTCGATGAAGAAACCGGCGAAGTCACGGTGCACAAAGTATGGGCGGCGCACGATTGCGGCCGCGCCTTGAATCCGGTCTCTGTGGAAGGCCAGATCATCGGTTCCGTCTGGATGGGCATGGGGCAGGCGCTCACCGAAGAGATGGTCTGGAAAGACGGCATGCTGATGAATCCCGGACTTCTCGAATATCGCAGCCCGTCATCGGTGGAGTCGCCCGAAGTGGAGCCCATCATAGTGGAGAGCATCGACCCGGAAGGCCCGTTCGGCGCGAAGGAATGCAGCGAAGGATCGCTGGCGGCAACGATTCCCGCGATTGCAAACGCAATCTACGATGCGGTCGGAGTGCGCTTGCATGAGTCGCCCTTTACGCCGGAGAGAGTCTTGGCGGCCGTGCGCGCCAAGAACCAGGCCAAGGCCCTAAACCTTACGCAAGGCGTTGACCCGACTTCGCCGCAACGCTTCCGCGAACATGGTGGTTCGCTGTGCTTTAAAGGGAAAGGACCGCAGCGCCATGCGCTCGACCCTGCGCGCCAGGAAGCTCCCTCGGTCCGAGGAGGCGCCGATTGAGCCTGCCGGAATTCAAACTGCTCCGGCCGCGCAGCGTCGAACAAGCGGTTCACCACTTGGACGAGCATGCCGGGAACCTCCGTGTGTTGGCTGGCGGCACCGATCTGATTCCGTCGATGCGTCAAAAGCTTTTCGAGCCGGAATACGTTCTCGATCTTCACGGAATTGCTGCGATGCGCGGGATCAGGCCACAGGCTGACGGCGGAGTAGAGATCGGCGCTCTTACCACGCTGCGGGAGATTGAACGATCCGATTTTCTGCGAAAGCACTACTCCGTGGTGGCCGAAGCCGCGGCTACAGTGGCCTCGCCCGTCCTGCGCAATATGGGCACAATCGGCGGCAACATCTGTCTGGACACGCGCTGCCTGTGGTACAACCAGTCGCTCACGTGGCGGAAAGGCTGCGGATTTTGCATCAAGAAAGACGGCGACTTGTGCCACGTAGCCCCAGGCGGAACGAAATGCTGGGCGGTATTTTCCGGCGACACTCCCCCGGCTTTGCTCTGTCTTGACGCGGAAATCGAAATCCTAAGCGCCGCCGGGGCTGCTCGTATCTCTTTACAAACTTTTTACACGGGCCTCGGTGACAACTATCGCAAACTCAGGTCAAATGAACTGGTTACACGCGTGTTCCTGCCGGCTTCGAGCGCGGAGTACCGCGGAGTCTATCGGAAACTGCGCGTTCGGGGCTCGATTGATTATCCGCTCGCCGGTGTCGCAGTCGTGATGAAGCGATCGAACGGTCAGGTCTCGGATGCTCGCATCGGGATTACGGCAGTGAATCCTGCCCCCGTCCTGGTGAAGGGAGTCAGCGCTTTGCTAAGGGGGAGGACAGTCGACGAGAGGTTGGCCGAAGCGGTTGGCGATCTGGCTGCGAAGACTGCGAAGCCGCTCACCACGTCCGCGCTGACGCCCGAATATCGCCGCGAGATGATCCGGGTGTTTACCAAGCGAGCCGTACTCGCAGCATCCCAAACAACCGCTCGAGGCTAGCCAACCTCCGGGCTAGAAGAGGAAAAATGGCCAACTATCATGTTGCTCAGATTAATATTGGGCGGGCGAAGGGGCCGGTCGAGGATCCCATGATGGCCGGATTTATGACGCGACTGGATGACCTCAACGCCCTCGCCGATCGGAGCCCGGGATTTGTTTGGCGCCTGCAAACGTTGGAGGGAAATGCAACCTACTTTCGACCCTACGAGCATGACAACCGAATCCTCCTCAATATGTCGGTTTGGGAAACAATTGATGCCCTCCGGCATTACGTTTACAAGACGGCGCACGCAGAGATGCTCCGCCACCGGGAGGAGTGGTTCGAAAGGTTCGCAGGTATCTACCTCGCGTTATGGTGGGTGCCCGTCGGACATATTCCCGGCATCGACGAAGCCAAGAAGCGTCTTGCCCACCTGGATCAATACGGGCCGACGCAATTTGCATTTACCTTCAAAACCATGGTTCAGCCGGACGAGCAATTCCAGCAAACCATCGACTGGTCATCATTCGAGCCGTGCCCCGCAGTTTAAATAGGGCCCGCGGCGCAAGTGTCTGGCGCAGTATTCTGCCCGACACCTGCTAGAATTCAGCGCTGGGATAAACGACCCGCGACTCCCTTGATCACTGACTGCCACATCCACATCCAGCCGATGGAAATGTTCAAGCCTCACGCGCTGGAGCTCATGCAGAAGAAGCGGCCGAACTTCGATCAAATCGTCGAATTCTGCCGCTCCCCCAAGGCTTTCCTGAAGTTTCTGGACGCGAGCGGCGTTGACCGCGCCATGCTCATCAACTACGTGGCTCCGGAGGTAATCGGGTTTACGAACGGAGTGAATCAGTTCGTCGCCGACTACGTGAAGGAAGATCCAAAGCGGCTGCTCTCATGCGGCAGCCTGCATCCCAGGCATACGACCAACGTGCTGGCAGATGTGGAGCACATTCTGCGCCTGGGATTGCAGATGATTAAGATTCACCCGCCGCACCAATTGCTGTTTCCTAACGACTACCTGAGCGGCGTGAAGGAACTTGAAATCATCTACCGCGCTGCGGAAGCCAATGGCGTGCCAGTCATGTTCCACACAGGAACGTCGATTTTTCCCGGTGCGCGCAACAAGTACGGCGACCCTATCTACGTTGATGATGTTGCTGTGGATTTCCCCAAGCTCAAAATCTTGCTGGCTCACGGCGGACGTCCTCTGTGGATGCAGACCTCATTCTTCCTGGTTCGACGGCATCCAAACGTTTATCTCGACATCAGTGGCATTCCGCCGAAAACCTTGCTGAAATACTTCCCGCGCCTGGAAGAAATCGCCCATAAAACGCTATTCGGCACAGACTGGCCCGGGCCGGGCGTCCCGGACATCAAAAAGAATCTGGATGAATTCCGCGCTCTCCCGCTGGGCAAGGTCGTTCAGGAGCAGATCCTGACGAAAACCGCGCTGACTCTTTGGCCTGCCTGATTTTGATGGGTTATGGAAAAGGCCCGCTTCGAGTGCGGACCTTTCCTGTTTCCGCAGCGAGAAACGCCTACTCTCCTCGATTGGCTGCGTCAGCCTTGGTTCCCATCAGCTCCTCCGCCAGGGCGGTTGCTCCGTAGACCTTGCGCAGGGCTTCCTGAATCCCCCGCGAATCCACAGAAACAGCACGTCCTTGCACATCGCTGTAGGCAAAATTCCAGGGTAGGGATTCAATATTACCGTCGAAGATGATTCCCACCACTTCGCCCTTCTGGTTCACCGTTGGCGATCCAGAATTGCCTCCAATGATGTCAGCGGTTGACACAAAATTCAGCGGAGTCTTCAAGTCGAGGTTCGCCTTCGACTTCATCCAGCTCTCCGGCAAGTTGTAGGGCGACTGGTTATTATGTTCGGCTGCATGCTCGTAGGCTCCGCCCATGCTGGTGGCAAACGGAATCGACTTCCCATTTTCCTGGTAGCCTTTTACAGCTCCATAGCTCAGGCGAAGCGTAAAGGTCGCATCCGGCGGTTGATTGAAGCCGTTCAAGGCGAAGCGGGCTTTGGCGATGACTGTGCCGTCACGCCGCACGACCGAGTCAACCTGGTCTTCGAATTGCTTGCGGGCCGCGCGGGCTGAGGGATCGACTGCATGCATCGCCAAGATCAGCGGATCGGTACTGGCAGCAATCGCCGTCTGGCCACCTTCGTACAACTGCTTGCGCACGGCGACATCGTCGAGTTTCGTGTTCGTGATCAGATCCCTGGCGGCGTCCGCAGGGCTTTTTCCCTGGAGCACCTTTTGCACATCAGGATTGTCTTTGCCCAGCTCATTTTCCATTTCGCCGAGCGAGTCAGCCAACAGTGCGATGTCCAGATTCTTGTAAATCGGTTCGGTGGAGAACAGAGTTTGCTCTAACGACGGCAGAGCAGAATCACGGAATTCCCGCATGCGCTCCTGATTCGGTTTCGGCTTCTCAGCGGCTGCTCGCACCAAGGTTCTGGCGATCGTGGCCAGGCGCGACGAGAATCCACGCATGCGTTCCAGATAAGTCAAATTGGGATAGA
>Ga0073928_10010812_pt1 | contig 10755 bp, 13 predicted proteins | sample PaiPotPPA55metaG_FD_76969 | JGI IMG/M metagenome (GOLD analysis project Ga0073928, IMG submission 76969) | Iron sulfur acid spring bacterial and archeal communities from Banff, Canada, to study Microbial Dark Matter (Phase II) - Paint Pots PPA... ...
TGCGCCGGTCATGGTCGAGGCGGCGTCGATGCTGCTTCGCCAGAGGGGCATAGCGCCCGAACGGATTTACGCCGACGCCTTCTATCCGACCGGTGTTTGACGACTGAACGGCGCCTTATAAATCAAATCACAGGAGACACAGCATGAACGAGACTCCCCTTGTTTTTAAACGGTCTGAATGGAAAGGTGAGGGTTCCAGCCGGATTCCATTCTGGGCGTACACAGACGACGAAATCTACCGTCGCGAGCTTGACCGGTTTTTCTACTCGGGACACTGGTGCTATGTGGCGCTTGAGGCCGAGATTCCGAATCCCGGCGATTTCAAGCGCACAGTCATTGGCGAGCGGTCCGTTATTGTCACCCGGGCGTCCGACGGCGAAATCCATGTGGTGGAGAATGTCTGCGCGCATCGCGGTGTTCGCTTCTGCCGGGAGAAGTTCGGCAATCGGAAGGACTTCACCTGTCCGTACCACCAGTGGAACTACGACCTCAAGGGAAATCTTGTCGGCGTTCCCTTCCGCCGCGGGGTGAAGCTTGACGGTCGAGTGAACGGCGGAATGCCATCCGATTTCGATCCGAAGGATCACGGCCTCACGAAGCTGAAAGTCGCAACCCGCAACGGCGTTGTGTTTGCGTCGTTCGACCACGACGTTCCATCGCTCGAGGCGTACCTGGGGCCCACCATCCTGGGCTACTTCGATCGCGTCTTCGATGGCCGCAAGCTGACCATTCTCGGATATAGCCGGCAGCGTATTCCCGGGAACTGGAAACTGATGCAGGAGAACATCAAGGATCCGTATCACCCTGGGTTGCTGCACACATGGTTCGTCACATTCGGACTCTGGCGGGCCGACAACAAATCCGAACTGAAAATGGATGAGCATTTCCGGCACGCGGCCATGATTTCCACACGTGGTGCAGGTGGCAAGAGCGATGTGACGAGCGGCGTATCCAGCTTCAAGGACCAGATGAGCCTGCACGATGACCGCTTCCTGGACGTCGTCAAGGAACCGTGGTGGGGTGAACCGACAGCCGTGATGATGACGCTGTTCCCAAGCGTGATCATCCAGCAGCAGGTTAACTCCGTGTCGACAAGGCACATCCAGCCAACCGGGCATGGCTCATTCGATTTTGTCTGGACGCATTTCGGATTCGAGCAGGACAGCGAGGAGATGACGCGGCGGCGGCTTCGCCAGGCCAATCTGTTTGGACCGGCAGGTTTCGTTTCCGCCGACGACGGCGAGGTTATCGAGTTTTCCCAGGAAGGCTTCGAACAAAAGCCGTTCCATAGAACGATGGTCGAACTTGGCGGGCGCGAGGTAGCGGATTCCAGTCACATGGTTACCGAAACGCTCATTCGCGGAATGTACGACTACTGGCGTCGTGTGATAGAGGTTTGAGATGCTCGATTTCAATACATATCAGCAACTGCTTGCACTGTACGCGGACTATGCCGCGGCACTCGACAACAACGAATGGGATAAATGGCCGGACTTCTTCACGGAGGTGTGCGTGTACAAAGTCCAGCCCCGTGAAAATTTCGAGCGCGGTTATCCGCTTGCCACGCTGTCGTTCGAGAGCCGGGGGATGTTGAAGGACCGGATCTACGGGGCGACCGAGACCATCTTTCATGATCCGTACTACCAGCGACACGTTGTGAGTGTCCCGCGCATCCTGAAGGTCGAAACCGAAACGATCCGGTCGGAAGCGAACTATGCAGTATTCCGAACCAAGCCTGACGAAATGTCCACGGTGTTCAACGTAGGTCGCTATCTCGACACAATCCGCCGGACAGACGAAGGATTGAAGTTTGAGTCGCGTGTATGCGTTTTTGATAGCGAGATGATCCCTAACTCGCTGATCTACCCGATCTGAGGTTTGAGATGACACGGCAATGGATGAAGATTATCGAGTTGATTGAAGTTCCCGCCGACGACGTCGTCGCAGTCCGGGCGGGAGACAGGGAGTTGGCCATCTACGGTGTGGACGGCGAGGTTTTTGCCACCGACAATATCTGCACGCATGGCCACGCCCGTCTCTGCGACGGTTTTGTGGAAGGGCACGAGATCGAGTGCCCGTTGCATCAGGGACGGTTCGATATCCGGAGCGGAAAAGCGATGTGCGAACCCCTGACGGCGGATATCCGGACGTATCCGGTCAAGATCGAAAACGGCAGCGTCTACGTGGACATTTAGGTCACAGGAGAGACAAAAGGACTGCAGGTCAGGCGTAAGGCCGATCGGCGCCACGAGAAATCCTCTGATGAAACGAGCGTAACGTTGCCCATGACATGCCGCGACATAATTGTTGAATGGAGATTGCCCGGCGGTTCATTCATACTTCACTTCGTTGCAGGAACGCCAGAAAGACGCAGATTCAGCGCAGATTCAGCGCAGTTTCGACCCGGCATTTTCCTGTGCACATAGAGCGCCGATGATCAGCTATCCATACTTGTTTATCTCATCGGACGACGTGTTTGAATAATCGAGACACGATGGTGTCGATGACAGGAATGAACATGCTGAATATTCGTAAGATCTTGGCCGGACGAAGCGCTTTTCGTGCATTGTCCGCATTGGCTTTTTGTGCCGTTCTGCTGACCGGCTGTGCTGGCGGCGTGACCAACGTGAGTGCTTTTCCAGCGGCGGCGCAGGTGCGGCCGGAGACCATTTATGTCTATACATTTGCAAGCACGCCGGACCAGGTGAAACTCGACGGTGGTTTGCTTCAGAAGGTGGAGTCGCAATTTGACAGCGCGTCGACCATGCAGAAGCAAGCTGACAATGCCGTCGAAGTGCGCGAGCAGGTGGCCAATGAAATCGTCAAGCAACTTCAGGCAATGGGCTTGCACGCCGTACGTGCGGATTCGCCGGCGCCTGCGGACCGGAACGTCCTGATCGTGCAGGGCAGCTTCGACACGATCGATGCCGGGAATCGCCGCCGCCGGATGCTGGTTGGCCTGGGCGCGGGGAAAAGCCAGGTCGGCACGTCCGTTCAGGTCGTGTATCAACCGGCGGGCCAAATGCCGAGGCTGGTACAGAGTTTCGATGCGAAGGCGGACAGCGGCAAGGCGCCCGGCGTGGCCGAAACAGCGGGGATTGGCGCCGCGGCCGGACATGTCGCGACATCGGCTGCCGCAGGGGTGGGTCTGCATGCGGTGTCCGAGACGAAACACGCGGGCGTGTCGGCGGACGCGAAGCGGCTCGCCGGTTCCATCGCGAAGCAGCTCGCGCAGATCGGCGTAGCTGAGGGCTGGATGACGCCCGATCGCATCAAGGGTTAATGCACGGCCGTATGCTTATAGTCGTGTGCCGTCTCCTTCACATATGACCAGTACTGGTCATTGTTTGCGGTCAAACCCGGTTCCCCGTTTTTGTAGGCTATCGCCGGTGCAAGGTTTGCCTCGGCCATTCGCCTTTTTGACGAGCACGAATGTGCATCCGTCCAATGACGTCGCGAGCTTGCGTAATGAATATGACGGTTATTTGTATGGTTAAGGTGAGATTGCCGCCGCCATTCGACGGCGCGTCCGGCCATGAAGGCGGACAGCGGCACCGCGCGAGGCGTGGCGGAAACAGCGGGGATTGGCGTGGGCGAGAGTTGGGCGACGCCTGATCGCATCAAGGGCTCGTGCCCTTGCCTGTAGTCAGGCATCAAACGTCAAGGATCAAAACCGGCGGATTCAGAACGGGACTTCAGCCACGTGCCAAAGCACGCCGGAGGGATCGAAGATGAATCCGACCTTCATCCCCCAGCTTTGCAGCGCCGGCTCGCGAGGGGCAACGACCGAAAACTGCTCGACAAGCTCGCCGGGTTTCGTTTTCTGCCACCACGAATCCACATCCCGGACGAGAAGCTGAATCATGCAGTTTTCGGCAAATTCCTTCACGTAAAAATTCTGAAGAATGAAGCTGAAACTGCCCAGCTTCAATACCGCAATGCTCTCGTCCTCGTGGGTCAGCGTGAACCCCAATGCGCGATAGAAACGCTTTGAAGCATCGAAGTCTTTCGCGGGCACGAAAGGTCGGACAGCCAGGATCTGGTCCATGATGGTTCGTCACTCCGCAAGATGAGGTCGCTTCCATTGTTGGCGAAACAGAGTAGGAATTTTATCAAGCTGCAAGGCGTACTGGAAACACGAAGAAACCGGCCGCATCCAGAGCGATCAGAGGGCTCATGCAGCGGTCGCGGTCAACTGCCTTAGCTGCTCCAGCAGCATGACCGCGGGGCGCGGCAGAATGCCCTGGCGGCGCCGGAAGGCCGTTAGCGTGCGGCGTGCGACGAGTCCTGGAATGGGCAAGGTATCGAACACGCCGGCCGCGCTTTCGGTGTCGTACATGGGCGCGGCCATCCAGCTTAGAAAACGCGCACGCGTGACAAGACTCTTCAGAACGGTGATGGAGCGGGTCTCGACCGCGATCTCCGGCATGGGGAGTCCATGCTCGGCGAACACGCGCTGCATGTGCTCGAACGGGCCTGTGCCACGAGGCGGCACACACCACTGCTGACCGAGCGTGTCGGCGAGGCATAGATTGGTTTTGGCACGCAGCGGGTGATCGAGCGCGGCAACCACGTAGCTCGTGTCTTCCCAGCAACAATCGGTTATGGCTGCAATCTCGGCCGTATCGGGCACTGCCATGCTGAGCGCGAGATCGATCTCCTGCTTGAGCAAGCTGTCGGCGAGCCGGTCCCACACCCCCTCAATAATCTGCACGCGCAAGTTCGGCCAGCGGGCCAGCACGCCGCTGACCGCCAGGGGCAGCACGAGCGTTGCAATGCTTGCCACGGCGCCTACCCGGATCGTGCCTTTCGCGAGGCCGCGGATTGCATCGATCTCTTCACGCGCATTGTCGGCTTCATGCAGCAGCAGGGTGGCGTGCGGGAGCAGGGCTTCGCCGATCGAGGTCAGTTGCATGCCTTTCGAATGACGTTCGAACAGAGGGGCGCCGAGCTCTTCCTCCAGTCGCTTGATCGTGCGGCTCAGGGCCGGTTGCGTGACATGGAGAACCTCCGCTGCGCGACCGAGGCTGCTGCTTTCGACAATCGTTGTGAACGCATGAAGTTGCTGAAGACTAAAGGTCATTATTGCTCGGGAGCGGAAGACAAAAGGGAGAGTGGATCAGCACGTTTCCCTTAACAATAGTGGAAAATCATAGCGACGGCCATGCATGCCGGTGTGCCTTGGCCGGATTGCTCGAATCCAACCGCGTCTGTGATTGCCGCAGACGTTGGAAACATGCGTCCGGTACTCTTGGCTGGCTCGTCCGGGTCAAGGGCAGTATCCGTTCCTGACGTGATCGGCTCGATCATTGAGCAAGCGTGCCCTTGCGATACGGAGAGCACTTCATGGGACATGCGTTTCCGGTGTAAAGTTGGGCACCCCCGCCCCGAGTTTTGCCAATGTCCAAAACCATGCCCGATCCAGCCAGCCAGGAGACCGCTCGTCTCGTGCTCAAGATGGACGCAGCCATTTCGGCATTCAGGGCAGGGCTTTGGTCGGGGGTGCAGGCACTCGATGCGGCGGCCCGGATTGTCACCCGCGTCCCGCCCTTGAGCGGCAGCGCGCCGGCAAGTGGGATACGCCGGATAGAGCGTCGTGTGCCTCATCGGCCGAACAAGGTGGAACTCGCCATGCTCACAGCGCTTGCCGACACATACGGCGCTGAAATGCTGACCAACTCCTCCCTTGGTTACGTTTTGCGTCTCTTTGCGAAGGATGGCGGCGTCGCGCTCGGACAGCGCGTGCTGTTCGGCGAGTCGGCATCGGACCAGCAACTTTCAATGATGCTCACGGCGGCCCGCATCGCGCTTACCCAAGTCTCGATGACCTTCCCGGATGCGTTCTTCGAGGAGGCCAACGCTCTGATCGTGGGCTTTCGACCGCGGCCGCCGGCTGGATCTACCGAGTAGAGAACAAGTAAATGAACGAGCACAGCCCGGTGTCGCCCAGGCAGTGAAGCCGTGCAGCCGGGGCTAGAATTGCTGCATTCGAAATGCGTAGCCTCTCCAACGCTAAACCATACGATCCGGTCGTTCATGTTGCATGGCGGCCAAGACATCCTTTATTTTTACGGCGGCTCAAATCAATCTCACTGACGGCGTTCTCGGCGCCAGCCTTCAGGCGCTCAATATGCCCGAAATACTCGGGGTCGTTGTCGCGCTCGTGCTTGGCGGTATGGTCAAAGGGATCGTCAGCATTGGCGTGCCACTCGTCGCCATGCCAATATTGAGTCAATTCCTGCCGATCAAGCAGGCGGTGCTTCTTCTGTCAATGCCGATCATTCTTGGCAATATCCCGCAAGCGCTGGAAGGTGGCGAGATGCTACCCACGGTTCGCCGTATTGCGACGCCCCTTATTGGCACCATCCTGGGGAATATCGTGGGCGTGACGGTCTTGATCTCACTCGCGCCGCATCGCGCGCAAGCCGCTGCCGGTGGTCTGCTGATGCTTGCTGCGCTTCTGTTACTCGCCGCGCCGAAGCTCACGCTGTCGCCTGCATTGGCCAGGCCCGCCGGTTTTGTGTTTGGGTTCGGCGCGGCCGTGATGGAAAGCATTGCGTCGGTGCCCGGGCCTTTGCTTGCAATGTATCTGATTGCAACAGGGGCAACAGGCAAGGCATTTACGAAACAGATCGCGATCATTCTCGTTGTATCAGTCCTAACCCTGATCCTCACGTTCAGCGGAGGCGCTCATACGAGCCTGACCGACATCGCTATTTCGACCGCGGCAAGCATTCCCGTCATTGCCGGCATCATGCTCGTACGCCCGCTTCGCGACAAACTCCCGCCCGGTGCGTTTCGAGTCCTGGTGCTGCTTTTTGTGCTTGCCGCGGCGTTTCAAATGATCTGGAAATCACACGTCTTGTAGAGCTCGCATAGCAAACAAGCATGCCACGGCCGGACTTGAATAAGAAAACGTAAAAATCGATTAGGATGATTAAATGAATGGAAAAGGAGATCGCAGTGTTGGCGGCATGCAGCCGCTTGTAGTCGCTGCCGTAGTCATCCACGATCCCCAGCGCGATATCAGTCCGGTATCGTGGCCGACCGCGCTTGCTGCGCATGGGACAAATCATCGCCACGACCGGCTGCAGCGGACCGGCGTCATGCATTAGAACTGCGGCGCCACGCCGTCCTTTTCGACGAACAGCACGTGCGCGTCATAAACTCCGCCCGCACCCGGCGTCACTACGACGAACACCTTCTTCCCCGCAGTCAGATCCGTTCTGGCCGCCGGAACCGGCGTTACGACCGGCACATTTTCCGGCACTGTCACCGTGCTGCTGCCGCCCTTGTACGAAAGGTTCAGTTCACGGCCGCTGGTGCCGGTGACAACCGAGACCACGTTTGCATTCGTCATCGTGCTCTGGGGGCCGAAGTCATAAGCGAAATGCCCTTCGGCCGTACCGCGTGCCGCCTCGGGAAAAACGATCATCGAAGTGGCCGTCAATTTTCCATCGCTGCCCGCGAGCGCCGGCGTCCCGACGTACGAACCGACTTTGGCGTCGGAAAGCTTGGCGGGCTTGAGCGCCGACACACCGACGTCCGGCTTGACATCGATCGACACGGCGTCGCCGCTGTTGCGGTGCACGGTCAGCATTTCGCCTTTGAACGCCACAATATCGCCGCGAATTCGTTCCGGTTTGACGTCAGGCGTTTGTGCAAATGACACGCTTGAAAACGCGACGGCAGCGAGCAACACACCTAGTTTGTAATGAGTCGACACGAGCTACTCCATCTACATGAATGCGATTGAACCGGGACGCCGCCGCGGTTGCGGCAGGCATCTTGCGCGGTTGGATTTGTGCCCTGCATGGGACCGGAGTACGCGCTATGGGACCAGAGTAAGCGCTAAAGCGCCAACTCTGGTCGACACGCTAACTCCGGTCGACAGCTCTGCATGGGACCAGAGTAAGCGCTGAAGCGCTAACTCTGGTCGACAGGCAAACAACGGATCAGGCCGGTTGATTCTTCATGGCCAGGACATCGATCGACTCGATCGACGGGGGGCTTGCCAGCATCTCGTCGGCGCTTGCCATCAGGGCGTTGGCCATGTTGCCGACCAGGTGTGCCTGGCGATCATCTTCAGTCGCAAAGGCGTCGAAGACGCCGAACGTTGTTGGCGAGAACTTGAGGGCGAACCAGACCGGCGTGGTCGCCTCACGATTGGTCATTTCAAGGCCCGCGGTAAGGAAGTCTGCTACCGCCTGCTCCTTTCCCGGTTTGGCTTCAAGTCGGACAAACAAGGCATGCCTGATCATCTTTGTTCTCCAGTGTCCGCATGAGAGGTTCATGCGGTGATCGACACTGTACAAACAGAGTGCGCCGGGGAATACTGTCTCAATCGACAATCTTGGTACCAATCCTGCCATGCGAATTTTTGTCCTCGCGCTTGACGGAGTATTCGATACGGGTCTTACCACCGTGCTCGATAGCTTGACGATGGCCAACAGCCTCGCGCACGCGACGGGGGTGAGCACAGCGGGCTTCGAGATCACGGTGGTGGGGGTGCGGCCCCAGGTGCGTACCGCGCTTGGGATGCAGGTGTCCGTGTGCGACATGAGCCACGCCCCTGCGCCGGATTGGGTCGTCCTGCCGGCGCTCAACCGCATGACGGCCGAGACGCTCGTGCCTGTGCTGGGCCGGGACGACGTGGTCGATGCGTTAGGTGCTTTGCGTTCGTGGCGCAGTGGCGGGGCCCGCGTTGCAGCCGCCTGCACGGGTACGTTCGTACTGGCCGAAAGCGGCTTGCTCGACGGTGGCGAAGCCACGACCACCTGGTGGCTCTCGCCGCTGTTCCGGCAGCGTTACCCGCACGTGCGCCTGGACGCGCATCGCATTGTCGTTCCCAGCGGCGGCGCGCTGACGGCCGGGGCGGCCCTGAGCCACGTCGACCTTGCACTCTGGTTGATCCGCAATAACAGCCCCGAGCTTGCGGCGCTCGTGGCCAAGTACCTCGTATTCGATGTAAGGCTGTCGCAGTCTGCGTATGCGATCTCCGATCACCTTGCCCATTCGGACCCGCTCGTCGAGCGTTTCGACCGTTGGGTGCGTGAACACCTGGAAACGGCAATCTCGCTCGACGTGGTCGCTGATGCATTGGCGACCAGCAAGCGGACCTTGACGCGGCGTCTGGACGCGGTACTCGGGAAAACGCCCGTCGAGTACATTCAGGATCTGCGGGTGGAGCGTGCCGTCCATTTGCTCAAGACGAGCAAGCTCACCGTTGATCGCATTGCCGAGCAGGTCGGGTATGCGGATGGCCACACGTTGCGAACATTGCTGCGGCGGCGGATAGGGAAGGGCGTGCGTGAGTTGCGTGCGTCGTGAGAATGTTCTTGCGGCGTATCTGTACACGTCGAGCAGAGCGGCTGTAACGCCAGCCACCCCTCAACGAGCTTGCATCACTATTGGATCTTGATGACAACCTTACCCTTCACACGTCCGGTTTCGACGTAAGCCAAAGCCTCCTGGGTTGACTCGAACGGGAAAACCCGATCTATCACGGGCCTTATGGTGCCTGCGTCGATGAGCTTGGCGATCTGGCTTAGCTGGCCGCCATCAGGTCGCATGAAAACAAATGAATAGCTGACGTGATGACGTTTCGCCGCTTTTCGGATGCGATAGCTCAGAAAGCGCATTGCCGTTTTCAGGAACCAGGACGCACCTGTCTCTTTGGCAAAATCAGGATCAGGCGGACCGGCGATCCCGATGAGTCTGCCACCCGGCTTGAGCACTCGCAGCGACTTCTCCAGAGCCTTTCCGCCCTGCGTATCCAGCACTACATCGTAGTCCTTGAGAATGACCGAGAATTCGTCTTTCTTGTAATCGATGACGATATCCGCACCGAGGCTCTTCACCAGTTCGATATTCCGCGCGCTGGTAGTCGTTGCGACAGTCGCTCCCACATGCTTGGCCAGTTGAATGGCAAAGGTACCAACGCCGCCCGAGCCGGCATGGATGAGCACTTTTTGCCCTTTCCGGAGTTGTCCTTTTTCGATCAGCGTCTGCCAGGCAGTCAATCCCACCAGTGGGATTGAAGCCGCTTCGTCCATTGTGAGAGTGGTGGGTTTTAGGGCTACGGCATCCTCTTTGACCGCAATGAATTCCGCGAAAGTGCCAATGCGATCCTTATGCGGCCGCGCATAGACCTCATCGCCCGATTTGAATTGTCGTACGCGCGATCCGACGCGAACAACCACGCCGGCCAGGTCGTTGCCCAGAATCAGCGGCAAGCGATAGGGCAAGATGAGCTTGAACTCTCCATCCCTGATCTTCGAATCGAGAGGGTTCACGCTAGCGGCGTGGATCTGGATCAATACGTCGTCCTCGCCCGGCTCTGGGGGAGGCATATCGGCAGCTCGTATGCCATTCTTGCGTCCATATCGATCGACGACGAATGCCTTCATCACAGTTCCTTGTCAGTTTCTGGTTGCGTCAGACGGCCGGCGGGGTCACCGGCCGTATTTCGGGTTTCCGTATTGTCCTTCCGATATTGAGGGATGTCTTTACGTGGTTTGTCGAGTATTCGTCTCGTCAGAATATGACACGCATCATATTTATAATCCAACGAAAACCGACACCGGGCCGCCGCATTCACGCGTCCGTTGGCGCGAGTTTTTTCAATGCGGCTTCAAGAAAACTTTCCGACAACTTGGGGTCGTCAACGGCACGCGCCAGCACCATGGTGCCAACCATGGTGGCCACCGTCATAAGCGCCTGTTCGTGCGCGCCCGGCTGGCCCCAATCGGGCAA
>Ga0073928_10010813_pt1 | contig 10753 bp, 7 predicted proteins | sample PaiPotPPA55metaG_FD_76969 | JGI IMG/M metagenome (GOLD analysis project Ga0073928, IMG submission 76969) | Iron sulfur acid spring bacterial and archeal communities from Banff, Canada, to study Microbial Dark Matter (Phase II) - Paint Pots PPA... ...
AACTGGGGAGGCGCAAAAGTCGTGCCAGGGACGAGCGGACGCCGGTTATGACCAGGCGAAAACTCACGCCAATGTTACTCGTCTTTCGAAACTTCAATAGTCATTGGGGTGGTGTGGGCTTGCCAGGAAGCCCGTCATTGCGGGTCCGCAGATCGCCCCTGTCCCGGCGGGCGCGACAGCCGCCGGGTAGTACTGGGGCCCAGCTTGTAGAGCTGCCGATCTCTAAGCCTTGGCAGCCGAAGCCCCACCCCATAGCGAGCCCGGATTGACGCGATCCGGATGGAGTTCCAGCATTTTGTCGTAGAGCTCGCGCGCCGTTGTCGTCGACTCGTCTAGGCGGTTGAAGTCGTGGAGGTATTGGCGCGTCGCCTGGATATGCCGGAGGTCGCTGTCGGGTTCGAGCACTCCATGCCCGGCGATCACCTTGCGCGGCTTCAGCGCTTCGATTTTATCGAGCGCGGCCAGCCAGTCGAGGCGGCCTTGCTTGTTCGACTCTGCCAGGAAGAGATGAGCACCGTTATAGACGGCATCCCCGGAGATGACCAGATCGATGGACGGAACATGCAGACATGTTGAGTGATCGGTATCGGTATGCCCGATATCCAGCACGACGACCTTGTGTCCTTCCAGTTCGAACTCCTTGCTTTCGAGCACATCTGCGGCGATCAGCTCTTTCGGAAGCTGTCCCGGCCAGAGTCGTTCCCAGGTGTTCTTTACGACGTCGGGGGCGATCGTGGCATGCATGGCCTTGACCACTTGAGGAGGAGCAACAGCCCGCGCGCCCGGGAAGCGATCCAGCAGTAGCTTCAGGCCGCAGAAATGGTCGGGATGGGCATGGGTGATGTAGACCATTTTCAGGTTTTTCCCGCTGGCTGCGATCCAGTCGGCTAATTCCTGGTTCTGCTCGTTGCGAAGAAAGGTATCCACAAGCATGGCGTCCCGCTCGCCATAGAGCAGGGTTACCGTATTGGTTATCCAGATGAGAGATTCTTTGCCCGGCGGCACGCGACGGGGATCGCTGTCGCGTTTCTTGACCAACAGCTTCCACTGTAACGGTGCGTTCTTTGTCTTGGATTCAGTCATTGCAATGCCCTCGTGTAATTGGCTGGTTGCTAGGTTTGACTATGGCTACCGAATCAAAGGAAGCACTAGAATCGAGGAACCAGCCGGTAATCCAGATTGGCGCAGATAGGGACGAGGTGGCCGCCGCGAGTCAGAGCGAACTCCACCCTGGCGCGCAGGCCCCTGTTTTTGCAAGCGCCTTCAAAAATAGGCCGTTATGGCGTCAAACGCAATCTCAGCTGATATCGCGCGCGGATCGGTACCACGTGCTTCTCGATCCAATTAGAATGCACCTGGGATTTCCCTGACGGTAACGTCAGCACCGTTAGTTAGCCGTGCTCGCGGGGCCCGTAGCGTTGTTCGGTAGCGGATGAAGTTGCAGAAACGCAGCTGTGGCGTCGCGGGCACGTGCCGCGACTTCGCGTGAGCTCGGCCGTTCGGCGACGCTGAGCAGCAGGCTGACCATTAAATTGCCCCACAGCAACCCGCCGAACTGTTCGGCAAGTTCGGCAGGACGGCCGTTGAGAAGTCCGGACGCCTGAGCCCGAGCCATGATTTGGCGCAAGGCGGCACGACTCGTCTCGCGCCCTATGGAGTCGAGCGCTTGCGCCACCTCGGGCGCGTGCACCGCCTCGGCGATCGCCAGTCGGAATACCGCAATGACGGTTGGATCGGTTATCTCGCGGACGAGCTGCGTCCCGAAGGAAGCCAGTACGCGCGCGAGTGTCTCGCGATCGAGCGGCACTGGCATGTTAGCGGGTACCTGTAGCCGCGTGGCGCGCGCGCTGATGCATGCGATGAGCATTTCTTGCTTGTTGCCCACCAGCGCGTACAGGTCTCGTTTCGACACGCGCGCGCGCGTGGCGATCTCAAGCGTGCTGGTCGCCGCATAGCCGCTCTTCATGAACGCTGCGAAGGCTGCATCGAGGATGCGCGCGCGCACCTCAGTTTCGTCGCCTCCTTCCGGACGCTCCTTTGACGGCGATACCGTGGTCATCATTTGTCTCTCTTGACAGGCGGTACCGTATAGTACCACACTAGCGCCACCCTCTGGTACCACTAGGTACCAAATTGCTAGGAGACCGTCATGCTCAAGCCAAAGATCCTCGTGACCGGCGCGACCGGGAAGACAGGCAGCGTCGTCGTTGCTGAACTGCTGAAGGCCGGCTATCCCGTGCGCGCTCTGGTGCATCGAGAAGATGGCCGCAGTGGGCGGCTGAAGGCGCTGGGGGCTGAGATCGCGGTCGCCGACATGAGTGATGTCGAGCGCGTGGCCGACGCGCTGACGGACGTTCAGCGCGCCTACTATTGTCCGCCTCTCGATCCCTACATGATTCAGGGCGCGCTCGCGTTCGCCGTCGCCGCCAAGGAATCCCGGCTCGAACACATCGTGGGCCTCTCCCAATGGCTGTCGAGCCCCTCGCATCCGGCCCTCATGACCCGCCAACACTGGCTCGTCGATCGGCTGTTCTCGATGACCCCCGGAGTCGCGCATACGATCGTCAACCCAGGCTTCTTTGCTGATGCCTACCTGGTGACGATTGGGTTGTCCGCGCATCTCGGCATCTTTCCCTGGATGTTCGGCAATAGTCGCAACGCGCCACCTTCCAACGAAGATATCGCGCGAGTCGCCGTCGCGGCGCTGACGGATCCTGCGCGGCACGCCGGAAAAAGCTACCGCCCCACCGGACCGGAGCTTCTCGGCGCGGAGGACATGGCCAAGGCCATCGGCCGAGCCATTGGGCGATCAGCTAAGGTCGTGCCAACTCCGGCCTGGCTGTTCATGAAGGCCGCACGGATGAGCGGCTACCCGATCGATGTGTTCAGTGGCGTTCGCTACTACATCGACGATCACAAGCGCGGCGCCTTCGAGGTGGGGGCGCCAACCACGGACGTGCTTGATGTGACCGGCCAGCCCGCTGAGGATTTCGAGACGATCGCGCGTCGCTACGCAGCTCTGCCGCGCAACCGGCCGACGCTCGGCAATTGGCTGCGCGAGTTCGCGCAGTTCCTGATCGCTCCGTTCAGCCCGGGCTTCAATCTCGACCGCTACGACCGCGAGCTGCGCCGTCCGTTCCCGTCAGAGCCGCAATTTGCGCCCGACTCCAGGATCTGGCGGCGCGAGCACGGCGACGCGAAGCGAAACGTGTCGATCGCAGAGCACGCCGCGCGCCTAGGCTCTCAGTCGCGATCAATCGCTGGAATTTGAACCAAAGGAGGGACTCATGCTGCCGCAACTCTACTTTTTCGCGAACGTCGCATTCGGCTTCATCGCGTGGGGGATCGTCGCGAAGCGATACATCTGGCCAAAACTTCGCCTCCGGCAACGGGCCGAAGCGCTGCGGCCTCTTCTCATCCTGCACAGCTTCCGCTTCATCGGGTTGGCATTCCTAGTCCCAGGCGTCGTGTCGGCCGATCTGCCGTCTGCCTTCGCGTATTCCGCCGCCTACGGGGACATCATTGCGGCGATACTCGCGTTGCTCTCGCTGGTATCGCTGCCACGCGGGGCCGGCATTGTCATCGCATGGATCTTCAACCTCTGGGGCTCAGCCGATCTCCTAAACGCGTTCTACCAAGCCAATGCTGCCGGGCTCATGGCGGGTCAGTTGGGTGCTACCTACTTCATTCCCACTCTCATTGTGCCGCTACTGCTGATCACGCATGGGCTAGCCTTCCGGATTCTTCTGCAACATCAAAGTGAGTCCGCAATGCGAGAAAGCCGGTGGCCTGCATAAGGCAGCTGGGCCGCCCGCCAGTGGCGGCCGGTGCCTGGCTCGGGTAACGAGCGCGACTGGTCTTCTAACGGTCTACCAAAGCCACGTCTGCGATACGGTTCCGGTTGGTCAGGTGCCAGCTGCCCGCAACGCTCGGACACGGTTGCTCGTCAGTGCGCTCTTCGACGTAGAATCGCGGGACATGGCCGATTCCAACGTCAAGTCGCAACTGCCGCACGAGCTGCCGTCGGCGATCGAGACCGTCGAGCAGTATCTGCGGCAGGGCGATCCGCTGCTCGCGTACAACGCCGTGCAAGACGCCTTGCATGTTTGGCCCGGGAATCTTCGCTTGCGGCAACTCAAGGGTCTGGCCGTGGCGCGCAGCGGCGACACAGAGCGGGCGAACCAGCTGCTCGGCGAGCTTGCTGCCGAAGGCAGCGCCGACGCCGAGACGCTCGGCATGCTGGCGCGCACGCACAAGGATCTTGCCCTCAGGAACCGTGACGCTGCGAATCGTGCGTTCCACCTTGTGTCTGCCTTCCGGATCTATAACCAGGCCTACGAAGCGGCGCGCATCGGCGGTGCCGTCGCTGATGCCCGCTACACCGGCATCAACGCCGCCGCCATCGCGGTACTGCAGGATGATCTTGCAACCGCGCGCCGCATTGCGGGCGGAGTGCGGGACCTCTGCATTCGCGCGCAGGGGGACCCGCACGCGAAAAGCGACTATTGGCTTGAGGCGACGCTCGGCGAGGCGGCGCTTATTCTGGGCGACGGCATGGAATCGGCCGCCCACTATGCCCGTGCGGCGAACCTTGCCCGCGGCCGTTTCGGAAATCTCGGCGTCACACGCCGCCAGGCAGAGCTGCTCGCGGCGCGCCTGCCCGGATCCGGCGCCTGGATTTCCGAGGTCTTGAAGCTTCCGCCGGTTCTGATGTACGCGGGTAGGTTGATGATCACCCCGGACGAGGCCATCGCCGCTGCTGTTCGCAGGCGGCTCGAGATCCTTCGCCCCGTGGCCCTGTATGGCTCTGCGGCCAGCGGTACCGACATTCTATGCCTCGAAGCGATGCGGGAACTCGGTGGCGAGACCCACATCGTGCTGCCTTTCCCGGCCGAGGAATCCCACCGCATGGGCGTCGATTCCGCGGCAGGCGACTGGGGCGAGCGGGTCGCGCGTGCGCTAGCGGCCGCGGACAGCGTCACTGTCGCCAGCGATCATCGCGCCCGCGGGAGCACGGCGACTTTCGAATATGCGAACTTGGTCCTCACCGGCATGGCGCGGTTGCGCGCCCAGGTGCTGCAGACAGATTTGCGCGGGCTTGCAATATGGGATGACAGGCCGTGCACCGGCGAAGGGGGCGCACTTTCGCTGGTGCGGATCTGGCAGTCGCAGAACGTCGAGCTGGAGCAACTGCCGGTGCCGGGTCGCGGCGATTCGTCGGAATCCGAGGCCATATCAGAAGCTTTTTTGCCCGACGAACGGGTTCCGATAGGGTTTGCACACGAGATCCGAGCCATGCTGTTTGCGGATGTGGCCGGCTACAGTGCCCTGAGCGAAGACCAGACACCCAACTTCATCACCCAGTTTCTCGGTGCCGTTGCAGACCTCAACGCGTGCACTGCACACCCCCCCGAACACGTTGAGACCACCGGCGACGGACTCTACATGGTGTTCGGCAGCGTGCGCGACGCAGGATATTACGCATTGCAGCTCAACCAGCTGGTGACCGGCACGGACTGGGGCGCGCGCGGCCTGCCCGGTGGTCTCAACATCAGGATCGCCTTGCACTGCGGGCCGGTCTATTGTGGGCGCAATCCGCTCACCGGCGCGCCACTCTACACAGGACCACACACTAGTCGGACGGCGCGAATCGAACCGATCACACCGCCCGGCCAGGTCTACGCCAGCAGCGCTTTCTCAGCTGTGGCTGCGGCGATTGGTGTCGACGGCCTAGCGATGAAGTATGTGGGGCGTATGCCGCTCGCGAAGGACTACGGGCTGCTCGGGCTTTACCACGTGAGTTCGCCCGCCGAACCGGCGAGCGGCGTGGCAGGAGAGGTAATTCCGCGCGGCGTTGTCAGCGCGGTCCAGCGCGACGCAAGCGCTCAGTAATCACCTGCATCATCCGCAGCGCGAAGCTCGGCGTCTGTTCCACGAGCCGCAGGAATCTCTTCTCATTGATGGCCGCAACGCTGCAATCAACAGCTGCCACCGCGGTAGCGCTGCGGGGTTTCCCATCGATGAGAGCCATCTCTCCGAACACGCCACCGGGGGTAACGCGTTCGACTACGGCGCCGCGCAGGTCAATCTCGACGGCTCCTTCGATGACCGCGAACATGCAGTCGGCCGAGTCGCCCTCTTTGAAGATCGTCTCGCCCTGCCTGAAAGAACGAACGTCGGGCTCGCGACGCAGGATATCGAAAGTTGGCATCCGCTATTCCTCTTCATCCTCATCCGCGTCGCATCGCGGCGGCGGAATGGCCAGCGGCCAGGTGGAGTTGGGGGTGTTGTGCAGGATCCGGGTGTTGATCGTGAAGTACAGGTTCCCGAGCCGCCCGCGTATGTCACCATAGGGATTCGGGTTTAGAGGCGAGCTCCTGAAGCTGTTCGGGTTAGCGCCGACCACCTGATCGCACCTCCAAACCTTGCGCGCCGCACAGGCGTGGTGTCCGGTGTCCAGCAAAGCCGCGCTCGCTTCCAGACATTCGTCGAGCCGCTCTCGGACTCGAGTGGCGATGTTCGCCGAGTTGACGGTCTGTCCGAGGTGGATGAGCTTCTGGTTGGCGTAACCGATGAGTTCGTGCGTCGTCGACGAGACGGTTGGACTTAGTTGACCCCCGATGGTCCAGATCGAATTGCCGCGAGTCGAGCCGCCTCCTGAGTCGCAGTAACCGGTTATGTCCACTACCGCGCCGCCCTCCGGGATCGTGCCCTCATTCGAGCCCGATCGCGGGGCCCAGCCGAGCACCTGTTGCAGCGGGCAAAATCCTGTGTCTTTGGTTCCCGGAATGATCGCACTGGGAGACTCCTGACTTTGCACGAGAATACCCTCGACATCATCCACGCCGTTGGCGATGGTCTCGATGATCGCCAACTGGTTTCCGGCCGGTCCCGACGCGCCGCAAATCGTCGGTGGGATAAAGTTTGCGGGAAAGCCCGGACATTGGGACGCGATGCTGAGGTTGCCGGGGCAGGTGCCATCCTGCTCGAGGCGCGTGTCGTTGATGATGCACGTCTGCTCGACGAGATTGCCATTCACCCCTCCCGGGCCAACCCCGGCTGGGCCCGGCACGATCAGGTGCGACAGGCCACCCGTGGGGTTGCAGCCCGTGGGGGAGGTGCAAGTGGCTGTGGACGCCAGCACGACCGACGGCGGCGCCACCGCAAGCCCCCGCGGACTCCCCGTCGTTGAAGCACCGGTCGCCACCGTCGCCGTGGGTACCGTGAAGCCGAAGCCGCCGGGCGGCGTGGGCATGCTCATCGGGACGGCAAACTCCAAGACGTTGCCGCCGTTGGCCGCAGTCGATTGAGTCACGAAGGCGTAGGCAGTGCCAGACTGGGTGCCGGTTCTCAATTTGTAGAACGGGCAGGGGGGCGTGCCGCAGGAAATAGCGGCAAATGTCGTTGGGCTATTCATCGTCCCCAAGGCGAGCTGGAGGATTTCGCCCGCAGACGTTGATATCAGCAGGCTGCCGTCAGCCCAGAGGTCCATGCCGTTCGGCCGAGCGCCGGAAGAGTATGGGAACTGATTCCACGAAAGCACGATCGTGGGCGAGACCGACGCAGCGGCGCCGGTGATCACCTGCTGGATGGCCCACGCCGGATAGTGATAGACCAACTCAGGCTCCGCCAGATCATGTCGGCCGCCGTCGTTTGTAAGGGCATCGTTGTCGCTCACCAGCACTAGCAGGTCGCCCACGCCGATACCTGCATTCTTCAGGGCCATTCGGGCCGCGGTGGTCGTGGGATTGCGTACGACGATCGTCTCTACGAGGGCGTCGACTTCATTGCCGTTGAACGATCCATCGAGCAGAACCGGGGCCAAATAGCCTGTCGGCGTGCCCGGTGTAATCGGCGTCGCGGGCAGTACCCAGAGCTGCGGTTTCCCGCTGCTCGAGGTCGAAGTTACAACGTAGAGATTGCCTGCGGCATCCGCCGAGAGTCCGTCCGGTTGCCGCGGACCCGGAATATTCGAGGCGGCCCGCCACACGACCGTCGAAGAGACGGTCGGCGTACCGGTAGGCCCAAAGTAGCGCACGATGACGCCGCCGGTGGTATCTGCAACCACGAGATCGACCCCGCCGGTCGCGGCGTTCGGCACAAACACCAGCGAGTGAAACCTTTGGAATGAGTTCCCGTCGGCGTTCAGTAGTGTGGTTTCAGTCGGGCTGAACAACACATCGTAGACGGCGTCGGGCGCCGATGAGTTCGCGGCCGTCACGCGCAGAGTTTGCGCGAGCACGGGGGGGACCGCGAGTACGGCCGCCAGGATTAGTACAAGACGCACCATAACCTTGTCGAAACCGCATGCGCGAGCAACCATGGATCCCTCCCCATCTTTTTTGATGACTTCGCCGGACCCAGAGGTGGTCAAACGTGCGTTTCAAAGAAGCCTAGCACGCGGCGGGCGGAACTTGCCACCGTGCACAAACGCATTGATCGCCGGCCCGGGCCCCCGGGTAGGCGGACGTTACAGTCGCGGCACCGCAGCGATCGTCTGGCGCGGAACCGCAGCGTGTTCGATCGGCGCTGCGCGTCCCGCGTCCTGTATTTTACGCTGTCGCTGACGCAGCGTTGCTAGATACCGCTGCGCGAGCGAGCGGAAAGCTGCCGGCACGAAACCGTCCTTGCTCAGGATCCCGGAGCTGCGCACCAGCAGAATCTCGGCCTCGGGGTAGCTGCCCAGACCCGTGAGAGCGGCACCTTCGGCGCTTTCGGCGATCGCCGTTTTCCAGTGAGTAGCCGACAGGGCGGAGGTGTAGATCTCGGCGGCGGAGCGAGCCGAAACCAGCGCGTCCGCAAACTGCTGGGTCGCGACCTCGAGTATCGCCAGATTCTCCAGGCTGGAAGCGACGTTCGGATTGGTGTCGCCAAAGAGCCGGCGCCGCATGGCGAGTCCCTCCTGGATATGCCGGTCGGCCGCGGCGTACTCGCCCGCCAGCGTCAGCCAGAAGCCGATGCGGTTGCTGACCGCCGCAACATCGGGATGATCGCCAGGGAAGAGCTTGCGGTAGATGACGAGCGCTTCGCGCTCCGTCGCCAGCGCACCCCGGGTATCGCCGCGGTCATATTGCATGAAGGCGATGTTATTGAGCGTGTTGGCGACGTCCGGATTTACCTCGCCGAGCAATTCGCGCTCCATCGCAAGCGCTTGCCGGTAGGTCGACTCGGAGTTCGCGAGATCCCCCTTGTCCGCCAGCACGCCCGCGACGTTATTGAGGCCGTCGGCGATCTTGTCATGTTTGTCGCCGAAGAGTCGACGGTACATCGCGATTGATTCGCGGTACATGTTCTCGGATCGATCGTACTCGCCGTTCTTCTCGAGCAGCAGTCCGAGGTCATTGATGGCGTCGGCAAGGTCCGGGTGCAGGTCAGAACCGCGCAAGCCGCGCTGCATCGCCACCGCCTCTTGCATCAGCACAATCCCGCTCTTCAAGTCACCGTCGTTGTCGATCGCCCGCGCCAACTCCTTGAGCGTGCGCGCGATGTCGCCGTGTGTCTTTCCGTAGAGTTGGCGTTGCAGCGCAAGCGCATCGCGATAGCTGTGCTTGGCATCCCCGTAGCGGCCCTGCCGCGCCAACACGATACCGAGGCCGTAGAGGCTGTTCGCCAGGACGATCTGGGCGCGCCGGCTCTGGGGATGCGCGGTCCGGATTATCGCCGCCTCGCGATAGGCCTTCTCCGCAGCCTCGTATTCCGCCTGGTAGGTTTGCAGCTCGGCGAGGTGATTCAAGGACTCCGATAGCGCCTCCGGCTCAGTGTCGTCCAGCCGGTGGCGGGTCGTGACGGCCCGCTCCAACATCGGCCGCGCCCGGGAATACAGGCCAAGTCCCATGTAAACGGTTCCGACGGTGTCCATCAAAGTGGCCTGAATGGCCGGCTGCTTGGCCAGTTCGGTATCGATGCGGAGCGCGCCCTTGTCGAGCATCTCGCGCGCCGTAACACTGTTGCCGCGCGATTCGCTCGGATCCAATATGCGGAACAGATTGATCAGAAAATTAGTGGTCTGCCTGGCGGCGTCGGCCTCGGCCTCGGCGCGCGCCGTTTGTTTCTGGGCGGCCGCGCGCTGGATCAGCGCGTAAGCGGCAAGGCCGCTCATGAACACCATGCCGAACATCGCAGCGCAGGCGGCGATGAACAGTTCCCGGTAGCGCCGCTGCTGCTCGCGCCGCCGCAGCAAGTCAAAACCGACGCCGAGTATGCCGGCGATCAGTTTCAGCTTGGCGTTGTTCTTCCCGTCCTTGCCGGGGCGGGCATCGGCGGCAACCGGCTCGGTGCGCGCATTGCCGAGCATGCCGTCGGCGGCGAGCCGGAAGCGCAGCGCCGGCGGGAAGCACTCATTGTCTGCCTGGCCTGGATGGTCCGAGGCGTTCGGCTCGCCGCCGATAATCAGGCAAAAGATCCGCTCTTCGCGGCCCAGCCTCTTGAAGGCGAGGATTTCCTCGTTCACCCAGCGCGATTTTGCCGCATGCGGCGAGCAGATGACGATCTGGCAGGCCGATTGCCGCAGCGCTTCGTTGATGACCGCGCCCAGATCCGTCGCGCTTGCCAGTTCTTCGCGGTCGCGAAATATGGGGGTCAAGCGCTTGGTCGCCGGTCCCCACGCGGTAGGGCTGCCGACCAGTTGTTTCGGCAGTCGATAGGATTCCAGCGCCTTGTGCAACCAATCGGCGCACTTGGCGTCGCGGTGGCTATAGCTGAGGAACGCCCGGTATTTTGGCTGCACCACGCGCGGGTTCCCTGTGAATGGTCG